>OMBN01000203.1_pt1 | contig 60702 bp, 80 predicted proteins | sample 1644891 | NCBI WGS metagenome assembly OMBN01 (sample SAMEA103958144, study PRJEB25191) | human gut metagenome | reverse complement strand
ATTTTCAGCACTTTTTGAGCCTTAATGTTTTTAGTCCTATTATTACAGCCTCGTCGGTAAAATGCTTGATGTTCGTCATACCGCTTTTGCGGGCAAAATCTTCGAGAAATCTCTTTTGATTCAGTATTGAGTTCGATTCGCCCTGCTGCTCATCATCCTTGGACAGCCTTTCATAGAGGGCTGTAACTCTATCAAAATCCCTGATTTTAGGCACTTTCTGACCTCCTTTCCGTCTTTTATTCGCAGCCATATTCAATGGACTGCTTGCAATATATATCCTAAAACTTCTTTTTCCTTGGGGCAAAGTTTAAGCAGCTTCTTTATGTTCACTCCTCCGCCGCAGCCACAGTCCAGCACGTTTGCATCGTCATTCTATTTTAGGTATTTAAGCCCCCAGTCCTCCAAAGAACGATGACCAATGTTCATCATGGAGACCATTATTCTTCCGCTAAGTCCCGTAGACTTGCGCGTATTATCAAAGAATGCCAAAGCTTTACCTCCTCACAACCTTTTTAGTGTAATGATCTTGTTAGATATGTTCCTGATGGCGGGAATCTTATCAAGCACCTTATAAATCGACATGAACTGGGCCATGCCTTCCGTCAGGCCGTGTTCTTCGACAAAGCGGAAGTTCGGCAGCAACACCGCCAATGCTTTGCCGCCCTTTATGCCCCATGTGAACTTAGCGTTGCTGCCTTCGATGGACTTTTCCCTAAAGCGCTTTACCATAACGGGATTCATTATTTCAACCAGCACCGTGATGTCATCAAATCGGTTGGCTATAACGGCAAATATCCGCTGCACATCAGCTTCGGAAAGATACATGGTAAGTCCTTCAATGATTATAAGGACAGGAGTTCGACTCTCCTCGACCATTTTGCCCCAGTCATCCATTGCGGACATGGCAACCTGCGTTATTTTATCGCTTTCCGGCACAAGCTTTTCGCACATGGCGATGGTTTCCGGCATATTGGGATTATACCAATGCTTAAAGCCGGCCATGCGGTAGCAGCGTGTATCAAGCCCGCAGGCAATGTTTACAGCTGTTGCTCCGGGATTCTTGGCAAGATATTCACTTACGAGTTTATCCAGCACTATGGTCCTTGCTATGACGCCGCTGTGCATGGGTGCGTCTTTATCAGCAAGGGAGAAATCATAGTTAAGCTTGCCTATTATCTCCTCCGCCTTTTTGTCGTGGATAGCGCCGCAATCTTTGCTTTCCTTTGCACGGGCGTATATGGTTTGCAGCATTGTTTCCGGCACACCGGAAAGGGTTTATCTTCTCATCCACACCGGTTACTCCCTAAAATTGACCAAATAGCTACAGTTAACATACTCTAACCCAATGACCTTTGAAAAGCCACCATGCGGCAGCCTTTCTGGTTGTGATTATAGTTACTGGGGCTTGGTTGTCAAGGGAACATCAGGATAAATTGGTATCCTTAACAAAATTCTGCACGCCGTATAGCACAAGCGTATCCGTAATGCCGTTAGCCTTGGCATATTCGGCTATATCGTCACGGAAAAATCGCAAGTCTATAACATGAACTTCGGCATAATCCTCAACCGGAAACTGAGCAAACGTATTGCCGTATGAATCCTTTATGAGCAGCAGCTTGCCTTCCTTCCCACTTCCCTGTATCACGGTCTGCGCCTGATTGGAATTGAGAAACGCGGCGTATTGATCGCTGCCGTTAAGGTATTTGCGTTCATATATGCTGTCTGTCTCATATTCCCCGTTGTTATAAGAAACGCGTCTATTCGCGTGCTTGTACCATGCCGTTATCTCCTCTACCGGATCGGAGGGCAGAGGAACTTTGTTCCACGTTGTGCCGCGGAAGTTATTGCAAAGCGCTTCCTTTGTCCATTCATCCGCCGCAGGTTCAATGCCGCGCCATGCGCAGTATGCGTAATACGCGCCAAGGCTCGTCCAATGATGGTCGGTGCGATAATAGATTGCTTCATCGCTGTGCGCCGCAAGTATGCTCATAATGTCGGTTACGCTCACGCCTGCATCACTAAGCACTTTAAGTATGGCAGCATAGTCTGCAACAGGGGCGTATGCGGGCAGTTTATCGCTTAGCACCTGCGCCGCAACGGGAACGAGCATTGTGCTCACGGATATGCCCTCCTCCGCCAGCTTCTTTTGCAGTTCAGCAAGCGCTTCGGCATTGGCTGTAAGCTGCTTTTTGCTGTAAGACGTAAACTTATCCATCAGGTATTTATCTTTGCAGATATAAACGCCGCCGCTTTCACGCTTGCCTATGCCAAGCTCAAGATAGGTTTTCAGCGTTATCCATTTGTCCCTGAGCGGTACCTGATCGGCAAGGTAGGTTTCCAGCTTATCGCCGAACTTGCCGGAAAAGAAGTCCGATGCGCTGAATTTCGGCGCTTGCGTAAGGGTGCGCTTTTCGCGCTCCGAATAGTATTTATCCGGAATGAACAGCCCTGCAAGCGCACATACCGCCAGCAGTACGCAAAAGAATGAAATTATCAGCTTATTTCGCATAATGCCACCTCAAAACCTGAAATACAGGAACGGATTATAGCTGCCGCTCACAAGATACGCTGCCGCTGCGGCAAGCACGCACAGCATCTCGCCACAATCGGCAACGGTAAGCACCCCCTGCTTCAAATGGCCGTTCAGCCAATCGTATATGCGTTTGCCGATAGGCGTTGCTGCGAACGCGCACAGAAGCAGCATCGGGCCATATGTAAGCAGCAGATAAACGCTGTCGCTATCGAACAAAACGCCCGAGAACATTGAACCAAGCCACGCAAAGCCGGCAGATATATCGGTAAATGCAAACAACGTCCAACTAAGTGTTATCAGCAGCAAAGCGTAAACGTGCCTAAGGGCTGCGGGCAGCTTTTTGAGAAGCTTGAGCAGAAACAGCTTTTCCAGCACCAGCAGTACGCCGAAGTACACGCCCCACAGCACGAAGTTCCAGCTTGCGCCGTGCCAGAAGCCGGTCAGCAGCCACACTATAGCAATGTTGCGCAGCTGCTTTACAAGACCACCTTTGTTGCCGCCGAGCGGTATATATACATAATCCCTGAACTATGTTCCCATGGATATGTGCCAGCGGCGCCAAAAGTCTGTAATGCTGTCGGCAAGGAATGGGTAATTGAAGTTCTCAAGGAAGCGGAACCCAAGCATGTGCCCCAAGCCTATGGCCATATCGGAATAGCCCGAGAAGTCAAAGTAAATCTGGAATCCGTAAGCTATAACGCCAAGCCATGCCGTAAGCACTGTTGGCGTGGTCTGTGCGCTTGCCGCCTCCCACAGCAGCCCTATGTTGTTTGCAATCAGTACCTTTTTGCCTATGCCGCATACAAACCGCTTTATGCCGGACGAAAACAGCTCTGCCGTGCATTCTCTATGCTCCAGTTCGTCTGCCACGGTTTGGTAGCGGACGATTGGGCCGGCTATAAGCTGAGGAAACAGCGTGACGTATGCGCCGAAGTTGATTATGTTCTTCTGCGCCTTTGCTTCGCCGCGGTAAACGTCGATGGTATAGCTCATGGTTTGGAAGGTATAAAAGCTGATGCCTATCGGCAGGGGCAAATTAGGCTGAGGTATAGCCGTACCGAACAGCGAATTGACAGTGCCTATCAAAAAGTCGCTATACTTGAACACACCAAGCAAACCAAGGTTGACGCAAACCGATACAAGCAGCGCGGCCTTTGCGCGACGCTGACCGCGGTAGCGCTCGGCAAGCTGCCCGCATGTGTAGTCAAGCACGGTGGAGAATATCATAAGCAGCACATACACCGGCTCTCCCCGCGCATAGAACAGAAGGCTGAATGCGAACAGTATTCCGTTCCGCCATGCCTTTGGCGCAACGAAATACGCAAGCAGGCACAGCGGAAGGAAGCATTGCAAAAACGTAAGGCTGGAGAATACCATATTTAGCCTTCTATATCGGCGTTCATGTCAAAAAAGTTGTTGCTGCTGCCGTTGTCCTCGGGGACAACGATGGTGTTATCGGCGGAGCCGAATATGCCGCTCCACGCTGCATCAACCTTTGCGGCTTCGTCAGCGGCAAACTTGGCCTGATCTTCGTCGCTGGCCTCCCAATCGCCCTGTGCGCTGAGTATCATCAGCGCAACATAATTGCCGTTCACGAACAGGCGTGCCTGCAGAACCTTCTGAAGATCCATGTTATACATGCGGGAATAGCTGAGCACCTGCTCATAACCGCTTTGCAGCAGCGCTGCGGCGTCCTGCGCATAGCCTTCCTGAACCTTCAATATAACAGCAGAGCTGGGATTAAGGCTTGAGTTGGAGTTGCTCATGGCGTCCCAGCTTTCAACCTTGGTCATATCAAGTCCCCAGTAGCCGCTCATGCGGGATTCATCTTCAGTCACGTCGCAATCAAAGCTGTCGCCAAGGCTCTTCTTTATGCTGTCCAGCACCTCCTGCGCGGTCATGTTAACTTCTTTAGCGCCGTTAGAGTTGTTATTATTGTTGTTGGTGTTGTTGCTGCAGGCCGCGAGGGCAAGCGCCATCACTATGGCAAGTACGATTGAAGAAATACGTTTCATGGTTATATGCTCCTTTTAATGCAATATTTATGCGGATGGGCGCTCGGCGGCGCGACCGTACGCGATGCGTCCCTTTTTGCCAGTCCATATATCCATACGAAGGAGCGAAGCGAAATGTCGGCAAGAATATAAAAAATCGGAGAGATTTTTTCTCCCCGATTCCGATACATGATTTTTACTGCATCAGCAGCCTTGCTGCTTCGCTGATAGCTTCCTCGCTTGCGCCGTCAAAGTTCGTAAGGTAAAAGCTTATGCCGGCCTTCTCCCAATGCGCGCGCCAGCTTTCGGGAGACAGCCTGTCGAGCACGGCGTTATATTCGGCATTCAGAGACGCGCTGCCTATTGCTTCGCCATCTGCACGGGAAAAGTTGCCGCTGAGCTTTGCGGCCTCATATGTGTATTCATTGCCGTTCAGCGTAAAATCAATGCGGGCAATTTCACCGTCATATATGCAGTAGTACAGATTCTCTGCCCCTTCCGGAGCATATATGCAGAAGCCAAGCTTTTCAAAGTCCTCCGAGCCAGACACATCCTCAAATGGCGAAACGGCAAGCAGCGGCGGGTCATCTACTGCCGGTTGTTTTATGATGCGCGGAAGTATTAGGCCTATCACAACCGCAGCGGCAACGCATGCGGCTAAACTGCTCCATCGTTGCCATGCGGGAACACTCCTGCGCTTCTGCGGCACGGCTTCGGCGGGCTTTACGGTGCTGATTTCCTTCTGCTCTGCCGCTTTCTTTAATATGTTAGCGTACATGCGCTCCTTGGCGCTTTCATCAGGCTCTATATCATCAAATGCCTTCTTTATTTCGTTTTCGTTCACGCTTCCTCTCCTCCCAGGCTGAGTTTAAGCTTTGCGCGGGCGTCACGCAGTTGGTTCCGCACGGTGGATGTGGGTCTATTCAGCATTGCCGCTATTTCATCGGTTTGGTAGCCTTCGTAGTAGTGCAGCCATACGACTTCTTTATACTTTACCGGTAAAGCCATAACGGCGTTTACAATTTTGCTTTTGTTGTCCGCTTCGGCTGCAACGGTTTGCTCTATTTCTTCATCAATTGGCGTCACCTTCTGTCGCCACCAATGCTTCAGCTTATCCTTACAGATGTTCATTGCGGTAGTCGTCAGACAGGAGCGTTCATGCCGCTCGTTTTCAAACGAAACGTCATTGGTCATTGCCCACACAAATGTATCCTCCGTGCAGTCCTCCGCGTCCTGTGCGTTTTTCATAAAGGCATAGCAGACGCGGTAGATAGCCCTGACGTGCCTAAGGTAGAACGCTTCAAAATCCCCCTGCATGGCTTCGCCTCCCTCTACATAAGATTATACGATTAAAGGGTACGAATTGTCGGGCGTGATGCCAAGCAAAATAAATCATCCGCCCCAATGTGTCCATCAGAGCGGATGTTAGTGTTAGCTGTTGGCTTGATTCAGAATCTTACCTTTGCTTTTTCCTTCTGCCGTAAATAACGGTTCCGGCGGCCGTGGATGCGCATATGAGCAGCAGCGCTATCCAAATGAATGCGGTATTGTCGTTGCCGGTAGCAGGCAGGTTGGGGGTAGGCGTCCAGTCGGACGGATCGCTCGGCTCTATATCGCCGCCCCTTGCCGGTATGAAGCCAACTGCCGTAACATAATGGCAAACCGTGCATTCTTTGTGCTGCGTTCCGCTATTAAAGTAAGTGGGCGCGGTGTCTATTATCCAACCGCTTTCCGTATGCATCGCCTTGCTGCTTTCTATAATCACTCCGCAGCCTGCGTTTGTGCAGTCCTTCCAATGGTCTGCCTTATCGAACTTCCAGCTTTCGGAAGGCGCATGGCCGGTAGCAGGGATTATGACCGATGTTTTGTCGGCTATCTCTATGCTGCCATTAGCATCCTCGAACCACATATCGCAGCCGTTGCAGGCATAGTAGGCCTTGTTGCCATTCTTAGTGCAAGTAGCGGCGTTGGCAGAAACAAGCTTCAGGTTATGCGTATGCGGCACAGTCTTGTCATATCCGCAGATATCGCATATGTTATCGTCGCCGTATTCATGCTTTCCAGCGTCCTCTTTGCTGTGACAGCGTTTGCATTCATGCCAATGCTCGTTTTCGTCCTTGCTCCAAGCGTCAGGCAGGTCGTGGCCCAGCACATTGCCGGAGAAGAAGGTCGCCTCATCCGCCGTGCCCTCGGAGCTCAGACCGCAGACTGCGCAGGACTTGTAATAGATTGCCTTTTCGGTACAGGTTGCAGCAGACTTCAAATACTGCGTCTCTGCTTTTTCAGTCGTGAAGCTGTGTGCCGCCATCTCGCCGTGTTCGCCGCCGCAGACCGTGCAGACAGCCTTGGCGGTGCAGGTCGCCGTGCCGCCGTGGCAATTCTCGGTTTCCGTATGGCTGGTGTCACGCTTACAGATTCGGGTGTGGGTCTTTTCATCGCTGTTCTGCGTCCAAGCGCCCCAGTCGTGGTCCAGCGCGGTATTCGCTGCGGTAAACGTATCGGCGTCGTTGGTGCTTACTTCTCCGCACGCACAGGATAGATAATACACCGCGTTATTGGTGCAGTCCGCAGGAGTTTTCAGCGCTTCGGGCTTTTGAACCTGCTGTGTGTAGGCGTGCACATGGATCGGCGTCCAGTGGGCGTAGAGCGTATGCGACGCACGGGAGGACATAATTGTGGTTTCCTCCACCTTCGTGCCGCCGTCCTTCTCGGTGAACCAACCGTCGAAGCGGTAGTCCGCACGCGTCGGCGTCGGCAGCGAGCCGTAGGGCGAGTCGGGCTGAACGAGTTTGCTCTCTTCGCCTGCGTTCAGCGTACCGCCGTTCGGGGCGAAGGTGACCTTGACCGCAGAAGCGGTGCTGCGCAGATATAGATTATAGTATCCGTTATCGTTTTGTATCTCCAACTGCCCGTACTCCGGGTTGTCGCAGAAGATACGATCATGGTATAGCTTTGCCGAAGACTCCGTATTAACTTGCAGAGAATTCAAAATAACAGACGCGCCGTTTTGGGTGATGCCGGTAAAGTAGACGCCAATCTTTGCGTTTCCGCCCGTGTTTATGCGGGCAGTAAATACAATCTGCGTGTCCGGATCGCTGAGATAGAGGTTGTTCTGGGCAGAATTGACCGTGTTGTCATAGATATACGGAGCAATCGTGCCGCCGCCTTCATATACGTTGCCCATGTATATTATCTTTGCAGACGCAAACGGCTCCAGATAGAGGCCGCCGCCCGCTTCGGTGGCGGTGTTGCCGGTGATGCGGCAGTTCCGGTAACCGATGAAGCAGACGCGGACATACGCGCCGCCGCCCCGTTGGGCCGTGTTACCGGAGATCGTGCCGCCGTAGAACTCGCAGCGACCGGTATTCTGGCTGTAGAGGCGGCTGCAGTAAACGCCGCCGCCCGCTTCGGTGGCTACGTTGTTCTGAATCTCGCCGCCGTTGAGATGGAACTTTGCGCCGGAGGAGGCGTAGATACCGCCGCCGTTGGTAGCCCGATTGCCCGAAATGATGCCGCCATTGATGTTGACCGTCTCACCTCTTGAACCCGCATAGATACCGCCGCCGTTGGAAGCAGTATTGTTGGTAATCGCGCCGCCATGCATGGTGAAGCTGCTGTTTGACAGATATACGGCGCCGCCATTTCCTGTGGCATTGTTGCCCGTCAGCGTGCCGCCGTACAGGTTGATCTCCGCCCACGTGGCATGAACACTGCCGCCGCTCACACTGGCTCCGCCGAGCGTGCCCGTATCGGCGCAATCACACAGATCCAGCTTCGCCACATAGGCTTTCTCCGTTCCCGCCACCGTAATCGCCGGTTTCGACGGGTCTGCGCTGGTGAAGCTGTAGCCATTCAGGCACAGATGCAGAATCGTCCGCCCACTGATCGTCAGGTTGGCCGTCACATCGCCCGTCAGATAGACATAAGCAACCTTGTACCAGAGCGATCCGGTGGCGCTGATCGGAATCCATTCCCCTTCATAGGCAATCTCGCTCTTGCCGTCCCACGCCTGCCATTTCACGTTCTTATGGGTGTGATTGAACGTACCGCCGCAGATGCAGTGGTCGGCGTGGGGCGTGACGGTGATGGCAACAGGAGAAGAGGCCGTCGCCGCATAATTGTCGGTTTCAGCGGTATAAGCGTAGATTTTATATTCGCCTGCCTCCGTGAAAGAAAAGTCCGCGCCGATCTCGGTGTCAGTCTCCGGAGCGGGCGTCTCGCCAAGCATCTGATAATACGTCACGGCCGCCCCTTCCTGCACGCCCTCGACAGAGAGAATCGGCAGGACCTTCTCGCGGATTCCCACAGCAGCCTTGGCAATCTTCAGCGTAAAGCTCTGAGCATCCTTCTGTCCCCCCACCGTCAGTACCAGCTTGGCGGTGATGCTGTAGCCGTCCACCGTCGCCATGCAGACGATGGTGCGTTTTCCGGCGCTGACGGTTTCCGGCGTCAGCGTGGATGCTGTGGAAAGCGCCGTATCGGGGTCGTTTTCGTAATACCAGCGATAGGCCGCGGATGTGCTGCTGTTGCCGTCCATGTTGGATGCAGCAGCAGTCAAAGTGAAGGTGTCGTCCTTGTTCGCCGTCAGTGCATAGCTGCCGTCCCCACCGGTAACATTGCCTCCGGTGATCGTCAGCGTCGCCAGCGGCGCGTAGGACACGATCACGTTCTTGATGATGCTCTCCGTCGTCTGCTCCGGACGGAGCCACTGGCCAGCCGTCGTGCGACAGTAGCAGAACTTCGTGGCACTTTCCCGGTACAGGAGCGCTCCCACTGTGCCACCTTCGCTTCTGTTGGTGATGTTGCCGTAGGTGCCGCTGCCGCTCTTGAGCAGCACCTTGCCGGTATAGCCGCTCAGATTGCTGATGGTGCCGTTGTTGACAATGGTGACAACGCAGTTTTCCGCGTTTTCAATCCGGATGTCGGCAGCCGTTACGCCCGCCTTGACTTCTACTGTGCAGGTATGATTGAGCGTGATGGTATCCGCATAATCCGCATTGATTGATAGCTGTGCGCCATACGTCAGCGCGGTCAGCGCTTTGCCCATGGTATCGTACCACACCATGCCCGCGTTTGCTTGGACGCCCGCGGCAGCCTTCCTATTGCAAACCTCGCAGACGCCGTCGGCACCATACTGGTGCGCTGCAAGCGGCGCGTTGGTTTCAATCGTCGTAAGTTCGGATGTTCCCTGCTCATCGCCGAAGTTCCGAGTGCAGCGTTCGCAGTGCCAGTATTCCACGGTGCCTTTTGCAACGCAGGTGGGTTCCTTAGCCGGGACATTCTTCAAGTCATGTCCAACCGGCGGGAAATAGAGCATATCCTTGTCTGTTTTATATTCGTCCGCGCAGTCCTCACTGGTGAAAAAACTATCGCAGCCGGTGCATTCCCAGCAGCGCGTTGAATAAAACCATTCCGTGCAGGCAGATGCGGCATCATGATCATGGCGCACGATTTCGTAAATTCCCTTATCCGACGTCAGCGTAAAGTAAACAGAGAAATCCTTGGCGCCGCCGGACGTAAGTTCTGTCGGAATTGTCGCCGTAAAGGATTCGCTGATTTTCTTGTGGCAGAACTCCCCATTTTGTATCCGTGAAGGTATGTTTTCCGCTGTAGGAAAAGAACGAATCGTCGCTGTCGTATAACTCGCACGAAGAATCGGTGCAGCGATACTGCACATCATACTGGATCGTGATCCTTTTGTCCGATTTCCACTTTGAAATGTCAACACCGGTTACTTGTATGCTTCTAAGTTCGCCGGTGTGTCCGTCCGCGCAGGAGGCGCTTGACGCGCTGAGCGTGAACGTAGCATCGCCGGCCTTGGACGTGCCAACTCCGGCCGATAATACCGTTGCCGGCAGGAGCGTAAGCACCATGCAGAGTGAGAGCAGAATACTGATCAGTCTTTTCTTCATTTAATTCCCTCCGTTTTTGTTATATTTGCCTTTTCTATTCCCTGCAGCGAAAACTCAAAGTGCATTGCCAGCACCTTGAATAATTGCTGCATTACCTGTTCTGAAATCGTTCTGATATCCAATCCCTCAACAAAATGAATAGCCTTGTCTATTTCCTCATTAGGGACGTTATATGCCCTAAGGCTCATGGTAAGAAACAGACGAAGCTTTTTCTCAAGCGTCAGCTCATCGTCGCATGGGTGCGCCATATAGCCGCGCATTATGCTCGCTGAACCTATCTCCATCTCATAAAAGTCGCGCAAAGTAAGCCCCGGCAGATATTGGCCGAAGATTTGGTGCAGTTCCTTTGTTGTTTCCCTGAATATGTATTCGGATGCTTCTTTTTGAGTGTAGGCTTCAATGTAGATTTCCCGCAGGTTTTCGTTAAGCTCTGTCAGAGTCATTTGAATAGCCGTTTCAACGGCATAAACATAAACCGGCGGCAGGTCTGCCCCGGCAAGCTGCCTTGCCATGCCGAACTGAGTGCTGAACATAAACTCAACCAATTCCGTCAGCACGCCGTCTTTTGCGCGGAATATATTCTGAAAGGAGCTGTATGAAACGTTGGCCTTATCGATTATCTCGGCCAAAGTGGTTTTTTTGTAGCCCTTTTCGAGGAACAGCCGCACGCACACTGCTAAAATGCGTTTCTTTGCGGGCAAGCTTGCGCTTGTAATTGCTATGACGATCACTTCCTTTCATGACTTTGGTGTATACACCAAGTATTTTAACATAGTGCATACACAATCACAATAGCCTTTGTAAAAATTAGCCCCCCGCCAAACATTTTGCATACAAAGTATGTTAAATGCGGCAGGGGCTTAAGTTGTTTCATATTCTGTTGTGAAGTTTATCGGCGCCTCACACGAAAGCCTTATCCAGTTCTTTGAGCATGTTGTATACCTTGGTATATGCCTGACAGGCATCTTCAGGGAGGGTATAGTTCTTGGTAACGTCCCTAAGCTTATCGAATACTTCACGGCTTGGATTCTGCTTCAGTTCGGCGTAAAGTGCCGCCACCTGATGCAGTTCAGGGTGGTGGTCGCTATGTACGCGCTCAACAACGGGCAGTATCTTATTTAGGTTCTTTATTATCTCTTCGTTCATGCTGTTCCCTATTTCTTTAACCTATGACAACATAGCCCAGTCCGGTTATAACTTTTACAAGCTCGTCTACGTTGGTTTTAGTCTCGTCAAATTCAACCTTGGCCTTGCTGGCATTGTACAGCACGGATGCGCTTACCACGCCGGGAGCCTTTTGCAGGGCGGTTTCGATTTTCTGTGCGCACATGGGGCAAACGAGTTCTTCCATCTGAATAGTTTTCTTCATAGTCAATTCTCCTTCTTAATTATGAATCAAAAGACGCATCGCGTTCAATATTACGACCAATATGCTGGCTTCGTGTATCAGCATGCCTATCGACATATGTATATAGCCAGCGAACAAGCCAATTAGCAGCAGTACAACCGTTCCTACTGCAATGGCTATATTTTCATACAGCGTGCGCACTGTCTTTTTAGACAACTTGAGCGAGCGAACCAAACTCTTCAAGTCGGACTTTATCAGCACCACGTCCGAATTGTCTATTGCCACATCGGTTCCCGAGCCCATGGCTATGCCCGTATCAGCCGCCGCAAGCGCAGGGCTGTCGTTAATGCCATCGCCAACGAACGTAACGGTTCTGCCTTTGCTTTGCAGTTCGCGTATCACAGTAAGCTTATCTTCCGGCAAAAGCTCCGCACGGTAGTCCGTAATGCCAAGCTGGGTCGCTATTGCGGAGGCCGTGCAGGAATTGTCGCCAGTAAGCATTATTATATCGGCAATGCCCATATCTTTCAGGCGGCTTATGCTGTCCTTGGCATCCGATTTCAGCGTGTCCGATATCCCAAGAAGCGTTCCTATTTTGCCGTCTACGGCTATCAGGGCAATAGATGCGCCGCTGCTCTGAACCTCCTCCAAATCGTTCAACACTTGGCTGGTCAGTTCGATGCCGTTCTGCTCCATAAGCTTCCTGTTGCCTATCAGCACTCTGCGGCCGCAGACGCTTGCATCCATACCGCAGCCCTTAATGGTTTGCACGGATTCGGCTTCATAAGAAGGCAAATCTGCGGCATACCTAATCACGGCATTTGCAAGCGGATGATCGGATGCCCTTTCAACACTCGCCGCCAAGGCCAAGACTTGATTGGCCTCCTCTGAGTAATTCTTTTGAATGCATACTTCCGGAACTCCTTCTGTAAGGGTGCCGGTCTTGTCAAAAACCACTGTATCCGTCTTTGAAAACGTGTGGATGCTGTCTCCGCCCTTCAGCAGTATGCCTTCCTGCGCACCGCGACCAATTCCGGCTACGTTGGCGATGGGCGCGCCTATAACAAGAGCACCGGGACACACAAGCACCAGTACCGTAATAGCCGTATCAACATTTCGTGTGAATATGAATACCGCCGCAGCTATTGCTATAACCGCCGGTGTATAGTATTTTGCAAACTTGTCTATGAACCGTTCAACTGGGGATTTTGCGTCCTGCGCTTCTTCAACAAGGGCAATTATTTTGGCGAATGTGGTATCCTCACCTACCTTTGTTGCGCGCATTTGTATCGTGCCGCTGTCCAAAATGGTTCCTGCATAGACCGTATCACCAACGGTTTTATGCTTGGCAATCGGCTCACCCGTGATGCTGGCTTCCGCTGCATAGCCATCGCCTTTTACCACAACGCCGTCTGATGCTATCTTGCCGCCGACCTTAACCAGCAGAATGTCCCCAATCTCAACCTCGTCAGCGTCTATCTCTTCCGTTTCAAAGGCATCTTCCGCGCCGTTCTCAAGAACGCGCCATGCCGTAGTCGGAGCCATTTCTGTCAACGCCCTAATGGCAGAGCGCGTCTTTTTCATGGTTTTCTGTTCCAAGAACGAGCCGAACTGGAACAAAAACGTGACTATTGCGGATTCGTTGAATTCGCCAATCACGCATGCACCTATTGCCGCAATAGAGACAAGCAACTCTATGCTGACCGTTTTGAATCGCAGCGCCTGAATAGCCCGAAGCAATATAGGCACGCCGGACAGCACGAACGCCGCCACGAAGCACACATCCGCAACGATTTTGATGCCAAATATACGCGAAAACGCTATTGCCAAAGCAATGAGCATTCCCGCGCCCCACAGAAGCGGTATTGAAAAACGCTTTATCCATGCGTTAAGTTTGAGCAAAATATCACCTTACCCTTCGGGGATAGTATAGCATAAACCATCCGCAAAGAACAATGTATGCTTTTTATAATACTGCGACGGCAGCCAATAAAACAGCCCCCAACAGCAGATAGTTTCCTGCCATCAGAGGCTATCTTTTTGAACCTAAGTTTTATCAGAACTCATCCACTACATCGTAGCCGGAGCCGTTCCATATTGCGGGACGGGTGGGCAGCGTGCGAAGTTCGGCAATGAAATCGGGCAGAGTGGTTACCATTTCGGGCAGATAGGTGACGTATTTGCCGACCTGCTGCGTGGTATGCGCATCGCTTGCGCCTATGGCCTGCAGCCCGAGTTCACGGCAGAAGCGCAGCGCCTTGCGGTTAGCTTCCATGTCAGTGCTGCCATTGAGCACCTCCACGCCGTTCAGGCCGCATACATCGCGCAGTTTCTCCTCCAGACCGCGATTGTTGTTGCGGAAAGGATGGCAGGATACGCAAAAGCCGTTAGCGGCAGTAACAAGGTCTATGAAGTCCTGCGCGGGAATGCGGTGGTCAGGATAGCTTTCGAGTCCCCATGCGGTGATGTCGCCCTGAAGTGAAAAGAACTCTATGCCGGTAAATATCGGGAAACCTGTGCGGCGGGTGTACTCCTCCGCCGTTTCGCGAAGGCCCATGCTGTCATGATCGGTGATGCACATGGCGTCAAGCCCCTTGGCTTTGGCTATGGATACTATCTCATCAAGGGAAAGAAAGCTGTCGGTAGAGAATGTTTTTTCGTGCAAATGCATATCAACAAGCATAACGTTTACCTCCTTATTATTTTCATAACGGAACCGTCCTCACCCCAAACAATGTCCTTCAGGCCAAGGAACGAAGCGATGGTATCATTGGTGGGTTCGCGATACACCTCTTCCGGTGTACCGAGCTGAAGCAGATGCCCGTGCTCCATAACGGCTATTCGGTCGGCGAGTATGAGCGCTTCCTCCTGGTCATGCGTGACGAACACCATCGTGATGTCAAGTTCGCGCTGCAGCCGCTTCAGTTCGCCGCGCATACGCGCACGCAGCGCCGCATCAAGGTTGCTCAGCGGCTCGTCCAGCAGGCAAAGCTTGGGCTCAACTATAAGCGAACGCGCAAGCGCAACGCGCTGCTGCTGACCGCCGCTTATTTCGTGTATATGTGCATTCGCGCGGTCTGCAAGGCCGACAAGTTCAAGATATTTCATGCCCTTTTCCCTTGCCTGCGTGCGGTTATAGCGGCGGAATTTCAGCCCGTAAGTAATGTTTTCAAGCACGGTCATGTGTGGAAAAAGTCCATATGACTGGAACACGGTCGAGACGGGGCGGCGTTCGGGCGGCATATTCGTAACGTCCTGCCCATCAAGCAATATGGTGCCGCTGTCCGGCGCAAGGAAGCCGCCTATCATATTAAGCGTGGTGGTCTTGCCGCAGCCGGATGAGCCGAGAATGCACAGCAGTTCTCCCTTCTCCACGCCGAGTGAAAGATCGCACACGGCGCTTTTGCCGTCAAAGCTTTTGTTCAGTTTCTCAAGTTCAAGATACACGGCGTTTGCCCTCCTTTCGGCTCAGCAGCCACACAAGCCCTTCTACGGCTAGCACTATTGCCGTTATAACGCTTGCAAGCACAGACGCCAGAGCGTAATCCCCGCGGTATACGGCATCGAACAGTCGGAACACCGCAAGCTGGCGGCTGGGATCGATCAAGAATATTATTGCGCCGGCGGTGGTCATGCTGCTGGTGAAGTTATATACAAAGCAGCTTAAAAGCGCGGGTCGCATATTAGGCAGCACAACGTCGCGTATAACAGCCAATCTGCCCGCGCCAAGATCCTGCGCGGAGCGTTCCTGTGCCGGCTGAAGCTGCGCAAGCGTAGCGGAGCATATCTTTGCCGATGTAGGCAACTGCTTAAACAGCATGTTGGCAAGAACTATTATTGCCGTGCCGGTAAGCTTGAGCGGCGCATGGTTGAATGCGAGTATATATCCTATGCCGAAGCATGTGCCGGGCAGCATATACGGCATAGTGGCTATGCAATCGAAAAACGCGCGGCCTGGAACGCGGCGGCGGTCCATATAATATGCGAACAACGCCGCGAACAGCGTGCCTACCACGGCGACTATCAGCGCATATACCACGCTGCGTACAACAGGCGACGCGCCAATGCTCCAAAGCTCGTTCCAATGGTCAAGCGTGAATGAATATACACCCTTCTTGCTTTTTAGGAAGCCGGAAAGCAAAACGCAGCCATATTGCAGCAGCGTAAGCACGAAGAACAGTCCGCTGCCTATAAGCGCCAGCCAACCGACCGCACCACAGCGAGTGAGTGGAAGCGAAAGCCCTCCCTGCGTACTGCGGCTGCCCGCCGTCAGCTTATCCGACCGGCGCATAAGCGCGCGATATATAAAAAAGAACAATATCGACGGCACAAGCAGGAACATGTTCATTGCCGAAGATTTTTCAAGGTTTGAATACCCTATTACCTGCAAATAGACCTCAGCGGCGAGCGTTACCGATCGACCGCCTATAATAACAGGCGTGCCGTAATCCGCAAGGGAGCGAACGAACGAAAGCAGCATGCTTACAAGCAGTCCCGGGCGCATGAGCGGCAGAACAATGTCCCTAAGTATAGCGGAAGGTTTTGCTCCCAAGTCGCGCGCCGAACGCAGACTGTCAGCATCCAGCTTATCCAGCACGCCCAGCAGGAACAGTGCATTGAGCGGCGTGAACGAGAGCGACTGCATCGCCACAACGCCAGCAAGATTGTACGGATTCCAGCTGAGTCCTAACAAACGATATGTTATCCATCCACGTCGGCCGTACAGCTGAATATACGCAAGCGACGATACGAATGGCGGCGCTACCATTGCCGCAGTCAGAAGAATCATGCACAGCGTGCGTCCCCACGAGCGGCGCGTGGCGCAGGTAAGCGCAGCGGAAAGCGAAAGTATAGTTGTGCATATGGCCGTACAAATGCCGACCACAACGCTGTTGCGCATACTTGTGCCGTACTTGGACAGCACATTGCTGTATGCTTCAAGCGTAAAGCCGCCGTCTGCGGCGCGGAAGCTGCGCAGCGCTATGCAAAGCATGGGCCACAGTATAAACAGCAGCACCCCGCCGAGCAGTATGCACAGCACGACCGTATCCCCCGCCCGTTCCTTAACGCGAAAAAGGGCATTGTTACATGCCCTTTTATTTGTGCTTTTAGAAGCGGCCGTCATTTATTCCTGAGCGGCCTTGTCGCCCATCATGGGTTCGAAGCGGGCAAGGATCTCCTCGCGCTGCTTACCGAACAGGGACAGGTCTTCATCCATCAGGATGGAAGCATCGTAGGTCAGTTCAACGCCTTCGATAGAGGGCTTGATGATCTTGACGCCGGTCTTGTTCTCTATGGAAGCAAGCTGACGGAGATGATCGTCGTTGCTGAAGAGCCATTCTATGAATGCCTTGGCGGTCTCAACGTTTTCAGCGTTCTTGAACGCGGCTACACCTTCGGATACCCAGGGGATACCATCGGAAGGATAGATAACGGAAACATTGTAGTCTTCGGTCAGCTTTTCAATGCTGGGGTCAACATAGGTGATGCCGATGGCAAACTCGTCAGCGGTGACCTTGTTCTTCGGGTCGGAACCACGGCGGCCGTAGTAAGCAATGTTCTCGTTCAGCTTTTCAAAGTAATCCCAGCCGGCATCGCCTTTGGCTTGCAGCAGAGCATTGACCACGGCGTAGTTGGTGCCGGACACGGCGGGGTTGGACATTACGATTTCGCCCTTATACTCTTCCTTAGTCAGATCGTCCCAGGAAGCGGGCTTATCGAGCTTCAGCTCTTCGAGCAGGCCATCGTTTACAAGGAAGCCAACGATAGTGATGCCCTTGGAGTACCAGTAACCGTCCGCATCGCGGAATTCAGGAGCGAGATCGTTGGCGGCATCGAACACAACGGGTTCGAGCAGGCCGTCGTCAGCAGCGCTCATGAAAGCATCGATTCCGCCGCCAAACCACAGGTCAGCAGAAGGAGTGCCGCCCTCAGCACGGAGCTTGGAGAGCACTTCACCGGAGGACATGGACAGAACTTCAACGGTAACGCCGGTGTCCTTGGTGAACTCTTCAAACAGGGGGCCGTAAACGTCGCCGGTAGCAACGACCTTCATCGTGCCGGAGAGTTCAGGCTTTTCGGGTTCGGCGGAAGCGACAACTTCCGGAGTGGCTTCAGCAACAGGTGCTTCGGTGGCAGCAGGAGCCTCGGTAGGATCGGGCTGAGTATTGACTTCCTGCTGGGCGCAGCCAACAGAAAGGCCAAGAGCCATCACAAGCACGAGCAAAAGTGCAGTGATTTTCTTCATTAGAATCTTTCCCTCATTTCTTCAATGATTCTGCCTTATCAGCAGACTGCATCATTATAGCTAATGATGTCGGAAAAGTGAAATCGTTTATTTCCATTTGAGCCGTATTATTATCTATATAAGCGATTATATGCATGTAAATGAAACTACCCAGGAGTGAACCCAAGCATGTGCTTATGTCTGCACATGTACTGCAAAACTACAGATCATACTTCCAATAAATCCTCGTCGTATCCTCCTGAATTTCCACGCGCTTGATGAGCATCATGGCTATTTCATGCTTTTGCGGGATGGTCATGCCGGGCCAAAGGTTGATTATGTCATGGAACTGCTTTATATCATCCTGCTGCTTGGTGGCGCTCTTATGCTGCTGAAGCTCGGCGGCCAAGATGTCGCGCTGCTTTTGCAGCTCGCTTATCCTGACGTTTATGTACTTCATGGTCAGCTCCGTACCGTCGGCAAGGGCGGTTATAAGGTTGGCTATCTGGTCATCCAGCTTTGCTATGGCGATTTTATAGTTGTGCGCCTTGTTGTCCTCCTCCTTGCGCTTCTGAACCACCAGTTCCTGATGCCGCGCTACATGGGCGAATATCTCCCGCTCAACAGCCTCCTCTATTTCGCGCACGCCAACGGATGGCGAATCGCTGCACAACCCGGTGTTCATCGCACCGGAGCATCTGAACGTAGCCGTTTCTTTATACGTCATGACCTTCATTGCCTTGCCGCAGCAGCCGCATTTTAAGAGACCCGTCAGCCAAGAATGCTTGCCGCGGCCGGTGTTATTTATCTGCGTATTGTCGGCAAGCTTGTACTGGCAGGCGAGAAACGTCTTTGCGTCAATAATGCCTTCGTGCAGGCCTATGGACAGCGTTAGCCCCGAAAGCTGAGCAAACTTATTCTTCGCCCTGTCCCATTGACCGTATGTTACGCAGCCGTATTGCCCGCGGAAGTCGTCTATATCATTGGTTATCTCCATGCCCTTGGCGCGGTAGTACTTGTATACCTCGGCATCGGCCTTGACGTAGATCGGGTTGCACAGCAGCTTACTCAGCTTGCAGGAGTCCCATGCTGCGCCGTTTGCGGACTTTATGCCCTGCTGGTTGAGCGTGCGGGCAAGGTAGCCTAACGATGTGGACGTATAGGCGTACTGCTCAAATATCTTTTTGACCATTAGTGAATACGCCTTGTCCGGTTTAAGTGTGCTTACAGCTTTGCCTTGAACTGTCACCTTTGTTTTTGCGTATCCGTATGGGGCTTTGGCGTCGTATGCCCCGCGGGCGGAGCGCATGCGGAAGTTATCCTGCACGCGCACCTGAATGGTTTCGCGCTCAAGCTGCGCAAACACCATTATTATATTGAGCATGGCTTTGCCTATGGGCGTTGACGTATCGAACTTCTCCCTTGTGGATGAAAACTCAACGCTGTGCTTGCTCAATGCGTCCATAAGCTCGCCGAAGTCAAGCGTGGAACGGCTGAGTCTGTCCAGCTTATAGACTATTATCTTGCTGATAACGCCGTTCTCCACGTCCTGCATCATCGCCTTGAACTGCGGGCGGTTCGTATTCTTGCCGCTGTAGCCTCTGTCTACATATTCTTTATATGGCTCGTCCTCTATCTCCTTCTTACATAGTTCTATCTGTGTTTCGATTGATATGCTGTCCTTTTTATCCAAGGACTGCCTGGCGTATATTGCTATCACCTATTATCGTTCTCCTTTTGTGCGCCTTATGACGCGCTCGGTAGGCACGGCCAATATCTCGTTAGTCGCAAGCGCCGCCGGCATGCTGCTAAGATATGTGCTTGCCATCTCGGCCAGCCCTATAAGGTCTTCGTTGGTGGTTGTGGTGGGATATATGTTCTTAACGTGCATTTAACTCGCTCCTGTTCATTGATTATGTTTGATGATATGTATAAAGACTGATAGATATGCTAATAACTTAGCTGATTCGTTGCTTATTCCGTGAAACCTCTTGTATTCGATTATGATGTTCATTTTACCTTCTTTAATATGAAATGATGATTTAGATTTGCAGGTCAACGGATCCTTTGGGCTTCGCCCCGCGTTCCGCCTTCCGCTAACCGTAGCCTTGTTTTTGATTATATGCTCGCATATGCCCGCGTCCTCCTTCGTTCGTTTGTCAATGCCGATTATAGCACAAAAGAACCCGCTTGTATCAAAATACGGTCATGTTGCAAATTTCAAATAAAAAAGGGGCGGTAACCCATTGAAAACATATCGCACATTTCTTGAAATAGCGCATTCATGTTATTTAGTGCAAATATGCAACAAAAGTTCATTGATTTTTACGCGAGTATTCGTTATACTGTACTTAGTACCTTTAAGGAGGTCTGATTATGTACAGGAAATTTATGATTTTTTTGGAAGCTTGGAAAAATAGCGTTCACCGCAAGCCTCTTATTTTACAAGGTGCAAGACAGGTTGGAAAGACCTATTCCATTCTGGAGTTCGGGCGCACTCACTATGAAAATGTGGCATACTTTAACTTTGAAACCAACCCAAAGCTGAACGAAACCTTTGAAGAAAACATCAGCCCCGATTATCTGATACCGATTTTGTCCCATATTGCAGGCCAGACTATCGTAAAGGAAAAAACGCTGATTGTATTCGACGAGGTGCAGCTCTGCGAAAGGGCGTTGACTTCGCTTAAATACTTCTGCGAGGACGCTCCAGATTACCACATCATCGTTGCAGGCAGCTTGCTCGGCGTTGCGGTCAACAGAGCAAAATTCTCTTTCCCCGTAGGAAAGGTCGATATGAAAACACTTTATCCTATGGATATAGAGGAATTTATGTTGGCGCTCGGTGAGAACGATTTGGTAGAGCAGATTAAAAAGTGCTTCCAAACCGATACGCCGTTGCCGTCTGCCTTGCACGATGCCGCAATGCAGCTTTACCGTCAGTATCTTGTGGTCGGCGGTATGCCGGAGTGCGTGATGCAATTTGCCGAAACCAAGGATTATATCCTTGTCCGCCATACGCAGGATACAATACTTGCAAGCTATCTCAATGATATGGGCAAGTATAATACGCCGAATAAAATCAAGAAAATCATGCTTGTTTATGATAGTATTACCGTTCAGCTTTCCAGGAAGAATACCCGTTTCCAATATAAGCTGGTTAAGAAAGGCGGACGGGCTTCCGAATTTGAAAATGCGATTGAATGGCTTTGCTTGTCTGGTATCGTGTCACAGGTCTACAAGGTAGAGCAAATCAAAAAGCCGCTTGAAAACTACCGTGATATTGATGCGTTCAAGATTTATGTGTCCGATTTAGGGCTGCTTTGCGCCAAGAAGGATTTAGCTGCCAATGACATCCTCTATATGGTCGAGGAAATCAACGATTTCAAGGGCGGTATGGCGGAGAACTATGTCAATGTGCAGTTCTCCATTAACGGCTACCGCACCTACTATTGGGAGTCCGAGCGTGGCGCTGAAATTGATTTTATCATTCAGCGTGACGGGCAGCTCATTCCCATTGAGGTCAAGTCTGCCGACAACACCAGAGCCAAGAGCTTAAAAGTCTATATGGACACCTACAGGCCCGCTTATGCTATCAAGCTCTCTGCAAAAAACTTCGGCCTTGAGGGCAATAAAAAAATCGTTCCTCTCTATGCCGCATTTTGCATTTGAGAACAATAAAGTTTCAAGTGTGAAACTTTCACACTTGATTCAGCATATCATCTTTCGACATATGTTTTGTGGAAGTTGTGAAAGTTTCACAACTTTTCCGGCAACTCAATATCCAAACCTGAAAGAATCCCTTGCACCGCAGGACATCAGGTAGCGGCGAATCTCCTTCACGGCTGCCTTGTGATGAACGAACGGCGTGCCGTCAAGCCCTGTAAGCTTGCTTGATATAGGCACAAACATAATGCTGATGGGTGTTACGCGGTTCACGCCGGCAATGCAGTTCACGTCGCTTCCGTGTTCCACGCAGTAGACAACCATGTCCATCTGTTCATGGAAAGTTGAGATGTGCAGCGCGGTAACGCCGTTTTTGTCGCGGTAATGCATAAGCTCGCGAATGGCCGCCGTGACAGCCTGATTGCCGTTCTGACGCTGTTCAAGCTGCTGAAGCTTGCGCAGGCTTTCGAACAGACTGCGGTTGTGATCAAGCTGAAGGTCTATCTTTGCCTTTGTGATGTATATGCGGTAATCATCATAGCCGCTCATGATTGCCGCAACCAGCATTTCGTTTGCTTTGCTGTATTGACCTATGGAAACGGCGTACTCAGCGGAGGCGATTATGTTCTCTATTTCCGTTTTTGCCGTTATCTGAATGCCGCCTATGTTTATGTTGGTCTTCATCTGCTCGGACGCAATTACGTTCTTCGCGCCGCAGTACTGGCAAAAAATGTAGGCACGGTTGGCCTCCACGTTAAGCATCGCTCCGCAGCTTTGACAATATAGGACTCTCGCTTCGCTCATACTTGCCCCTTCAACTACTGTTTTTATTACCGGAATTTTAGCACAAAAGGCCTTTATTCGCAACCGTGCTGCACAGAGTATAAAGCAGAACAGTTGTGACTTTGTCCCAACTGATTTTACATTTACCCAGTATGTTTACGAAAGTTGGGACTTTGTCCCAACTTTTAATGAACGACGGCTGATCAAGTGTGACATTGTCACACTTGATTTTATATCTGCCCAGTATGCTTGATTTTGGCAGTTGTGACAATGTCACAACTGCCACTTTCGCCTGCTGCATTTCAACTCGGTTATATCATAACTTTACCGTTATCTTTGCACCCTTCACCATTGGCCATCCGATCATCAGTACCAGACTGGACAGCAGTATGCCCCAAACCAGATAACGCACTCCAGCATTGTAATCGCTGTCCATATGAGCGCACTCATTGATAGCCTTTGTAATATCGGGATGCGGATAGAAGGACAACTGGCTGAACCGCGCCACCAGTTCGTTCTTAACTATTGCCATTTTGACTATGCCCACGACTATCAGGCTCAAGCAGAGCGTCAAGACAATAGCAAATATTATTTTGTTCTTATCCACTGCCTTCTTCGAGGCCACCTGCGCTTCATGGATTATCTTCTTAGTTCTCTCAATCCGCGCCAAAATGATTTCCGGTTTGTGTATGCGCAGCCACTCGTTTGCATCCGCACCATACGACCTATTGTATTGTAAGAAGCAGTTATAGGTATGCCTGTTGAACGAACCCCACGCATCCATGGGCTTACAGCCGTTTTCCAGCATACATTGCGCGGCCAAGGCATCAAAGTAAGCTCCCCTCGCGCTGTTGTTTTCCTCGAAGAATCCTTCCAGTCCCTCCGGTATGAAGTCGCGCTTGCCAGTCTCCCACAGGCTGCGAATGTCGTGCTGCAACATGCGCTCCACTTCCGGATTGGTGGGCCAGAATACGCCCTCGTCATCCATGCGGTTGGCGTTGCGGTATATGTTGGCGTTCGTCTTGATGCTGTCCGCCGCAAAGTACGCGCCGCTTGCCAATAAAGTTGCTAATGCTCCTGCTATCATAATGCCTCCTCCTAACTCAGCCAGATTTCGCGTTTGACCGCATTCTGAATAGCTTCTTGTTGCTCTGTTCTGGGTGTAAATTCGCTTGTTATCGGGCGAAATGTCTCCACGTCAAACAAGACACAGTCCCATGTTTCCACTTGGTATTTCACCTTCGGCGGGCGCACCAGCACATAATACGGTTTGAACGGGCCATTACCGAACATATCCGTGGCCAGCATCATCGCCCTGTTTATTACCCGCATGAGCGCCTTGTCCTCCCCAAAATACTTCAGCATCTCCGGGTCGAAGTAGTGCCCGTCTGGGTTGCGGCGGTAGTATTCCTGTATGAACGTTTCGACCGAGTTGAACGGCGGCTGTTCTGTCATACAATCTCCTCCAGTAAGCTTACAGCGTTGTTCAGCGAATCCACAGCATCCTCAATGGCAGAGGCGACTTCCTCCATAGTATCCACAGTAACCTCCATAGTCTCGTATGTTTCCGTGCCCTGCAAGTTCTCAGGATAGTTGCACATAGCATCTTCTTCCTCGTCCTTGACGCTGTTAACTATATCCAGCGCCGTCTCTATCATGTCGATAGCCCTGCGCAATTCTTTTCTGCGTGTGTTATTCATTAAATTTCCTCCCGTCAGGTATAAAAAGAGGGCGGATTCCGCCCCTTCAATCAATTATCGTTTCTGGTTTCAATATGTCCATTAACGTGCATTCGCCTTTGGGAATGTTGGATACACGTTTATACTCACAAATGGCGTTTATTAATGTATCTACATGGCCAAAGTATTGCTTTACAAAGTTGTAGTTTTTGACTTTCGGAAGTTTAAGCTCCGTCTTGCAGAAGTCGCTTGGCTTCTTACACGATTTTTTATACTCAGCATACCTACCCTCCTTCAGTATAATGAGCATTTCTATTTCGGGTGCCGTGACAATGTTGATGATATCTTCAACTTTTTCGGCGTAAGCTGGGCATAGCTTAAATTTCTCTTTACGAGAGTCAAGAATACGAATAACAGTTATTTTCTCCGTGAATTCCTTTCTCAAATACTGTTCCTCAAAGTTTTTAGCACTCCTGCACTGTATCAGTTCTCCTTCAAGAAGATCGTCCCAATTGAACCTCAGTTTGTCATTTTCGAGCAGCAGCTCAATAATTGCCCTTTCAGCCGAACCTTCATAAATGCACGCAACATATTTTGTAAATAGCATCATTTAGCCTCCGTTTGAGAGGTGATGAGACTTTTCTTCAGCTTTATATAAGCTTCATAGGCAGGTACAGTACCTCCAAGGAATCCGCTTTGATATGCTTCACTTTTCCTGATATCATTCCGTTTAAGCACATTCACAAGCTTCTCCGCGCTAATGCCGTTACGGTTCCTGACAATATATATGCAATCATTGCGATCAAACTTATCAAGAAGTTCATCATAATGTGTAGAAAAAATGAGCATCGCTCCTTTAGGATTGACCTTCCTGTCCATGTAGAAGCGAATTAAGGTAGAAACTATCTCATGATTAAAATGGTTTTCAAGCTCGTCAATAATTAGATACCCACCATTCTTAAATGTGCTTATCGCATTAGAGAAAGTGTTAATGCCCTTTATTGTTCCGGAAGAAAGGTATCGGTTCAAGTCGGTCTTCCGGTTTAGTTCGATTTCTTCTTCGCCAAAGAACTTCAGTCGAATATCACTGTCTTTACCTTTAGACTTAATGCGGAGGTATTCAATGCTCGGGTCAAAGAAGGATATCAACTCCAACGGGCAATCCTCGTTGATACAGAGTTCATTGATATTGGTATATTGCAGCATATCGGTCATTGCAAGGCGCTTCTTTGCTTTTTTGTTAAAGGCGACCATAATGCTGACATCATCAAGCAAAAACGCTTCGCTGTTATCCCGCGTCACAGATTCCTTGCAATTATCAAAGTCAAAGATAGATATCTTACTCCTTACATTAGATGAAGGCTTAGATTTCAATGTCTCATCCGTAATCACTAAACGGCCATCTTTCTTACTTATAACGGTGTGAAGCCAATTTATAGTCTGATTATCATCATAGAAATAGATATCAAAAATTGCTTCACTACTGCTATCAAGCCCGTCCATAATCTCACTGTACGAAATATCGTTAACCGGCTTATTATTCAACAATCCTCCGACAAACGAGATCAGTTTCAAAACAGTTGTCTTGCCTGAAGCGTTTATGCCAATAATAGCCAAGGCGTTGTTCTGATAGTATTGCCTTGAACTCGACGCAAACAAACGCCCCATTTTCTCACTGCTTTCATCATTGACTCTCTGCTGGGCAAAAAAGTCTATCTCACATTTCTCATCAAACAACGGTAATCCCGATGCTATTATTTTTAGCAATTTCATAGCATAGTCACTTCCTATTCTTTAATCACGCATTTCATGTTAATGCTATACTAAGTATACCACAAAAGCCCATGTTTTCAACACACAAAACCGTATATTCTGTTTTTATGTGTTAAAACCACCCTTCCCATTCTCTCCGGCGTTCCTTTCTGCGCCACACGCCGCGTTTGCTGCCCTTCACAGGGTCGAAGCCGACTATGCACAGCCGCAACTGTTTGCTTATTGATACCGTGCCGCGCACTCCGTCCCACTGCACGATCATCTCTCCGGTGTTTCGCACATGACCCACAATCGTGCCGGTGCGTGTGCTGTCGTCTGCCAATGCAATTCGTGTGCCTTGATACATATCTCGCTCCTCCCCGCAACATATAAAAAGAACCGCTATCTGCGGTTCCTAATCCTCCCCTAATTCATCTCGTAATGCCTGCATAACTGCCCAATCATAGTCCTTTGCCGACAGGTTACATATCTCTTTGATTTCCTCTGCTTCAATGCCTATGTAGCAAAGCGTTATGGCCTCGTTGCTATGCCCCAATTCCTTACAGAGCATCGACAGCGCCCTGTACCCTCGCTCTTGACTCAGATGTTGTGCCTGTGTGTAGAAGCGGTAGGCGTATGTCTTGCGCATGGTGTGACTGCCATACAGCAGCGGATTCCACCCCAGCCGCACCGCTGCCGGAACGATTATGTCATCGTTGAGCGTTTTGCGGGTCAGGCATCCTCCCTTCTGTGAGCCAAACAGAAAATCCTTGCTGTCCAGATGCATATCATCCGTGTACTGGGCGACCATCGCCGCCACCTCGTCGCTTATCTTCAACTCCCTGCCCTTGCCGGTTTTCTGCTCGATGACATACACCGTATCCTTGGGGCTGCTGTCCTTGCCAATGAACTGCCCGGCCTTGAGCTGAACCAAATCCCCGCCGCGCAAGCCAACGTTACACCCAAGCCGGAACAGAACCAAATTTCTGTACGCGAGACGCCTGCGCTTAGTGTCCTGCAAAGAGTGTTCCATGGCAGTTATCTCGGCCATTGTTTTGAGCGGAACTTTTGTGTGCTTAGTCAGCGGCGCGTACCGCTGCTTGGTGCTGCGCAACTGTGGTCTTAACGCTTTGCCGCAATGTGAGCAGAAATTCGCCGTGCTTTCGTTTTCCTCTCCGCACTTAGTGCAGATGAGTATGTACGGCGTTTCCACCACTCGCGGCTTGAATTGTAATAAGTTACTTGGCATTGCCTATGCCCTCCATGCTACCGCTAATTCTCTTGCTTGTTCTCGCTTGTTTGCCGCCAGCAACGACACCATTATGCTCATCATCTGCTCCGGCGTTAGCTCATACAGCTCCTGCTTGTCCTCCACCATTCTGCGGATGTACTCACTGGAACCGTAATCGTATTCCCTCGGCGCGGCATTACGCATCATAAAGAAGCTTTCGCGCAGGGTGTTTTCGTCATATATACTGCCCGTGGCAGAGCTAACGTACAGTTTCATATGCCCTCCTTAATCGCCTATGGCATAAAACCCATCAATGTGCTTCCTACCATCCCATACACCATCTATTTCCCGAACAGCTTCATCTAAGTACCCATCGATAAGCGTGTCTACATCATATATGTCATGAGAATCATCCTCACTTTGAATCCATGCTTCGTATCCTTCCTGAACCCTACGCATGGCCGTTCTGAATGCCTCAACGGTCTTATCTTCGCTAACGCTATCTGGTGTTGCTATCCGGACAATATCGTCTTTCTTTATACTACAGTTACAGTAGTGTATCTCAAATATATATTCCTTCATGTCTCCTCCAATGTGCCGTTCTTGCTTGTGCAGTTCTGTATGTACTGCTCAAACGTGTAATTATATTCTTCCGGCTGTTCCAGCTTGAGCTGCTCAAACTCCTGCCGCAGTTCCTTTTCGGTCACAAACCGCATCGCTTCTGTATCAATGAAAATATTCATCTGCCATCTCCTTGAACCCCGCCATAACAAAGTCGTCGTATGTCAGCCCGAATCCGTTTTCATCCGTCAGCGTATCCATGATGTCGCTGTCATTCCAGAGCCAGTCCCTGCCGACGCTTATGGCGGAATCTATGAGCAGCTTTAAGGCGGATATATATTCACTGTCGGTCATTTAGTGTTCCTCCTGCGCCAACTTGTCAATAGTCAGTTCACCTTTACTGGAGCCTATTTCAAAATCGCGTACTATCATACAACAATCTGCCATGTCGTAATCCTCACCGCCCATTTCCTCATCTATATCGCTGTATTCCTCACCTATGCGTTTAAGTGAGTAATCATCGCACTCGTGGCAGAAATTGGTTATAAATACCACATCGTCAAAGTGGTACCACTTGATACTATACCAAAGGAATGACACATACTCATCGTGGTCAACTATCTTTGCCGCCGATAGAGTCCTGTATGCGCTCTCACATTCTACTTTCGCTTTTCTAACCAGTTCGACTGCATTTTCCTTGCGCAATGTCAGCGCCACATCACTGTAATAACCCATTATTCTTCCTCCTCCGCGAAGTATTCTTCAATCAGATAACCATAGCCAGCCTTTTCGATATCCTTGGGATCAAATTCCAGCACACCAATCAATGTCTCTGTTATGCGCCAGTCAGGCCACTCATAGCTTTGGCACCATTTTATAATATCTTTGATAAGGTCTACCGTCATTGTTCTTCCTCCCAAGCATCAAGATTCTCAATCGGTATCTGCTCTGTTACTTCATCCTGCAAAGCATCGCTGTACACATCCAGCATCACCCGGCCACTGTCTTCGTACACTTCGAGCTTTGCCACCGCCATACTGTTGCCGAACTCCGGCCTATTAATTTCCAACCAGATACCGGGATAGGCTTCGTCATCGCAAAGCTTCGCAATTAGCGTGCCCTGACTCGTTTCTATTTTGATTTCCGTACCATTGCTAACAACCTTTACCATCGCTTCTTCCTCCTCAGTTCGACAACAGCGTAAGTATCACGATAACGATAATCCATGCAATCAGCCGTTTGGGATAAAATTCAAAATACATAGTTGTACCTCCTCAGATGCCACCAGAGTTCCAAATAGCCTCTCTGCGGCGTTTTTATTATTTTGTAGATAGATTGGTTGTGTAAGATACAGAATTGCTCATAACGTGTATTTGGAGTTGATATAAGAGCCACTTATTTCTGCAACTCCCACACACGCAACTCTTGCCATGTCATCACCAGCCAGCCGCCGCAAACCCTGACAATGGTTTCATCGCCGCGACAGGCTTCTTCCGCTTCCTTACGGGTATCGTAGTGTGTCATTCTGTTTCCTCCCTTAACCACAGTTCCTCTGCTCAGTACCGTCTGGCATAATTATCGTGCGGCGCGTTGTGAAAAGCGATTTGCGTGCTTCGTGTAGAGTCTTATACAGTTGCGCTCTGTCCGTGTAATACTGTCCGTAAGTGTATGCCCACGAATCGATACATTGGATGTGAAATTTGCCATCGGCCAATAGGCTGATTTTGTAGTGGTATCCGTTTTCCGTGGCGTGATTGCGTATCATACCAGCCTCCTTGCCACTAAATCTGCAACCTGCTGCGCCGTCAACGGTTCGCACACCTGACATACCACCAGTACGGTTTCATTCCGATACCGCACCCATGTGTCATGCTGCACGCGGTTAACGAACACTATTCCCTCTGCGTTGTCATAGTTAAGTTGCACACGTGCCCCGCTTGCACCAGTCAGGCGCTTAGTTGCTTTTGCCGCGTCCCGCAGTCCCTTCATTGTAATACCATAAGTATTTGTCATAATTCAGACCTCAGTAAGCTGTTCGCCGTAACACTCATGGAATCCATCCACCAACAGGCTGTCCTCTCCCCAAAAGTCTTGGTACAACCCACTTTGAATTGCGTCTTTGATACAACCAATCATTCTGATTCCTCCTGCGTTCTCAATGCGCACCACGCTGGCCAGTCCAATTTCGACACTAACGCCCGTATTCTTTCTATGAACGTTGTTGTAGCCTGCAATTTTTCATCCGAATATGCGCCCCAATAAAATGATGGGGCGCCATTCTCATAAAAATAATTCCACACCACAAACGGAGCGGGATCGTTTTTGATACCAGACCGCATACCTATTGCAACGCCCGCATCGCCAATTTCATGAAAAATCTTGATTTCGTAGCCCTCGTTAATATGACCTTTGTGTATCATTTACCGTTCCTCCTTCAAGCAAACTCTTTTGAACATCCCCGCACATTCTTCGGGATTCCAAGTCAGTCTCCAATACTGAATGCCTCGGGGTCTACTGTCTACGGTACCATTTTCTATTTTGCATTCGATTACGCCGCTCTCGCGAAACGTTATCAATTTGTCATACTCATAGTTCTCACGTACAGCATTATTATAGTTACACAATGCATAGTAAACATCACTTGCATAGTCCTCGCATAATCGCCCTGCAATCTGTACCATCCGTGACATGATACTTGATATATTGTCGTTTACGCTTTTAGCTGTGTACCTATTGTTCGTACCGTAGGGGTATATTGTATATGCCATTTATTGCTCCTCCTTAACTAATCTTATATTTTGGTATTGACCGCATCCCATCATACTTCCATAGCACCACGTCCTCCGGGTCAACGCCCTCGGCCTCCGCTATTTCCTTGCGTGTATTGTCATAAACGTAGAAGCTATATCCCTGCACATCCTCGGCGCACTCCGGTACAGTATCCTCGTCATGCACTATCCATTCCTCGCCGGTGTTGAAGAACTCCGTTTCGAGGCAGCGAACCGCTTCGTCATCGTACAGGTCGGTCGGATAGATGAAGTAAATCCAATCGCTTTGACAAGAGCCGCGCAGGGTTTTATAGTCATATTCCTTGCCCAGCATCAATGTCAGGCCCATACAGATTCCCCACTGTTCATTGCGGCCATAGTTTGGGTTATACATCTGAGATGCGAACTTCCACGTCTCGATCTCCTCATCAGTGTAGGAGTCTCTACCTACAGGAGGCACATAATCCAGAAGCATTTCCTGTTCGGTACTGTATAGGCGGGCAGTGCCAACATCTTCCCAATCCATTTCCTCAAGCGCTTTGACTACCTGCTCAAACTCATCAAAAACGTATCTTCCGTATGACCTATTGCCGTACAGTGCGGCCTTGTCTATCTTGAGCTGTTCGTCATCCCACGGGCTTTCCTGCCACTCCCACGGCACTTGGCGTGCGTATACTTTACGGTTTGAACTCATTTACCTTTCCTCCCATACTTAGCAACAAAGCGGCGTATTGTTGCCACCACATCATATTCATCGTTAGGAGTTTCCCATTCCAAGTTATCCTCAAATACACCTGACTGCGACAGTTCGTCAACACAAACCTCCAGAGCACCTCCATCAGTGTTGTTGAACGCGGAAATCAAATAACGCCCAAGGCATAGGCAATACATGCCGCAAACATCCATATAAAAGCCTGGCATTCTATACTTTTGTGCGAATTCCGCTATATTTGTCGTAGTCATTTACAATCCTTTCTCTGCCCTTAACCACCTTTATCGGATACTGCGGGCAATTCTCTCGATATTCCTTCTTGCGCTTCTTGATTTCGCTGAGGCTGTCTTCATCAAACTCGTGCTCCCAGCCGTAACCATAATTGACGTAGAAGCGCCATACGTCTCGTGTTTTCCTTTTGCACGCCATTGGTTCCCTCCTTCAATACACAAAGTCCGTCTCGACGTAATCCCAGACGGTGCCCCAGTGCGTCACACCCAGCACGCACAGGTCAAGCATCTCGCAGTAGAAGATGATTTCGTCCGTGTGTTCCTTCAGCCGTTCTGCCGTGTCGCGGTCAATCAGATAATACTGGTAGATTTCTATTGGATCCTCATTCTCCCAATCGTCATCCGCGTCCACCTCGTTGCCGTCGGCATCGTAGTAGCGGGACAGCTCACCGTTCTCAATGTTGTTATACAGGTTCCCATCCACACTCGCAATCTCGTTGCAGAGCAACATCTGACTGTCTGGATAGAATATCTGGCTGTACTCGCAGCACACAGTCTTGCCCCTACAAGTCGTGTACGGATCTGCCACCTTTTCAAATTTATATCTATCTTTGAGCCACTCGTTGTGTTCCAGAGCCAAGCCGGTATAGAAATCGCCGTTTTCGTTGCGGTATATCTCATCCGCGTAGAATGATCTGTTAGCCATATTATATCACCTCATTTATATATCTTGACAATTCCCCAATCTGTTAGTGCCGCTGTGGTATCGAGCTCCCTTATGGGCAGCCTCTTAATTACAGCCTTATCGAAGTCGCACTCATAAACATAACGATAAATCTTGGTGTCAACTATCCTCTCTTTTTGTATTCGTGTTTCAAATTCCTTGGTCATTGTTACCTTTCCAGCTCTGCCATGCAATCCTCGCACAGCATACCTATTTCCGTGTGTTCCAGCTTATCCTTGCGCTTTATCTCGCCACACCAATAGCAGCGATCGTATTCATCTTCGTAGTCCAGCAGTTCCTCAAAGCTGATATCCATGCAATACGGCATCAGCTCGGCCAGCTTTGAATCGTACTTGGCTCCGCCCTCCAACTCTGCCCGCTCGCTGGGATAGAGCATGTCATCCTCCCAGTTGTAGCCATACACATTTCCCTTTTTATCAACGTAAAACTCACCGTAGTCGCTGTATTTGTTGCCGTCAAGGGTCACTGTGCCGCCAAGGTCAAAAATGTCGCACACGCTCTTGGTCGGAGTCCAGTATTTCGGTGTCTTGTAGGACGTATTACTGAACATCAATCCGGTTTGCTCGTCCGTCACGAAGTCCCCCACGGTGCTGATGTTACCTTCCATGTCGAGGAATGCAAGCCGTGAGCCGCCTATTTCGTTTTCTATCAGCTTGCGGAAATACTTGTCCTGCGGGAAGTGCTTGTTGATGCATTTCATGGTGCTGAGCTGGGTCAGTATGTATTCCATTGTGTCGCTTATGCCGCTCCTCGGCTGCACGCTCAGTATGCCGTTGTGCGCCACACCCAGACTGGTTTTGCACATGAGTTTCCGCAGCGTACTCAGATTGTCCGTCACAGGGAACGGATGTGTGTTCTCAGGCGATGTGCCGCCGTGTGTGGTTATGCGGAAGTGGAATACCATAGGCGTCTGCACAGTGTCTATTTTGCCCTCTACGCGCTTGTATGCCTTATAGAAGTCTTTATATTCCATGAATCCTTTCTCGATGCACACGCCGCCGTTGGCCGTGTACATGAAGCCTGCGCCGTCCGGATTATGGTTCCACATGTTCTCGAACATTTCCTCGCTGGGCGCCGCTATGCCGGCCTTCTTTACTACTATGATGCACATGATTATGCTGCCTCCTGTTGCCTATGGAATGTTGTTCTCTTGATCAAATAGTCAATAAGGTCTGGGTAATCCACGTCGCGGAATATATCTTCCCATGTGGTTTTATTTATATCGTTGATGTTTAGTTTCTTAGCGAATCGGCAAAGGGTATCTACGAATTGAAGTGTTGCGTTGAATGTGCTGGCTTTTAGCGTTCCTCGGAACAGTCTGAACTCTATCGTGTTGTCGTTTCTTAGGTTGACGGCGTAATATCGGCCTTTGTTGCGTAGATCACGCGCTTTGCTGGCAAGTGTGGCATCGTTGTCATCATCCTCCAGCGTGATTTCGTTCTTGCTTGCCCAATGGTTTAGCTGTTCTTCCGTGCGGCGGCTGAACGGTATCATATGTGATTCCCAGAACCGATTGACCAGCAGCACGGCCTTGGCGATATTCAAGTCGATTTCAGTTTGAGTATTGCCGAAGAAATCTCTGTTGACGTGCACATGCAGGCCGCACGTTCCGGCGTCGTGTGATGTGAACCCGTACTCACAGCATTTCTTCCGTATCCATTCCCAGTCAAGTTCGTTCATGTGGTAGGCAAGTGTGCAGGGATGGGACACAATTTCCACGCCATCCTCGAGGCTGCCGTCATGCTTGCAGTAGATTTCCGGCACATTAACCTGCAATTCCTCGGCCAATTTTTCCGGGTTTTTGCCTTTGTCCACTTCCAACTCCACGCCCATATACAGCGGTGTGCCGTGAGCGAAGTCCTCCTGATGCTGATAAAAGTCTGGGTCTGGCTTGTACGAATAGTCGTGAATAGTTGCGGATTCCATTTCCTCCGCGCAGGCTTCGCAGTAATCGTAACCGTCGATTGTGTGAACATCATCAGCACGTACCAAGCATCCGCAGTTGTCACAGGTATTCCATCTTACGTTATAGCACCAGTCACACACCCATATTCCGTTATCATCGCAGCGCATATCCCTATCACGGCACCAGTCACCGCAATCCTCGCACTGATGATAGGAGCCATGCTCGCGGCAGTATTCGCACACCATGCCTTGGTCCGGCACTTCCACGCAGTTAGGTTCCCAGTCACCGCAGTCCGCGCACTTGTAATAACCCGCTTCTTCGGCACATTCCTTGCTACAAAAGCAGCTGGCATCGATTGTCTCTATCCAGTCGTCTGTCCAGCCACCGCAAGCCTCGCACTGTATATAGCCCTTCCTCTCAGCGCATTCCTCATTGCAAAACGTTTCGCCATCCTGCGCCGTTATCATTGCTTCTTCGTTTTCGATTAACGCACCGCAGTCCGCACAAAAATACTCTTTCATATTCACTTTTCCTTTCTGTTGTTACATAGCTGAGATGAGCACGAATATTATATACCATGTGACGATTAAAAAGACGATCCCTGCCGTTTGCACCGCGTACCACGCCCCGCTGTACGGGCGGAGCTTATAGCGTTTCATATATCTCTCCTTATAAAATTCAGCGTCCTATATCTTAGTCAAACGTAATCTCGCTTAGTTCCTCCCAGTCATCGGGGTTCCCCAGTCGCCGCAGATACGCATGTCCTCCGTCCACGCCAACCGCGCCGCACTTACACATCTTGAAGTCGTGGGTGTATTCACTTTCGATTACGTCCCCGCACTTCTTGCATTTAATCTTATTGGTTATGATTTGCTGCATGGTTTTCCTCCTATGCCACGGCACAGCCCCGCAATGCCGCGAACAGCTCATCCAGTTGCCGCCACAGTCTTTCCCAGTCGGCCACGGCAAGCGGATTGCGTGTTCCGCCCGGCACGTCCGCCCAGTCTTGCGCAAACGTTTCGATTTCCTTGCGCGTATCTGCCACGCGCTGCATAATTTCCCATTTAGACATTGTTGTTATTCCTCCTTATCTTGAAACCTTGCCCCAAAGAACCAATATGTTTCCTTGGGTTTTATGTTTACGATATTGCACACCGCTTCCGACACGCGATATTTCAGCACCAACTTTTCCCATTCCTTGACGGTATACAATTCGTTGCCGATAAGTATGCCGTCAAAGGTTCTTTTTGCCCGGTTCAGCAGGCGGGCATTGTCATACTCCGGCTTGATACGATAGTATTTCATTTTATGATTCCTCCTTTACGAGCATAAAAATAAGGCCACGCCGTTGCGTGACCCATAATTGAGTTCTGTGTTTATTTTCTTTTGGTCATTACGTTTAGGAATGTCAATCCTATCATGATTCTATCGTTCGTTGTTGGGACGATTTCAAAATTGTCTACAAGATTCATTATTTCCCTTATGGCATCCATACTGTATACCCTTACGGTTAAATCCGTACAATATACAGTTATTTCGCCAATATCGGGGAAAATGTCGTTCATTTGACACTCGAATGTGGCATTCTCATCGTATTCGGTTACGATTTCCTTGAGTAAATCGTAAGCCTTATGCATATCATTATATCTTTCCTTATTCACAGCCCAGAGCGATTTCGCATTTGCTTTGGCCTTTGCTTCTAAGGCTTTTTCCATAGACGCCCAGAAGCGTTCTTCGTCGCTCATAGGTGTAATATCTATGATTTCCTTCATCCTCTCCTCCTTCTTGCGTTTATGTAAAAGCTTACCATACCGCGCCCGATAAGGCAAGGCTTTTCCAAATCATACAAGCAAACCCCGCACACCATTGCGCGAGGCTTAATCTATGATTTATGATGGGGTATGACGTTCCGTGAGTACCAACCCCGATAGCCCACTACCACATAAACTATCGGTTAAAAAGCGAAAGGCCATACCCTTGCGCTAATCATATCACGCTTAGGAACGAAATGCAATACGATTTACTTATTGCGATCATACAGCACCTCATAGGAATCACCCTTGAGTATGCGGTTGATTACCTGCACAACAAGCTTGATAATTGTGTTTCCTTTGGGCATCACGACCGTCTTAGGCTGCTTGCCTGCCTTGCACGCCGTCAGCACCATAAAGGCGATATCCTGAGACGTGACCTTAATCTGATTTTCTTTTTTGCCATTGTCTATGAAGATGATGGCATCCACAAGGCTTTGCAGTTCCCGCGTCAGCGTTTTCTTACTCACGGGATTCTTTTCTTGCGTGCGCTCAGTATGCTTATTCAGCCGATACACATTAAGCAATTCCTTCCAGTCTCCGCCAAGTTCCGCCGTTGCATAAGCGGACAGCAGACGCGCCATGTTATCCGCCCGGTACACCCAGCCGGATTCGTTACTGATTTTCTGAGGTTCACAGAAACGGTTGAACGCCGCCAAGTCGATAATCTTTTTCCCATCGACAAGCATATACTTGCCGTTTTCCTTATCCTGTCCTAACGTTATCTTGCTTACTTCCAATGCCATGATTGCGTTGTACATGGGCTTATCAGATGCCCGCAGCACGGAAAATTCCTCATTCATAACCATGAGATTAAGCTTGCTTACGTTTTCGCTTACGCTATGCAACAGCACTGCAATTTCGTCATTGGGCTTATTCTCAAGGATAAGGCCATTCAGGTTCTGGATATCGCTTTCAATGTTCTTGCGCATTTCAGTTGAGTTCATAGTTATATCTCCTTAATATCTGTTATATTAAGGGCCATAAGCCCTTTGATTAACAATCAGTACGTTAATCAAAAGCCTTACAAAAGCGAGCTACACCCGTTAAGGCATAGCCCGCCTGATAAACTACTTATGATTGCCCTCGCGTGTTCGCTTACGTTTCAACGCAATGCACGCTCGAACGCTTGCATGAGAGATGCGGAACAAATTCATGCAATCAACCATTTTGACGCAAGACGCGGAACGCCTTGCATGGCCTGTTCTTGCCTGCTTGCATATTAACATATGCTTGCACGTTGGCGGTGACTAAACCCGATACAGTCAAGCGTATTTGCTCAACGCTTTGCCGCGCGGCTTACCGTCCCGCGCGTGACGTTGCAAACGCTTGCTTTGCGGCTTGTGTTCGTGCCGCTTGCTTTGCGCTTGCAGTTATAGGGGAATGAAAACGGCGGCAGTACACAAAAAAAACAAAATATTTTGCATAAAAAAAGCCGCCATGTGGCGGCCTTGCATAGGTTATTTACAGTTTGAACGCGCGTGTTTCGTCCGGCCATATGCGCGTTGCTATGCGCTGAATGTTGCGGCGAATGTTGCTTATACGTTGCTTTGATACGCCCATACGTTCCGCTATCGCGTCCCCACTCAGCCCTTGCATACGATAACTTAATACGGCACGTTCGGCACGAGTGAGTAACGGTCTTATCTGATCTAACATATCCGCTGTAATCATGTAGTCAGCCCAATCGTGTATGTCATAGTATCGCGTTACTTTGATATATTCGGGATCAGATATTTCCATACCGTCATCCGTGTGTGCCATATCCTCTATGTATATATCACGCAAGGCAGGCCGAACGGCCGCGGCATATATAGCTTTATGTACGGCTTTATATGCGGCCTTGCGCACGGCGTCCGGCAATATGTACGGCTTATCGGCGGCAATTGCCGTTGCTATACAAGGCGCGGCACACTCGATAATAGCAAGCGCGGCAACCTGCACAAGATCGGCCGCGTCGGTCAACGGTTGCATATAACCTTCATCATATGCGGCGATATCGTCATATGCGCGTTCATATGTGCGCATTGTGGCCGCGTCACGCCCGGCTAATGCCGCGCGCATATTGTCGATTTTTTCAGAACGCCCGGCTTTGGCGGCGCAAGTACGCAATGCCGTGCGGACAATTATAGTCGCGTGTTCGGTTGTGGTGTGTGTGTGATTGATACTCATGTTATCCCTCTTTTCCGGCCTATTATGTGGCCTGTTATTGATATGCTTATTTTACCATGTATGACAAGCTGATAGTAGATACTTTATGATTATATATGTGCGGCCGTGGTATAAGCGTTGATTATAGCAACACAAAATTATCGTTTTTCGATAATTCCTCAAAACAAAACAAATGTTCTAATTATCGTTGGGGCTGATTCTAATATCCGTCATAGGTAGAAAATGGCGGATTTTTTTACAGATATATAGGGGGGTATTTTCAACCGTTTTATCCCATATACCGGGCATTTTCCGGTGTAGTACATCCACCCACACCTCACCCGCAGATTCTCACCATCTCCGTTTATAAAATTCACACATCCCAATATCCATCCCAGCACCATTCCCACCCTACAACAAAAATCCCCTAATTGTCTATACTTTTTACCTATAATCCATGGTTATATCGAATGGTCTTGCCGAGAGCACCGATGTTCTTTATGGGGTCTGTAGCGTAAGCAATGGTTCAAATATGTTCACATATCTGTCTCTTATGGTATAATCGTTCCATGCTACTTGTCTGTCGGTCAAACCGGATTGGCCTGTCTTTAACCTTTTATATTGCGCTCAAACGCCGCGAGGCTTAACTCGGAAGCAAGCTTCCTCGTACAAATACATGTTGACAGATAACTGGTGCTTATGGTATTATAGCCAACACATAATTCCCAATTAGGTGCAACCGAATAGCGTTATGCCCTCGTGGTTTGCGGAGCAACCATACCTGCAGCTTTCCTGATATATTAGGAGAAGAGTCAAAAAAGCCTGAAATTAAGCCTATTTCAAAAATTTTGTCACCAAAGTGGTGACAAAAATATTTTTGTATACCAAATTGATGTACAAAGGAGGATTTAATGAAAGTAAAAGTGTGTGATGCAATTATGGGGAGCGGCAAGACTCAAGCCGCTATTGTCGAGATGGACAGATGTGTTGATAGGCGCTATATGTTCATCACTCCTTACCTGAACGAATGTGAACGTGTGTGCACGGCATGTGAGAAGCGCGGTTTCCAGCAACCGCAGGCAGCAGAAGGCAGCAAGCTGGAGTCGCTGCATAGTTTGTTGAAGTCCGGCATCAACATAGCAAGTACGCACGCCCTGTTCTATTATTATACGGAAGATACCCGAGAGTTAATCAGGCAAGAGCATTATCACCTCATATTGGACGAGGTTGTAGATACAGTGAAACTGCTTGATATCAATAAGAATGATGTGAAATCACTGTTAGCTTCGGATTTTATTGAGATTGATCCCGAGACTACGCAGGTTACTTGGAAAGACAAACGTTATAATGGGCAATGGCAAGAGCTGCGGCAGCAAATAGAGCGAGGCTATGTGACATACAGCCAAGACAAACTCCTCTTATGGATGATGCCTATCGAGGTATTTGAGGCTTTTGAGTCGGTGACTATTTTAACGTATATGTTTGAGGGGCAGTATCTGTACTGTTATTGTCAGCTTAACGATATAGACATTGACTACATAGGTGTGCGGAACGTCGATGGGTTAAATTATGAGTTTACTGATGAAATGGTTGCTCCGCGGATAACGCTGCCCACCATTCATTTATATAGCGGATATAAGTTGAATGCAATCGGCGACGACAGACTTGCCTTATCACATAGTTGGTTTAGTAAGTCCGATCCTAAGCTTATAAGGAAGTTAGCAAACAACACCGTCAACTTCTTCAGGCACAAATGTGATGCGCCCGCCAACTGCCGTTTCTGGTCGGCTCCGTCTGCTTTTAAAGATGCCCTGCGGAGGAAAAGCTTCCAAAGTCCGCAATCCTTTGTGCCGCACAATGCTCGCGCCGTCAATGCCTACCGTCACTGTTACGCTCTGGCCTACCTCATAAATATCTTCCCAAATCCCAAGATAGTATCTTACTTTAAGTCTTACGGTATTCAGTTTAATAATGATGCTCTTGCCACCTCAACTATGGTTCAATGGCTATGGCGCAGCAGGTTACGCTGCGGACAGGAGATATGGCTGTATCTGCCAAGCAGCCGTATGCGTAAGCTGCTGTATAAGTGGGTTAAAGATGTGACAGGGAGTGTGGATTGTATTGATGAATGGGAATGAAAAAGCTGCCCGACATTAGCCGAACAGCTTTCGTATAGCCCTTCTATTTATTTCTTACTTTCTGCGTTAATCTATTATATCATACATCTTCATCAGCTCGATACGCTCCTTCGCGAGTTTAATTGACCCAGCAGCGCTGTTATCCATGCTTGTCCGCTTCTCACCCGCGTAGTGTACAATGCGCTGTATCCATGCGACCGGCAGTAAATACGGATGCTTCTTTAAGTATGGGTACCTTCGCTCAAGGTATTCTTTTTTAGGGAAGATTGAACTTAGCACGCTGCTTTTCTCACCCGCACGGCTTGCCTTAACGGCGTTCAGCGTAACAGTAGATGAATGCAGGCGTGTATAGTCATTTGAGCCGTAGACTCCGCCGCAGAGTGTATCATGCAGCATCGGTTCCACATCGATGGAAGCTTCCCACGGCGTGGGCAGATCAAATTCGATACCGAGATAGCCGCGTGCGATTTTGAATGCTGCTGCCGCAAATGTTGCCGCGTGGACACTGGCGCACTGGTCGTACAGCCTCTGCCAGTCTATTTGCTCGTGATATGCTTGCGCCCATAGGCCGATATCACAGAACTGCCGCAAGCCAATGCCGCAACTTACAAAATGCTTATAGGCGTGCAATATCAAATAAAGCAAATGCTCATGTGGCGGCATGGCCAAGAATCCAGCCATCTCTATAGGCTGAATGTCCGCAAAAAAATGATTTAGTTCATCATGAGCATCTTCAGATGAGTCGAACAAGTGACGATGCAGCTCAATATAAAGCGGACTACCTTCCTTCAGGTAAGAAACCTCATCCGACGTGGACAGTTCGTCTGCAGGAGTATCGGTGGACAAGCCCTCTGTAAGCAACCGTTCGTGACAAGTCAGGAACTCACTATCCTGCACATATATATCATCATCCGCGCTGATGCGGTGATCTTTCAGCGGATACAATCGACTGCATAGCGCGCCCTTCACCAAGACCGGATGTAATCCTGCCACGCGAAGTCTTTTGTATAAATCTGAAAATTCAGCCGACCGGACGACTTGGTTCAATACCTGACTTATGACCTGCTGCTTAACAGCGGCAAACAGGGCGGCATTCTCCCTGGCAGCATCAGTCTGCCTAACCGCTTCGAATATTATAGGCAGCAGCTTCTGCTGATTGGACAGCGTGAATATTGCGGGCAAATCCACGGCATCAGTCGATATCTCTGTGCCTGATATGGCTGCTTTGGCTATGTTTAGGAATTGTGTTTCAGCTTTTGTTAGAGTCATGCTTTATAGTCTTTTCATTGTACTTTTCAATGCCGTGAGCAATAAGCAGCGAAGTTGACCCGATAAACGCGCCAATCGTGTTGCAGATCACATCATCGGTTTCAGCTACGCCCAATGCGAAGCGATACTGTGTATATTCAATGCCCGCGCTGAGCAATAAGCCTGTTATCACCGTAAGGCCTATCCTCTGCCATCTCCCCCAGCTTTGTGGTAACGCGTTGGATAGCGTCAAGCCAAATGGAAAGAAAAGAAAGATGTTCATCAGGAGCTCACGGTAAGCTTCGCTTTGCGTTCTCGCAGCTGCCAGCGATGCAAATGGTTTCAAAGCAAGAGTACGCTCTCCGGTCGTACGATCCATTATGGTTATGCAAAATATTGCCATCACCATACCGCAAGCCAGTAGTGCATTAGCAATGTTCCATCTTTTACCATAAAGCTTCGTTCGTGCATATCCCCATATAGCAATGACTATTGCCATTGCAATGATTACCCTGCTAAGAGGTTGTGTGTATATGAAGTGAAGCATTATTAATCAGCCTGCGGCTTGTGCATAAGTTTACACCATGCTTTATGCAGATAAGGCATCAACAACGCCTTTGCATAGCGATATGTCTCTATGTCGCATAAGCTTGCCACTACAAAGAATGTAGGTATTACAACAACACAGCTTATAGTCGCCCACAGAATTATTCGTGGATATGTGTCAAGGACCACATGCGCAAATGCAACCTTAGATATAAGCGTAAACGCTATAAACATTCCAAGGTTCACCAGCCAGCGTCTGTATGTTTTCCATGGGCTGCGGTTGAGAATTTTCTTGTTGGCGTAGATGATCATCGCGTTAGCTCTGAATAGCAAAGCTGCTATCGTGCCGGCAATCACTCCATATAGCCCAAACACTATGCCCCCTATGATTGATACAACTATATTAATCATCATTTCAATTATCGCATGGCTTTGTGTTTCGCTAAAATGCCCTGCTACATGTATTGTTTTGGCTGACGAGAGTCTGCTGTTTTCCAATAACGCTATAGCAGCGAACATAATTGGAAGAGTTCTATCAATATAACTTATATCGTTTACGCCTTGCGTATATAGTTTTAGAAATGGCGTGATAAATGATTTAGCTACAAGCACAAGGCAAAATGATATCGTTATATAAATCAGCTCAAAGGCATCTTGTTTTTTTTCATATATGCCCTTATCTACATATAATTGCTGTCCAAGAGCAAATGTTACACTATTCCCTATATTCGATAATAGTGTTCCAATCATTCCAAATAGCATAGCATACATTGAATAAACGCTAACTGTACTTAATCCACAAAATATAGATAAGAGCACAGTATCTGTGTTGTTGAAAACCAGACCTGACATTTGATGCTTAAGAACAGCTTTACTCTGTGATATTTTATCATAGGCGGGCTTTACATTTAGATTTAGCCATTTATAGTTTTTCTTAATATATAATGATATATATATCATCTGTGCAAGACTGATTAATAAATATAGCAATTGCACCGCGACAACGCCAAATCCGAGCAACAGCAAAACTATTTTACCTATGCTCGTAAAAATCCCGGTAATCGTTGTCAGATTAGTGACTATATAGTTTTTCCCTTCTGCCTGAAGGAGTATTTTGTATTTGCCCTGTAACGAATAATTTATTACTCCAGGTAGTCCGCTGATTATAATTACTGCTATTATGATTAACTTATCAATCGTGGACTCTACAACAAGAGGAAAAACAAACGCCAGTACAACTACAGCAATAAAATATAATATGCCTGTACGCCTATAATATGCCTGAGTTGCTGACATTATAGCATTTATATCGTTTTGATTTCCTTTGGCAATGGGACCATATAATGCCTGTATAGACGCTAATCCAACTCCTGCCTCTAATAGACTTGCATAACCAAGTGCCTGAGTTATCGAGCTAAGAAGGCCGTTAACTTCCGAGCCCAAACTTACAAGAACCAGTCTCGGAATGACAATGCCAAGTACAATGGTAATAAGTTGGCCAAGAACACTAGTTAATAAATTATAGAATCCTTTTCTTATATTTGAGGTATTCATTAACTTTAAACCACTTTTCTTATGCCTGGAATTTTTGATAGCCCATATGATATAGCAATAGATACTCCATATAATCCAATCGAAGATATAATTGGCGTTATTATATCTCCGCAGCAGTTTGGTTCTATGGCAATTATCTTATACAAGAACGTTACCAGAAGCACATGCACAAGATAAACGCCGAACGACGTTTTGCTTAGCGCTGTAGTTATCTTTGCGCTATTCTCATTTAGTTTTATATTCTGCGCAGCCGTAAATAGGCCAGATGAGATCATACACGAGAACACCCCAAGCGGTATTTCCAAAGAAGCTGTATTGCGCCCTACTTTCATAGCAAGAACAAGCTTTCCGCCAACAATTGCAATCACCGACATAATCGATAACATATAGCTGCCAAACTTCATTTTGCCAGTCAGCGGATATGCATCTAAATAGTATCCAAGCAGAAAATATCCGGCATATCCAGATACTATATAAGCCTGATAAGGCAGTAAGGAAACTATTCCAAATATATCCTCTGCAATCATGTTCATGTGCCCTACGCCGATTGAAACCACAAACCATACGGCTAAGGCATACTCAATTTGCCTTTTTGTGGCATTACAGGTTATTAGCCGAAATATAGGAACAGCTATATAAAGCATTAATATGTCATAAAGAAACCATAAATGGTAACCTGTATTGCCAGTTATAATGCCATATAGCGCTATTAAAATGCTTTTAACGCTAAGAGTGCCGTATAAGTATTGGTCTAGTATGGAGTAGATACCTCCCCATATAATTATGCATATAACAATATGCGGAATTATCTTTGTAAAGAGCTTTTTAGTAGTTACTTCTCTCTTCGGATCTAAGAACAATGCTCCGCTTATCATAAAAAAGACGGGTACAGCCCAACGCATTATGCTGTTTAAAAGAGCATTTGCCATGTATGTTTGTGAACTAACTTCGGTGGTATTCATCGCAGCACTTGTAACATGAATAACCACTACAGCAAACGATGAAATCACTCTAAGCAAATCAAAATAGTTTTTTCTTTGATTTAATGTACTCATCATTCCCTCACCAACCTATAAAACTTCTCTATTTCTTCTATATTCCCTTTTTTCTCCCGCATCTGATAATTCTTTATGTGCGCATACAGGTCTGCATCATTCATCAGCCGTTCTATGCCGCCAGCTACGGCTGGCGCATTCATGTCCACCACAAGACCATTCTCTCCGTTTATCATTTGATCATATACAACATCGAATGCCGTTGTCACGCAAGGAACATTCAGTATGCGCGCTTCCGCAAGCGTTAAGCAGTATCCTTCAAACCTAGATGTTTGAACATATATATCTGCCGCCTTCATATAAGGATACGGATTTGCTTTCGCACCAAGTAATGTGAAGCACTTGCCAATGCCGTAGCGTGCAATATCGGCTTCGATACTTTCCCTATCGCCATCGCCCACAATATACCAATGAAACTCTACCCCTCGCTCTTTCAATATCTTTGCCGCCTCTGCAGCAATATCGTAACCTTTTTGCGGTACAAGACGTCCTACAGTGACAAGTGTTGTTCCATATTTCGTCAGTTCAACCTTCTCCTGCGCCATTTTCTCAATAAGTGTCGCATTTTGTATATCAAAAATAGTCGAACACCTATCTGCATATTCAGGAAATACCTGAATAAACATTTCCTTCAGCTTATCCGAGACGCATACTATTTCGCTGTATTCAGCGTATATTTCTTTATCAAAGTTTCTGTTATGACCAACGTTTTTATAATCTGCATTCACCCATGCATATTTTTTCGCAGCAGCCACCTTTTCTGCCACAAAATGGGTCGGATTTCCCTGCCCCCACGCTATGGCAGCATCATATTGTTCCGGCAGTTTGTCAAACGCTTTGCCGGAGTGTTTCCAATATGCCTGCGCATCATGAAGTGGATAGCCATCCTTTGCATTTTTACGCAGGAACAAACTTGTGCGTATTCTGGCGCATATACGTTTGAAATCACACGAGAATATTTGCTCTATCGTGCTTTTTGAGCAGAATTTAGTATAATCAAGATCTTCGCGTATTTTTACTTCTGCCGGAATCAGGCTTTCAAACATGCCGCCACGTCTAAACATTTGCAGCGTTACATCATACCTGTCATAATCTAATAATGATAGCAATGACAGCAAGCTTTTCTCTGCCCCGCCGCACCCCATTGAATTTATAACAAACAGTATCTTTTTCTTCATCTTCCCCCGCCATTCAAAACTTTATCAATATACGCCTTTGAATGCATGATTTCATCAGACAGCAGGCGTTCAACTTCGTTCCAATCGGCATTACAAGGGATATCTTTTTCATTATTTATCATATGGTCGGACAGCCCCAGCATAGCCGTAAAATCGCGCATACGTGTATTTATCTTCTCTGTGCGCTCTACAACAGCAAATTCTTTTTCGAATATTACAGAGAATGCCGTCGCGTGGAACGAGTTTGATAGGACGTATGATGCCCCTTGTATCAAGCCTAAAAACTCCTCTGGGCCGCATAATGTGAAGCAACGCTCCGCATATGGCAAATCAAATACCGAATATATCTTCAAGCCATGCTCTGAAGCCACCTTTTCCGCAATTGCTTTAACGGCGTAGCTATTATCAAAATCATATACCAGAAGGTATGGCTTATCTATATGTGCAGGAGATTTTGCTATGGAACGCCAATGCGCGCTGTCTAACAGAAAGACGGGGTCGAGCACGGTTTCAGCATTATGTATCCCCATAGAATCAAGTACTGCAAGTCCTGTCTTTTCGCGCACGGCAATATAGTCAATTTTAGCCAAATACTTGGCTGTAACATCACGAAGCTCTTGAGGAAACTCATCTACTGCAAAACTGGCCGCGTATGAGGCTCGAATACCTTGCTGTACAAAGTCCAGATAGAAGGCCGGATCTTTCCCGTTTGGGAACAAAGGATTCCATATTTGGTCGCTGCCGGCTAAGAAAACATCCGCCTCAGGAGGATTAGCCTTTAGTTCTTCATTGGAGGCATATCGTCTGGTCAGTTCAAGGTGCTTGGACGTAAAGCCGTCAAAAGCCCTTTTCCTCGGCAGTATACGCAGCCGTCCCGGAAGCTTAGCCAAGAGATACGCCTCACGGACAAACGGCTTATCATACTTGGGATTGCCAATGATATCCAGCCGGAAGTGCTTTGACAGGTAATCCGGCTTATAGTCGATGATTTTCACATCGTGCCCCAGCGACTTCAAATAAGTTTGCAGGGCGTAAGCCTGCAAGGATGCCCCAACGTTATAAACATCGTGACAGGTGATAGTACAAATCTTCATGACTTGACCTTTTTCGTAATTCTCCGCCATAATCGACCAAATTTTGCTTTAATCTGCTTATGCTTCGGCAGCCAACTCATGGAATACCAGTGGATAGAGTAGGTATTCTCCGTTTTTGACAGCTTGCCCGTCACGCTGTCCAGCGGGTTGAAGTAATCCGCCGGATAGACGTGAATCCCGGCAACCATCTGTTCCCGCCCGTTGCGCACAAGGCCAAAGCGCTCCATCACATCCGTATTGAGATGCGGACAGCCCACGGGCATGACGCTGCCATCTGCACAGGCAAAGTGCAGCTTTTTATATTCCTCGATCATTGCCTGAATCACCGGATGGTGAGCCTCGGCAGCGATTGTCAGGCCGGAGGCAACATACTGATCGTTCTCAAATCCAATGAATCCCTCGTCATCCAGCAGCGGTGAAATATCCCGCAGCACCTCAACGTCGGTATCGAAATACACACCGCCGTACTGCTCCAGCACGACAAGGCGCATGACATCGGACACGAAGGCGTACTTCTTCGCGGCATACGCCTCCGCCATGAAGGGCATGGCGAAATAATCGCAGTTGTCCTCGTTCCACTCGCAGATCTCAAAATCCGGACAGAACTTCTTCCAGCTGGCGATGCACTTCTTGGCAAGTTCCGGCTTTTCGCCGCGGCCAAACCAGCAGTAGTGGATGATTTTGGGGATCACGGGTCAGTCCTCCATCAATGTGTAAATTTTCTCTACTTCTGCGCTGTTCGTATAATCTCTTTTTGCGCAGTTCTCCGACAGCTGCTGCATCCGAGTGGGGTCGCGCAGCAGCGCGGCAATTCCGGCGGCACAGCCCGCGTTGTCCATGGGAACGATCACGCCGTCCACACCGTCCTCCAGTTGACTGCCAGAGGTCGCGTAGCTGGTGATAACGACTGGCTTCCCCAACATCTGCGCCTCCCGCACGGTGACGGCCTTGCCCTCGTAGCGGGAGGGCTGCACATACAGGTCACAGGCGCGCATATAGGGGTAAGGGTTGTCCTTTTTGCCGAGGATAATGACGCGCTCCTGCATCCCGGCCTCGTTGATCTTCTGGCGGATCAGCGGCTCATCGCCGCCATAGCCGATGAGATACCACGTTACGTCAAGGCCGTCCGCTATCAAGCGGCGGCAGATGTCCGGCACATTGTCGAAGTTTTTCTGTTCTGAAAAGCGACCAACAGACAATAATTTAAGCGGTTTTTCTTTTTGCATTTCGCCCTGCGGATTATTGGATTGGCGTTCGATCAGATTTTGGGGAAGAATATTCTCCACTGTTCCTGTCAAATGCGAGAGTTCAGGAAACTCTGTATCGAATGCAGCAGTCACTTGCTCCGACACGCCGCAAATTGTGTCAAATCTGTTCCACATGGCAAGCTCCGCCGAGCGGTCGAAGGTCAGCGCCGTGTAGTCGGTATGTATCCAGGCGGCGTACTTCTTTGCCTTTACCCGCTCCCGCGCAAAATAGTGCGGGGTCAGAAAGCTGATGGCAAGGTCATAGACCTTGTCCGAAATCTGCGGCATAGAGTGCAGTGTGTACTTGTGGCTATATGTCAGTGCTGCAATGGACGGTTTCTCGCCGGGATGCTTTCGGTCAAAGCGTCTCGCGGCAAGCTTGCCCCTCAGCCGCCCGCGCAGCACGCCCAGTTGTCCGCTCTTGACGAGCGATGTCATAGGCACGGCCAGAGAGGCATACTGCGGAATTTCCGGCAGGAGCTTTGCTTTGGAATTCAGATACGGCATCAGATCGCCGCTGTGCCGCATCAGAAAGAGGTCAACGTCGTAGCGGTCATAGTCGATGGCGTCGAGAAGCCCCAGCAAGCTGCGCTCCACGCCGCCAAGCTCCATAGCCTGTGAGAAAATGAGAATGGATGGTTTCATGTATATTCAACCTTGTCTTTGCCGTTTTCTTTCAGCACGCTCCCAATCCAGCATGGTCGGGTCGGTCACAATGCGAAAAAGTCGATAGAAGATAGGACAATAATACAGAATCATATACTTTGCTCGTTCCTTCTTGGGCAGCACATTCCGCCACGAGTCAGTGCAAAATGCATATAATTCTTTACAACACATGTGGATTTCAGTCTGATCCGGCTCATACATCTTTAAGTAGCGGTAGGTAAGCATGGTTCGTATAATCTCATATAAAGCGAGCTTTTTCCCCTCTTGGCCAGAGAACACGCGAAAATGCTTTTTAAGGAATAACGAAACCTTTATTTTTTCTGCATGAGACGTTGTATGCACAACAGAGTCTTCTCGCTGAAAGTAATAATATAGCCGCTCCGGAATAATCACGACACGCCTTTGATCATTTCTGCATAAAAACAGCAAATTGAACGCAGTGTCTTCACCCATCACGATATCAGATGCGCCAGTCTGCTTGTAAACTAATTCCATTGCATATATTCTCCCCCAAATGTGGGTACGCGCATGAGCATTATTCAGCAATGCGGCTGTATCAGCCAGTGTAGAGACCACCTCTTTACTGATCTCAATGTCCTGCACGATATCTGTACACTTTTCATAGCCACAAATAACAGCGTCCGCCAATGTTTGTTTCTGCACAGACATAAGTACCTCAAAGAACTGATGATGGATCCAATCATCTCCGTCAATGAACGAGATGAAATCGCCAGTCGCAGCATCGATCGCTGAATTACGCGCAGAAACAATGCCCCCGTTCTTTTTGTCGATCACTATTACTCTGGGGTCTTTTTCCTCATATGTATGCAGCAGCGCTGACGTTCTATCTGAACTGCCGTCATTAACACAGATGACTTCAAGATTTTGATAAGTGTTGCCGAGTACAGAGTCAAGGCAGCGGCTCACATATGATTCGATATTGTAAAACGGAATACAAACTGATATCTTTTTGCTGTTGTCCATTTTTCCTCCTCTGTTTATATTACTTTTTTGCCTTTCTCCTGATATACCCCGTCAGCATCCAGCCTGCCGGAGTGCAGAGCACCGTCAGCAGTTTGCGGGGTGATTTCTTGATATAATTTCGATTCCCGGCAATCTGGCTGCTGGAGCAGTAGTGGATGCAGTCCATCACCAGTCGTTTGAAGGACTCCGGGTATTGCATCTTCACCACACGCCAGAAAGCAAAACCCTTGGGGTTTTTGAGATACTGCCGGAGCATGTTGTTGCTGGAGCCGTCCGGCTGGTATTCTACATTGCATAGCACCTCGTCCAGCACCGCAAGCTTGTAATCCTGATCAATCAAAAGATACTTATAGGCAAGGCTGACGTATTTTTCGCCCTCAAACACCGGATACTCGGGATAGGCGTTGATGACATCTGTCCGATAGATCAGCTTTTTGTCACCGGCTCCACCCGCCGCGTAATAGCCGGAAATGGTGGTCTCGGATAGTCCGTCAGGAAAGCCTTTGCCTATGATTTTTCCGTCGGAATCCGCATCAAGGCCGACAATGCCGGCGTAGCCCTCCCCTTTGACCTCGTCCCACTTGCTCAGGATCTTCTCCACCGCGCCGTCTGCCAGCATATCGTCAGAATCGATGCATGTATTCAGTTCCGTGTGGATATTGGCGTAGGCTACGTTGTGGGCAGTGTGCATACCGCCATTTTCCTTATAGATGTATTGAATTGTAAACCCGTTGTCGCGGCTTTGCCAATCGCGCACCAACTCAACGGTGTTGTCCGTAGAGCCGTCATCCACGATCAGCCAGATAAAATCCTTACAACTCTGGCGGCAAAGACTTTCATAGGTGCGCGGCAGGGTGTGTGCGCGATTGTAGGCAGGGGTGAAGATGGTGAGGATGGGATCAGCAGTTTTGTTCATAAGCCTTCAAATAAAACTCCTGTAGTTTTACTGCTTCTGTAGTGATATCGAAGCCGTGCGCGGCGATTTCTGCTCGACGGTCGGTGCGGGGGATAGCTCGCTTCGCAAGAATCTTCTCTGCCCACTTTTCTGCCGGAGCGGACAAGCTCTCAGAATCGACAAGGTCTGTCAAGTATGCTTCATGCGGAATTGTGTCTGAAACAACGCAGGGTAATCCAGCAGTTTGCGCTTCAATTAAAGCAATTCCTAAGCCCTCGTATAATGATGGGAACAAGAATACATCCATCGCTTGCATCAAGTCTGCAACGTCGCTGCGCACTCCCAAGAAGCGAACATGCTCTGCTATGCCAAGTTCCTGTGCCTTCTCCTGCATTTTGGACATTCCCTCGCCGCCACCGACCAGAAGGAGAACCGTGTCCGGTTCTTTTTTTAGCAAGGCGGTAAAAATCTCAAGCAGAAAGGAATGATTTTTGGGTTGAGTAAAGTTCCCGACATGGCCAAGTGTGTACACTCCTTCAAGATTAAGTTCATGTCGCACTTTTTTGCACCTTGTCGGAGACCACGCATATGCAGCGGTATCAATCGCATTGTTCATCATAACAAATCGGCTTTTGTTCCGCTCTCCGTAGAGCCATTCTCCCGACTCTTCGCCGCACATAAACAAGTGCGTCAGATAAGGCATCATGCGTTTTTTGAAATATGTCCGCATGACCATCTTCATGTCGAAGCCGTGAGGCGCGCTGTGTGCGTGACATATCCGGACAGGAACGCCTTGCTGTTCAGCTTCACGGAATGCAAAATACCCCAGTTCAGACATGTGGGAATGTATGATCTTGTATTCAGGGTGTGCTTGAAAAAAGCCGCGCAGATCACGCTTGTACCGCGCAAAATTTTGCGGATAGATTGGGCACAAACGGTATATCCTGCCGCCCAACGCTTCTATCTCGTCATCATATGCTCCGCGCTGCTCTCTATGAACAAGAAAGTCAAACTGTATCTTTGTGCGATCAATATGCCTATAATAATTCATCACCATAGTTTCCGCGCCGCCGCGATCCATAATGGTAAACAGATTCAGCACGCGGATTGGTTGCTGTTTCACATTCTCATTCATTTCTTTATCCTCTCCATGCACTTCAAAAGGAAGAATACTCCCGCCGCGAAGTTCAGCTTACAGCAGGCAAAAAATGCCCACCAATGCGGGGGAAAATATCGCATTGGCAGTGTTTTGATTGCCGCACGATATTCCCTCTCCGACAGGATGCCTCGGATTTCCTTCAAGGCTTCACGGTTCGGAAGCGCCAGCGCATTTAAGCCCAGACCGATAATACTGAGACTGATACGGTTGTTGAGCGCGGCGAGTAATTCTTCATTGTGGGGTACATCCTCAATTGTGTGACGTATATGCTCAAACAAGCGCTTCCATTGTACATTAAGATTCGGTTTATGTGTGCTCGTTAGAGATGTTGCATTGTTCTTTCTGTAGTGGTTAAAATATCTGCGGACATACACTCCGCACTCTACTGACTTTAAAGCCTGTATATTGAACAAAGCATCTTCTGTTCCTATCTCTTTTGTGCTAACAAACGCCGCATTGTTTTCTACAAGAAGTTCCCTCCTATATAACTTCCCCCATGCAGTCACAAGCGTATCTGCATTTTCCGGGTGTTTCAAAAAATCTCCATGCAGTCCGACAATCGTTTTAAAGACCTGCTCGAAGAATCTTTCCTTATCAAAAACAACCCTGCCATCGAAAAAAAGTGTTTTAGGTCGTTGTGCACCTGTAAATTCTCTGATATACGGCCAGAATACAACATCCGCTCCATACTTTATCGCAACACTAACAGCGGTATTGCAGGTCTCAACATCAATCCAGTCATCACTATCTACATACATGACATACTTGCCCGTTGCGAACGAAAAGCCCACATTGCGAGCTGCGGAAAGCCCGGAGTTTTCCTGGCGGATCACTCGAACTTTACTGCTTTTCAAAGCATATTCAGTCAATATCTCGCTGCTTGCGTCTGTCGATCCATCATCAACGCATATTATTTCTATGTTCTTGTATGTCTGGTTAACTAAGCTATCCAAGCATTGCCGCAAATATGGCTCAACGTTATATATAGGAACTATTATACTTACCTTAGGCGTTTCCTCCATCTCTATCTCCCCATCTGCGCAAAGTATTCCGCTACACTTATCCTCGCAAAATCTTGATCAAACGGTATTGCGATCATGTTTGCGTAATAGAAATAGCCAAGATAGCCTATTATCATAAGTGCTGTCAAAATCTGCCTATTCTTGCCGCCTATTTTCTTCAGCATCCATGGAAGCGATATTGATTGGAATATAAGAAAGTAGTTCGCAAGACGCGCAAAGTAATTAGCCGTGCCGAAAAGACCGACGAACATTATTGCGCCGTTTATCATGGCAAGATTTACCATCAGGTTCTCTTCGTTTGTACTGTCCGCAAATAGCTGTTTGCGGTACATAAAGGCAAGCACTGTAGGCACGTTGCAAACCAATACGCGGAAAATATTGACGCCGTCTCCCGTGAAAGAGGAAACGGTATATTCCTCGCCCAGCAGCGTCGTAATGCTTACCACCGTGCCGATCAGCGGACGCAGCAGAAACCCGGCTGAAAGGAAAATACCCATCATCCAGTAGGTTTTTTTCGTCCATGGTTTAAACTCCATGAGCGGCACCAGCAGATACATCAGAGAATATGGATGAATTAGTGTTGCAATCAAGACCCCTGCCGCAAATATAAGCCACTTCTTTCTGAGTGCAAACATTGTCGCAATGACCGCAATACCAACCGCCGCAGCCTGCTTGATGCCGGCAAAGGCAAAGGTATAGCAGCCGGTGGTAAAGAGCAGAAAAATCGTCAGGGGGTAATCCGCTGAGTATTTATGTACGAAAGCTATATAACAGCCGACCGTGAGAAACGCCCAGAACATCAGATAATTCTGTGTGGATACACCGCGCATATGCAGTTGATAATTTATCCAGTTAAACAGGGGATTTGCACCGATGCTCTTATCAGATGCTTCCCACGAGCTTTCCGTGATCATCTCATAGCCATGCCGGTATGCGCCTGTATCATTACAGCGCGTCCGCAGGCCGGCAAAGCCTGCCAGCAGAACGATGATCAATAGGGTGCAGAAGATCATGCGATGTCGTTGACCGGGCTTCAGCGGCTTTACGGTTACATGATCCGCGCACCATGCCAGGGCGATCGTTACGAGCGTGAGGGTGACTAAATCGCGCATGTCAAATCTCCAAGTGTTTGATGGTTTCCGCCACAACGGCGGCTTTGCTGAACCTTTGCTCCATCTGCTCTCGTCCTCTGCGGCCCATCTCTGCTCGCCAGCTTTCCGGAAGTTCAACAAAGCACCGCATAGCTTCATATAGCGCATCTGCGTCCTTCGCAGGGCAAATATACCCGCTGACGCCGTCCTCTGCCGCCTCGCGGCAGCCGGGGATATCGCTGGTTATAAGCGGTCTGCCCGTTGCAGCAGCCTCAAGCAGTACATTTGACATTCCCTCATGATACGACGGCAGCACCACACAGCTTGCAGCGCCATAGAGCGACTTCATATCTGCTTGATAACCAAGGTACTCAATTATTCCATCGTTCACCAGTTCATCTATCCTCTGCTTGTATGCTTCTTCAAACATTCCGGCCATGCGGAATTTAACCCGTTTGCCATACTTCTTCTTCATGCGCTCCGCCGCCACAAAGAACTCGTCTACACCTTTTTCCTTCATAATGCGTCCAACAAACAAAAAGCGCACCGTGCCATCATTCGGATATTCCTGATACGGATAATCGTTCAGGTTCACACCTGCGCCGTTTAGCACAACGTCTCTGCCTTGAGGCACAACGCCAGCGTTAACAAGCGCATCCCTATTAGCAGCGTTTTCAAAGAATACGACCCTCGCGCCTTTTAGCGACAGCTTATACAGCATCAATATGAACTTTCTAAGCAATCCACCGTTTTCTATCGCGCTGCCAAGGCCCGTGATGTTAGCTGCGTATGGTATTCCGGCCATGCGGCATGCAATCCCGCCATATACATTTGGCTTTATGGTGTAAGTGATAACCAGATTCGGCTTTACTTCGCGCAGCATCCGCCTGTATTTGCAAAACAAGCTAAAGTCGTGTATGGGATTCATACCTCGGCGGTCAAGTGGTAGTTCAATTGCCTTATCTACAATTGAGCACAGCTCTTGCCATTTGTCATTTTTAGGTACAACAGCAACAACTTCGCCATGGTTGCGCAGCGCTCGTATCAAGTCTTTGCGAAAATCGTAAAGGCCGCCGCTATGGTTGGCGATAATTAAAAACGTTGGCATAATTAAGCTGTAATATTGTCTACCTTAGTTATAATTACGCTATCGTACATCATCATTACTATACCTTCTTCGTAATTACCAAACCGAGGTTTATTCTCTATCCCGTTTACATTATTCTTTATCAATTTTGCAAAATCCACGCCTGCTCCGTATGCATGTAGATACGCTCCGCCAAAGCGAGGGTTTACTTCCGAAAGATAGTACGTACCATCGTTATAGAAGAAGTCCATATCGACTGGGCCGTTAAATTCAAAAGCATCTACTATCTTTCTAATGAAGTCAAACAGTTTTTCGTCTTTGAATGATATAGTCTTACTTGCTCCGCCTATTTTCGTTTCAAGCTTGCGCTTCGAAAACGCTGAAACAGCTTTATGACTAATAGTGTCTATATACACATCGGCATCCATGTCTACGCCATCCATCAGTTTTTGCACTATCAAAGATTTGTCTTTACTGCATAGTTCAGCTAATGCCTGTGCATTTTCTGCCTTACGCGCACCCACACTGCCGCTGCCGGTACGTGGCTTAACAAAAACAGGAAATTCAAGCTTGCCATAGTTTATGGCAACCATAGCATCTTCATATCCATCCCATGTATCAACAGTAGGTATGCCAAGTCTTACCAGCTCTTTATACATTTCATACTTATCAAAGCAAAGTGCCGCCGTCCTTTCATATGGTGCAAGTACAGTTATGCCCATTTTGTCAAACACCGACCTGTTTTTTGCCAGTATCTCAATTTCAGGATCTATTAGTGTTGTTATTACATCAATATGTTCCTTGGCGCATATATCAACTATCTTCTCTATATAGTCCGGCGAATCTATACGCGGTACCAAATAATGTGCATCGGCCACGTATAATGCAGGAGCTATATTCGATAAATCTGCCGCAACAATACGGTCATCAGCATTCAACGATTTTCTAAAATCTTTTAACAGCTCAACTCTCCTGCCTGCGCTGCAAAATAGAATGTTCATTGTATCCCTCCTGCTATTCTTTTGTCCCCACAAATGCTTCCATCGTCGCGCTGCCATCCGCATTGATTCCTTCTCTACCCAGCACGCAGCGAATTGTCATAATTATTATCTTCACATCCAACGCAAAGCTGATGTTATTTACATACTCAACATCATACTCGAACCTTTCCTCCCACGAAGTCAGGTTACGGCCATGCACCTGCGCCCAACCAGTTAAGCCCGGGCGTACATCATGGCGGTGTCTCTGTTCTTCATTATAGAGCGGCAGATACTTGACAAGCAGCGGCCTTGGCCCTACTATGCTCATCTTGCCGCGGAATATATCCCATAGCTCAGGCAGTTCATCTATGCTCAACGAACGCAGCTTTGCTCCGAACCGCGTAAGGCGCTCTTTATCCGGCAGCAGATTGCCGCTTGCATCGCGTGCATCTGTCATACTGCGGAACTTATGCAGTTTGAACACCTTCTCATCCTTGCCCGGGCGCTCCTGCGTGAATATGACCGGACTGCCAAGCTTTATGCGCACCAATACAGCCGTTATGAGCAGCAACGGCGACAGTATCACCAATGCCGCACCGCTCAGCACTATATCCAGCAGTCGCTTTATGTATTTTTCATAGAATCCGGCCCTGTGCTGCATCAGAACATCTCCCGTATGGCAGCGCACACGCGGTCAACATCGTCCATGCTCATCTTCGTGTCGCTCGGCAAGCATACGCCGCGCGCAAACAAATCATCGCACACCGCTTCTTCATTAACCTTAACAAACGGCGCGGATGCAAACACGGGCTGCAGGTTCATCGGCTTCCAGAGATGCCTACCTTCCATGTCATGCTCCGCAAGGTGCTTCAGCACATCCGTCGGTGTGATTCCGCAGTCCTTGTCCATAAGCAAAGTCGAAAGCCAGCGGTTCGGCTTTGCACAGTCAAGCTCAGGCTGCATTGTTATAGGCAAACCTTTCAGCCCTTCACAGTACCGCTCGTATATGGCGCGCTTCTGCTCCACACGCAGCGGCAGCACCTTCATCTGTCCGCGGCCAATGCCTGCGGAAATGTTGCTCATGCGGTAGTTGTAGCCTATTTCCTCATGCTGATACCACGGCGCATTCTCGCGCGCCTGTGTGGCAAGCTTCAACGCATGCTTAGCATCATCCTCATATTCGCACAGCAGCATGCCGCCGCCTGATGTGGTTATTATCTTGTTCCCATTAAATGACAGCGCGCCAAAGCGACCAAACGTGCCGCACTTCTGCCCATTGTATTCTGAACCGAGCGCCTCCGCTGCATCTTCAATAAGCGGCACGTCATGCTCGGCGCATATGGCTGCTATCTCATCAAGCTTTGCTGGGTTGCCGTACAGGTGCACTATCACGACAGCCTTAGGCTTGCCGTAAAGTTCAAACGCTTTTCTCAGCGCAAACGGATCCATATTCCATGTTTCGCGCTCAGAATCGATGAAAACAGGCTTTGCACCAAGATATGCTATGGGGTTAGCTGATGCCGAAAACGTAAGACTTTGGCAAAACACGGTGTCCCCTGCGCCAATGCCAAGCATTATCATTGCCAAATGTATTGCCGCCGTACCCGACGACAGCGCAACAGTATGCTCCGCACCGATATATTGCGCCATATCGGCTTCAAAGCCGTTCACGTTTTCCCCCAGCGGCGCTATCCAGTTCTTATTGAATGCATCGTGAACGTATTCAAGCTCAAATCCTTCGTCCGACATATGCGGGCTGGCAAGCAAAAGTCGTCTACCCATTTCTTTCTCCTTCCCTGAAATGGCTTTCGTCTATCTCATTAGCATTTACGTTATTCACCCTCACCCCTGCCTTTACGACCGCGCCTTTGCGGATTATCGTTCCGGCTTCAACGTGGCTGTAATCGCCGATCACCGCGCCATGCTCAACTATCGATGCGCTGGCGAGTATGACGCCTTTTCCTATCTTCACGGCGGGGCTGACTATGGTTTTTGCTTCAAAAATCGTTCCCGCGCCGGCCTCAACTGCGGGGCTGATGGTTGCGGTTGGATGCTTGAGCACCGGCACGATAAAGCCTGCCGCCTGCAACTGTTCCGTCAACTTGCGGCGCAGCGCATTGTTGCCTATCGCCACAAACGCCATCGGATATTCATTAAGATGCTTTTTGCAGTTGCCAAGCGTGTCCAGCACGCCCGGAAGATCCGTGTTATCATCAAGGAACGCTATCTTCTCAAACACGCCTATTGCTTCAGCTGTTTCGCGTACTACCTGCCCCTGTCCGCCTGCGCCGAGTATCAGCAGGTTCATATGCTTCGGCGCATTCTGCGGCTGTTCCACGCTCTCTGTTTTTGAGCACACAACGGATGCTAAATCAGCGCGGCAGTACTGTGCAAAACGCTTTACTATCACGTCCGGACGCTTGTTCTGCCCGAGATATGTACAAAGGCTGTACATATCCACGCCCGCTTCAAGCTTTTGCCGTATGAACGCATAGCGAAGCTCCATAGATGAAAGTTTGTCCGCAATATGATACCTTTCGTTCATAGTGCTGAGCAGCACCTGCATAAGCCTGAACGGCGGCAATGTTTCTTCACCGCTCATGATGAAACTGTCATCGCTATGATATAGGCTGATATTCTCTGCAAGAAACTGCTTAACGCTCTGCGGCATGGGCAGATCGCGCGGCGCGTCCGATGGGATAAGCTCCACCGGGTCAGACGCCGTTCCGCCTTCCCCGCGCCCTGCAACGTTGCGTATATGCAGCACGCCTGCATCAATGTCTATATCCTGACGGCGCAGCGCGGTGACCTCGCCAAGCAGTAGGCCCATATTCAGGCAGAGATACGCCGCTACCTTGCGCGGCTCAACGTTCTCCGTCAGATGCCTGTTGATTATACTGCATTGTTTGTCCGTCAGCATTAAAAGCCCCTATAAGCGCTGCAAAAGCCCGCGACATTCATTCCGCGGGTCAATGGAAGTTCTGTTTGTTCTGTGTGTTCAATTCGTGAAGGCTTGTTTAGATATGCCTTCGGCAACCGTAGTCATGAACTACAGCTGCTCGCTTTCTATTTCCCGGCGGCTTACTGCCCGCGTGCAATGGCGCGTCGAGCCAAGCGGTCGGTCTATGCGCCGAATGCTCGCATACGGCAAAGTATGTTTATTTGTGCATTTTGCACAATAGTCCATTCGGCGTAAAAAGCATATATCATGCTTTTTGTTGTCTTATTTTATCATACTTTATAAAATGTCTCAACCTTTTAAGCAAAGAAAATAAACATACTTATTCTTATCATAGTCTGATATTCTTAATTTTGGCTAAATTAATCCTATTTGAACATTTGTACTTTGATATTTTTATAACCACAGCCTTTTTAGCAATCAAAAATCGCCCATTTTTCGGCACTTTTTGCCTTGTTCCATCCTGCATCCACCAGTGATACCATAGATTGGAAAGAAGAACGCAGCGCAAAGACGATACTCGATACCGTGATACCCAAGCTGCATCCGGGCTGCATAATACTTTGTCACAACAATGGCTACAAGATAAAGGAATACCTGCCTACGCTCCTCAAAACCGCACAGGAGCAAGGCTATGAGTTTGTGACGGTGAGCGAACTGCTCCTTACCGGAGACACCATGATAGATGTAAACGGCGTGCAGAAGTTGAAGTAGCAAACAAGCGCAGAAGGGATCAAATACTCATATTTGACCCTTCGCGCCTTTTGATGGGTCGCTTTCGTTTCACTTTAGTTGCATGCTCACTCAAAGCACCTAAACGTTATCTTTGCCTTAGTAATTACTTCTCCGATAGTCTTATCTTCTATCGGATATGAGCATACTTCTTCCGCCGATGCATATTCTTTGCTCGATTCATCATTGTGTTGCTCACATGCAGTCCATTTATTTTCGCCTATCATTCCGGCAAAGTAGAGTTTTCCATTGTATTCAAGCTCTACCTCCCCGCCTCTGCTGATATTGTCTACAAACTCATCTATGGTATCAAACGACTTTTCGTATGTCATCTATCCCCCCGACAAAACACAGCGCCGCATCAGCCATTTGATCGATTCGGCGCTGCAATCATTATTTCACAACTTCATCCGCCCACTTTTTCAGTTCATCTGCGCAGGCATTGCGGCGGAGAACCTTGCCCTCAACAAGCTTTGCACCCTTGCAGCTGTTTGCAAGGTACGCATTGGTTTCGCCCATGCCGCTGCCGCCTGATGTGGCAAACGGAATTATTGTCTTGCCCGCAAGGTCGTAACCTTCAAGGAAGGTATTCACTATAGTGGGTGCGATGTACCACCATATGGGGAATCCCACGAATACTTCATCGTATTCACTCATGTTGCCAAGCTTTTTTGCCACAGCGGGGCGGGACGACTTATCGTTCATTTCAACCGAACTTCTGGAGTTCTTGTTTGTCCAGTCAAGATCTGCCTTGGCATATCTGATCACGGGCTCTATTTCAAAAAGATCCGCACCTATCGCCGCCGCCAAATTCTTGGCAAGGGATGCGGTAACTCCGCTGGCCGAAAAATATGCAACTAACTTTTTGCTCATATTACGCCTCCATCATTTTGTATTTACGATGAATATAGCCCAAGCAGACAATTTAGTCAAGCCGTGTTTTGCGAAGAATCGACGTTATTATTGCGCAATAAAGATCCCCCCGCATAGCGGGGGGTATTTCGGTTTCGGGCATAGCCCTAATAATACTAGCGGCGCACAAGTGCGCATAAAACGCCT
>OMBN01000200.1_pt1 | contig 61532 bp, 83 predicted proteins | sample 1644891 | NCBI WGS metagenome assembly OMBN01 (sample SAMEA103958144, study PRJEB25191) | human gut metagenome | reverse complement strand
ATGTTGTTGGCAAAGGGAGGGAGTAATATCAGACTTTTTAAAGATGAAACAAGTTTTTATGTTTACACTTATAACGGTACGTGGTCGAGGTCTAATATTGAGGTTTTTGCAAATGAACCTCATCGCTTTTATTTCACAGACGTGACAGATCAAATCAGTATATCAGATTTGGAAGAAATCTCTATATCTTGAAAAATATAGCGGTTTATTCAGATATTTATTACCTTTGCACTGCACATGGCGTTGTGCATATCAGGATCGGGTGGAACCGGCTTGTACCGGACCACCCGTTTTTTAATCATTTCAAAGATACGGTTTTCCAATTACCCCAACTGTCACTAAACCATTTCACTCGATATTTATAGGTATCTCCGCTATAATTATATAGATTCTGAACACAACAGATATTAGGTTTGCCGATTACAACTAATACACAATTACGGACATATTCTAATTTTGAATTTTGTGATAGTAAGTATATTCCGCTATAATTCATCTGATCTAATTCGTCTTGAGATTCTATTTCTTCCTCATTTCTGAACCTTAACCACGTATCATTTATCCCCAACAGTCCCCCCAGATCGCCAACAGGCAGAAATTCTTGTTTAAATTCCTACCTGTGTTAGTGTGCTGATATCTATATTTACCTTGGTTGCTGAAATGGTATTATTCATCGGTATACGGTTAGCAAAACATACTACAGCGTAGCCCCATCCTGCTACATAGACATAATAGTTATCATCATCATCTTTATACATTTTTATTGATAACGGTCCAGAATTATGAGTAATACATAAATTATTACCATAACCATGTCCGCAGATAATAGAGTAGTCATCAGCTATTGCCGAATTACCTTCACCAACAATCTTAACAATCAAATTTCTATTTCTCGTAAAATCAATCCTATATAAAGCCGGAGAGCCTGTGTTTGCTGATAGATTTATATAGTTTCCATTTTGCAGAAGTTCCCCCAGTTTTGATGCAAGTGACTGCATCGTCATTTGTGCGGCATCTCCGCTACTTTGTAAAACCCTTACATTTGCGGCATCTGTCACGGTCGGAAGTTCATTTTCATACACGTCATTTCCTGTTGCAGCAACGGCAGCAAATGTTGAAGTTTCTGACAAAGCCATAACCATTCTTGTGGAAACCATGTCCACCATCTCATCCACTGTTACATTCTGTTCGTTACCGTCTTTATCAACAGCCTTAAAACCAACAATATTGTCTAAATTCAAATCACTCATAATATCCTAATTTTATAAAGTTCTTATATAATTTTTCCACGCTTTTGAAGTGCCGCCAACCGACTTGTACATCTTCTTTCTGCCGCCTTTTATTTTATACCGGGAAAGATTGTTCCTGTCATAGTTAACGGGGTAATCCGGATTGTCTTCGTTGGCATACGCCTCCATTTCGTATGAGATGGTATAATACGCCGAACTCGCAGGATGGCAGATAGGGTTTCCCTTAATCCACTCAACAAAATACCGCCAGTAGTATTTTACCCATGAGCCGACAGCCTGTGCCTGACGCAGGTGTATGGTTTCGTGAGTCATACTCTCCTTACCTGCATAGGTCTGCATGTACTTCTCTATGTTCTCTTTGTTCTCAATACGGTAGATCATCCGTCCGCACCACATCATGAAACGGTATCCCTTGAAAGGATAATGCTTCATGGAAAGCAACCGAGGAGTGTCAAAATCACCCGGCTTGCTTGAGAACAGCATCTTGATTAATTGCCATAATTCTTTCATAAGCATATCTTTTACTCAATTAAATCCATACGTGTTATATACCAATGGTTGTTAAAGGCCTTCATCTCCAAAACATAAGGCCTTGCCATCTGAATTTCTGTTTTATTGTTATATGCTCCCGCCAGTCCGCAGAAATAGTTCGTAGCCTTGTACTTGTCCGGGTTCTTAGCCACCCTTGATGTCATGTCTACTACAAACTCTAATCTCAATCCGTTCCATGATGATGCGGGAGGAAGGGTTATGGTTCCGCCAAGACCATCAGCGGAAAAGAATGTAGATCCCTGAGTGGATGGGTTCACGGTCATGTTACCTTCTGAATCAGCCAGACTATCCATATCGCTTCCCGGTGAATAGAGAAGATCTGCGGTGATAATACCCGACACTTTGACATTACTATCCGAATCCCACGATATGCCCCCATCAGCCAATTTCCCCGATCCGTCTTCTTTTATGAGTGTTTTACCACCACCCAATTTTATATACGCATCATTCTTCTTGCCGGATATCTCCATATTTCCATTCTGACTCTTCATCATGCCATTTTTATACATGAATCCGGCCACATTCGCACCATCGGCAAACAGGGTGTCAGTAGCGATATTCACAAACTTCTGCATGGCTTCCCAGTTCGAATCCCCGTTGGCTGATGTGGGTGCAGAGGTAACGGAAGCGCCGTAATTTTTTACAAGGAAATTATAATAAACTCCCCCTATCAGATATATGACCTTATCCCGGTAATCCGCATTCCAGACGTAAGTCTGTCCGGAAGCCCATACGCCTCTGTCACGGGGAAACGCCCCTGTTGCTCCTGTTGCTCCTATGGCTCCGTCTTTAGCAACCCCCACACCTTTTTCAGCGACAAAATTATTATTCCATGCGTTTGCGTCCGACGCGGATTTATAAGCCCGGACGGCGAACTGGGTGTATCCGGCTGTTGCAGGAACGGATATCTGGCTGTTCAGGGTAGCACCTACATGCGCCAGCCAGCTTCCGTTATATTTGCGTGCGACAAGATAGAACCTATTCGTATCGCTCACATTACCGCCTATATTCTGTTTCATGGTAACAACAAATGCTGACGGTGACGGTGTGCCTGTTGACGTGAAGTTTATCGTGCTTACCGGGCTGTCAAGCCAGTACGAAGCGGACGGTTCGACACCGGAAGTCATTTCCTGCCAGTCGGAGTTGACAGCCTTGTCCGATCTCTTCCCGGAAAGTATGTAACCGCCATCCTTCTTCCTTAGATAACTTCCACCTCTCACACGAAGAAGCGGAAGTGGCGGATTGGAAGTCTGAACCTTGCTTAAGTAAGATCCTCCGGCAAACGATACTGTACTGTTTTTCGCATACGGAATGTTGGCGGACTCCCAATGACCTGCGGCTGTGATACTCTCACCGTCAGCCCCGTCCTTACCATCTACAAGCATGGGGACGGTTTCAACATCCACTATCTGGTCATTCACGTAAAAGACAAACTTCAATGTCTTCGTGAAATTTCCGCTTGATATGGCTGTATTGTTGTTTATGGTAGTTTCAGATCCACCGTCTATACTGTATTTCAATGTACCGTCCGTTGTGGTGGATATCACGCCCCCCACTGACTTTTGCCTGTAACATGACACGGAAGAAACACTGTAGTTCCCGTTCTTGTCCTTGCTTACTGAACTGGCGGAAACGACAATGCTGTATAGAATGGCATCCGCACCATTCGCTCCCCCACGCACACCAGCTACTGTGAACGTAAGATCACGGGAATACTGCTGCCCGTTCTTTGTAGCCCTGATTGTGATCTTCACCGTGTTTGTCGCAGCAAGAGTAGCTCCGGCAGATACCGATATTGTCACCACTCCCGTATTCTTGTCTGTCGCACACAGAAGATTTGTGTCAGGTGTACAGGTGATGCTGTCAAGCGTGAGCTTCTCCGTTCCATACCACATACTGACAGTTGTATTCCAAGTCTGTGAGGACACGACCTTCCCGTCTGAAGTAAGGGCTGCATTGACCATCTCGTTATCAAAGTCCGCCATGATGGCATTCTCCCCGTCCTTACTCCAGCGATGCACCACGGCAGGAGTGCTGAACTCTGACCATACACCGTTTTCCTTGAAACGCTTGCAACCCCATTCAACCTGATGATCAGCGTCCACTCCTACAAAATCATCCGTCCATCCTTCAGGGATATAATCATCCTTCTGCTGGCTGTCCGGTTTTGCCGGAGGATTGTCTATGATATTGCCTCTTGTGTAGATATACTCATAATCCTTACCGTCTTTTCCGTCCGATATCATGAGCTGCCATCTTCCGTCCTGATAGATGTAGGTAGCACGGTCAGTCGTGTTACGGTATGAATCACCGTTTTTCGGATTGGCAGGAGCCGTGGCAAATTCACCAAGGAAAGTGATACTCTCACCTTTCAGTTCACGCCCGTCAAGCAGCATATCCCAGTCTTCGTTAACCTCCCAGTCGGCAGGTTTCCCGGCAAGATAATAACCACCGTCCTTCTTTCTTAAGAAATTGCCACCTTTGACACGCAATATTCTGATGGGAGGATTGGAGGTTTCCACCTTGGATATAAAGACACAATTGGCAAGAGTGACCATTGTATTGGCTTTGTACGGGGTTTTGGCGGATTCCCAATGACCGCCACCTACTACGGACAATCCCGGATCACCCTTTTGCCCTTCCGCCACTTGTTTCAGCCATGCCGGGTTATCATCTGATGGCTCGGTTGTCGTTCCGTTATCATCAACACACAACCACAAAGCCCCGTTATGTGACACCCGGTTATAGTAGGCGTACTTACCTGCGGTCCATTCACCTTTGTCTAACGGAACACGCACTGTCTGTCCGGTGATCTCATCCACCTGAAAGATAAGCCCGGTCATGATAATGTTTTGAAGAACGGCCGAGTAATTGTCCGCATTAATACCGGCTACAGTCATGCCTTTTTTCTTGCCGAACCACGCAGGCATCTGCGCCGGTTCCGGGTCCCAAGTGTTGGCATTGTCAAAGAATGTAATACAATTGTTTCCGTTGACTGAATCAATAAGTATATAAGTCTGACGTTCCGGGTCCGTAAAATTACCTGTTTGTGCCAATACCATCTGCTCGGCAGGTTTCCAGTCAGAATGTCCCGGACGGGGAATGACAGTAAACTTCTTGGCGGTATAATCTGCGGCAGTCACCCGGAATTTCATCTCTTCAAAGCCATTCAGCTTGCCTTCGCTATTCTTAGTCACAAAATAGGTGGTAAGGATATCATCAACAAACTGGCTCAATCCGTCCGCGTCCGTCAGATCGGGAGTGATGGTGTAGGTTCCATCGCCGTTATCCACGTATGACAATACGCTACAACCGCCACCGGGGGAGTTTACCATACGTCCTTTGAAATAGGTTGTACGGTTATAGGCTATTTCCGGAACAAACAAACGCTTACGGAAAACGCCGCTTCCCATTTCCATGTCACCCTTTTCGTCTATGTATCCACCTGATACACCAGTAACGAAATCACCGAACTTGGCATATTTCTTAATCAAGACTCCGCCCAGTAAGGATAACAAGTACTTAGTGGAATCCGCCACGTCCTTCCGCAAGAATATCTCTTTCAGATTCTCCTCACTGTTCTCTATCTCAGTCATTACACGCAATGCGCTCATCACATCCTCATCGGTGTAGGTGACATCCTCGTCACCCTGCTTTACGATGCGGTTTATCAGATTCCCGGCTATCTTAAGACCTTTGAGGTAATTAATGATCCCTTGCGCATCATCATCGTTCAATGCGGATAAGAACCAGTCAAGCACAGGCGTATTCTTATCCAGCGTGTATGCAGATGTGGCATGGTCAGCGTTAGTGACATCTCCCCCTCCGCCACCACTGCCGCCACCGCCGTTCTGCTTTATCTCTTCAACCTCAATGGAGATCTTGCTAAAGTTGCTGTTGATGCGGTCTGCCGTTTCGCTCCAAGTTCCTGTTTTGTTTATTGTATTAAGCTCCATATATCCTGTTCCACTTTTACCATTCCGCATCCGGATGCACTTCAACGGACAGATGATTCATTATTCTGATGATTAGGTCTCGTATCATAATATATATTTTGAGTGTTACTGATAACTTTCCGGGTTACTCTACCAGGGTTGTAATTTCAAAAGGGTTGCCTACAGCCGCTTTGACAGCGCGTATTATCAATGCAAAGTTCTCCTCATCTACAGGCGTACACAATTGTTCCCTGTAATCTCCCCCTCCTTGAGATATTCTATAGCTACAGTCTGCGATATCAAGATTGTATATTTTCGCCATAAACGACTGGAATAAAGTTGCGGCAACCAAATATCTTGTTATGCCAAAATCCGCATGAATGGTATCACGAGTAAAGTCATTCTTGTTCTTCCAGTTCGCCACGTTGTTCATAAACGGATAAGTATCAGAAACGGTAGTCAAATCGGTAATAGTTTCAGCCTCCTGAATAGTTGGGATTGCAGGTGAAGCGGAAGCATAATTTGTAGACTGTCTTAGTTGTGTGACAGTTCTTGCATTCTGAACCGCTGTTCCGGATGGAATGATGAATTTGACATCCGGGCAATTGGATATGCAGTCCTTGTAGTTTTTGGCAATATTACGCCACATACCCAATTGTCTTTCCTTTTGGTTGTTTCCATAACTCAACCAGTGATCATCATCTGCACCATTGGGGCCGTGCGACTCGGAGATTGTATGATAAATGCTGAACGCCCAAGTCATGTTCATACAGAATACAGGATTACTATAGAGACAGGCTTTTTTACACAAGTCGATCAATTCTTGTACTATGTTCCTTGTTATTTGTCCATCTTCTCCTTTTTCCCAAAAAGAGGATTGGTCCTCATAAGGGGATTGATAAGCCCCGTTTTGCATGATGATGAAGTCCCACGCTTCATCAGCCAACAACCAGTCCATCAAGACTGTGTCATTTGCCGGTGCAGGTTCCCCTTCATCCGTTATATCAGAATCAGGCTCGCTGGACCATTTTCCTGTCGTACCGTTATATTGTTCCCATGTCGTTGCCTGATATTTCCATTTATAATACGTAACTCCCTTATTTCCTTGAAACCTTTTCAAAAAAACATCTAAAGTGGCTGCACCTATATAAGCATTTCCCAAAATTACATTTTTGCCAAATGAAGCACAAATGTTACCTACTTCTCTGACTGTATCCACACCGAAGGATGATCCGATAAAAAGAACTTTCAGCGCTTCTTTATAGGACTGATCTTTATGTTCCATAGATTCCAACCTTTCATTCAAATCCTTGATATTGGCTTCGGTCTCATCCCTGTTTTTCTCAACTTTCTGATCCAGTTCGGATATCTGACCTTTAAGCCCGGTCTGAATATAGGGAATACCATATATTTTTAAAGATTTCATCCATTGTTCCTGATTATCCTCTGTTATTGAAGCTATACCTATATGTAGTCCTAATACTGTAGCACCATCCGGTTTAAGATACCCCCTGTCCTTTCCTGATGTTCCACTTACCGTAGCAGTAATCCGGTTGCCATCAGAGCCAAAGAATTTCCATATTCCCATGAAAATATTTGCATCTTCCGCATTTTTCAGATAAAGAAGTGTACCGTTCTCTATGCTGGATACATCAATCCTGCTATAAGCGTTATTTGTGGCATTGGAGATAGGATTGTCTCCCAACGTATTACCCACATAAGCATGTTTGAGCAATATTTCAAGAGTATTGCAAGGCAAATAAGGCAATTCCACACCTTCCGAAAGAGATTTGAGTTCATTTGACGTGTTATTTGCAATCTCCTTGGCCTCTTCTGCTATTTCTTTGGATTTGTTTATTTCTGTATAGGTTTCTTGTACATAATCAATTACAGGCTTATAATACAATCCCAGAATACTATATCCGGAAACGGCATTTATCTTTTCGGTTGAAGCATGTATATACATATATTTCGCAGTACCTTGAACCTGTATTTGATACCCACTATCAGCGTATCCTGATTCAACATGATCACCTTCGGCATTTGTAAACTTAACAACCAAGCCCAAATTGGCAAGTCTGACTTGATTGTGATTGGTATCTATGACACTTATCACAAATCCAGTTGGAATATCAACGTCTAGAGCTTGTTTAAATCTTAAGTAACCTTCTGTGGAATTAGGATAAATAGATTGTCCCGTACCTACCCATTGTCCGATTTCAAAATCAGATAATTTAAAAACATATCCATTGATTTCAATTTCTAATTCGGAAAGTTCTGCTGTAAGATTCTTGCGTGTTTTGGGGTTGACCACCGCATCTGTTATGGTAGCCGGGTAAATGGTTTGGCCACCCTTGGTCAGCTTATATATTTTTGCCATAATAAATCTCCTATATTTTTAGATTAGTAACTGTTTCTTCTTCCTCTTCCGGTGGCAAAGGAGGTACAAAATCACTCAGCACATCTTCATATTCATTATCCGACAATGGGAACGCCTGAATTGTATTATATGCGGCATAATCGGGATAAGATGTTATTTCCACCGTGCTTTCATCGGTTTTCCCGGTAGTCAGTACGATTCCTGTATCTTCAACGGAAACAAGATTGCAGATGCCATCCTGAAAGTCGGAATCGGATATGAAGTATTCACGTTTGACCTTCAGCATACCGGGAGAAAAACAGGGGTTGTCGAAAGCGACAAGCAGGTTGCCGTCTTCCATGCGGCTGCAACCCACATACTCATGCCCGTCAAAGGAGGCTATGAACTTTCCCTTGAACGGATTGAAGTAAGTAAACCGGAAAGGAGTATTCACATCCCCGTTCAAGTTCTTCTCTATGATCTTAAAATCGGACTGATAATTAATTCTCATAACTATAATATTGATGTTACATCGTCTATCTCCTCGGCTGTCAGGTATCCGTTCAAGTCAACACTTCCGCCACCTCCTGTCGTGCCTGTAGGACTCCATGCCCCCTTTATCTTGCATTCATATATAGGGCCCGGTATGGTATCCCCCACAACAGCCCAGTCACCTACAACAGGAGATGGAACAGCCTCTTCCAGCAATTTAAGAGTAGAAAATAATCCCTTGTTGCGGATACCGTTCTGCTTGACCTTTTCTAGTTCGGTAGAAGTCTTACTAAAGTTGTTGTTAAGACGGTCTGCCGCCTCACTCCAAGTACCTGTCTTGTTAATAGTATTCAGTTCCATATCACTTCATTTTATTTAGGCAGTTGGTTTTGATCCCATACAATCTCAGATCCTTTAACCATAATGATGCGCCCTCCCATTATCTGGGTCTGATATATATAACCGTCACTTCCTTTTTGCTCCGCGACCATACTATCCGGGCGGAAATATAATCTATCACTGCTAGAAGGATCGAACATGGAAATACTGGGAATCATCCCTCCAAGTCCGTACTGTAGGGAGATACTGAACAGTTCTTCCTCATTATAATCATACATTCTGATAGACGGTACGGAATACTCATCCTCAGGGGATATTACGATCTTGTAACCATTGGATGATATGACATTGACAGTACCACTAAACTCTCCCTCTCCTTTTATCCAGATATTGCCATCCTCATCAATTTTAAAATTGCCGTTAGGTGACTTTACATTTTTAAAGATTCCGCTTTCCGCATTGACTTCACCTCTGAACTTACCACCTAGAGCATAGATATATCCTCTCAAAAACACATCACCGCCATGAGTCGCAACAAAGTTCGCCATGTTCGCCCATTCCGCATCCGTAGGCTGGTAATCGGGGTTATTACGGAACCTCATTACGGTCAGAATCGCCTGTTCAAGTTTTCCTCCTGCCCAAAACGCCACATCATCATCGTCATTGTATATGCCGCTAACTCCGGCTGTGACCTTCTGTAACTTGCCATCCTTGTAGTTGCCTAACTGGATCATATTGGCCAATATCAGACCACCAAGGATATCCACAGATCCATCCTTGATCGCACTGGCGATATAATTGATTGACTGGAAACCGGCTGTTGCCTTGTCATTGTCAAGAATTGAAGGCTTCCAGTCAGTAGCGATGGTTCCACGCTCTAGCTGAAGGTCACAAACGGTTGCGGTACCACTGATAAGAAATATACCACTGCCATTGAAGGTGATCTTATGGGTATATCTCTGATAAGAGGATGTGAGAGGCTGAGAAACACTGAAAGAACCGCACGAAACAGACACAGACGTACCCTTTGCTTTATAACTGATAACATAACTTTCTCCTTTAATCAATGATACGGACTGGGACAAACTACCGATTGCAGCAGAGTACCCGGAGCCGGCATCACTGTCCGCAGATACGGTAGCCACTCCCGTCCAATATTCCAGTTGCTTGCTAAAAAGTTCGGTATCCGCCGATAGCTCGGTAGCGGCAGACAGGTCCTCTGTCTCATAATCTCCCGTAAATCCGGAATTGCGCAACAGATTGACACTTCCGACAGCCGCATTGTCTATCGCATCCTTGGCCTCTTGGGCAAGATCTGCGGCCGCCTGTATCTCATCCGGCAAGCCTTCCATGTTACGCCATCCGGTAGACCCCTGCTCGATATGGAACATACCCTTGATATCAACACCTTTATCCTGAGTGTATTCCATGTAAGTGGTCCGGTCCTTGTCGCCAATATACGTATCTCCGTACACCTTCATCCGGGCCTTGCCGGTAGATTTGTCAAAATCAAAAGAAATAACGTCTTTCCCGGTCAAGGTAAAATCATTAATACCCTGATACATGATGATGGACGGAGAAACTTCGTTCACCGAAGAGAGAATTATCGCCGCCTGTCTGGTGATATCAGTCTTATGGCCCAATCCCACGATATCATCACCTGCCACCGGAACATCGTTCTCGACATTAGGATCACACACGGTCTTGGACAGGTCTATATAATTCTCACCTACTGCTGTGACCAACCGCCAGTAATAGCGGTTGCCGACATGATGCGAAATGCCTGTCTTGATATTGCACTCCTGTGCGATGGCGAGAGATCCCGGAGTAAACTGGTTCTCTATCTCAATTCCGTCTTCCTCTTCCTTGAAATAACAACGGTAGACATCATCCAACTCATCCACACGGTTGCATTTCATGCCTGCATGGGAAATCACCTGCTCGCCACCTACATACGTCTTCTTCTTTACTTCAAGCTCGTCAAAAACGGCTTTGACCTTGACATACAGATAATCAACAACAGCCTGTGACATACCGTTCTCAAGTACAGTGATTCCACTACCGTTCTTACCAATCAAAAGACCTTTTAAAAAAGTGATCAGCTCATTGGCGATATCTTCTTTATCTTTACGAAGGAAGTATTTGGAAAGTTCCTCTATATTTGCACTTCCCGATATGGCAACAACCCGGTCTTTATTGGTCCTTATGTAAATAGAAGGATTCTTATCATCATTATGTATGTATATCTCACCCTCATTCAACCCTTCCAATCGCTTTTCAAATGATGGGGATATTTCCGGTATAATCGGATTTCCTTCTGCATCCGTTTCCGAACCGTACCACAATATCTTTATAGGATGATTTCTAGCCATGATTACACATAATTTTCATTAACAAAAGCAGCTTGCGCCTTCTTGTATTTTAACACATCGTCCTCTTCAGGATTAGTTAGCAAAAATGCTATACCTGAAGAAGAAGTTGCGATCTCAGTTTTGCCTCCGATCCCGGCAATATCGTTTTCTCTAGGGCGTAAAGTCACTTTATATATAAACATCTGTTTTTTACCTATTGTATCAAGCTTTTCCGGGACAGAATCCCCTTCCCGTACATACAAATTACCGTCTATGTTGACGTGAGAAAGGCAAAGTAACTTATTTATGAACTCCGCTATATAATACGGAACACCACGACTTGTCCCAAATACAAAATCAAATGTCTTATAAGGAAGAGAATACATTTCTATTATCTCCTGCTTCTGGTTCACGAACTGTTCGTTCTCAACTTTTAAATCCACCCCATCCGGTTTGAATCCTCCTATTATTCTGAACTGAAACATCTGCTGAACATCATCAATCCAGAATATATTATCAAATGCAGAATTATTATCCTTATGGGAATATTCAATCAATATAGAATCACCTATATTCTCACACACACAGAATTCCTCACATTCCTTATCGCCTATAGTTACTGTATATATCCCCTCCGAAGGAGATAATGAGGCATAATACATCTTAACGCTTTCATTAACATCATAAGTGAGCAGTGCTATTGACGAGGAGATATTGCCAATCTTATCATTCAAAGAAGCCAAAGGTATTTCACCGTTATCGCAGAAAATTTGCAGCAAAATGTTGTCTGACAAGGAAAATACTTGTCTGAAACATCCTGCATTTGAATATTTATATTTCAGCGGTTTGAAGAATAACGGGCAAACATCTCCGATTGATATCATGGTCTTTTCGTTAGTTTCTAGCAGCTTGCGACTTCACAAGCTTTCATTGCAAATATAATAATTAAAAATTGAATCTTTATAAAGAATTAGAATTTTTCACAATCAAAGTTACCTTTGAACTTTGTGATTTTGTAAAATTGTAATCAGCCTGCTGATAATATCCCTGTATAACCTTGCCTTGATGTTCAAATTCAACAATTCCTGTAAGATCTTCCGGAAGCTCTACATCCGAAGTTTCAAATTCTACTTCCGCCACAGTAAACATCCTTTTTGAAAGAATTATATCCCTGCTTTCCCCCATTCCATCAATACCCACATCACTATTACCATCTGAAGACGCAAAAGTAAGCATCTCAACAGATGAACCGATATATGCTTCATTGGCCAAAACCATAGAAGAAGGAGAAAACATGGCATTGAACATTGTGTCAGGGCTGAGAACGCCACCCATAAGATAATCCCTGTTCAATATATACTTAAGTCCAGACGAATCAGATTTCACCCCTACCATAAATAAATCAGTGTCACTTTCGTTGTCTGTAGTATCTTCACCTATCTTGTCAGCAAGGAACTCTATGCCGTATGCGTCCGCACGGTATGGAGATATCATTTCAAGGCTATTGTCCGTCATGGTCACGCCTGTGGTATATTCATTCGTAAAACGAAACTCATCCTTACCATTAGCCGTGTCGTAATCCTGTTTGTCAAAGCCTATCCGTATGCGCGAATACACCAATGCGGAATTAACCTTCATCTCGTAATCGGATAAATCATCTATTTTTTTGACAACATCATCCGAGAAGTATTTGCCTCTGTGCCGGAAAGTTATCGTATTGCCGGATATGTCATAAGCGTATCCGAACACATAACTCATCCAACTTGCAAATTTAGTGAAGGATGTATATATTTTGGCTCCCGGAATCTTACGAGCTGATTCAGCCGCCAAGAGCATACAATTATCAAGCCTTCCGTCACCCATGCTTTCTATTACCCCCGTCAATCCGTCTTTTCCCCCGTTAATGCTTTTGAGTAGTCTGTTGAGCAACGTGCTGGGATTTACAACATCCATCTCAACAGGATTTATTCTGTTTTTCCATGATATCGTAACACGACTTTTTGAATCCACGGGATAAAGGGCAGCAAGGTTAGGACCAGACTGTTCCCTCCCTGACTGCACTTTGCAAAGGAGCACAAGCTTCTCTCCTTTAGCTAAGAATATATCATGATGTGCTGAATATTCTTTTTCTATAAGACCGGTGGAATACGTTTCATAGAATACCTCACTGATTGTTTCCAATGTCTTTTTATCCGTGCCAATTTTAGCTAGTCGGAAACGTACCCCGTTAGTCCAGCCCCATGGCGATATGATATTATAGCTTATCCAAAATTTAAAATCAATATCAACAGACAAATTGATGCTTTTTACGGCATATATCAGAGTGCCATCATCTTTACGTTCATCCAACACCTCCGTCCCATTATCATTTAGATAATACTCCGTAATACTTATATATGACTGATCCGATATCTCCGTGGCATTGCCTATATTAATGTCGGTTGCCTCTGTATATAATGACATGGGAAGCCACCTTTCAGCAAAATCCATTGACACAAAATTATCTTGATCCGGAATCTCCCCTACTTCTCCATTGTATATGTCACCTGTAGGAATCCATTTTGCCGATTCTGAAAGTTCAAGCCCGTCATAAACAAGAGGAATGGGACTTTTCACCTCTTCAACAGGATATTCATATTGGGTTCCCCTTTTAGCCTTTATCATGGACGCCACGCTATCATCCACGGCATTTATCTGTAAGATACTACCATTATCCTGCAATGTAGAGAAATTGAGAGCGCAACTAAACCGTTCATTATACAACCAACTGTTATTTCTTGTACTTATTATTATTGAAGCGGAAGCATTCAGATAATCTTCATCATATTGTTTTAACAGCAATATTCTAGCATCCCCAGCAAAAGAAAATTTGTTAGAAAAAGTACGGATAACACCGTCATAGTCATTTCTCTTGAAACTAGCCTTCACCTCGTCCCAATTCTCAAGATCATCAGTAACCCTGTACCTCAGACCATTTATAAGTAACTCACATCGATAATACATAATTATTTCTTTTTACGATTCAATTCATCGATTTCATCGCATGTCTGCCTAACAAGACAGGCGTAAGATCCGGCGGTCCATTCTTTCAGATTGATATGCATCTTATTATATTTTCCAATAGCGACAACTTCATTTATAAACCCTCGTTTTGTAGGCTTCTCCTTCGGTTCCTCATTCTTTTCCTTACTTATCTTGTCCAAATCATATTGTGCACGGGATTTTAACGCGGATATTCTAGCATTCATGACCATTACATCACCTTTCTTGCACGAATAACCTATCTTCATCAGAATATCACGCACCTCATCATACATTTTCAACTTCATCATATTCTCACATGCCTTCATGCACTCCACGGTCATTGCGAGATTCATACGTTCATTACAATTCAATATCTCAGAGGATAACTGTTTGCTCCCAACAATTTCTATATAGTCATTGATAATTTTTGCCGATGCGGCCCCTTTGTCCTCACTGTCAAATTCGATAGTATTGCTATCATTGGTATAGATCTCTATAAAAACGGACAAGGGAAGTTCATATATGTCACTTGTATACCTTATAATCATATACTTTTTGAAAATTGCTGATAATTGTTTTCTCTTATCGCCTTGGCTAATTTTGCAAATCCTATCTGCTGTGATTTCTCCAGATGCCCTATCTTTTTCTCCAGTTCGCTATAATCATTAACTATTGATACAGGAGGAAGATTGTTTTCGCTTCTATATGCCATAAGACCATCAAAATCATTTGCATGAGCCTTTATCCTATCCATATCCACAGCATAAGGTATAACCTTCGCACCTTTAGGGATGTCAACCAAAGTAGGGACAGACGGAGTAATATACGCCCCTTTATCTGTAACGATCGTTTCGGAAACGCCACCATCACCCACTACAGCCAATCCGCCTTTATGCGAATCAGTACCCTTGGCGTATTTCGGAATAGGAGTCGCTATAATAGTAGCAAGCTGTATCGCCCCCATAGCACCTAGAGCAGCTATCATAGGTATTGCAGCAGGGAAACCCAATTGTTTTATCGTCTGCAAAATACCACCTGCTATCTGTATAGCCGCTTCAGCTATACTGGTAGCTTTCTCAAACTTTGCTTGTTTTGTTCTTAATGCAGCTTTTTTCTTCTCCAATTCGGCATTCTTTTGTGCCGTTTTATCTTCCGCCGCACGTTTACGCGCTTCGGCTTCTTCTGTTGTTATAGCCCCTTTTTCTTCTAAAGCCTCTATACGGGAAATTTCCTCTTCACCAGCTTTCTCATTCGCTTCCTGTTCAGCCTCAACAGCCTCAATCTGGCGATCATAAATGGATGATATCATTTCACCAATTCCACTAACCATAGAAGCCCACATCTCGGTGGTTCTTTCCATCTTCTCACCGTCTGTAAGTTCTTTCCAAACACCCGATATCTTATCAGACATAATACTGAATCCCTTATCCATCCCGTCAAATATACCGGCAAACGGACTATCGATATCCGATGCAAGATCTTTCAATGCAGAAGAATAACCTTTCAACGCTTCAAAATTCCTTCGTGTAATATCCTGTTGCTCTTCCGCTTTTTTCACCTGATCATCCGCATTTATGGAACCTATCTCTGCTTCCATTGCCTTTATGGATTCTCTCAGCATTTCAATCTGTTGCTTGCTTACCACGCCCGATGCTTCCGCTATCTCGATCATTTTTTCAGTAGCATCTATCTGTATCTGCAATTGCTCGTTTGCGGCTTGCTTCTCCAATTCACGCATGGCTTCATCATATTCTTTTCGCGACATCAGCCCTTTTGAATAATTTTGTGTTATAATGTTTTCAAGCTCCTTATATCCAGTACTTGTAGCTGCTATACGGAGAGATGATTGTTCTTCTTCCAGTCTTAGCATCTCATCGGTATACTTTTTCTTTTCCTCGATCCTTTTTTCCTCGGCCTCTGCCAACTTCTTAGCATATTCCTCATTCTCTTTCGCTACCTTCTGTTTTCTCTCTTGAACCAACATTTCCCGGAGTTTGTTTTCTTCCTCAGAATATCCCTTTATAACTGCTATCTGGTCTTTATATTCTTTCTCTATGGCAGCAAGATTACGCTGGTGCTCATCCTCTATAAGAGAAACGGACAAGTCAGCCATTTTATTCCTAAGATTCTCTATATATTGTGCTAGATCATTTGCGGCTTTATCGACAGAATGAGGATCAAATGTAACATCTCCAATATTAATAGATCTTGCCATATCTCTACTAGCCTTATCTACTTGATATAGCTGATTTAACAAAGAGCCTATTTCTTTATCCAAGTCTTCAACCTGCTTGTTTAACTTCCCATACATGTCTCTAGCTGTATCCATAGCTGCCCCTTGACTGGATTCATATTGTGCTTTCATCTGATCTCTAGCAGATTCAAGTTTCGCACGTTTTTCTTCTTTTTCTGCCAACTGATCTTCCAAGTCTAATTTTTGTTTAGCCTGTTCTACAAGCCGATCTTGCACAGCTCTAGCTTTAGCCGAAGCTAATATGGCATTAGATAACCTTTGATAACTATCAGCCGCTTTACCTGCAAGAATGTTTTCATCACTTATATTTTTAAAGTATGAAGGATATTGCTTCTTCAGTTCCTCAACGGCTTTTTTCCGCTCTCCCATAGGTTTATTCAAATTGACAGCAGCCCTATATAATATATCCAATTTAACAGCTTCATCTTGGGCATTTTTCACACCTTCTTTTTGAGCTTTATTCAAATCCTCCTGAAGCTGTTTTAGATAATCAATTTCTTTTCTCGCATCAAACAGGCTACCCACCCATTTGGTTATCTCACCTCCATAACTCGATAAAAGAGTTATCCCAACAACTAAAGCCGTCTGCCAACTAAGAAGGGAACTCAATACCTGTTTAAATACAGGTGTAGCAGTCTGCTCCGATTTCTTAAGACGTTCATATTCCCCCCTTGCTTTCTTTAACTCATCAATAAATATAGGAAGGTTATTGGATATGGCAAGAAAGAAAGTATTGGCACTAACAGACAAAGCCGGAAGTTCTCTCGCAATCTGTTGTATGGAAACATTAAGACCATTCCAACCCGAAGCATAATTACCCACATTACGTTGGTAATTGCCCATCTGTGCATCTATATCCTTTAATTGTTGATTCAACTTGCCGATATTGTTCAAGATATCCATACCTTTTGCTCCCTCGCGTGCAGCTTGTGAAAGGTTATAATATTCCTTTTCCAACTGAAGCATTGAAGCCTTCATCTCGTTATAGCTTCCTGCTGTGGCAATCGCTACCTGCGTATGATTTCTCAATATCGCCGAATACTGTTTATTCTGCTCTGTCAGCATGCGTAACTGGGATACCGTAGCATCTCTTTTGGACTTGTATTCCTCTTCGCTGATAGCACCTTTCTTATACTCCTTTGATAATTCCCTCAGAGATGTTCTTAAGGCTGAAATTGTTTCTTTGTTATCACTTAACCTACTGTTCAATTCGGAGGCTTGTGTATCAAAAGCCTTTACCGTCTGACGGATTGAATCAAAATCAGCAGCAGTCATGGATATTTTCTTAGATGCTTCTTGAAATGAAACAGAAGCATTTTCCGCATCTTGTGACACGTTTTTCAGATCTTCGGAAGCACCTCTCAAATTTACTTTTACTTCCGTTATTTTGTCTGCTAATGTATTCAATGGCTTGGTAAGAAGCTCTATCTTACGGGAAATATCGGTCAATAACTTTAATTGACTAGCCTGTAATTCAGACAACCTATTTTGAGAAGCATATAATTTGGTAATTGTAGCATTATAACTGTCAACTTTAGACTGGTATTCTCTTAGATTACCCGGCTTAAAATTTATACCATCACTTAATTGTTTTGTGAAATTCGCATATTCGGAAGATGTGGTTTGAATATTAATCCTTATCTCATTTAACTTCTTAACGATGTTAGGATCAATCGCATCAGTAATTTTAAATTCTGCTCCTGCCATGGTCTTTTCGTAAGTTTTGGGTAGTGCATGACTTCATGCACTTTCTAAGAGCAAAGATAGTGATTTTATTGATATTATGAAGGTGAGGAAATAAAAAAGGGAGAAGCAAAAACTTCTCCCCGTGAAAAATAATTTATTTAAATTACCAATCATCATTTTCATTGCCCACAAGACCATTCTTCACAGCTTCTTCTATTTTATCCATAATAACATTGGAATATGCATGAGCCATAATCAATGCTTTAGACGATGTTTTCTTTGCCTTATGCTGATCTTTGGGGCTGAAAGGATAACATGTTTCTATACCCCATTTTTCTGTTTTCTTTGTCGTGTCCGCAGGCTGTCCTGTTGTACCAGCAGAAAAAGCCCCCATCCATCCGCCTCCGATGTTCTGCTCAACCTCATAATATTGAAGCGTATATGTAACACGAATTTTTTTATCTTTAATATCAACTTTTATAACAGGGTGGATGTTAACATTATAAGCTGTCATTCCTCCAATATGTTGAGCGATTCCTCCTACAAATCCTTTAGCAATAATTACTCCCGCATCCTTATCATTCAATTTAATTACTGAGTTCGCATCGTTAAAAGATTCCGCAAACCAATGGTTTAAAGTAATATATAACTGCTCTTTAGTCTGTTCCCCACAATTAATTATCTGCTCATAGGTCAAACTCTGATTCTTATCCAATACCAATGAAGAACCTAAATTTTCAGCCGCATCCACCCACTTATCACCATAATTTTCCTTTGCATATTTTTCTAATTCTTCCGCTCTCATTACTTGAGCACTCAGATTCATACTGAATAATGAAACAATCATTAAAAATAATACTTTTTTCATATAGTTATAATAATTTGGTTATTTTCAGCAAAGTAATATACTTTTAAAATCAAATCAAAACATTACGACATATTTGTTTACAATTTAGAATACTGTCTAAATAAATTACAAACATAGCATTTCAATCTTCATGTTTAAATTTCACCTTCTCACTTCTTTTCCCAGTGCATACAATCAGTTTGAGATGCTTGCCGTATATCCGTTCAAGTCTATTATTTTGTTCTTTCATTTTTTGAAGTATAATTTCAAGTTTATCTATTGTTTTCATAGTCTTTTCGGGTTATGTTGCGAATCGCAACGTTAACGGATGTAAATAGTCTGCCCACCTCGTAAGATAAGGTGGGAAAGACTTGATTAATAAATAATATTGTTATTACATATTAAGAAGATATTCTCCTAATGCATGAGCTTTTTCTCTTGAAATAAAAGCCACACTGTCACGCTCATGGTCTTCAGGATCTGATATACACACTGCTATCATATCGTATTCGGAATGTGATACTGTTATATTTACTGTACCATATTCATCTTCCATTGTCGCATATTGAGAAAAAAGGCCCTCTCTTATTGCCATTTCGGTATGATTCCCATTCTCGTCAATCAATCCATTTTCTAAAGCTATTTTTTGAAGATCCTCCACTGAACATCCCAACTTATCTGCTACTTCATCAAATGTTAAGCTATTATTCATTTTTATTTCCATGATCATGCAGCCATTAAAGATTTAAACTTATTCAGAAAATACACCTGACCTTTACCTGTAACGTAACAGGTATGTTTTATAAAAATGGGATTTTCACCCGATACTATCGGTCTTTCTTTAACGAAGAACAATCCCATTTCTGCCGCCCTCTGTGTAGGCATATAGTCATTTATATATTTATTCTTCGATCTGCTGTATCGCTGCCTTCTGATAAGGAACTTGTTCTCTACCATCCATTCATAAAGCCTTATTTCTCCAATCTTATATCCGTTTTGGGTGATAAGTTTCGCAAGATCTCCTATGAGAATATTGGTAGACGAACTTGTAAAACATTCTTTGAAAACTACAGCGGGTTTTGTTTCTTCTATAATAGACTGCTTCTCCTGTTCCTTCTTCTGCACTTCCAATGCCAATCGTTGCTTTTCCTCCCGTTCGCTCTTTAACTGTGTAGCTAGACTGATAACCAAGTCGGGATTGTTAATCATTTGCTCCAGGGTTGGCTGCGTGGCGGTCATGCCGTATTGAAGAAGCTCTTTGATACGGTCGTTACACCATAAATAGAAGTCGGGAGAAAGCCATTGTGCAAATACCAAAGCAAGGTCTTCATGCATCCAAGTGCCTTGATTGTTACCTCCTTGATTTACAGTAACTAAACCCGTTGCGGAAATTCCCGTTTTGGCTGATAATGAACTAATTAACTCCTTCGTCTGTTTTGTTGACAAAAAGTCATTACAACGTTTTCTAAACGGTTTAGCCATTTCTGTGGCATTTACCATTACACTATCGCCTTTCTGAAAGGTAATAGGACTTCCATTGTATTGGAAGATTTGATTTTCATTCAACTGTCGCATAATAATGAAAATTAAAAGTTAATAAATAAAGAAAGCAGAGAATTTCTCCAACTTGCGACAGTTCCATATCGGCTTTGGGGCGAATATGTACGGAGAAACCTCTGCTTATATTTTAAGCAATACTTCAATATTGGGCATAAAAAATCCCCAATCCGAATATGATAATAAAACTGTCGCACTGCAAAGTTACAACATTTTTTCAAACAAACAAATAATGAAAATATATTTTTCATTGTTATTTTCACACGCATAATATCCATCTTTCTAATGACTTTCAACACGCCACAATATGCCTTACCTGTAATTTCTGCAATTTGCAGTGAACTTATTGTTCTTTTTTCGCCATTTTCCCCATCAATAGGTATTAACTTATTAAAATTTTCCATATCTTTGCGATATAAGATTAATATTGTTCCCCGTTGGCGGCTCAGTCACTTCCGCCTCCGGGGATTTATTTTGACTGATTGTAGCAGGTGAGGGATCGAACCTCATTGTGCCATTATTCACTCCTGCTTTCCTCCCTTATACTATCCACGCTTGGAATTGTATAAAAAGAAAGTTCCGTAATAGGTGCAAGCTACTACGGAACAGTCATATATAAACTCCAATAGGAGAATATTTAATCAACATCAAGTAACGCCTTGCACTTGTTACAGATACAAAGGTAAATGATGTTTTTATCTTATACAATGGTATGAATATTAAACAAAAGACAATATCAATTAATAGTAATACTAAGTAACGCATAGTAATATATAGTAACGCAATTATTAAATATTACATTCACAATTTAGACAAAATCTAAATTACAACATAAATGATAGTTTTGTTTTTCAATTAAAAAATAAATATCTTTTCGCACAAGACATTTGAGGAAAAATCAATATTTACATTGGGAGAACATTGGGATATTTCCGGTAATACAATTTAGTCAATGTAGATTTAAGGCTGTTATAGTCTTTGATAAAGCCTAAATCTATCCATTGAGCTATCTGTAATTCTAACTCATATAATTCGCGGATTTTATCTTCATCGCCAATCTTATTACGCATTTCTGATTCATGTTTGCCATAAACTATGATGTTTAGAGACTTGGCTAAGTCCTTAATCTTTTTCTGGAATATATCCCCAGGGAGTATTGAACAAACGGCACGACACATAGCAGGATAAGCATCTCCAGCTAAATTACGGTATTGAATCATCTCATCATATACGAAGCGTATTACCTTTACTTCAAAGCGAGGATTAATCCACATGGCAAATTTGGTAAATAAGAAAGGATGCATCCATACTTCTTCTTTAGGTCTGCCAGCTTTACCCTTCTCTTTAACCTTACTCTTCTTAACTACCTGATTATCAATTTTAGGGGAATTTTCCCCTAAACCATTTTCACGTTCTTCAGCTATGAGCGCTTCTATAAAATCTCCAGTTCTTTTAGCCAAAAGAAACTCATCCATTTTTCTTTGTTCATTTCCTTTTACTGAATTCCATTGACGTAACAAGTCCCCACCGTCAAAATAGCCATCTTTTGTTCTCTGACTAACTGTAAATTCACCCATTGGGCGAATCATGATTTGATTCGTTTTCATGTCTTTTCGTTCACAAGATGTTCCGTACATCTTAATACGGGATATAAAAAATGCGGCAACCGATATAGAGGAGTCGGCCACCGCATCATATCCATTACTCTTAATGAATATATAATATCTTTCTATGCGAAACCTCTATCTATCGCTGTTGCTAAATTAATAAATAATACGGGAAACGCCAAAATAATAGAATGATAAAAATCACCATTTTACGGAAATATGAATTCTACAAACTCACCCGACCAGTTTTCACCTTCACGACAGAATTTATACACATCTCCAACCTTGTATAATATATAAACACATTCATCCATAACAGCAGCCTTCTCTGCGATTGAACGCATATGTTCCATCTCCCTCATTGACTTATTTCCTTGGCACAAGCAGTTTTTCATAGTTCGCACCTCCTTATAAATTTCTCAATAGAGGGCATAAGCCTGTACGTAACATAATGCCTCCTTGCTTTGGAGCTTACCTTGAAAATTTTATAGCCATATTTCTTCTCAATATCAGAACCAAAAGAAACGCCATAGCTGGCAATCCTTATACCATTTGATATTGGTATTGCCGTGATGGAACTATAAAAATCTCCACGTATGATAAGGTTTGGAGTATTGTTCCCTCTTGCAGAAAAACCCAGATATGAAGGTTTCGGTTTCTGTATCTTTGTCTTCCAATTTTTATAGCGTTCGGCGTTTTTCTTCCAATGCTCTCCATAAGTTTTTTTAAAGTATGGGTCCTCAGTATATCCAGGGATCAAAGGATTTTCATCTCCATCAACACCACTATATAGCTGTTCTCGTACATATTCCTCAAACTGAGGAGCATCCTTTTCCATCTTATCCCTTATCATTGGCTGAATGCCATCAGCCAATTTCTTCCAACATCTCGCGTATTCCTCCAATGTCATAGCAAAAACGGGGGATCAATCTCCCCCGCCTCCTAAATTACTGTTATTGATAATTCTATTATATACGGAAACCAGCCTTGATTTCCGCCTTTCTCTAGAAATGTCCTTCCAGAATACATCTATATTCTGAGCGACAAACTCATCCAATGAAAGTTTGACCACCTCGGACTCTATAAATGTGACTCCATTAATTCTCATTGTACCCATTGTTCAATCCCAATGACCCCATTAGCCTGTAAAATAGAAGGAGATTTAAGCACCGGTACACCTCCTGTCGCTGTAAGCACACCGTTACTGTATTCCAGTGCTGACGCACCAGAAACGACTGTTGAAGCCTTCTCAGACAATACAGCGCCATAATATGCAGTAAGGTCTGTGCGGTCATAGTGATCCACGAGTTTATATGTATTCTCAGGAGATGTCATTTTCACAAATTCAACATAATTCAATCCCTTGAGAACATTTTCCAAATTTATACCCGATTGTTTTACAGACATGTTTTTCATCATCTTCTCCGTATCGGAATACATTGCATTAAACGCAAGATAAGCCTTTTGTCCGCTTGAGTCATAAGTCTGCCCTGTAGGGTAAACCCCTGACAAATCGAATCCTGCAAGCTCGTCTGTTCCGTCATCCTCTCCGTAGATAACATTATTCTTGTCAAAAACATACATATCAAACAATGTATCCTTGTTGGCTACAAGATTAGCTTGTAAAGCTAGATTAAACTTACGCAACGTGAATGTATCCGTCCTTGCCGAATAGCCCGTTATTTCCGAACCGGCATAACCATTTTCCGATGTATTGGGTTCACCACCGCTTACCGCATATTCCGAAAATCCTGTAATAGGATAAATTCTGTCCGGATAATCAGCATGACAAGCCTCTTCCAAAGCATCAGCATTCAGTTCCTTTGGCAGTTTTTTGCCATGAATGACCAATATAACACCTGCTACCTTGTCCGGTTGCAGGGGGCAGTAATTCATTCCAGTATTAAATCCGGACGTGCTGCCGCACTCTCTAATATCTGTTCGCATAACAATTCTGATTTTTAACTGTTAAATCCAAATTCTTTATTTCAATAGCATCTATCTTTTCGCCAACTTCCTTACCGTCAACATCAACAGCACCACGTCTTCCAAAACTATAATTTTCTGAATATGTATGGCTTACAATACCGGAGTAACTGAAATCAAATTTATCACATTTTTTTAACTCTTCTATGAATCCGTAATACAAAGGTCGAAGAATACCTTCAAAAGATATCTCACGACGTTGTTCATTTGTATACTTTTCCAATGTATTGGTAGCGATTATTATGTTTACAGATGCCTTACAAAAATAATCCTCACTATCCCTTTCCTCGTCTAAGGGAACATACAGCCCTATCATTGGGAATTTTCCCAATGCTGTCACCCTGCTTTTCCCAAGAAGAAGAAGTGTTTCCCTTATATAAGAACTGTCACCATATATGTAATTTATCTGTTGATCCATTCTTTCTGACAAGGAAGCACATACATCTGATATTATATCGATTATCATATTCCAAGAGAATTAATTGTTTCCAACAATTCGAAATCGGTGGCGATATCCGGATAGTCCGCTTTATTTGATTTAAGCCACCTCACAAGTCTGATATTCATTCTTACCATGTCATTCCATGCGAATATCATTTTCCTTTCTGGACTTACAAGACGGCCGTCATCTTCGTCAGCCTTCACACCTGTAATAGTTGCCTGTGCATGATTATGTCTCAAATAATGAAAATATATATAGTTGGCAATAGGGGATTTGGAAACCTCACTATCACCATCACTATATCTCACGACAAGACGCGCTATAAGATCATCCCATCTTTTTTCCTTCGTTTTCCTTTCGTTGGCAATATATGATGAGAATTCCTCATACAACTTCTCTCCAAGGAGTTTTCCCAGATATTCCGACTCATATTGCATTACAAAGCCTTGAAGGCTGGCAACTATCGCCTTATTAGTCTCAGAGGGAGTATGTATATTCAATACAGCACCCTCAATATCAAGAATACCTCCTTGAAAAAAAGTATAATCCACTAACATTACACAATATCTTTGAGGTTCTTCTTTTTATTGAACAAGTCTTCAGCACCGATTTTCTTAGCGTCCTCTATCAATTCCGTAGGAACGGTGGCAACACGCCCATCTTGGAAGAACTTAGCTGCAAGTAACATATTAACACTTACCTTATCACCTTTTTTATAAGAAGCTCCGTCCTTTGCGAACTCAACCTCATAAGTTTTAGTCAAATTTACCTTCATAGCATATATAAATTTATCCGCCGACAGTGACGGGGGTTATAGCTTCAATAACGGTTGCAATCTTATCCTTGACAAAAGCTGTTTTATATTGTTTTTTGATATAAACCATCAATCGTTTCTCACCAAGGATAGTCACCATATTTTTAGTGAAATCATCATTTTCCCACCCAAGTGTAATGGTAAGGACCCATACATCACGGATGTTAAGATAGTTAAAATCTCCAACCCAAATATCACCTTGTTTGATCGCAGTGCTGGTTTCCACTCTCAGACCTTGAATCAGTTCATCACCAATACGGAAAGGACGAAGATATTGCCCATTAACATCCTTAGTCAACTGCATTTGTGCATAGTCAAGAGGATGCATGAGCACAAGGTTTGGGCGATAAGCCATATTGGACATTGACACAATCTGTGTATACATACCAACAATAACATCATAAGTGTTGGGCTTATCTACTTTCAGAGTTGTCAAGGAGAATGTAGGTATATCACTCCCAATCCCTTTAATCTGACCACCAGAACCAGTACCAGACAGAATACCTTCTTCTTCTTTCAAACCAATACGATTGATAATCTCAGCCCTAACCTCCGCAACCAACTGAGGCAAATCAGATAATGTTTCTTCGGTTACTTTTGTGCCAAGAGCCACTTTGCCAGCATTGATAGTAACTTCTGACAATGTACCGCTCATCATAGGCTTAAGACCGCCTTCTGGAACCCATTCGGCTTCTTCTTCACCCGGATTGAACTCCGCATAAGTTAATGATCGTGTAGATATTGCTGCCACATTGGCAAATTTACGGATTACAGTCTGAGAACGCGGATCAACAGATAACTGACTATCAATTGTCATGTTATAATGTGGTGCCACACCTGTACTCTTCAAGGGCTCAACATCCTTTTTGCTCATAACAAGTGTAAGGCTTTTCTTGAATCCAGGAGACTGCTTACAAGCTGTTTTCAAGTCCACGGATTTCTCTCCATGTTTGCCTACAGTAATGAAATCCTTCAATTGCTCTTCAATCTGCTGGTCTACAGATTTGAAAACCGTTTCCCCATCTTCATTCTTATGCATTGCACCCTTCATGCGAACAATTATCTCTTTCATCTCACCAAGTTCCTTACGCACTGTTTCCAATTCCTTTTCGGAGTCTATCTTTTGAGTAACCTCATTTAATTTATCCTCAAAAGTTTTTTTGTCGATAGTATCGTTCATGAAATCACCTACAGTAGCGTTTATTGCGTCCTGCAACGCCTGTAATGACTTCACGGAAACCTCATCCATTCCCGACAAATCAATTTTGCTTAAAAAGTCAAATTTCATACTTCTTTAAGTTTTAAAGGTTTTGTAAATATTTTTATTTTTTTATCGGCTCCCTCTTCATCAAGTGGCTTGCCTGCCGGCTTGTATCGAGCGAGTGACATCGCTTTTCTTATTAACGTTTGAACTTCCTCTCTCTTCCTTATTGGAAGTCCTTTACATACATCACTTATTTCAACCGGAAGTGATTCCAACGCACTTTCATATTCTTCTGCCGATTTCAGACCAAGATATTCAGTTTCCCCGTTACATCCTATGGACACTACGGATATCTCATATAGAATGACTTCCTTTACAACCAAACAGTCACGTTCCCTATCATATTCACATTTTTCCCATACATAACTATAACCTATAGAGAACTGGTTCAAAGTTCCACTTTCAAGCTGTTTCAACGCTTGATTCCCTCTTTCCACATCATCAATAGACGCTTCAAAGTAAAGCCCTTTCTCATCTTCTTGCAGAAGCGTAATGCGTCCTATAGGTTCATGCATGTCATGCATCCACAACATGATAATCTTATCATTAGCAGAACTTTCCGGACCTCTCTCCTGTATACTTTTTGAGAAACATCCTTTCAAGAGCATATCACCGAACTTATCAATGTTATTGAAAATTGCGGCATAACCACTGATAGTTCTGCTGCCAGAATCATATTGTATCTCCTTTGCATAAAAAGATAAGGATTTATACTGCTTCCCCAGCCTGTCCTTGTATTTGCTTGTCTCCATCATTATTTATTTCTATTTTAAATTCCCCTTTTGGGTTATCCGGATCAATATCTGTAAAATTAGACATCTCAGTTCTTGCCTCCTCAAAAGTAATCAGCCGGTTGTTATACAATGAAGCTATAGCATTAGAGGCTGTAGACAAGGCATCCGCCAACTCTTTCATGTCCTTTTGAAGACAAGCGACATGAGTAAAGTCCATTTTGATTATTGCTCTGTCCTTACATATAGCATTAGTCAAAGCCTCTGTTATACATTCACTGTCAGGAATAATAAGATCCTGATATGCCGCTTTCTTTGCCTGAGAAGAGTTATCATAAGTACTTCCTTGTATAATCAGATTGGCGTCAAAACCTATGGTCTGAGCTATCGCCTCCAAACACGCCTTATCTTCCTCATGAAGCTTCAATTGTTCCGTATTTGATCCTAATGTAATCCATCCCAGTTTCTTAGGAGTCACCATGATTTCATACAACTTATGCACTATGCCATATTTCCTTTTAAAATCATTCTGCAATTTTTGGGATTCAGACGGAGTAATGGCGGCATTCCCTACATCAGTCGTATCATTCCCGTACAATATCCCTTTTGGACCTCCATTAACTATAAGATTTCCTCTCCCTATCAGTTGAGCCATATAGTTTCGCGTATGCGAAGATAATGCGTCTACAGGGGAATGGAAGGCAATTTTCCCTCCATTATTGCTTGGAATATCCATTATTGAATCGTATATGACAAAATATTCCTCATCCCCAAGCTCTATATTTACATCTCCCCAACGTATATATACCCTTTTAGCAATTGAAGAAAGTTCTGTCTGAGTAAATGGGTCTTTACCGAATGATTCCATATAAAATAATTCGGGAGGTATTACCATCATGGATTTAGGCAGGTCGGATTTTAAAGCTCTCAATGTATAAATAGGGCAAAATCCGAAACATTTTAAGGATATCTCAACCTGTTTTATAAAGGAACGCCCACTCTGTATTATATTTGGACGATTTAAGAGAGTCACAATATCTTTAAAACTCCTCTTTTCATTCCCGTTCATATCTGTCACGTAATATCTTCCGTTCTGAATCATTCTTCCGCAATGATCTAGAACCATTGCAAACGGCCAACATTCATGCAAGGCTCTTGCTTTCCCCTCAACAGTAGACATATCGTAATCTATATTTCCTTTATTGCCAGGAAACAGGCTCTCTACCCATTTAGGTACATAAATAAAATTACCCCCATCATCCTTACCATGATAGGTGGCTTCATCATACATATCCTTATTTGACTTCTTTAAAGAAGGTATCTTAAACCAGTGTCTCATATACAACAATAAAGGCAACCGCCGTTATAATACAGCAATTGCCTCCACAGTGATCACGTTCTAAAAGTGGGTATGGTGCAACTTCACACCATGAAGGCAATTGCCTGTTACAAAGGAACAAATTAATTTATTAATTAACAAGTAATTCAAATATTATTTTCGTTTAATATAAATTAAAATAATAAACTTCCAATTTATATACCCTAAAAATACCCATATTAAAAAAAGACCAACATTTTTTGTACAACATCCGATATTTTTTTGCCAAAGTTTTGATATATCTTAAAAATATACCAATTATATATTATATTTTTTCGATACGTAATAAGACAGTGCTGCTACAGAATAAATTGCAGCGCAATCATCTGAACCATTATAGTCCAATACTCCATCCATAAACTCATTGTATTGCGGTATCTTGTCATAGTCTGAACGGAACATCACATTATTTTTGATAAAATCCAAAAAAGCAGATATCCTAGCGTCTGCTCCCATATTTTTATGTATGATTCTGACATCATATCTATCCCTTAAGCCCCGTGCTATAGGAAAATAATTTTTTTCACTTTCAAACAAGATCTCCGCAGGAGATATCCCTTCTAAAAATGACAGAAGAACATTTTCATCAAATGAACTTATATATGTCACATTATCGATATATATTCGCTCATTTACATAACATGAAACCATAATAAACTTTCCGGCATATTCGGGAAGAACATATACAAGTCTTGTCCCCTGAATATTTTTAGATATATCATAATATCTCATATCTTTATTTTCCTGCTTAATTTTACTTCGTTTTCTTTTTAAGGAGAAACGAGTATATTCATCCTTAAACACCCATACGGTAATATAACGTAAGCAGTCGCAAATGTGCCCGTACTTCTCATAAGACTGCCCCGTAACCTTATCCTTAACTCTCGTCTTCAACATTCCACCGTTAACATCCTTCTTGGCATTATTATAATCAACAACTGAATTCTTACATCCGTCATCTACTGAAAAACACATTCCGGAACCACCATCAAGCATGTAATTGACAAACTCACCAGACATGGGCACGGACGGATTAGAATATGGTATCCTTTCTTCGACATGGTAAGTACCTTCCAGCCCTTCTACGAACTTGTCAAGGAATGACCTCTTTTCATCATCTATAGTATTCCCATTCCTTGTTGAAGCGTCACCATATAAATACAGCATATCATTGTATCTGATTGACCGCAGATAATCAACAGCCATCCGAGATGCATGCGTTACTGTGTTAAAGGGATCACCGGCACATATCTCATTAAACTGCCTTATATGACTTCCGTCCACTTGATAAAAACAAATCGAAATATAGGGAAGAACATTGTTATCAATAGAAATATGCACAGGAAGTCCCTTGATATATCGTGTTGTTTTAATATGCCTATTAGAATCGAAAGCATATAGAAACTCACCCCCCGTCTTAATACTACCCCATTCACCCAGCGCATATACCCGGTAATAGTTGTAATCATGTTCCTTGTACCATTGATAATTGGATATTGTCTGCCTGTCATAATATCCATATTTACCGTCCGGAGAACCAACCACCCAAAAATTATTTTTATAAGACGAATGCAGTTCTATTGTATCCGATGGGTACTTTTCCAGCTTTCCTGTACGTTCATTGGCGATCATTCTAGGTTTGCAACCCCGTTTCCCTAATATTGTGCTGTATGCCTTTGGCAAAGAACTTTTAGTAAGAGGATTTTTCACTTCGCCATATAGTTCATTTGGAAGATCGTCCCATTCATAAGTATCAAGAATTTTCGTTTTAATCCATGAATCCTCAGATACAGGATTAAAATTGCATATTATCTGCAACCCTTCCTTACCTCTAAGACGGAAACGTATCTGAGTAAAATCTTCATATTCGAACTCGGTTGCTTCTTCCATCACTATCCAACGATATCCAGTGATAGACTTTATTTTTTCAGGATCATCAAGCCCTGTAAAGTCAATTTTACAACCATTTACACAAGTTATATTATTTTCCTTAGGCACAAAGAACTGACTCAGTTGAAGAGCCTTTAGTTGGGTCTTAAACTCTTCATACACTGTATTCCTCAGACTAGCTCCCACTTTTCTTACAACAAGAGCCGAACCTTCGCAAGAAAATACAGACAACAACACAGCCTGTGTCGTAGATACAGATTTTCCCGATGAAGAACCACCTCTGTTTATAATGTACCTGATATTCTTGTCATGCATAGCCTTACGGATATGCCAAAACAGAGGATTGAACAACTTATGTGAGAATACCATCTCTATCATCACTCGTCCCCAATTATCATGCGCACATTAGTACTGACATCACTTTTTACCGGAGCATCCCATCCAAGCATCTTGCTTATCTGTGTAATGGCGGCTATCTTGCTGTATAGCCGTATCTCCACTCCATATTGAGTGTTCTTAATTGACTGTATGCATAGACGGACGGATTTCGGAATATTCTCAACAGACTTTACCATATATGTATCTTTACCAGAGGACAGCAGATCTATCGGATCAACATTCACCACGCTTGCAAGAAAGCGAAGCACATCATCCTTCTTCATATCAAACCTCTCGCAAGCCTCAACCTGAAGCTCATTCAACCGGGAGGCCACATCTGAATTTTTAAGAAGGTCAAACGCACGTTTGCGCACAGTTCCGTCCTTCCAATTCACACTGCACGGATAAGCTTTCCGATACGCCTCTGATGCGTTACCCGTTTCTATATAATAGTGGCAAAATTTTTCTCTATTTATTACAAGTTTCTTTTTCATAAAAGTCTTTTCGTCCGAAGAACGTACCGCGCTCCTTTACACGGGATCATTACAATTCAAAGTTACGGAAAATATGAATAAAACAAAAAACATACCATTTAATTCATGTACCCTAAAAGTACCCTAAATTCATTTCTTTTTAAGTATTTCAATACATTTCTTTACTCCATCATCGAAACCCTGTTTATACCCTTTGGTATAATCCCCTGTGGTATATACCGCCATTGACAGAAAAAATAGAAGGATACCTACAGGCTTGTACCAACCGGGCAACGAGATGGAAAACGGCTTAAATGTAATTGTGAGATCGCCAACCCATAATAGGGCGATAATACATATAATTGTAAATAATATTGTTTTCATAATCATATAAGTTTTAATGCTTCCTGTAATCCTGCTTCAAGTGCTTCTTCGTAGGTATTATAATGGATAATAGGTCTGTTAGACAATCCTACTAAGTCGTGATTCGGAATTGTTAATATATCATATATCCAATAATTTCCATACATATAGGGTATTTCGATATGCAGGTTCTTAGTTTCACGTAACCACTTTTGGGCGACGGATTGCGGAGGAACAGATAGGTATTTATAACAATGATTCAAAGTGGAAACATCTATGAGATATTTTCTTTCATTGAACCCTTTCTCTTTCAGCAGTTTCGCTGTTTCTAATGTTACAAATTCTTCGGCCATGGTTATTCTCCTTTTAGTTCATTAATTAAAGCATCAGCACAAGCAATTGCAAACCGAGCAATGCTTATAGGTATTGTATGTTTCTCTCCTTTCTTGTAATCTGCTTCCGAACAAGCGTAACCAACTTCTGTATTGTCACTTAAAATCCCTTGCATTGCGGATTTAGCCAGTTCGTATCTACGCTGTTCCCAGTCAATAGCTGAATTTCCAAGATTTAAAAAGTCAAGTTCACACTCTCTGAAAACTATGTTATCGCATACATATAAATAATCTCTGCTATGTTGAGAGTTGATGTTTAATCGGGGAATTACATCTACCAAAACCCCTGTTGATTTTACTCTTGCTTTCATATTTAATTTTCTGATTTAATAATAGTACCAAATGAACGATACCTACGCCAAACCATATTTCCACGTTGAATACTAGTAAGCCAATCACAAGCCTTAAATACTTGTCCTACATTATATAAAAATGGTCGTTTTTGTATTTTTCTTTTTATTCTTGCTTTCATTGTCCCATTGTTTATTTAATCGAAATACATTACTTTCTTACCTATACATACTTTGAACCTTGAAACAACTTCACTATGTTGTGTAATATTATTGGGATTATATTTGTTAACAAAACATCCAGTACGTTTATGGTATCTGACACAAGCATTTTCAGGAGATTTAGCCAATATCTCTTTCTCATCGCTAAAACTAAAAAATAAATTATCTCTGTATGATACCTTATACCACTTCACTTGGTTTCTTATCTTTTTAAAATACTTTGCTTTCATCATTCCTCCTTTGTTTTAAAATATTCAATCAGTTCGTCTACGGTGGCTTTACGGAAATTTCCTGAAATAATTGTTGAATTTTGATATTCTATACCCCAAAAGAAGAAGCTACCTTTAGGTTCTACGAAATAATGGTCATTACCAATAGCATCATCAAAAGAAACACTAAGTAAAGATTCTGCTATAAACCATTGAAACTTATTTGTATCATTCCTCAATGCGGCTATAGCTAGGAAAAGCTCTTCATTAGTTCCGCAATCAATACCATTACAGTCGTTGAGCGATTTTATATCATTAACCCAATTATCGCTACATTCGAGATTGTCGTATTCTATTGGGGAAAGCATTTTATATCCAACCTCTTCCAGCTTTTTTCTAAGTGCTTCGGTATTCTTTCTTATAAAACACGGTGTTGTGAATCCCATAATTATTCCTCCTTTCCAACTTTAACATATCCGTTTTCAATGCACCAGCACAGCATATCATAAGCTGCATCAATAGGCTCTTTACTTTCTGTAATATTTATCATAGACCTAGTATAAGGTTCTATATACAAGCATGTATAGCTATCTGCAAGTTTCTGGATGGTAAGCACTTGATTGCCGATGAAGCAAGGCAGCTTACCGAGAATATCCTGCAAGGTGTAAGTAGGAATTGATTCATACGACATAAACCCACAAGTTTGAAATTCCTTATGCAAGCTCAAAAACCATTTACCTTTTGATTTGTCATCAACACGGCTTCCATGCGACACTCTCGCCCAATACATACTTGCATCACTCGTATCTAACCCTAGTTCTTGCAAATGCTTCATTTGCTCGATTGACAATACTTTTTTCATTTCTTTTCCTCCTCTGTTTTAATCTCTGTTACTTTGCCACGACTGATAAAACACTGACCTATTCCCAAATCTAGTATGGCACAATAGGTATCATCTAAAATATTACAGCATTCCCGGGACAAGGAACATTCATTACAAAATCCTTCTGATGGTTCATGCAGCACTCCATCAATTATTATTCCATTCTTTATTTCCATACCGTTCATTCATTAGAAGTTACACCCAAGCACAATACTTTGCAAGAAACGCCTATATCGTCAAATTCCAGAGTTAAATACTCTGTATCATAAGGGTAAGGGTATCTGCAATTTTTCAATTCTTCATCCGTCAATTTGCGTCTAATACGCATCTCTATTTCGTAATCATCGGAAAGATTCTCAATTATTTTTCTAAGTTGTCCTACGTTCTTTATTTCCATATTGTCTAATTAATTTAATTGATTGATTCGCTTTGTTGATTTGTTTACTCTGCCATAGTGTCTAACGCAAATAGCATTTGCCTTCATCGAGCGTCCTAATCCGTATAAATACTCCATGCGTACATTTGTATGGATATTCTTCATTACCTTTTTCTTGTCTTAATTTCATATCTCAGTCTCCTTTCTGTTTAATCCGTTCAAGTACATCCCTGTTGGCTTCTAATATTTCATCGAAAGACGGGATGGGCATATAAGCGACAACATTATAAGTATATCCAGTTCCATATATGAGCCAAGATTTATTATTCTTATTATATTGAGCTACGTATACCACTCTATTGTCAAGAACGACTAAATATTCTTTGTTTTCCTCCGGCAACCGTTCTTTCACACTTATCCACGGAGATTGCTTGGACTGCCAGTCTGCACCCTTCTTAAACATATTCAGCATTGCTTGCCTTTGATAGACTAATTCACCTTCAATTACTATTGCATAGCTTGATATAAGCTCTTGCTTTGCTGCTTCTTCCAATGTCTTCATTGTATCTTATTTTAATTTTTCCTCAAACTCGGCAATGATACAGTCTGCATCACCGCCATGTATCCAATTCTCCAAAACAGAGGACAGAGTTTCAATGGCCTTCCGTTTCATTTCTTCCTGTGCCATTGCAACGGCTTTAAAAGCATTTTCTTTTGCGATAACCGGGAAGTTGGGATTGACTACCACAAAACTCTCACTTTCAATATATTCTTTTGACTTGCTCATATCTAATCAAGTTTTGAATTATTTTTTTATAACTACCGCCATTGTACTAACAGTCGTTCCACTCTCTTTAAACTCGCCAGCGCTGATTTCAAACACTTCTCCATGTACTTCTTTCAGCCAGTTGCGAAAATCAATACACCTCTTTTCCGAAGCGAATCTCCAGTGTTGGCTGGTTATTGCTGCAAGCGTGCCGCCTTCTTCCAAGCGTTCATACATAAGCCTGACATGCTCTATATCCTGATTACCGGAAAACGGAGGATTTGCAATTATCTTAGTATAACTACCTACACTGTCTTTGGTAAAGTCTTCATCAAGCAATATTACGTTGCTAAGGGTATGAAGAAATTCTCTGTTTTCCGGCATCAGCTCATAACATTCAACCATTACAGAAGGACAAGCCCGGTGGATTGCTTTTACAAGCGCGCCACGCCCGGCACTCGGCTCCAGTACCGTATCATCCTCATGTATCCCTCCGGCAAGCATAACCAGCCAGTCGGCAACATCGGACGGAGTTTCAAAAAACTGGTAATCCCGCTGTAGGTTGCACCGTTTACCCTCTTTCAAAACGGAAAACACACGTTCCGGATTAAACGGGAATGTGAAACCTTGTACCTTCCCACCTTGCCATGAGCCGCCGGCTTCTTCTATCCACTTCTTTGCTTCAGCATAGGATTTTTTGTTGAATTGAACTTGGGGAAGTTTGAGAACACCATCCTCAAGAGTACAATGTTTCAATATCTCTTCCACGCTCCATTTCTTACCTTCATCAGCCTGTTTTTTCTTTTCGTCCGTTGAAGCGTCCGGCGCTAAAAGTGAAGATATTTTTTGAACAACCGTATTACTTGCATCCACGAAGGCATTGACACAGGATAGCGCTTCCATGAGAAATTTTGTATCAACATGTCCGGTCTCGTCATAGATGTCTATCCCTTCGGTCATGGATGACAGTTCATTGAGCTGCGCTACACTACCATGTAACGTTTCGATTAAAATCTTTTTTTTGTTCGTCATAACTTTTCTGTAAATAAATTCTTGTTGTGTCTATGCTCCCATGACCTAAAAGGTCAGCCAGTTGAATAACATCTTTGTTTTTTTTCAGGAACATTTTAGCAAAGAAATGCCGGAAGGCGTGCGCGTGCATCTTCCTTGGATCAATGCCGCAATGTTTACCCCATGCTTTCAAGTGCTGGGAAAAGCCTCTCTGGGTCAACGGTCCGAATCTCCCTACCGCAAAAAGCCCGGTCTTACCATGTTCCTTAGCATAGGCCTTCGCTTCTTGCTGCAATTGCTTTTGGAAGAAAAAACGTCTGTACTTGTTACCCTTTCCTTTTAATGTCACTTCCCCGGATATGATGTCTTCCCACGTGAACTGCTGGAATTCCGACAGACGGGCACCCGTTGTACCCAATACCTTGATAAAAAAGTAGTAATCCTTATTGTTTTTTCCCTTGAGATATTCCAACAGCCGGTTATATTCCTCTTCGGTCGGCACATTGTTCACATCAAGCTTGCGCTTTATTTTGGGGCGATTCAGCTCTATAGGCTTCTTCAGCCATTTAGAAAATCTTTCGATTGCTGTAATCCGCAAACGGATGGTAGCGGGAGATAATTTTTCTTCTTCAAGACTTTTTATAAACCTCCTGCAATTATCCATGTTTACCTCATTGGCGTATTCGAAATACTTCTTCATGGATGTATAATAGATATAAACTGTATGAGAAGAGTAATCATTGTTGTCAGTCAGCCATATAATGAAATCATTAAGTTGTTTCTTGTTCTTATCCGAAATGACATCAAGTTTTTCCAAAGGTTTCACCGCCTTTTCCCTTTTTCCATATCCGATGTTGAGATAGGATAATAGATCGCATATAGCTGAACACATTAGCGAATGACGCACCATGACATCTGCATTTTCACGCTTGTAATTCAAATAACCACGGCGGTTCACTTCTTTGGTCATCTCTAAAAAATCCGTGACATGCTTGATATATTTCCCGACAGTATCATAAGTCCTGCCTGTTGTGTATAAGTAAGAAATATAATCAGTTAATATCTTCTGCCTGTCATTATTCATAATCTTGTTTAATTAAATTATACCAATCATTGCTATCTTCAAAAAAACATCTGTATCCATTAGCCGTATGTTTGCCTCTCACTTTCCGACATATAGCACTGATCAAAGAAGGAGCCACGCCAATCATCTTACCAGCCATTTGTATCGAAGGGAATACTCCACATAATTTCTCATCCTTTATCAAAACAACGCTCTTTTTATTCATGCCTGCACCAGTCTTATGCCAAGCCCCACGTCCTTTAGACAGATTTTTTATACTTCTGGCCTTGGAACGTTTTGAATGATAAACCATTTTACGACCCTTGTTGTGAGAAACACAACCCTTTAAAAATCGTCCGGTAATAAAGTCTCTCTCAAATCGCTCAGGCGGTATATATAATTCACTCATATCTCACTCCTTTCTTTCTTTTTATGTATAAATTGTTTTTCCATAAATTTTAGCGGCAGCATATTCAAGATTACACCCCTTTGAATCAACCCAACCAGGTGCAAAATAAACGACGTCACATTCCAAAAGCCCTTCTATATCCTTCCCCATGTGATAGGAGTATGGTTTTTCGCTATCTGGAGATAGATCGAAAGGTGTCACAACTTCAAAACCTTCCTCTTCCCACATTAGCTTGTAGCTTTCTGCTTCCAAGGCAACGGCGTTAAGTGAGAAGCCACTAATTGGCAGGCTGATATATAGTTTCTTTTTCTTCATTTCTATATCGTTTTGAGCTTTTCAGACTACATCATTAATACTAATTTCTCCTTTCAATACTCGTTCTACCTGCCGATCAAGTAATTCTTGAAATTCTATTTGGCATATAAGAGAGCAATCCGATATAATCTCTTCTACTGGGTCTCCCCGCCACGTTGGTAGTTCATCCAAGAAGATGCACCCGTCTTTATCTTTCAAGCAGGTAGCTCCAACATCACGCTCAATCTCAGCCATTCGAGCAAATACTTCCGGAAAGTCCTTCCGTATCTTATTCCAATAGCCCATGCCACCTTTCACGCAACCGATACAATTATTGTTATTATAGCCCATCTTGTACATGGCTGGGATTTCAATGCCGGCCTTCCAAAGCATTCCCATTGCATCCTTTTTGGTTATCTGTCGCTCGATAAGTGGGAACAACGGCTTTGTATCAGGATATTGCTGTTTAAAGCGGATAGCTCGATTGATTTCTTTCGGGTCAAAGTCGAATCCCCAAACTTGACCGTCCCAAGAACCAAGTTCCTTCTCCAGCTTGTAACGGACTTGTTTCTTTAGTTCGAATGTGCAAGCTGCACCAGTAGGACCATTGATGTACCGTTTTTTAATCAGTACATCTTTTACGTTGAAAAACTTATCGCTGCGAATGGTATGAATTGGCTGCCCGTACCATCTCTCGCAATCTGAGATAAATCGGACATTATCTGGATGCCCGGAACCAGTTTCGATATAATAGAGTTGTACATCGTTATACAAGCTCAATGCAATCTTACAAGCAACTGCGGATGTTACACCGCAACTAAACCAAGCTATTATCATTTTATTCCTTTCCGTACCGTTATTCGTTAATTGGCAGTTTCATAAAGCACATCCATATTGTTTTGCTCTGCCTTCCAGTGGTATGTCCAAATAGAGGTTTAAAAGGGATAACAGACAATACATCCACTGTTTTTATTTCACTCTCGTTCCATTTGAATACAAGCGTGCCGTTAGGCTTCAAGACGCGCATACACTCAGTAAATCCATCGTGTATTAGTGACTGCCAGTCTTTCGGCAGTTTTCCGTACTTTTTAGCCATCCATGAGGTTTCACCAAGTGTTTTTAGATGAGATGGGTCAAATACCACCATGTAGAAAGAATTGTCCTCAAACGGCAAGTGGGTGAAATCTGCTATTATATCCGGTTTTATCTCTATGGTTCTGATCTTATCTCTATCCTTGGCTGTTACTATCTCTGATCTCTTATCAACGAATAAGGCAAGAGGATTATGTTTGTTAAACCAAAACATTCTACTGCCACAGCAGGCATCTAATATAAGTTTTCCATTTTCCATTAAACTATTTCTTTTAATTTCTTCAATCTCAACTTTTTCAATACTTTACAAAGTGCTTCAGTATTTTTTCTCGCTTGTGTAACCTCCACCGCATTCCCGATAAATTTCTTTTGGTCAGCTTGTGTGCCTATTAAAACATAATCTTCAGGGAATCCCATAATCTTTTTGAGTTCCGGAATGCGAAGCATCCGCATTTTAATATCCACTATGCCATACAGTGCCATGAACTCCTTTATCTTCACGGTCATAGGACTATCATTGTTGTAGATTTCAATCGCTACCTGACCGCTTTCTGTTGCTACCAGATAGGGCGGCATCTTATCCATGCGGGCTATTAATGTGAAGCAGGGGCTATCAACAGAGCCGCCAGCACTGTTGAACTGTGGATTCATCAGATAATGCCATTTCCTGTTTGCGGTAATGGTCTGGGAGGGTTCCTCTATACTACTACCTACATTTGAGAATGCAGTATTCATTATCCACGGCTGGCATATTACTAAGTTTTGTTTCAGTGTTGTGGTAACAGCGGGGCATGGTGAGTTTATATCAGACACCTGACCACCTCCAGAATATTGATTCATAAAAAATGGAGATACAAGGGAAAGTCTGTCTTTAGTCAGAAGTGTAGGACAAGGCTGATTAATATCCTTTCCTGTATCCTTAAAGTTATAAGAACACATAAATCGGCTTTCAATTAAAGCCATCCTGTCCTTCGTTGTGACCGTTGGAGCTGGAAGGTCTACCGAATGATTATGTCCATTTCCATAATAAGCAGAGACAAAAACATGGTGGTCTTTGCAGGTGATTGCACCTGCCGGTTCTTCTACAGACACATTCTTGCTTTCGGGATGTCCGCTGAACTGTTTGGAGAGGAAGCAGACTTGCGCTACTCCAAGTCTGCCTTGCGTGGCTACCACCGGACATGGTTCGTCAATCCCAGGAGCGTTATATTTCCCTGTACGGCTCATAGAATTATACTTCACGAGGAAGGCGTCTTTCCCACCTGCTACAAATTTGATAAGTCCGGCATAGATGCGTTCAAGCGTTTTCTCTGCAAGAGGCTTTTCCCTAAAGATGGTAGTTCCTTCGTCAGAAAAATCAAGAACTTCCTTGACGGGTTTCCATTTTTCCAGCTTAGAAAACATGTCCTGCCTGCCACCTTTACAGTGGGTCGGTTCAGGGAATACTATCGGCAAGCTCTTTTTAGCAAAGATGCCGAAGAAGCGTTTCCTTGTGGTGTAGGCACCGAAGTCGGCAGCGTTCAGGATGCGGTGCTCAAAGTTGTAACCGTACTTCTTGACATTGCGCACCCACTTCTGATAAAGCCTGCCTTTGTCCATGCTGATAGGCTTCCCTTTTTCGTCCATATCTCCCCAGCTCATAAACTCTTCCACATTCTCAATCTGAATGTAGTCAGGATCTATCACATCAATGTACCGGAAGAGATGTTCTGCCAGTGTCCGGCTGTCGGCATCTCTCGGCTGACCGCCTTTGGCTTTCGAGAAGTTGGTACACTCCAAAGAAGCATGAAGCATTATCATAGCATCAGGATATAACTGACGAATACGTTCTACAATAGTGCTTATCGGGGAAAGTTCCAGTGTACGGATATCCTCAATAAAGTGAAGTGCATCAGGGATATTGGCATCATGTGAAAGGATGGCATTCTTGTCATGGTTCACACAACAAACAACCTTTCCACATCTATTTCCATCCAATCGTGCTTCTTCCACACCTTCGGACAAACCGCCGGCACCACAAAAGAGATCAATAACAAATAGTTCTATATCGGACAGACCTTCAATGGATTTTAAGATATCTTTCTGCGATTTCATAACTTTTCATTTTTAAACAGGTGGCTGAACGCATTATCCAAATCCAGGTCCAAATTCAGTTTGGACGGGAAAGATTTAATGTATTCGTACATCTTATAAGCGAGGTTGTCATCATCACCGCACCTGTCAATCAGTGTGAGCAACATGGCGTTCACCATGTCAGAATCATTGCCGAAGTTTTCCTGAGTGGATTCGCTACAATGATTCACATCACTTTTCAATCTCTTTATCGCGGCTATGGCTGTGTTGAAGTTTCTTTTTGAATCGTGTCTGAGTTCAAAGCCTTCCTTCTTGTATTTCTGCTGCATTTCTAGAAGGTTTGTCTCTAAAACGTCCGTGAGGACAAATACGATGTTGGTTATCGTATTCAGTTTGTCTGTTCCTTGCATGATCGTGTATTTTTTATCAATTATTTTATTTGATACAACCTATTTTAAAACCGTATAATGAATTTTCCTGCATGAAAGTATCAGCTACAGGCTTTCTTGTTGAAAATCTTGCCACGGGGCTGGAAATGCGGTATATCGTTTTCTTTCTTTGCCCTGTCAATCCATCTTTGGAATTTGGCGGCTACAAGAGGACAGTGGATGCGCAGGTTCCTGTCGCGTTCCGCTTCCCATTCACGTATCTTTGTCTGCATCTCGGTATTCATTGAAATAATGTTTTTTGAATTCTTGATAAAATGTACTTGTTGGCATCGTTGTAGAAATTCCTGTCGATCTCAAAACCGTATGCCTTTCTTCCACATTGCGCAGCAGCCAAAAGCGTACTTCCACTTCCGGCTACGGGATCTATGACAACATCACCTTTATCGGTAAATATTTCTATTAATCTCCTGAGTAAAGGAACAGGCTTTTGTGTGCTGTGTACTTTTGGTGTATCATTATCCCTTACCCAATCAAAGCAATTGAATATCATTCTCCCGTCATTATTGAACTTTGGAAGCCTGTCACGGTATAAAAGCAGACCGTATTCACAATTACCGACTATTTTCATATTGGCTTTTAATACTTGTGCGGAGAAGTCCTTACGGAATACCAATGGGGTGTATTTCATTAACCCATACTTTCGGCCAAGTTCTATAAGCATGAACTGTTGTTCGTATTCGCAGAATATTATCATGCATGGGGATTGACCGGGTTTCTTCGGTTCTTTTACCAGCATGTCGCTGCAAAAGTGCATAAACTCGGCAGGGCGAAATTCATTTTCCGAATTAAAAAACTTTTTCCCCGCAAGGTCACTTTCTCCGTTTTTATTATCCCCGTTTTTATACCATGAAGGATTGCTTGCATAAGCATTGTTACCCAAATTATACGGTATATCAGCTATAATCAATTGTGCTTTAGGTAATTGATAGCTACGGAAATTTTGAAATGAATCTCTATATAGTTCAATATCTTTCATAATTTCTTCTTTTGAAAACTGTTACAAATTTGCCCGTATCTGTCACAGGCGCACACTCTATGCCCTTTGGCCCTGCAATACGCAGAATTATCCCCAAAGTCTGATGCATTCTTGCAGTTCCGGCATTTGACATATACAATTTCCGATTTGACTTTTTTTGCCATACTTATGGTGACATCAGCATTTTTCTGGCTTCCTCATCTCCGGATTCAGCCCGGCGTTTCAACTCTTGATATTCAGCATAAGAGATTCTGTTATTTCCACGCTCTTCTATTTCTTTTTCACGTTGGATTCTGTATTGTTCACGCTCATGCCGATCAATGTCAATCCTACGTTCCTTAACATACTCCAGAAGAGAGCATGAAATCTTCATCGGACCAATAGCTCCATAAAATTGCCCATATTTCCCTAATTTGAATCTGGATATAAAATTGCATATTTCAGCCAAATTCATCCAATAGTATTCACCTAGGACAAGAATACAAAGTTCATCCAGTTGTGTGTCGGTTATACCCTTTACCTGCTCGGCGTAATCGTTAAGGCTGTCAAACTGTACTTTCAGCCACCTAAGTGCGTTGTCTTCACCGTACACAGAACGGATGTTTGCAAGCGAAGGTATATTATCATTCAAAGCAATATCCGCAAGTGTAAGATTTGATTTTGCCAGCTTGCCTTGCAAATCAGGATTGTAATCAACCGCCATCCGGGATGGTGTTGGGTATTTCTCCAGTAGAGCCAACTGCTTTTCGTTTAGCTTCTTGTTCTGCAAGGAATTTTGCATCCGCTTCTGCAAACTCAGCCATGAGTCTAGATTTTCTCCGCTCAGAATCAATTCGCTTCTGCTCGTAGATGTCTGTATTTTGTCTTGCTCCATAATTTTTTAATTCAAATAATCCCGCATAATTACTTGCAATCGACTGCTCAACCACAAGCCTTGCTTTATTGCAATCATTTCCACTCAATGTTAGCAATCGGTTGTAGCACATTTTTAGGGATTTTTCCGATTTATAGCTTTCTTTTCTTTCTCTCTTGTATTCAAGCCATTCCTTGAATATGCCCTTAAAATCTTCCGAAACAAAAGACAAATCAACCTCCTTGTTTTTGGGAATTGTTTTCTTATCTCCGTTAGGAGATTCTTTATCTATATCATTTTCATTATCATTTTCATTAAGCTTGTTTTGGGTTGTTTGGGTTGAGTTTAACCCACTGGGTTGTTTGGGTTGTTTTGATTTGGCATTGCAATTCCCTATAGGAGCACCACCTTTACGCCCGTTGTTTCGGTTTCTCTCGACAATGCCATGATATTTAGTTTCGTCTATCTCAAATTGATTGATGAAAAAACCCAATGCCATATCAATGTCCTCCTCTACCGTAACCTCCTCGCCAAGTTGATACTTGAAAATTGCACGAAATAATCGCCCAAGTTGTTTGTCTGATAATCTTGATATAGGTTTGTAGAAAGATTTATATATGATAAAACTATCCTTTGTCATTGCTTAATCTTTAGGTGTTCTGTTAAGGTTTCCAATTGCCCAATGATATATGGTTTGACATCATCGCTGCAATTGACAACGAAGTCAATAATCTGTTCTGACAACTTATGCCATTCGTTTAATTCGTTTTCTTCCATAAGAGTTTAGTATTATAATTCAACTTCCTCAATTATAAATTCTATCCTTGGATTAAGCTTATCAATCAGCTTTCGTGCATTAATCTCCATACATTGCCGATCGTTCTTTATCGCCTTGCATCCTTGTAGACAGTCAAGTAAAATTTTGAAAGCGTTATCAAGATCAGGACGCAAATTTTCGTGATACACATCCACTGTTAGTTTAAAGAAACCTTTTATATTCTTGTCCCTTAATCCACATTGTGCGTAGAAAGTTTTTTCATACTTTTTAAGTACATCCTGTTTTGCTAAAGAACCGTGCCCGTATAATGCTACTATCTTGTAACAATTCGACTTTGAAGGGATTTTTCCCCTTATAATTTGTTTATCGTATATCATAATCCAAAATATCTATTTGCCGCCAGCTCATCGTGTTGACGGATTGTTTCTACTATTTCCTTTTGCTGTTTACGGAAATTACGGTCATTGTCATACCTGCTATGGCATTCAGGGCAGCCAATTCGCAAGTTCCATTCTTCCGTAATGTATTCAGGATAAAGTGATCTAGGTAACAGGTGCATCAACTGTGGTGTGGATGTATATTTGTGGCAGATACAGCAATACTGCGGTAGATCCCTTTTTATCCTTGCAAGTTCACGGTTTATTGTACTTTGTTTTTTGCTTATTTGTTTCATTCCAATTAAAAGCCCCGAAGCGTATTCTCCGGGGCACAACCATTATTTATTAACCCATGCCATTAATGTGTGGCTCACATTTATGAGGTGGTAGCAGGACTTTCACCTGCAATGCTTGGCAATCTTCACGTCTTTGCGTAGAACGGGATTAGGTTTCGTTTTACTTTGATGCCCCGTTTTCATAACATCGTAACCAAGTCTACTAAGAGTTGTCAGCGTCTACCTATTCCGCCATACCACCATGTTTGCCCGCCCTATCTTCACAGACAGAGCAGGCATGTAAACAAATGCACTTAATCAAAATTAAAATTATCCTCACCATCTGGATCTTCGTCCGGCATATCATTACCGAAGTCCATCGGGATGAACCAGTCTGAAATATAGTCTTCCATATCAGTCAATTTTTAAGCATTAGGAAATTCTGGTTTAACATCTGAATTTGCTTCATAAGGATAAACATCCATAATAGCAGTTTCCGCTACCGAAGCAATCACGTAGTCTGCCATTGTGCCTTTCATTCCTTCATCCAGTTTCTTGACTGCATCTCTCAAGTCGGCTGCTTGAACAAGAATGTTTGTGGATGTTTTCTTTTCCGCACTAGTTTTTTCATCCAATGTGATAAAGTATAACTTGCATTTAAAATACCTGTCAGCCGATTCTTCATCTGAGAAAAATATCTCAGAATAGTTGGCACGTTTTATGTCAGAAACAGTAAATTCACCGCTGATAAACGGTGTCATTTCCTCAATACATCTTCCTTCGCTTTCTGTAAAAGATAAAGAATCAAATAAATAAGATTCTGTGACTTTTTTATTCATCCCGTTTTCCATTACTTTCTCGTAACGAATTTTACACTCAAACCATGTGTGCATCATAATCATTCCTCCTTTGTCTTGTTACGTTCCTTAATCATTGCATCAGCAAACTGATATGCCATATCTGCTGTACTCTGTGTGTTAAAGTTACATACACTTTTTCCCGCATAAGGGTTGAACAATGTTACAACTCTATTTCATAAAGTTCTTCTGCGTTTTGCTGTCATCATCATACACTTCATCGCTTCAAGCGCAATATGATCTCGTGATATGTTGCTTTCCATAATTTTATTGCTTTAATTGATTAATAACTTGTCTTTTGATTTTCTTGTACAGCTTCCCGACAAAACGTCCATGCTTCTCTGTCACGTCATCGGGCAAGTCGTTTTTATAAATATGAAGAAGTAACTGAATGAGAAGCACTTCTTGTTTTGTCAAAGTAAGTTTCATTTAAATATGAAATTTGTTTTGTTCAACCTCTATCTCCATCAACTGAATCAAACGTTCTTCGTCTGGAGATGGGATATATATACCACATTGGGCACTCGAAAAATTCCGAAACCGCTCAATAGTTAGGCTAAACTCTGTACTATCAAGGTCAGACGAACTTCTTAAGTATTTTATTCTCCCAAGAAACTTGTCTTCTCTCTCACGGACGAAAGTGTCTTTGTTGCAGAGAATCTTGTAATAGTTACGCTTCACGTATTCCATCGTCTCGCCGACCTGGCAACCGAAATAAGCAAGGCAGACATGAAGGTATTTGTTCTGATTTAAAGATCTTTGGGGTTTCTTTTCCGTCAATTCAAACACCTTCTGTTCCTTTATCAACTTCTCCAGCTTCGCTCTTGCCTGCTGGACGTGGAGAGGATTGGAACCATCGTATTTCATAGGCTAAAATGGCAGATCATCATCCGACACGCTTGGCGCATTATTTATATCCTCTGGGCTAGGTGATGTATTCTGAGGTACAAACTCTTTGAGGTCTCCGCAGATATAGTTCCTTCCTTCTACCCGTTCTTCCTTTTTAGGAGAACAAGTGATGAAATGCGTATGTCCGAACTGAGATTTCTCTTTGCGCTCGATAACAGCCACATTCACATAGATTCTTTCAACTCCGTCTTTACACTTAATTTTCTTCATCTGCTCACGAGGTATATCAGAGAGACAGATAGAACCACTTAAAATTGCCATAATTATATTGTTTTTAATGTTACACTTCCAACTACTGGAATCTCTTTTAAATATTTCTTATACAAATCAGGATAATCTTTCTCAAACGCCTTCTTGTCAAAATCCTTTCTGATAGTGTCCTTTTTGCGAGTAAATGATATGATATCACCTTTCCAACTATATTCACCGGCTTCTACCATAGCCATCATAACGCCATCAGTTATTTCTTTCTTTTTATCAGACCAGTATTTTGCCTGTGACACAATTTCCTGTATTGTCCTCTCCATCTTTCGGTACTCGTCAGGAAGAGTAACAGGGGATATGGAATAGGGATTCACAAACTGTCTGCCTTCCGAATCACATTTCAACAGATTTATTACAATTTCTGATGGTATTCTCTCGACTTCTACTATTTCATGGTTTTTACCTCTCAACCATATACCTATAAGCCTTACCGCATTGCATCCCGGATTCTGCAACTCAAAAAAGTATGCATATATACTCAACTGCCATCTTACGGATTCCTTGTCAAGCACGTAAGTGGTCTTTATATCTCCCAAAGTAAAATCAGTTTCATTTTCGCGATAAACCTTGTCGATACAGCTTGCATAGTGCTCATTGTCAGATACAAGATATTCGGAACATTCGTACCTCAATCCCCAATCATCTTTCAGTTCCTTGTATCCTTGTGCTTCATCGCTGTCATGAGTTATCCCCATATCATCGACAAGTTCGCAGATACTATGGATCATAGTACCTCTTTCAGCCGCTTTCCTTAACACGTATTCGGGAACATCACGGTATTTATCGGGGAAAAGCTGTCTGCTTATCACGGAAGTTATACCACTTAGTTCCTTATCTCCTAGCATATAAGTATGTTCATTGGGATTGAAAACGACTTGTGATTTGATTAGTTTCATTTCAGTTCTCCTTTCCTTCTTGTCACCGCTTCAACAAAACGTTTGTCACTCTGTAATTCCTTATAATTTCCCCATACTACCTGTAATGTTTCGATTGACAGGCTTGATCTTACTTCCTGCAATGCCATCGCAAGGAAATCTGTTTCCTCTGGTGTCGTGCTGTCAGGGTCCTTTTGCTCTTCTGTAGGAATCAGGAACAATTGAAGCAAAGAATATTTCAACGCTATGCTCATTGCTTTATTCATTCCTTTGTCACCTGCGTCCATCGCTTCACCTACATTTACAGTCTCCACAAAGCTGCCATCAGTGGTCATATACCTAAACTTTATCGTAGCCCTTGTGAATGTGTTCGTACCGCCGGATTTCGTTATCCTATTCTCCGTTGTGAAGTTCTGCACTTCCTGTAGTATGAACACCTCATTTTTTGAGAATAATTCATGAAGTTCGTTCATAACGTTGTCAATCCCACGGAATTTGAATCCCTGTTGCTGGTTCTTCTCCGATTTGGTGATAGCCTTTGTCTCTTTAAGGATATTGGCTATCTTACTGTATATTAACTGTTCACTCATTATAAAGCTATTATTTTACCAACACAAAAAAGGCAGGTCCGCAGTCCTTACAAAGTTCCGCTTCCTGCCATGATATCTCTCCGATTCTTCAAGCTCGTTTTCAAGAGAATCGATTTCTTCATTAAGCAAGGATATATATTTACCTTTACAGTCAGCGTTGAATGTGAGCCTTACCGATTCCTCACTCATTGACTGGACTATATCAAGCTCTGAATATAGTTTATCCAGTTCATCGCTTATCTGTCTTATAGTTCTCATAGTTATAATTTCTATACCTTTTCAAGAAATTGGACCGGCAACGAGCATACACCCTTCATATTAGGATATTTGACATCAGCATACCCGTTAGCGATATAAACAATCGTACCTGTCAGCGTATCACCTATCTCACGTACTTTATCACCTTTCTTCATAACCATCTATTTTAAGTTTATCTAATTATTGTGGCAATGGTTTCCAAAAATCAATGTCCCATGCCCGGTTAGTATTTCCACATATCCAAATGTTCTTCTTATGCTCACTATCGAATACCAACATCCCGGTATTCACAAAATTCCCGGAACTCTTCACAAGCACTCTTGTGTCCAATGGTGGAGGATCTTTTTCTGCATTCCTCCATTTCATGGATTCCAAAACAAATCGAGCACCTTTCTCAAAATCCACCGATGCTGTTCTTTTGTGCGTAATCCCATGTATACCATTTGCATACTCTCTGGCTTTCTCCTTTATTATATTTATATCCATAATTTAACTTGTTTCTAATTAAAAAGCTCCTGTTATCTTCACAGACTACAGGAGCAAAACCTAAACGACTTTATTATGATAACCTACAGCCACCGTCAGCGGAATCGGATCGCCGTACTATCCGTTAAATGAAAGTAGAGATTAGAACAGATAATTATTTATGCTTATTTCCTTAGACAGTACCAGCTATGGACGGTGAAATTCCGTACCTATATTCACACATCGGCACGGACAAATTATGCAATTAACATTATAAACACAAAAAACTAGATGAAAAAATCATTCATATTCCTTTAACTCCTTATATGTCATTGCCACCAATCTCACACACAATAATGAGATAATAGAAAATATAATCACCGATACGGATTTTATAGGACTTTCCGTAACTATCGCACCATAAATCATTCCTAAGGAACATAGGGTGGCAAATATAGACAGGATAAAATTAGCTGTTTTCATAATACAAATTTTTATATTGTTCCCCTCAACGGCTTAAACCGGTTGTTACCACGAATCTTACGGGAGGGGATATATTAGACCTTTCGGCGGTACTTGTGCCCAACCAAGTTTACTTAATGCACTAAGGACAAATCGGTGCACCGAAAGTATGTTCAATCAATTATTATTATAGACCCTCAATACGTCACGGCATCCCTGCTGGTATTGACTCCTATAATCAATCCGTTTGTCTGCATCATACGGCTTATGAGTTACACCATATGAGCATTTACAATGATGTGAAAGAACTTTAAGCAGCTCCCCTCAACGGCTTAAACCGGTTGTTACCACGAATCTTACGGGAGGGAAGAAATTTATTTATCTGTTGAGATACAAGCCAGCTGTTTCTTTAGATGACTTATACGATCACATTCGATATCACATATTTGGCTACCTTGTTTTTGGTTGTGGGGATAATGCTTGCATTTCCCATTTTGATAACAAGGACATAACTGTCGGTACACTTTCACAGCTCGTTCCTCTATTTCCTTGGATGCGATATTAACAGCCTCCAATGCGTCAGCTTTAAAAATCAACGGCTCTATCGGATTGCCAAGCTGGTAGCATTTATTATTTATAAAATCGGTTGCTTTGCTCATTTTATTAATTCTTCTTTGAATAATAGTTGTTGAATAGCTTCCTTGCCATCACCGGATCAGTCAAGATTCTACGACCATCCTGATATACCGCTTTTTTCAATATTCCATCCTTTAACTTTGCTGCAGTATTTTTAGAGCAACCGAACAATTGGCATATACCCTTAAGCCCGTACACATAATCCTGTTCCTTGTCCTTGACATCACATCCCGACATCGTATCACGGATTATATTACTTAACACGCTCTTAAGTTCGCCTATTGTGAGGTCTATCAATCTGGTTTCATCTTTTATGGGTATCATGACAGTTTGTTTTAAATTGTTATACTCTTATTTTTATAATGGATTCTGCGCCAGCATAATTCTTTATCGCCTCTTCCCTTATTCTTACTGCGAGTTCAGTGTTAATAATGTACTTTAATGCCTTGCGTACTGTTTCACCGCTAACCCCGAAATGAGATGCGATGCGTTTTTGTGCACCTTGCGGAACGATTACCCGTGGGATTTCTTTGGTTCTTTCTTTTTTATTCATATATTTGTATATTAATTATTGTCGTTGCGAAACGGAACTAAATTAATTCGTTTTTCACGCTGCAAATATAAGAGCTTTTGAGCTTAAAACAATATTTTAAAAGAAAAAACTTAGTTCAATAGCTCTATTTATTATAATTCTAAATAACAAAATATGGAAGAAGGTGTTTTACAAAGGGTTATTAGCATTTGCAGACAAAAATCTGTTTCAGAGAGTCAGTTTGCAAAAATGATTGGTTCAAACCAAAAAACAATAAATCAACAATTGCGAGGAGAACGTTCTATTAGTCTTGATACAATATCAAAAATACTAAGCTCATTTGAAGATGTTTCATCGGAATGGCTACTCCGTGGTGAAGGAGATATGCTTAAGCCTCAACCCACATCACCCTACTTAGAATCAAAAACGAATAAAACATCCGCACCACATCAAATTGAAACAAAAAATATCAACATAGATTTACAGGGAGAACAAATAGATAGTAAAAAGACTATTGAAGTCCTTATCAAAGTAATAGAAACATACCAAACACGTATGGATGATTTGCTAAATGTTGTCGAAGTGCTTAAAGATGAAAACGCAAATTTGAAAGTTCAGTTAGAAAAACAAAATGTAAGCTAAACAAATAAACATCTTATCATGTTTTTTTAAGGACATTAAAACCTTAATTATGGGCAATGATATAATACACAAACTAGAGAAAGTTGTCCATAAGATGAATGAACAACATGATAGGCTGGAAAAGCTTGTTTCCGGAATTAAGCTAGATCTTATAGTATGCAATAAGATAGAGACGGAACAAAATGATACTTCTAAAATAATTAATCTGAATAAACAAACATATAACAACATAACACTATGATTATCAAAAGAAACTGCCTTTTCCTTTTAGATAAAGAAAAAGACAAAACAGACGCTAAACTCAGGTACAGAATTAAATGGGAAGGTAACACCGTAGCATTCAATGTAGGATACCGGGTAGAAGTATCAAAATGGATATCCGAAGCACAAAGATGCAAATCAAACACCTACCATGGAAAGAAGAAAGTATCAGCAGCAATAATTAACAGGCAGATATCGCATTATGAGGAACTGGCCGATGAGGTCTTTTACACATTTGAGCAAAATGGGACTTCCCCTACCGCGGAGGAATTCAGGAATGCGTTTAATTTAAAGTTGGGTAAAATAGAAGAAAAAGGGAAAAGCCTATATGAGTATTATGACGAATTTATCATCAAAGAAAGAAAGGAGAAGAGTTGGACCGATTCTACCTACAGAAAACATCGCACTGTAAAAAAACATATTCAGAACTTCGCCCCGAATCTTGAATTTTCAGACCTTACAGAAGATGGACTAAACAAACTGACTGATTATATGCTTAGCATAACCGATGACACAGGAAATCCGTCACTAAAGAATACAACAATAAAGAAAGATATTAATATATTTAAATGGTTTCTCCGTTGGGCTACCAAAATGGGACACAACAAAGAGCTTGCCTATGAGACATACAAACCCAAACTAAAGACCATTCCCCGAAAGGTAATATATCTTACTTGGGACGAGCTTATGGCAATAAGGGACACATCTATACCCGAAGAAATGGGATACTTGGCAAAGATAAAAGACATGCTCTTATTCTGCTGCTTCACATCATTACGTTTCTCTGACATGCAGAATTTAAAATGGTCTTATGTATTTGATAATCACATCGAAGTAACAACCATAAAAACAAATGATCCTTTGCGTATAGAATTAAATAAATATTCAAAAGAGGTTCTGACAAGATACATAAGAACAAAAGGATACGTGTTCCCGAGAATATCAAACCAGAAGATGAATGACTATTTAAAAACTCTAGGGAAACTATGTAATATTGACGCTCCTACCACCATTACATACTATAAAGGCAATGAAAGGATCGAAGAAATATTACCGAAATATGAACTTCTATCCAGTCATATAGGAAGACGCACATTTATATGCAATGCGCTTATGCTTGGCATCGCACCTAATATTGTAATGAAATGGACTGGGCATTCAGACTACGCTGCAATGAAGCCATATATTGAAATTGCTGACAAAGCAAAAGAAACAGCAATGAGTTTGTTTAATAAGATATAAGTCCCTGTTTTAGTCCCTTATTTTTATAAATAGCTTAAAATCAGAATATAATGTGGAGCATGCGAGAACAATTTTAGATATTTTTATAGTTTAATATATACCAATATCTGCGTTGTACATACTTGACGTCACTTTTTTTAATTTATTTGAAATTAATAGATCTCTTTATATAGCCCCTGTTTTAGTCCCCGTTTTTTAATATCGGGGACTATATTTATTGCAAAGATAAAGAAAAAAATTAGATTAAAAACAAGGAAACAACCTAAATGCACAACGATATCACCCTTGCCAGCACGACAAAGGGTATCAGTCTATAAATGAACCTCTCTATACGTTCCATCGCATCACAGCAAGTAAACGGCAGAAATACCAGTGAGGCACATCATCAGCCTGCTCAAGCAATATGTTCAACTTATCTTCTTCCATATTCTGTTAACATAAAAAAAGCGGTAAAACCCGTTGGGAATTACCGCTTAAAATTTATATAGTGTTTTCTATTTATGTTCTTCATTCACTTCATTCGATTTGTCATTTGCCAAAAAATGTCCCCGCAAAACAATTAATCCGAGTCCAATTATATTCACGGTTGTAGTAGAAAGAATAGTTATCATTATAGGATCTGGGATACGTATACTAAAATAAGATTTAATCGCTGGTATTGATACATAACTTGCTAGCACAATGCATAGAACTATAAAAAGATATAAGGCAATTACTCTCAAAGACCACTTTTCAAGTCTTCTTCTTGCCTTTGTATTTTCAACTATACGATGTAGATGAATCAGCTCTTTGCTTTTTTTTATATTTCCATCGGTTGTTTCTGATTCCAGTAAGGATTTAACTGTGTCAAGAATATTTAAATCTTTCTTTTTCTCTTTAAACGGCTCTGAAAAGAAAAATTTAATCCAATATGGAATATAATATCCTAAATGGATTAAATAGTGATACCATTTAATAGGTTTACCTTTCCCGAATATAGAATCAAAAATACTGGGTCCATCATTTGATCCATTCATTGTTTTATTCTATTTTTAGGTTCTAGAAAATAGTTTTTAATCAATTCCTTGGGAATGGGTGTATTCCATTTGTTTTGTCCACAAATATCCCCCTTGTCGTTTTTTATGTATAGCGTATCATACCAAGGAGAGCCTTCTTGATGCGACCATTGGGTTAATGACAATGCACTCATATTATACATTGCATTAACCGCAGTTTTTACGAGTTCCAATGCCTTGGAATGTTTATTAAATTCGTATAATACGTCTTTGGGAAAAGAAGTAATAATCTCATCAGGATTTATTTTCTTATTTACAATAGGAAAGACCGGGCCATAAGGCCATACTTTCGGAGAATCGTCTTTAAACAACAAGTTATTGGTCTCGGCATAGTACACACCATATACATAGAACAAAATCTTATTTATCTGAGTCTTGTTCAACCGAACCATATGCAACTTTTGGGCTGCATACTGAATCAATCGTGCGTAATCTGTACTTTTCAATTCCATATCATAAATATATAAAAATCCCATGAATATAACATATAAAATAAACTATATGTTTACCCATGAGAAAACAATCTTTGTAACACATTTAATTGTGTGTGTGCTATATTAATGTTGCAAATATATATAAAACCATTTATATAACAATAAACAATGGCAACCATTAACATTTGCAATGCAACTAATTGTTAATTTACAAATATACTATTTTAGCGGTAATTCCAACAAGTCAAAGAACGCTTCTGTTCGATTATTATTTTTCCAGTCCCTTTCTGCAATGTTCACATAAGAACTTCTTGGCAACAGGGAACATCTTCTGCCCCACATATCCGCTAAGATACTGCGCTTCCTCACCATAGGGATCAATCCCGAAAGCCTTGGAGATATGCCGGCACAAATGACCTTTTTCGTGATCCCACGAATTTTGAAACTCTTCGGGAGTGGAGGTTAGTGAGATAACCATTACTGTTTCTCTTCTCCTGTAGTCCGAATAGGTTAGACCGGTATTCATTCTGCCTTCAGTCAGATTGCGATACGCACGCTTGAGGGAATCCCCCCTGCATCCTATACGGTACAGGTCCATAATGATCCGGTTCGCCCAATAGGTGTGTACCGCATAATACACTTTGACGTGCCAGTCCCCATATTTTGGTATGTAGAACTCCTGAACAATCATATCACATCCGACCAGATTACAGGAATCCCTTTACCTATACAGGTGGCAAAGAACTCGTCAAACGCCCTGCAAGGATCGCCATCAATATCATCAAGGTAGCATTTTATATGCTTGCACAAATGTGCCTCGTCAACCAATGATTTTTTATAGAAATCCGCTTTCAGCATGTTTGCGACATAAGCAACGTCATAACCCTTGTCGTGCTCGATGGTAATTCCGTTCGCTTTCAGCATATCGTCCACTTCGTCTTTGCTCCACAGCTCCAACTTTTTTTCTTTACCCGTGGTTTCGTCTTTCACTTTCATTTTTGAGACGGCCCATTCATAAAGTTTCTTGCTGAAATGAAAGCCGTATGCTTCCAGATATTCCCTCATGCCAGATGGGAATCTGCTGTATGTATCCAATCTCTGTTCCATAACCTTTGTTTAAAAAGAGGGGCATTCCACCCCTCCACCATTAATAAAACTCACCGTTGGCGCGTCTGCGTCTGCGTTCTCCCATGTCATCCATGCGGGGATATTCAGGGAAATAGCCGGGATACCTGCGTTCTCCCATACCTGATCCTGAATAATTTCTTCCGCCATCACGGAAGCCCATGTCTCCATGAATCTCTCTCATGGCCTTTTCGTAACCGTGGCGGCAGCCTTCCTTGTAGGCTTCTTCCACCTCGTCACCTCTCATTCCGAAGCCGCGTCCGTAATCGTCACGCCCTTCTTCTAATATTTCCCACATTCCCATAATCATTTCTTTGTTTTGGATGTTTCAACCACTCCGAGCTGTTCCATAAGCCGTTTGTTCAATTCCATAAGGTCAGACATGTTCTTGCTCATTTCCGACATTTGCCCTTTCAGAGAGGATATTTCCTGCTCCTGACGTTGTTTCTCGGCAAATTCAGGGTTCAAGAGCGTAAGCATCTTGTCACACCCTGCAATGACGGAATTGTGAAAATCCATGCTGTTGATGATGTCTATGCTTTTCTGTTTCATAGAAGCGACCTCGTTATTCATCGCATCACGTGAGCATGACACTACGATATTGCCGTTCTGTCCGAAGTCGGCTATATCCATGCCGGCAGGAAGATTTTGGAAAGTCGTGTTCTGCCCGTTGATACAGACAACAACATCCACAACCATTTCCATTTGGGGCAACTGTCCCATAGGGGATGCCATAGGATATTTCGGCTTGGGAGCGGAAACGCTGACTACCGGGCCGTATTCGATAAACGGGTTAGCATCCTTATGAAGTATATATGACTGGATATTACTACCCCTGACACTTATCTACGTATGCTTTGTATACTTTAAAGTTTGATTGGCGTTAAACTTCAAGTGTCGGGGGTTCTTTTAATTCTGCCCCCTGAAAGAATTACTTTTGTTAAATGAGTTTTTCTATTATGTGCCACGCTTCTACCTGTGGCATTCTGGTTACTATTTCATCTTGCACCTCCTTTCTTCTTTACCAGCCCAATGACTACGATTAATAATATTAATATAATACCTATTGAAAACTCTCCTAGTTCTAATTTCGTCTTCTGCCACCATGTTAATTCCTTCTCCACAGGGTAGGGGACTTCTAACTCTTTCTCCTTCTCTATATAGGCTGTATCGCGAATTGTCCTGTCACGGTAGACTATATGCCACTTGTCAACAAACACTGAATCGCCTTTCTCTTTTATATAGACAGAATCCTTAATGTGGATGGAATCACGTTCATGTACGGTAAGATAAAGACTGTCAGTCCTTATTGTTTCTACTGGGACATACCTTATACTCCGGCATGACCCAAACAGCAATAGCAATGCTATCCCTACCGCAATCCATATATAGATCCTTTGTTTCATCCCTCAAATTTTATATCATTGATACGGTTCATCCAACCACGTCTGAACTTGTTGTTTGCAGGACGTTTCCGGCATATATCCTCGATGAAATCAAACCGTGCAATCTTGATCTGATCAAACAGTTCACGAGGATTACGGGAATTGACTGCGACAAGTGTCTTAGGCCCGACAATGCCGTCAGGAATCACGCCAAGCAAATCCTGCGGTATTTTGATACCGTGCACTCCGCTTGCCCAAATCCAATCGACAAGGATATCAGCTATGGATTGGGATTTAATCTCGTCAGCTTTCCATCTGTCCCAATACATGGTTTTTAAGATCTCGGTCCATTCCTCTTTTGTGAGGTTTTTCAATCTTTCAATCGTAGGCTTGGGATAGCCTTTCTTCCGGCAATACGTTTCATAAGTTCCAATGGTCACACCCATATTGGTAGCTCCTCCTAAATCGTCAGGGTCATCAATAAAACCGCCTTCCCACTTTAGGATAAACGGTGCAAGTTTTCTTACGTCAGCCATTTCTCTTTCCCTCCTTTTCTTTTTCACTATCAAACAATATCTGAGCCATGATCTTGGCAATATCATCCTTGTTCTCGATAATCACACTCATTGTCTTCTCTGCCTTGCGCAACTCCGCTTTTTCCCACGATTTTTCACGAACTGATTTAAACTCACAGAAAATACAGTAACCCGTCCAAATCATTGAAAAAACAGGGAAGGGGATAACCACACAGCATAACAGGTCAATGAAGCACAACTCTATGAACGGGGTGAAATATTTCTTCGCCTTGACGGCTGTTTTCTTATACCCCGTGGATGTTCTTGCCTCTCCCCGTTGCTTGGCTTTCATTACTCCCGTGATAAGGTCTACTAACATAGCCCCCATTGTAGCCGCAATACACAAGGCTATAAGCACAATGTGTATCATCATGTGCTCGTTGATAAAATTGTAAATTACATCTCTCATTTAAAGTAAGTTTTGAACACATTAATATGATAGATATTCACCTGTCCATAGTTGGCGTCAAATATCTTCTTGATCTCGTAGCCCAATCCATAAGATAACGCTTTCATTCTTCGCCAGTTGATGCAACGCCAGTTCATATTATGCTCCTTTGCCCAACGCTTGATACTGTACCATTCTTTGGATTCATCAAGTTGCTCTGTCTTCTGTTCAAGCTGGTACTGAATCTGTTCTTTTGCCTCCACCTCATCCGCAAGTCGGCGCAACGCTTCCGCATATGTTTGAGGGGTTTTAATTTCTTTCAATGATCGTTCCATTGTGTTGAAAGCTTTGATATATTCCTCCTTGAATAGCCCTGCTTTCTTTCCGGTATACCCCATAACAAGGAAACTGAAACCGTCTTTCGTTATTACATACATGGGTAACTCCTTGTTTTGTAGACTAATATAAGAGGACACGCCAAAATTGGCGGCTCTAAATTCATTGGAACACGAGAGGTTCTCAATATCTCTCATCACTTTGCTATGCTCTTTCCCAAACTTCTCAGCCACTAATAGGCTATTAGTTAAAACTTGGTCATTCTGGCCTTTAAAAACTAAATCTGTCATATTACCTAATTTTATGTTAACTTTTAATTACCGTCAATTACACGTTTTGGATTACCCGATTTTCAAACTAACCTTTATTTTGTATGACAAAAAAAGAGCCTGCCACGGAAACTAATCCGCAACAAGCTCTTGGCTTTATCAATATGTAGTATGTCCTTTCGTCATAATCAATGTGGCGTGCATCTTCACACGCTCCCACAAAGATAAATATTGTTTTCCTTATTACAAAAAAATAACCGGCAATTAATGCCGGTTACCGTGATAGAATCTTATAGCCTCATTGACATATAATGATACTGATTGCTCCTTATCCAAAATAGTAGCTACATCCTCCTCTATCGTGACAAATATTTTTCTTACACCTCTAACCTTGGGACGTCTTGGCACACCATTGCTGTCCAATATCCTATATATCGTTTGCTCAGACTTTATATCTGTTTCTCTTATTATCTCCTTGATAGCTATCCCGTCCTTATATAGGGACAATACCCTAGACTCTTGATCTAGGGTAATAGATCGTCCTCTTCCCATAAATTAATGTTTTTGTTTGTTATTGCTTGTTGTTTTTAAGGATATCGGATTAGAACTCAACAAATATCAATGTTTCCATGGAATCTGATTCTTTCACCCACATGTGATTGTTTTCAAAACCATAATCGAAAAACAGTTTAAAGTAAGGGTATTGTACTGTTAAAGAGTTCATGCAGCCTCTTAATTCATCTTCTGTAATACAGGAAGTTATTTCGTTAAGAATCTTAACGAAAAGATTCATACTTTCAGGTTCACAGTTCATTAGTGGTTTTTCTATTATCGCTTTCATAATCTTCTATTGTCTTTTAATTATTATTCATTGTTTTATTATCACAATGCAAATATACTACATTGTGACGTGATAGCAAAACAAATCACAATATATTTTCTTGCATTGTGTAATATTTAACATTTAGATAAAAAAAGAACAGCCGCCAGCAAAAAGCACAGCAGCCGTTCAATCCACGTCCTACTCTCTATCCCATTCTCCCGAAAGGACAATAGCAAAGGTATCAATTCTAAAACGAAATACAAAAAGAAAACTATATTAATTAGTTATAGAGAGCCAATTTTGAAACAAAAACCAATCTTCTTAAAAAATTGCCATTAATGCAATATTTTTTACTTGCAGGACAAATGAAGAGAATTAATAATATGGCAAATCAAACGGTTTTGTATTTTTATTGACAAATGAAAATAGAGATGGACCGAAGTCTGAAAAACAAGTATAAAACAGATAGCCTCTATAGATTTCTACTGCCTGAGGTATTTTTCCGAGTATTTTTGAGATTTTATTTGATTTTGTTTTACATTTCTACGATTATAATACTTCTGGTTAGCCCTTGTCAGATCCTTGATGATCGTTTCATCAAACACCTCGGAATATATCTCTGTTGTCTTGACCGATGTATGGCCCAAGAGTTTTTGGACGGTGGTTATCGGAACGCCTTGGTGAACCAAGAGAGTGGCACAAGTGTGTCTGCTTGTGTGGTAGGTGAACTTCTTGCCGATATGCGCCATTCTTCCCAGTTTCTGCAACGTTCGGTTGGTGTCGGAATTGCAGCCTAATGCAGCCAGTTGTTCGATGCTGTCGTACTTCCGCATTATGCCCAGTGCCTTTCCGTTAAATAATAGATATAGCGGGATATTAAGTTTCACACCTGTTTTGACACTGTTCAACACTAACCATTCTTTTCCGTCTATCGTTATCAGATTTTTATAGGTAAGTTGTTTAAAATCGGAGAATCTCAATCCGCAATAGCAGCAGAAGAGAAATGCGTCCAGTATGTGCCGGCTGTTGTTCTTCCTGTCCGGCAGTTTAAGATTTTCCAATTTTTCCAAGTCGGCAGGCATCAGGAAGTTATGTTCCTTCTTCTCCCTCTTGATCTTGAACTTACGGAAAGGATATGCCTCCTGTAATATATAGCCTTCGTTAATCGCCTCATTCACCAAGGTACGAAGTATTCTCATGTGTTTCCCTACCGTGTTTACTTTCAATCCCTTGTTACGCAAGAATGCGTCAAATTCCTTTAGAAACGTATAATTGATGTCCGTGAACTCTATCACGTTCCGAAATTCCTTCAATGTGGCTACCGTGCCCAGCATGTTATCCTTGGTTCCCGGTTTCCTATCGGAATTCACTATAACCTGTTGGGCGAACTTAAGAAACGAAACCACGGGTTTTACCCCCTTCCTTACAGCTTCCTTCAATGTGGATAAGTTAGATTCAAGACCTCTCTTCCAATAGCTTAACTCTATAGCCTGTAATTCCAATATATGCTCATATAGCATTGCATTAAGTTCTTGCGACTGCGGATGGTTGATTACTTGGGCACCATCCTTACTCCAACATTCCGGCTTTAGATAGACATTGGTTTTAAAGTATACCTTCCTCTGATTCAGATAGGCTTCTATTTGTACAAGGGCTGTCCCCTGTCGGTTTAACTTGTTTTGCCGGTTATAAACTAAACGATATCTGATCTTCTCTAACATACTCAACTTTTTGTTTTTAAAGTTAAAAAAATTCTTCTGCATTTACAAAATAAACCACAAAAATTGTTACTGGGGGGACTGTTCACTGGTTTGAAGCTATGGAGATTACCAGAAGCTGATAATGGCTCATCATTCGGGGATGCAAATGAACTTATATCAGGAGGGATATATCGGAATTATCCTAGCGACATTAACATGCCATCTATTAATAGTAATAATAATGGAATCTTAATAGTATTACCTGTTAATAACATCATGGTTTTACAAGTTTGTTATTATAACATAGGAAAATTATATATTAGACTAAAATGGGGAACAAATTGGTCTTCTTGGATGATGGTTTCTTTGACATAAAATTTACCTATTTTTACTTCTGGGGGAACTGATCGGTACGGCTACGAGAGAAAAAACAGGCTTGAGCGATAGTATACAAGCCTTAAACTCTACGTTTTATAGCATTTCTAGCGGATCAAAGAATGCTACTTTGTTTAAAGTTTGTGATTATGGCAAAAATATTCTCCATCGATTATATATCTATAGTGCACCTAATGGTACATCGGATACTTGCAGATATATTCGTGTGATCCTCTCAGACAATAATATATTTGCAAATATGTTGTTGGCAAAGGGAGGGAGTAATATCAGACTTTTTAAAGATGAAACAAGTT
>OMBN01000191.1_pt1 | contig 65123 bp, 34 predicted proteins | sample 1644891 | NCBI WGS metagenome assembly OMBN01 (sample SAMEA103958144, study PRJEB25191) | human gut metagenome | reverse complement strand
TACGCTCTTGAGTTCTCAAACCACCACCACTCACCCACCTCGCGGACCGGAACCAACCGGACCACTCGCTGAGCGGCAGCAAGAGATAAACTTACAGCACGATCGCGATCCGCGCAACCCGGGCCGCATGAACAACGCGTGAACCGTTGGAAATCCAACGTTCCATCGGCGTGTCGAAACTTGACAAACCGAGAGGCAAATACCTACCGACGGCGTCCACAGTGTTTGCCGCCGATGCCAAATTTGCCATCCACGCCCCACGGACCACGACCTTCGGCACGAAGCACACCTAAGTGATGTTTCATGGCGACCAACATGATGTGCGTATCTTCCAAACCGAGGTGACGTTCCGACTTGCTCTCGTCAAGCGCACCCTGGCGTTTGGCGTACGCGTCCAACGTGTTGTTGCCGTATGGGTGCTCATCGTCGGGAATCGACCCCTCATCCCAACGGCGGCTCATCGGCAACGTGTCGATGATCGTGATTTTGCCGGCACGATAGCTTTCCGCATATCCGGCCACGTTCAGCATGAAGAAGCTATGTTCGAATCGTGCGTTGTGCGCCACGTAAGGCTGCTGCTCCAATCGCTGCAGCAATCCGATCTGCGCCGCCGGCCACTCATCGAACAAGCGGAACGAGGAAGCGGCTTCGGCAACGGAACGCGTGCGCACGTCGATACCGGTCAAGTCGAGAATCAGCGGATTGCCAAGCGCAGCGTTTTCAGCGGGGACGCCGAAAGCCAACCGCGACTGGCCGTAAGCGTCGCCCGCCTCGTAATAGCCTTGCTCGTATTGGTAGCCAGCCGGAGCGTCCGCAGGCCGTGGGGAAATCATATTCATGTATTCGAATCCGACGTCGATGATGTACACGCGCGCCGGATCCGTGCCCGTGGTTTCGATGTCGATGCCCATGACGTTGTCCACGTCACGACCGGGCAGGTAAGCGTCACGCCAATCGGACTTGCGGTATTCGGACAGGCGGCTGGTCTGCTTTTGATCGACGGCGTTTTCCTGCGTGCCATTCGCCGAACCGGTCGAACCAGAACCGTAATCGAACAATGTGGAACCGCCAGGACTGGTGACGCCACCCAGATTCGCGCGAGACACGGAACGGTCGCTGGCGTGCTTCTGCCTTTTCTCCGCGGCGCGACGGGCCGCACGAGCGTTGACGATGTCTGCGGTGCAATCCTGGATATCATCCAGCACCACTCCCCCGGCAGCTGCGGATGACCCCGATTGCAGCACCGGGACCGTCACCCGCTCACGTCGTTCTTCGGTAATCGTCCACAGTCCCATGGCAACGCCGATTTGGCGCAACACCGCGATTTCGTCGCACAACCGACGGTTCGCATAGGCGAGCGCGCGTGGCAGACGGTACGAGGCGATGAGTCGGTCGAAATCCGTCATGAAAGTGCTGTTGCACTGCGCGATGACAGGTTCGAGCCGGTCGCGAATCGCAAGATCATCTTTCAGCAGGTCGTGCAGCTGCTGCGCGGACGGTCGGGCAGACGGCTGCGATGTCGAGGACGATTCTGACGTAACATTGCCGGCTGACGCGGTACGAAGCGCCGACAGCAAATCGATATGCTGCTGCGCGGCGACGCCGATGCCGTGCCGTAAGTCGAGGGACGCTATCCACTGCCAGTCGATCGGCTGTTCGTCGGCGTCTTTCGGCATCGATGCCGACCATTGCCCGATGTCCTGTTTCGCATCGTCAAGCCAGGGTTGATTCGTCGTCGATTCGCTCATACCTGCACATCGTAGCCGATGTCCACCTTCAATTCGCGGAATTCGCTGGCGAATCCAATCTGTCGGTGATTCGTAGCGGCCCGCAAAATACGGGAAGCGTCTCTCAGGCGTTTGCTTGAGAGACGCTTCCACTTGTTCTGACGCACGGCTATCCGGCTATTCAGTCATTCGGCTTTTCGCTTTTCGTCCGCGCGAAACCATGACCGTAATCCGCGCGATTTGAGGCTACTATTCGGTTACAGTTCGAAGCCGAGTTCGGCCGCCGCTTCGGTCGGTACCGGATCCTCGCACCAGAAATCCTCAAGGTTCTCATTGGTGGTCAGGCTTCGGATTTCGGCCTGGTCGATGTACAGTTCACCGCTCAAATGGTCGGTTTCATGCTGGAAGATGCGGGCCGGCCAGCCGTGCAGATGTTCCTCATGCTTGTTGCCGTCCTCATCCTGCCAACGGGCGGTGATGTCAAGCCAACGCTTGCGTACGGCCTGGTAACCGTCGAAGCTCAGGCAGCCTTCGTAGAAGCTGCGGGTTTCGGTGCCGATCGGCTCGTAGCTGGGGTTGATGATGGCGTGGAAGGGGAATTCCGCGGCTTCGCGCGGATCGCCATCGTCGCCTTCGCATACGTGGTCTTCGACGACGGCCAAAGCCAGACCGAGACCGATCTGGGTGGCTGCGAGGCCCACGCCCGGCGCTTCCAGCATGGTGGTGCGCATGGTGTCGATGAGCTTGTCAAGCGTTTTGCGGCTCAACTGGCCGTCGTAGGCGATGGTCTGCTGGCGTAATACCGGTTCGCCGGCCTGCACGATCGGCATGATTTTCTCTTTGCCGCCGGTTTTGATGAGCTTTTCGACCTCGCGGTTGAGTTCGAGGTCCACTTTCGAGTTGTGTCCGAACATGGGGCATATCTCCTTGCGGGCTCTTACAGGGTGAGTTCGTCGGCGACGACCTTGGCGAGGCGATCGCACACTTCGTCTGCCTGCTGCTGGGTTTCGGCTTCGGCCATGACGCGCACGAGCGGCTCGGTGCCGGACGGACGCAGCAGCACGCGGCCGGTGTCGCCCAGCAGCTTCTCTTCGCGTTCCACCGCGGCCTGCACCTTGGCGTTGGTCTTGGCGGCCATCTTGTCCACGTTCGGCACGTTGATGAGCGTCTGCGGCAGCTGCGGGAAGTCGGCGGCCAGTTCCTTCAGGCTCTTACCGGATTTGACGACCTCGTTGCACAGGGTGAGCGCGGTCAGGGTGCCGTCGCCGGTGGTGGCGAATTCACGGTTGATCACGTGGCCGGACTGCTCGCCGCCGAGCGAATAATCGCCTCGCAGCATCTCTTCAAGCACGTAACGGTCGCCCACGTTGGTCTGCACGGTCTTGATGCCCATGGAACGCAGGGCCAACTTCAGACCGAGGTTGCTCATCACCGTCACGACGAGGGTGTCATGGTTGAGCTTGCCCGCGTTCTTCTTGGCGCGTGCCAGAATGCCCATGATCTGATCGCCGTTGACCATGTTGCCATCCTCATCCACGGCAAGGCAACGGTCGGCGTCACCATCGAAGGCAACGCCCATGACGGCGCCGGAGGCCTTGACCATGGCCTGCAGCTGCTCAGGATGGGTGGAGCCGGCGTTCTTGTTGATGTTGTAGCCGTCCGGCGACGCGTTGATGACGGTCACGTCGGCGCCGGCGCGGCGCAAGGCTTCCGGAGCGACCACGGACGTGGCGCCGTTCGCGCAATCGGCCACGATCTTCAGGCCCTTCAGCGGCGTCGGCTGCGACTTGTCCGGACCGACCGGCGCGATGGCGGAAACCAGATGGTCGATGTACAGGTTGGTTGCGGTGGCGGTGTCATGGCTGACACGACCCACGCCGGCGCCGGTAGGACGATCCCAATCCTGGCCGAGCACCGCTTCGATCTCGTCTTCCTTGGTGTCGGGCAGCTTGAAGCCGCCGCGGGCGAAGAACTTGATGCCGTTGTCGGGCATCGGATTGTGGGATGCGGAGATCACCGCGCCCATTTCCACGTTGAGCACGGACGTCAGGTATGCGACGCCCGGCGTCGGGATGATGCCGGCGTCGATCACGTCGAAGCCGCCGGCGGACATGCCAGCGGACAGTGCGGCGGCGAGGAAATCGCCGGAAACTCGTGTATCACGACCGACCAGCGCACGGCGACGGCTTTCGAATTCGCTCCGCTCGTCATCACCCAGCACGCGCACCGCGGCGTCACCCAAATCGAGCGCCAGCTGTGCCGTCAAATCCCTATTCGCCAATCCTCGAACGCCGTCGGTTCCGAACATACGTGGCATGAGTCTCAAATCCTCGCTATCTGCAAACGATATTTCCATGACCTATCGTACTCAACCGTGCCGCCGAAACCAGCAGGTGACGACGCAATCGCATAACACTTCACAATTCAAAGCATTTCACGGCGCGCAATGCCCTTTTCGTGTCGCACGACTTTGATTTCAAGGCGGAAAATCAAGTCGTGCGACAACACTTGATAAAGAAATACCCCCTAACTATCATTTTCCGTTGAAAATCAGCGAAAAATAAGAGTTAGAGGTTATGAAAGCCAGCACGCTTGTCGCACAACTTTGAAAAATGCCTCCAAAATCAAATTCGTGCGACAGCCTTCGACGCAAAATGCCCCCTAATCCTTATTTTCAAGCGAAAACCGAGGATTAGGGGGCATAAATGCCGATATACCCGTCGCATGACTTTGAAAATCGCACCCAAAATCAAAGTCGTGCGACGACATGACGGCTCTTAAGCGGGAACGTTCCTGTCGCCCCTGCTATCAGAGCGCGGCGTTGAAGTCGCGCACTTTCAGCGTGCGGTGAGAAGCCTCGACGTTGCCACGCACAATGCGCTGCAAGGCGTTGTCCGCGTCCTTATGGGAGGCGAGCCAGGCGTCACCCAGCTCCACGAGCTTCGCCGGATCGGCATAGCCCGGATACAGGCCTTCGAGCAGCGCTTCAGCCATGTGGAAGGTCTTGTGCTCCCAAATCCAGTCGGCGACCTCGAAATACTTCTCGGCGTACGGTTCGGCCAAATCGGCGCGCGGGGTGGCCGCAAAGCCACCGGCCACAGCCTCGAGCTGCATGTTGGTCAGCTCGTCGTTGTGCAGGGCCTCGTTCCAAGCCCATGCCTTCGCTTCGGCGGTACCGGCCACGGCGCGTGCGCCATAGGCGAACTCACGGTTCTCAGTGGTTTCGCGCTTGGCCAGTTCGGCGTCGATTCCCGCCTGGTCGATCGCGTTGACGGTGCTCAGCGCGTTGATGATGGTCCAGCGGAAGTTGTTGTCGATTTCCAGACCGTCGAATGCCACGGAACCGTCGAGCAGGCCCTTCGCGTTGGCGACGAACGTCTCGTCGCCCGGCTCGCCGTAGCCCAGGTAGGCGGTGACGAGCTGGAACTGTTCGTCGGAGCCGGCCTTGGCCTGACCCGCCAGCTTGAACAGTTCGGCGGCCACATGCTTCACGATCTCGGCACGCTCTGCCGGAGCGGTGTAATGCCATGCGGTGGTGCTGACCTGTGCCAGCGCGTAACGGAAGGTGGTGGACTCGTGTTCGGTGGCGAGCGCGGCCAGAGAGGTGTCGATGAACTGGCGTGCCGGCAGTTCGCCGTCGCGGGTCATGTCCCACAGGGCGAGCCAGAGCACGGAACGGGCGAGCGCATCGTCGAAGCGGTACAGGTTGCTTGTCGCGAATGCGAGGCTCTTGTCGTCGAAACGCAGCTTCGTGTAGGTCAGGTCGTCGTCGTTCACCAGGATCAGCGACGGACGTGCCTTGCCCGCGGCCGCGTCGACGACCGTCAGTTCGCCGTCGACGTCCAGTTCGAAACGGTCGGTGCGCACGATCTTGCCGGTTTCCGGATCCTCGTTGTAGAAGCCGACGGCGAGACGGTGGGCGCGCAGCACGGGATGCTCGGCCGGAGCGGTCTGGCGCAGGGCGAGACGCTTGATGGTGCCGTCCTCGTTCTCTTCGACTTCGGTGGCGATGGTGTTGATGCCGGATTCCTCAAGCCACTGGGCGCTCCACGCCTTCAGGTCGCGGCCGGAAGTGAGTTCCAGTTCGGCGAGCAGGTCGGCGAGGGTGGCGTTGGAGTAGGCGTGCTTGTTGAGGTAGTTGTTGATGCCCTTGAAGAACTTCTCACGGCCCACGTAGTACACGAGCTGCTTCAGCACGGAGGCGCCCTTGGCGTAGGTGATGCCGTCGAAGTTGACGTAGGTGTCGTTGAGGTCGTTGATCGGGGCGACGATCGGGTGGGTGGTGCTCAGCTGGTCCTGATTCAACGCCCAGCTCTTTTCGCCGGAGCTGAAGGTTGCCCAGGCGTCCTTCCATTCGGTGGCTTCGGCGGTGGCGAGGGTGGACGTGAACTCGGCGAAGGATTCGTTGAGCCACAGGTCGTTCCACCACTTCATGGTCACGTAGTCGCCGAACCACATGTGGGCGAGCTCGTGCAGCACGGTGACCACACGGCGTTCCGCATAGGCGTCGGTGACCTTGGATTCGAACACGTACTGGTCGCGGATGGTGACCATGCCGATGTTCTCCATGGCGCCGGCGTTGTATTCCGGCACGTAGATCTGGTCGAACTTGGCGTACGGGTACGGCACGCCCCAGGTCTTGGCGTAGAAGGCGAAGCCTTTCTTGGTGATGTCGAACAGGTAGTCGACGTCCTTGCTGAAGGCCTTGGCGAGCGCCTGGCGGCAGTACATGGCCATCGGCACGGTGCGGCCGTCCTCATTGGCGTATTCGGTGTGCCATTCGGCGTACGGTCCGGCGCAGATGGCGGTGAGGTAGGAGCTCATGGTCGGGGTCAGCTCGAACACCCACAGCTTGGTGGTTTCGGCGGCGTGATCGCCGAGCGTGCCTTCCTCGGTGACGGTTTCGTTGTCGGTCACGGAGGAGGTGGGCATGTTGGACGTGACGATCCAGGATTTGGCGGCGAGCACGGAGAAGTCGAACACGGCCTTCAGATCAGGCTGGTCGAACACGGCGTAGACACGGCGGGCGTCCGGCACTTCGAACTGGGTATACAGGTAGACGTTGCCGTCGGACGGGTCGACGCTGCGGTGCAGGCCTTCGCCGGTGTTGGAGTACTGGCACATCGCCTTGACGGTAACCTCGTTGTGCTCCTTGAGGCCCTTCAGCTCGATGCGGCTGTCCACGTACGCTTCAGCCGGGTCGAGGGTTTCACCGTTGAGGGTGATTTCGCTGACTTCGTTGGCGATGAGGTCAAGGAAGCTTGACTCCCCCGGCTTCGCGTCGAAGGTGATGGTGGTTTCGGAGCCGAAATCCTTGGCTCCGCGGGTCAGGTCAAGCTTGACCGTGTAATGGATTGGCGCGGCGATGATGCTTTTGCGTTCTTCCGCTTCGATTCGGGTGAGGTTTGCTCCTGGCATGTCACTCCTTCTTTCTGGTAACAGAAGGCGGCGCGATCAGTTGTGCCGATCACGTCGCCTTGATTCAATTTATGGTAAATTTACGGCTTATTTCGCGGCGTTCAGTCCCATCGCGTCGTCCACGTCCTGCGCGATGTCGGCGACGACGGGGACGATCATCGGCTTGCGGTGCAGCTGTCGTGCCACCCAGCCGCCGAGCGTGCGTCGCATGATCTGCTGCAGCTTGTAGGTGTCGCGCGTGCCCTGCATCATCACGTCCTGCAGCTGCTCGACGATCTGGTGACGGACCTTGTCGAACTCGCTTTCGTCTTCCGCGACCGCGTTGAGGTAGATCTTCGGGCCGGTGATAACATCCGCGGTTTCGGTGTCGACGACCACGAAGCTGGACACGAAGCCTTCGGTGCCGAGGATGCGGCGCTTCTCGAGTTCTTCGTCGGTCAGTTCGCCGACGGAATCGCCATCGACGTAGACGTAGCCGCACGGCACGGAGCCAACGACCGCGGCCTGGCCGTGGTACAGGTCGACGACGTCGCCGTCTTCGGCCAGCACGACGTTCTGCGGATCGACGCCGGTCTTGACGGCGATCATGCCGTTGGCCACCAAGTGGCGGTTTTCGCCGTGGATAGGCATGGCGCACTTCGGCTTGACGATGTTGTACATGTACAGCAGCTCGCCTTCGTTGCAGTGGCCGGAGACGTGCACGGCGGCGTTGTCTCGGTTGACCACGCGGGCTCCGAGCTGCACGAGCTTGTTGATGACCTTGTAGACGCCATGCTCGTTACCTGGGATCAGGGAGCTGGCGAGGATCACCGTGTCGAACTCGTTGATGGTGATGTCGCGGTGGTTGCCGTCGGCGATGCGGCCGAGCGCGGCCATCGGCTCGCCCTGGGAGCCGGTGCACATGTAGACGAGCTTGTCGTCCTGCACGTCATGGGCCTGCTTCAGGTCGATGACGGTGTCCTCGGGCAGACGCAGGTAGCCCAGATCTGCTGCGATGGACATGTTGCGGACCATGGAACGTCCGACGAACACGACCTTGCGGCCGTACTTGTGGGCCGCGTCGACGACCTGCTGCACGCGGTGCACGTGGCTGGAGAAGCTGGCCACGATGATCTTGCGAGTGGCCTGTGCGAACGCCTGGTCGAGCGCCGGACCGATGGAGGTCTCCGGCTTGACGAAGCCCGGGACCTCGGCGTTGGTGGAGTCCATCATCAGGAGGTCCACGCCCTTTTCGCCGAGCTTGCCGAATTCCACCAGATCGGTGATGCGGTGGTCGAGCGGCAGCTGGTCGAGCTTGATGTCGCCGGTGTCGATGAGCGAGCCGGCGGGGGTCTGCACGAACACGGCGAGCGCGTCCGGAATGGAGTGCGTGACGTTCACGAATTCCAGGTTGAACGGGCCGACCTTGAGCTTGTCGCGTCCCTTGACCTCGACGAGCGTCGGGTTGATGCGGTGTTCCTTGCACTTGGCCTCAACGAAGGCGAGGGTGAGCTTGGAACCGATCAGCGGAATGTCCGGGCGGAGCTTGAGCAGGTACGGCACGCCACCGATGTGGTCTTCGTGGCCGTGGGTGAGCACGAGCGCCTCGACCTTGTCGAGACGGTCCTTGATGTAGTGGAAGTCAGGCAGGATGAGGTCCACGCCCGGCTGCTCCTCTTCCGGGAAGAGCACGCCGCAGTCGATGAGCAGGATATGCCCGTTGTATTCGACCACGTTCATGTTGCGGCCGATCTCACCCAGACCGCCGAGCGGCACGATACGCATGGAGCCCTTGCGGTACTTCGGCGGGGCGATCAGCACTTCGTCCTGCTGGGGCGCGGTGGATTGCGGCGCGGAATGCGACGGACGACGGTTCGAACCGTTGCCGCCACGGGATCCACGGGAGCCGCCGTTGCGCGAGCCACCGTTGCCACGGCTGCGGGTGGAGGACTTGGCCTTCTTGATGGCGGTCTTCTCGGACTTCGCGGCCTTGGTGGTCTTGGATGCCTTGACTGCGGTTTCAGTGCGCTTGGCAGCCTTGCTGCCGCGCTTGTGTGTTGTTGTCTTTGTGGTTTCTTCTGTAGCCATTTCCTAGTTGGATTTCTATTACTAATTGTCTCCGCCTATGCGGAAACGAGGAATTTGGGTGCCTGCCGGCGTTCATGCGCGACAGGCCAGTCGCATCATGCGATTCGGTTCACAGCAGTCCCGCGGCGCGCATGCCCTTTTCCGCGCGCACGAGTTCCGCTTCGCCCGGACCGACGTTCGGCAGGCGCATTTCGGTGGAGTCGAGGATTCCACGCACCTTCAGCGAGGCTTTGGCCATCACGGCCTGGAAGCCATTGCCGTTCATCGCTTCGACGAGCGGCGCCAGCTGCACGGAGATGCGCTGCGCTTCGTGGATATCGCCACGATCGAACGCGTTGGCGAGGTCACGCATCGGACCGGCGGCCGCGTGCGCGATCACAGAGATGATGCCGACGGCGCCGACGGACAGGAACGGCAGGAACAGGCCGTCATCGCCCGAATACCAGGTCAGACCGGTCTCCATGCGCTTGCGCACCGCGCCTGCGATGTCGCCGGTGGCGTCCTTGACGGCCTTGACGTGGTCGAGCTCGGCCAGACGGCAGTAGGTCTCCAGCTGGATGTGCAGTCCGGTACGGCCAGGCACATCATAGACGATGATCGGCTTGTCCGCGGAGTCATTGACCGCCTTGTAGTGGCGGAACACGCCCTCCTGCGACGGACGGGAATAGTACGGGGCGACCACGAGCACCGCGTCGGCGCCCGCCTCCTGGGTCTGCTCCACCATGCGCACGGTGTGCGCGGTGTCGTTGGAGCCTGCGCCGGAGATGACCGGCACGTCCACGACCTCCTTGACGGCCTGGACCAGTTCGACCTTCTCCTCCATATGGGTGGTCGGCGATTCGCCGGTGGTGCCGTTGACCACAAGACCGTCGGCACCATCCGCCACGAGCTGCCTCGCCAGCTGTTGCGCGGCTTCGAAATCTACGGCTCCGTCGGCCTTCATGGGGGTGACCATGGCCGGAAGGATACGTCCGAAGGGAGCAGGATCGAGCAGATGCATTGTACCGTCGTCAGTCTTAGGGCTTGTCATACGGCTAACGGTACTTCCCTCTGCGGACGCTTGCGATTTCATGAGACGCGAAAAGTCACATTTTGGAAGGCCTGCCGACGATGACCGCGACGACGCACTGCAGGAAAGCGACGAACGTGAACACCATCAGCGGCACATGGTGGCCGCCGGTGGCCTGGACCAGCACGCCGAACATAAGCGGGCCGAGCGACGCGATCAGATAGCCGAACGACTGCGCGACGCCCGACAGCACCACGGTTTCGGCGCTGTCATGCCCGCGCAGCGCGATCAGTGCGAGCGCCACGACCAGCGAAGCGCCCTGCGCGCAACCACCGACGAACGCCCATACCGGCATGAGGTGAGGCAACAGCAGCATGCCAAGGCCGGCGATCAGCATGGGAGCGCTGGCGGTGAGCGCCGCGCAGACCTGGTTGCCGCGCACGTTCATGAGCTTAGGAATGACCAAGCCGGAAAGGATGCCGATGCCTTGGAAGATGAACAGATGCACGCCGGCGGTGGAGGCGTCGTAGCCGATGGACGCCGAGATGGACGGCATCCAGTTGGACATGGTGTAGAAGGCGGACGATTGCAGTCCCATGAAGGCCGTCACGTACCACGTCATCGGACGGCGCAGAACACGGGCGAACACGCCACGCGACGATTGGGAACGTGCGGATTGGGCGGAAGGCGAGTTCCGTACGGCGGCCGACGCGACGACGATCTTGCGATTGTGCAGGATACGCAACGCCCACAGCGCGGCGACAACCAGCGGAGGCACACTCCAGAAGGCGAGTGACGCACGCCAACCGCCCCACATCTGCGCAAGCGGCGCGGACAGCAAACCTGCGGTGGCGCTGCCGGCGGTGATGCAGCCGGAATAGACGCCGGTCGCCATCGCGACATGGCCGGCGTAGTCACGTTTTGCGATTACCGGAACCAGAACGTTGCCGACGGCGATGGCGGAAGCGAACACCACCGTGCCCAGCCAGATGCCAACGCCGCCGCCGAACGAGCGGATGGCGTCGCCCGCCGCGATGCACAGCAGGGCCAGCAGAATCGACATGTCGATGCCGATGCGGCGTGCAAGGAACGTGACCAGCGGGCTGACCACGGCGAAGGCGATCAGCGGAATCGCCGTCAATACGCCCTGCACGCCCTCACCCCACGCAAGGTCGGTTCCCATTTGGGCGAGGACCGGCCCGACGGCGGCGATGGCGGGCCGCAGATTCAGCGATACGAGGAAAATCAAAGCCACCCACAATCCGGTGGAGGACCGGTCGTACGCCAGCATGTTTCGTTTTGAATTCATTCCGTTCCCATTCCCGCTTCCACTTCCGTTTACCGCCGTTCCAACGGGACGTGCCGCGCCTAGATTTTCCCTATCAATCTTCAAGCTCATTGAGCGCATCGAAGCAATCGTTGATGCCTTCGATACGCGCGTGCACCTCGTCTTCGGTATCGACGAGGCATTTTCCGACTTCGTCCACCATCAGGGCGATCAGGGCGAACGCCGCGGTGAAGCTCGTCAGCACGTGGGAGTTCAGCACCACTTTGAAGAAGGCGACGTTACGGCCGATGACGGCGTTGCGCGCCGAAATGTCGCCAATCACCACCACGGTCAGGCCGCGCTCAAGCATCACGTCGATGAGCCGTGAGAAGAAGGGAAGACGCCGGCCCACGCCGATGATGACGATTACGTCGCCTGCCGCATAATCAACCAGATCTTCGGCTATGGACTGGCCTGGATTCGGCAGAATATCAACGTTTCCGCGTAGCCGCATCAGCTGTTCGCGCATGTGCAGCGCCACGGGATAGCTGCTGCGGTACCCGACCACCGCCACATGCGGGGCCGTGGCTATGGCTTGGCATGCGGATGACAGTTGCGCGCGGTCGATGCCTTCAAACGTGCGTTTCAGGCTTTCCTCGTCACGGCGCAGATGGTCGGCGACCAAATCGTCGCACTGGGTGTGCCGTGAAAGCTCCGGAGAGCCAGGACGATGGACGCGACGCACGTCACGTCTGAATTCGCCCGCGTTCGCATAGCCGAGCTTGCGATACAGGCGGCTGAGCGTCGGCTGCGAGATGCCGCTCAACTGCGACAATTCCACGGAATTGCAGACCAGCACGTCGGTCAGATGACCCAGAATGAACTGCGCGGCCTCACGTTCCGTCGCAGTCAGCGAATCGAAGGATTCCCGGATGCGCGCCACCAAGCCGAGGTCCGCGGCAGCATTGCCTTCCTCGTCCATGGCGTCCTTCGAAGCCCCCATATTGTCTGAAAGCATAATTCCAGAAGTCACGCTCATCGCCCTTCCCTGCAGTACATTCTCACGCGGCGCATCCGCTCTCCTGACGATGCTACCCCTTGCTTTCCGGGTTTCACCAGGTTTGGCCGCCGACAACTGTCACGACGAATGAAGAATTTCAGATGCCGTAAGCACTGAAATGCATCCATCACAGGCAGTGGCGGCGCCTCTTGGCAACGCGACCCACCATCAGGAGATGACCGACCATGGCAAAAACAGCTTACCCCACACAATCAACATCGCATATCGGGCGGATTCGGCATAGAAGAAACGGTGCCAAACCAGCGAAATGGGCGACTAACGCGGCAACAAAATCCCCGACTGTTGCGAACACTGTTGAACCGGCATCGCGCCCGGCCGAATGCGAGGCGAACGCGGTGCGCAAGATCGTACGGCTGGTGGCACGCACCGGCTGCCGCACGCATATTCTGCACGTGTCCAGCGGTCTGAGCGTGGACGTGCTGCGGCGGGCGAAGGCCGAAGGATGCCGGTCAGCGCGGAGACCTGTCCGCATTACCTCACGTTGGATTGCGACCATATTCCCGACAACGCCACCGCGTTCAAATGCTGTCCGCCGATTCGTGATCTGCATGAGCAGGACGCGCTATGGGCGGGGCTTGCCGACGGCACGTTGGATGGTGTCGTCACCGATCATTCCCCGGCCAGCGCGGATATGAAAGCCGGCACGCTCGCCACCGCGTGGGGTGGCGTTTCCAGTCTGCAGGTCGGATTCCGCGCGGTGTTGACGGGTGCGATGCGGCGCGGCTTGAGTTTGGCCGACGTCGTGCGGTGGATGTCGTACAACACCGCACGGCTTGTGGGACTTGACGATCGTGGCGATATAACGCCGGTATTGCGGGCCGATTGGGCGATTATTCGCCCGTACGAACGGTTTGTTGTGGATGCTACCGCTTTGGAAAGCCGCAATCCGATCTGCGCCTGCGATGGCATGACGCTTAACGGCGTCGTCACGCGCACGTTTGTAGCGGGGCGGGACGCGCTCTCCGGAGTGCGGGAGGGGAATCTTATCGTTCGTCCGTGAATCGGAATCCGTAAATCAACCATTCAACAAAAATCCCCAACCCGCCGACGGCCGGATGTCATTCGATGTCGGCAGATTGGGGACGGACGAGAATCAGGTCTCAGCCCAGGTAGGCGGCCGGGTTCTGGGCGAACTTGTCGGCGCAACCGGGGTTGCAGAAGTAGTAGGTGACGCCGCCGTATTCGCGGGTCGCGGCCGCGGTGGCCGGATCGACGCTCATGCCGCAAACCGGGTCCTTCGCAACGTTCGCCGCGGAATCGCCCATATTCGAAGCCATGCCGTGGCCGTCATGACCGCCGCAGCAGTGTCCGGCGCCCATCGCGCCCATGTTCTCGGCTTCCTTCTTGGCCTTGTGATCGCTGAACAGTCCCATGATCGTTCCTTTCCGACTGTGCTGGTTGCCATTATTTTTGCTCGGATCTGGCTTGCGTACCCGATACGTCTTGTTTTTCGCCGCCTCCGCGTCCGGATCGAACAGGCGCAGCCGGCTTGCGTTCGTCACCACGCACAACGACGAGAACGCCATCGCGGCGCCGGCGATCATCGGATTCAGCAGCGTTCCGGTGAACGGATACAGCACGCCGGCCGCGATCGCGATGCCGATGCTGTTGTAGCCGAGTGCGAAGCCGAGGTTCTGCGCGATGTTGCGCATGGCGGCATGCGTCAGGTCGAGCGCGTGCACGAGCCCCATGAGCGATCCGCCCATCAGTGTCACATCCGCGGATTGGACGGCCACGTCGGTGCCGGTGCCGATGGCGAATCCGACGTTGGCTCGGGCGAGGGCGGGCGCGTCGTTGATGCCGTCGCCGACCATCGCCACCGTATAGCCTTGCGATTGGAGTTTTGCGATTTCGTCGGCCTTGCGTTCCGGCCGCACGCCGGCGATCACATGACGTTCGTCGATACCGACCTGGCTTGCGATGGCGCGTGCGGTGGTCGGATTGTCTCCCGTGAGCATGACGGCTTCGACGCCACGTTTGCGGAGCAGTTCGATGGCTTGGCGCGAGTCGGCTTTCGGCACGTCGGCGACGGCGACGATGCCGGCGAGATGGCCGTCGATGGCCGCCAGGATCGGCGTTTTGCCTTGCTGCGACAGGAGTTCCATGTCGGCGATGATGGCGTCGAGGTTCGTATCGTGGATGGTCTCGGAGGCAATTTCGGAGGTATCGGACGTAACGTCGGGCATGTCGACGTCAAGGTCGTCGATCAGGTCGGTGTTGCCGACGGCGACGGTGTGCGGCAGGCCGCGGAAGGTGACGCGCGCGGTGACGCCACGGCCGGCGATTGCCTGGAAATCGGCGGCTTGCACGGCATCCGCGGCATCGACATGTTCCGCGGCGGTCGCGACGATCGCGACAGCGAGCGGATGCTCGGAATCACGTTCGGCGGCGGCGACGATCGTCAGGAAATCATCGGCCTGCCGACGCCACTTGCCGAACGGCAGCACGTCGGTGAGGGTGGGCTTGCCTGTGGTGATTGTGCCGGTTTTGTCCAGCACGACGGCGTTGACTTTACCGCACGTTTCCAACGCTTCGGCGGAACGGACCAGCACTCCCATACGGGCCGCGCGACCGGTCGAGACCGTCACCGACAGGGGCGTCGCCAGACCGAGCGCGCACGGGCAGGCGATCAGCAGCACCGACACCGCGGCGACCAGCGCGTGCGTGACACGCGGTTCGGGGCCGAACGCGAACCACAATGCGCACGACCATACGGCGATGAGTACCACGGCCGGCACGAAAACGCCGGAGATACGGTCCGCCAATCGTTGCACGGGGGCTTTCGAGCTTTGTGCGGCGGCCACCATGCCGATGATCTGCGCGAGCACGGTGTCCTTGCTGACTTTCGTGGCGCGGTACCGCAGCGAGCCACCACCGTTGATGGTGGCACCCGTCACTTCGCTGCCCTCGGTTTTGGCGACCGGCATGGCTTCGCCGGTAATCATCGACTCATCCACGGTGGAGCTGCCGGATATGACGATGCCGTCGACCGGCAGCTGCTCGCCGGGGCGGATGGCGATGATGTCGCCGACGCACACGTCATCGATGGCGATGCTGGTTTCCTTGCCGTCTCGCACCACGCGGGCGGTTTTCGGTTGCAGACCCGCCAATGCGCGCATGGCTTCACCGGTGCCTTTGCGGGCGCGCGCTTCGAGCAGCTGGCCGACAAGCATAAGCGTGACGACCACACCGACCGCTTCGAAATACGGTTCGCGCGCGTTCTCGGGCAGGACGTTCGGTGCGAAGGTGACCACGCAGGAGTAGGCGAATGCGGCCAGCGCACCAAGGCTGACGAGCGCGTTCATCTCCGGCGAGCGGTGGGCGATCGCGGCGAAACCGCTGCGGAAAATCGGCAATGCCGCATAGCCGACAATCGGCAGCATCAGCAGGAACTGCAGCCAGTTCGGCATCGGATACAGCATGAGCATGGTGGAGCCGAATACCGGAATCGTGCAGACGGCCGCCACGATAAGACGGGTGATGAGGGCGCGAATTTCCGATTCCGATCCGCGCGATTTGCCCGAATCACCCGAACCGGACGTTTGGACGGCGCCTTTTTGCGCGCATTGCACGCCTGTTTCCGCGGAACCGGATGCGTGGGCACCGTCAGCAGTCGCGCGAATGTCCGAATCGCCGGAATCGGACATACTGGCGCCGACGGAACCAACCGCGGAACCGGCGGCGGCACCGACACTTGCATGCTTTCCCGGCAGTATGCGCAACGTGCCGTGCAGCATGTTCATACCGCATGCGAAGGGATACTCGCCCGGCTGGTCGGGATGAAGCGTCAGCGTGGTCGTGCGGAAGGCGGGCAGCGCAAGATCGACCCCGAAATCGGAGAACACGACATGCGACGAACATTCGCCGTCTTCCTTGCGATCGAAGATCAGCCGCAACGGCACGCCGGCTTCGGCTTCGACGACGGCCGGGCTGTACCCGCCTTTGACTTCGACGACCGCTTCCTGCACGCCGTCGCGCAACGGCGCACGATACGCTTTGCGCGGTGCGAAGAAGAACCACAGCACGCCCGCCGTGACGAGCAGCGCCATAATAAGCGCGATTGCGATGTGCATATTCCAGCCGCCTTCCGTCCGTGATTGGCTTTCGATTTCGGCAAACACCATTACAATATACCCCTATAGGGTATATTGGCAAGAAGGACGAGCAAACTTCAGCCGTAGATAAAATTTTCAGCGCAGCGAGGAGGACGATATGAACGCCACACAGCACGGGTACGCAAGCGACCAGAAGAGGATCATCGCACGATTGAATCGCATCGAAGGGCAGGTGCGCGGCATTCGGCAGATGACGGAAAACGGCGAATACTGCATCGACATTCTGACGCAGATTTCCGCAGCGGACAGCGCGCTGAAGTCGGTGGCGCTACTGCTGCTCGACGGCCATCTGCACCATTGCGTCGCCAAAGCCGCGGCGGAGGGCGGTACCGTCGCCGACGAAAAGCTGGCGGAAGTCAGCGCCGCCATCGCACGCCTTGCCAAATAATCGGAACAGATCCGCCATAAAAAAACTGCCGACGGGAGACACATGCACCCGTCGGCAGTTTGAAAAAAGAATTACGATTACAGGTCGAGGAAGTGGTCGAGGCCGACGGTCAGACCCGGGTAGGTTCCGGTGGAGACCTTGCGCACGGCCAGCAGCACGCCCGGCATGAAGGAGATGCGGTCGAAGCTGTCGGCGCGGATGGTCAGCTGTTCGCCGGAGTTGCCGAACAGCACCTCCTCGTGGGCGTTGAGGCCGCGAAGACGCACGGCGTGCACGTGGATGCCGTCCACCACCTGGCCTCGGGAACCGTCGTCGGTTTCGGTGGCGTCCGGAACCGGGCCGAGACCGGCCGCCTTGCGCGCTTCGGCGATGCCCTGCGCGGTATGGAAAGCGGTGCCGGATGGAGCGTCCACCTTGGTCGGGTGGTGCAGTTCGATGACTTCCGCGGATTCGAAATACGGCGCCGCGACCTTTGCGAAATGGTCGGCGAGCACCGCGGAAATGGCGAAGTTCGGCGCGATGAACACGCTCTGGCCCTCACGCAGGGCCGCGGCGAGCGCGGCGCGCACCTGGTCGAGCTTCTCTTCGGTCCAGCCGGTGGTGCCCACCACCACGTCGACGCCCTGCTTGACGAGCGCGAGCACATTGCCCAGCGACACGCTCGGCACGGTGAACTCCACCACGACGTCGGTGTTTTCGGGGGTGATGGCGGTCAGGTCGTCACCTGCGTCGAGCGCGAGCGCGAGTTCGGTGTCGGCGGCGGCATTGACGGCGTCGACCACATGCGAGCCCATACGGCCCTTGGCGCCGACTACGGAAACCTTGATCATTGCAGCTCCTTGATGCTTTCGTGGGCGCGCGCATGCCGTGCGCGCTTGCCGCGCGCATAATCGCATGCGTTTTCACACATGTTTTTGAATCACGCGCCCACGTCCATAACGTGTTCCACTTACGAATCTAAAGAGACGCTTCGACGCGCCAGCAGCCAGCCAATCAGCGCGAACGGAATCGAACAGCCCACGAACACGGCGGGCAGGCTCAATCCCACGCTTGGATTGAAATGGTCGAGCACGATGCCGGTGATCATGGAGCCGAACGACGCACCCATCGTGCCGGCAGTGCTCACCCAGGACAGGCCTTCGGTGAGCGATTCCTCGGGCACGGTCTCCTTGACGAGGAGGTTGCCGGAGGCGAATACCGGCGAAATGGTCAGGCCGGTGAGGATCTCCACCAGTCCCATCACGATCAGGTTGCCCTGGCACAGGTGGATCACCACGAAGCCGACGGTCATCAACGCGAGGAACATGATCATGTGGCGCCAACGGGAGCCTTTGAGCTCGCGCGATCCGAAGACCAGCGCGCCCATGCAGGAGCCGACGGCCAGCATGGCCAGCTGCACGCCCAGCACGGAGTCGAGGCGCAGCGATTTCATGACGGCGGTCATGGACGTGTCGAACGCGGTGAACGCCATGTTGAACACGATGAACACGGCGAGGAGCGGCAGCACGCCCGCATAGGTGAGCACATTGCGCTTGTTGCGGTCGCGGCCGTCCGTCTTGAGCCGGTCGAGGTCGAAACGATTCGCGGAAGCAGCGGTACCAGCAGTACCGTTCGCAGCGGCACCAGCGGCCGCCAATCGCGCATCCGCATCGTCGGCATCGGCCGCGACGACCGTGATTTCGCGCAATACCGGCGGTTGTGTGTCGCGCAGCGCGAAGAACACGGCACCGCCGACCGCGCAGGCGATGGTCGGCACGAACAGCTGCGATACGGGGTGCACGGACGCGGCCAGGAACGCCGCCAGAATCGGTCCGAAGATGAATACGATTTCGTCGATGGCGGATTCGAGCGCGTACGCGGTGTTGAGCAGCTCCCCCTTGCCGGCGCGGTCGAGCACATACGCCCAACGGGTACGTACGAGCGCGCCGAACGCGAACTGCGTCATACCCATGACCACGGCCAGTACGAACAGCAGCGGAATCGGCACGCGCATCAGTGCGGCGAACGCGAAGCCCAGCATGACGATGACCTGCACCGTCAATACCACCGGACCGACCTTGCGTTGGCCGAACCGGTCGAACAGGCGCGCGTACAACGGTGTGACGGCTGCGGTGGCGAGCACGTATGCGGCGCTCATCACGCCGGCGATCGTCCAATTGTCGTACATGTGGTTGAGTGCGAGCACGATGCCGAGTCCCATCATGGACATCGGCAGTCGTGCGACGGCACCGGACGCGCAGAACGCTTTCGTTCCAGGTATGGAGAACAGCCGCGCATACGGCGATGCGGCGTCCGGTGATGTATTCGGGCTGACGGTTGCGTCATTCTCAGCCATGATCGAAACTCCTTAACTGTTGTTGCGTCCGGCATGTGCGCCCGCCCACACATGCTGCACGAGGGTAGCGGCGTTCCTCCACAACGCTGCCTGCATAGCGGTTTCTCCCGCAGGCAGGCCGGAAAGCGCCGCTCCCCCGCTTTCTTCGGTCAAGGAGCCATTGCGCACCGGCACTAGTCGTTGTCGGATTGCTGCGGAATTCCGTAGCTCAACTCGGCAAGGATCTCTTCTTCTGTTTTGTCGAGGGCGTCAAGCTCCCGATCGGCCTCGTGAGGCTCACTCACATAGTAGAGACAGGCGTCGATTGCATCCAACGGCACCCCTTCCATCGCGGCGAGCAGCAGGCGGTACAGGTCGAGCTGTGCGAGCTTCTCCTTGATTTCGTCCGGTTTGCGTGGTTTTACGCCGGTTTTCCAATCGACCACGGTGTAGCGTTTCGTCTCGTCCGTTTCGTCGAGACCGCCGAAGAACACCGCGTCGAGTTTGCCGTTGACGATGGTGCCGAGCTGGGGCATGTCGACGACGAGCTGGCGTTCCGCCCATGCTGGACGTCGTTTTGCCCACGGCGAGGCGACGAGACGACGCTGCCAAGCGGCCAGTTTCCGTTCGTCTCGCAATTGGGCGTCCTGCGATGGTGCGTCCTGCGATTGCACGCCGCCGTTGCCCGCGTCGACTTGCGTATCACCTATCAATGCGATCAGTTCCGCACGCGACTGCGCGGCCATACCGGCAGCACCTTCCGTACCGCCGATGCCGTCGACGTCCGCATCCGCCATGATGAAACGCTCAGCCCATGCGTGGAACCGCGTGCCGAGCTGTGCCGCCGGCGAGGCGACGTGCGGAATCGGACGGACCAGACCACGCCAGTAGGCGCGGGAGTCACGCTCGCCCATGGAGCCGGCGCGCGCTTGCAGCGAGGTGACGTTTTGGCGGCCGGCAGCAAGGATACGTTCGCCTTTGGCACGCACGGCCTCGTCGAAGGCGTCCTGCGATTCGCCTGCGTCAGCCACGTCCGGTTCCGGCATGAGATGTTCGTCGGCGACGAGCAGTTTGGCGAGACGCAGCAGTGAGTTTCCGGTTTCCGGCGATGGCGTGGCGGATTCATCGGCAACGTCGCCCTGCGTTCCCGTGGATTCAGCGATATTCGGTTCGTCGGATTCGACGGCACGTACCTGTTCGGCCGCGGCACGCAGCTTGTCGGCGACATCGGCGCTCAGATCGCACGGCCAAGGCAAAGTATGGTCGTCCGAGACCGGTTCAAGCGGCGTGTTCCACGCATCGCCCACCACGGCATTCTCGAAATCGCGGGCGTGTTCGCCTACGAAATAGCCGTCGGGCAGGTCAAGTCCCAGCGTGTGCGGGGAGCCGTCCACATCGTCGGACAGGTTGTCCGGTTCGCGTACCGCGGTGACGATTCCGTTCATCGAATCGCGCGTCTCCAGCCAGAAATTCGACGGCGCGGCGCTTTTCTTTCCCTCCGCCAGGCGGGAGTCGCGGCTCGTCTCGTTGCATCCGCTGTATACGAGCAGCGCCTCGTAGCGGGCGCGCGTCAACGCCACGTAGGCGAGACGGCGTTCGTCGGCGTGCAGTCGGCGGCCGTATTCCTCCTGTTGCGTCAGGTACAGGCTTGCCGGATCCATTCCTTCCATATCGTCGACGGCCATGGTTCGCAAGGTGCCGAACACCTCGTCGTCGATCACTTCCGCATCGTCCAATCCGTCGAGCGATTCCACGGGATTGCCCCCGATGGGCGCGTCGTGCGGGAATCGTGGCAGGATATCCGCGTCGGCGCGCACCGGAACCGGCACCGCGGACGGGTCTTCCAGCCAAGTGTGGGCTTTTTCGAAGTATTCCGGCGGCTCCCATACGCCGTCGCGCCGACCGCCCGGATGGTCTTCGTCCGTTTTGACGCTCAGGTGGTCGCCTTGACTGGACGGGAAGGTGCCGTCGCGCATGCCGACCACGGCCACGGCGTCCCATTCCAGGCCTTTCGACTGGTGCACGGTCATGAGCACCACATCGACGGGGGTACCTGGTGCGGTGGCGTTGTCGTCGGACGCGTCACGCAGCGAATCCACCCACGAGATGAACGCGCGCAGGCTTGGCGTGCCCTGCGCGGCGATTTCCTGCAAGTAGGTGTCCACCAGAGACAGCATCGCGTCGAGTGACGAAGCGGCATGCGATGTGGCACGATTGCCGGCATCCGGATGCCGCATCCGTTCGGCGAGCAGCAGGTCGATGTCCAGTCCGAGCGCGGTGATGGCCGTGCGTACCACTTCCGGCAACGGATGGCCGGCCGTGCGCTGCACCTGTTGGATGACGCGACCGGCGTGGATGACGCTCGCGGCTCCCGTACGGCTCAATACGCCGTCGACGAGGTGCCGCAGATCGCCGCGCAGCAGCACGTCGATCAGGAAGACGGCGTTGGGCACTTGGTCGCGGTAGGCGCGCACGGTGGCGCGGATGTCGGCGTCGGACGGATTCGCATCCGCCTCCACAATGCCGGCCGACACGAGCGCGCGGTAGCGTTGCGCGGTGTTGAGCCGTTCGGCGATGCCGGCGAGCGCCTGCAGATCGTCGGCGGACAGGCCGAATCGTGGCGTGGCGAGCAGCCGCATGAGCGCGGCGCTGTCGGTGTGGTCGCATACGACGTGCAGCAGGGCGAGGATGTCTTTGATTTCGGGACGTTCCAGGAGTGCGGCCTGGCCGACGACGAGTGTGGTGAGGCCGGCTTGTTCCAGTGCGTCCTCGTAGGCTGGCATCTGCGTTTTGGAGCGGAACAGGAGCGCCACGTGCGGACGGTTGTCTTTGGCTCCGTCGGCGAGCTCGTTTTCGGTTGGCGTGTGCAGTGCGATCGCTTGTTTGGCGAAGCGTACGATGGCGTCGATTTCCTGGCCGAATGTGGCGTAGCCGAGCACGCCGAGCGTACCTTCGGGGGCATTGTCGATGTTGGCGAGCGGGGGCACGTCCACTTCGCGCATAAGCGAGCTGCCGCGACGTCTGGCGGGCAGGCGCAATGGTTTCGTCAGATTGTTGGCCGCTTCGAGCACCATGCGCGAGTTACGTCGGGTGACGGTCAGCGTGTAGGGCTTGTCGGTGGCGTCGTGGCCGAAGTCGTGTTGCAGCATGCGGAATGCGCCTGGGCTGGCTCCTCGCCATGCGTAGATCGATTGGAAGGGGTCGCCGACGGCGTTCACCGCGCTGCGATGGGTGGAATCGGCGTGGAACAGTGCGGTCAGGAGGGCCGCCTGCGTGGTGGAGGTGTCTTGGTATTCGTCGAGCAGCACGTGCGTGTAGCGTTTGCGGTAGGTGGCTCCGATGGAGGGGAATCGGGTGACGAGTTGGAATGCGGCGATGGTGAAGTCGCTGAATTCGGCCATGTTGAGGGCGCGTTTTTCGGCGTGGTAGTCGGCCACGAGGTCGAGTAGCAGGTCGCGTTTGCGGGCCGTGCCGGCCAATTGCGCGGTCTTGTAGACGCAGAGTTGGTGGCATTGGGCGCGGTATTCGCGCATGCGGGTTTCGAAGGCGGTGTCGGATTCCTTTTTCTTCTGTTTCGGAGCCTTGCCCACTTTCGGCTCGTCATCGGGAACGTCCTCGTCTTCAAGCGCTTTGGCCACTTGCGCCACGAACGCCTTATCCCATGCGCGCACGCGTTCCACGGCTTCGTCGAAGCTGGTGCAGTCGCTGCCGATCATGGCTCCTGCGATGGCGTTGGATAGGGTGAACACGTTGCCGGCGATGGTGGAGAATTTGCCGAGTTCGTCGCCGCCTTGGTCGAAGGCCATGAGCTGGTCCATGTGCTTGTCGAGCACGGTGTGGATGAGCTGCAGCGCTCCGGCTTCGCTCAATGGCTGTGTGTTTTGGTCGAAGCCGACGAGCAGGCCGTATTGGCGCACGATGGTTTGGAAGAACGCGTCATAGGTGGAGACTTCCGGTTTGAGGAAGGCGACGCGTGTACCGCGTCCGGCTTGGTTGCGTGTCACGGCAGCGGAGACGCGCGAAAGCAGTTCGGAGGCGGCTTTGCGTGTGAAGGTCAGGCCCAGAATCTTCTCGGGACTGATGCCCTGGTCGATGAGGGTGATGATGCGGCGGGTCATGGTGTAGGTTTTGCCGGAGCCGGCGCCCGCCACCACGACCACGTCCTCGTATGAGGGGGCTTGGATGACGGCGGCCTGTTCCGGACTGTCGGTGAATTTCGGCGTGACGGCCGGCACAGTGCCCATCGCATCGCCCTTTGCTGTGGCCCCGTTCGTTGACATGCTTCCGTTCATACCGTTACTCCCGTTCATGCCACGGTCCTTTCGAATACGGTGTTCTGCTCGCCTTGGCAGGCCGGGCAGACCCCACTGCCGTACGTTCTGCAGTATCCGACGTGTTCCACGGTCGGACGCGCGGTGATGCGGGTGGCCCGGCTCGCCGCGGCCGCATAGAAGACGCGGGAGATCATGGTCAGCGACCATACCGTCATCTTCGACCGCGATTCCAGAAGTTGCTTCCAATGTTCTTCGCTGATCTGCGCCGGCCGTTCGACGTCGTCGAGGCCGCTGGTGAAGACGCTGGCCATTTTGGGCACGTATTTGCGGGGTATGAAATCGCCCGCGTTGATGCTTCCGCCGGCGAACAGCGCCTGCTGGTGGTACGCTTCGTCGCCTTGCCCTTTGCGTGGCGCGGGTGCCGCGTATTCCATGACGTGGAACAGGGCGCTTTGGGTGATGTCCGGCATGGCTGCGATCGCCTGCGCGCCGCGTTTTCCGCCGTGTTCCGGGAATGCGAGGCCCAGCTGGTAGCAGACGAGCTGCAGGTCGCTGAACAGGGAGCGTCCGTTTGACACTTTGCCGGTTTTGTAGTCGATCAGCCGTACCTGTTCGCGGCCGTCGGCGGTACGGCGGTGTTCAAGACGGTCGATTCTGCCCGACAGGCGTACGGTGAGCCGGTCGCTCATGCCGGTTTCCGGCCAGCCGTCGACGAGCGCGCCCATGATGGCGATGAGTTCGTCGCGGGAGATCGGAGCGTTGCCGTCGATGGCGTTGTAGGCGTCGAGGATGTCGTCGAAGTCGAATCGCGCGGCGAACTGCCGTTCCGCTTCGGCATGGTCCAATGTTCCCACGGTGATGGTTTCGGTGTTGTTCGACGGGTATCCCGTACGGTTCGACTTGACGAAATATGTGGCGATGTTGCGCAATGCGACCGATGCTTTCGCGTCCTTGCCGAGCGCCTTGTACCGTTCCTCGGGGTCGTCGATGGCGTTGAGGTCGCCACGTAGGGTCTTGTATCGGCCGATCATCCATTGGGTGATTTCGTCGATGTTGTCCTCGTCGCTTACCGCGGTGTGGTTTTGGGGCAGGTCGAGGCCGGCTTCGGTGGCCTGTTGCGCGACGGCGTGGATGAGCGAGCCGAAGCTGGTGGCCGCGCTGCCCATGCGTGGGCCGGCGAAACGGTTCTCCAGCATCCAGCACACCGGGCACGCCCACAAACTGTCCACGGCGGATGGAGAAAGGGTGACCACGTCGGATTGGCCGTCTGTTTTTTCGATGGATTCCGGTTGTTCGATAAGCTTCGCCTTGTCGGCATGCTCCGTTTTTCCGTCAGATTCCATCTTGCCGTCGATTTCCGTCATATCGTCGGCTCCCGCATGTTCCGTAAGGAACGCCCAATTGTCGGGATTCGCGGCGGCGATGCCATGCGATGCCAACAACGCCAAGGCTTGCGCGGCATCGCGCGCTTGGGGGGAATCGGCCGGCGCATGGGCCAGCACGCTTCGCGCGGCGGCGACCAGGCCACGTGGGTCGGCCTCCAGTCCCGCGTATTCGCCGGCCTCGCCGACCGCCGTGTACACGCGTGTTTCCGCATCGGCATCCCGGTCGCGGTCGAACCATTCCGGCAGGTAGCCGTAGAGGAAGTCGGACGGCACATGGTCTTCGTTGAGGACCGCGCTTACCGTCACGCGCTCATCGGCGCGGGTGAGCGCCACAAGGAGGCTTTTCTGTTCGGAGGCGAGCACCGCGGCGAGCTGCGCGTTTTCGCGGCCTGCGGAGGTGACGATGTCGTCGGACAGTCGTCCATGCAGCATGATGTCGGCGAGTTCCTCCCCGCCGAACAGGGTGTTGCGCGGTGAGAGGTTCGGCCATTGGCCTTGTTGGAACGCAGGCATGAATACTAGTTTCCAATGCTTTCCGGCAGCTCCGGCGGGCGTGGTGAGCGTCACGGCCTGATCGATCGGCGCGGTGTGCGCCAGGGAGTCGGCTTCGATGGCGAGCGCGCGGACCTGTTCGATGAACGCGTCGATGGTGTGCGCTGCCGTCACGCCGTTCGATTCGCCGCCGGACGCGTAGCTGAACAGGCGCATCGCGGTGTCGAGCCGGTCGTTGGCCGCGCGGCCTTCGGCGTTGTTGCGCAACGCCGTTTTCTGCCAGATTTCGGCTTTGCCGAACGCCTGCCATGCACAGTCGAGCACGTATTGCGGTTCGTGGGATGTCAGGCGTGCCTCCGACCGCAGGGTATCGTCGAGCGTTTTCCACAGGCGTGCGAAGGCTTGCGCTTGGGGGTCTTTGCGGCCCAGTACGAAGGCGATCGCGTCGAGCACGCGGTCGGTGTCGCCTTCCAATAGCAGGATGTACAGCGCGTTCATGCCGAAGGATGGTTCGTCCGCATCCTCAGCGGCACGCTCTCCCGTCATCAGCCGGTCGTCGGTGTCGATTGCCGGCAGGCCCATGTCGGCAGCGTTTTCCGCGTCCGACGCCGATGCCGCCGCGTGTGCGGTGTGGAAGGCTTCGACGTAATCGTTCCAATCGTCGATCAGCTGTGGCAGCAGCGCGCGTCCGGACGTGTCGGACGTGGTCGGATCGGCTGTATCGTCATGCAAAACCGTGGCCAGCGAGCCGAGCGCGTTCATCGCCGATTCGACCACGCACAGCCGAGCCGGACGTTCGCCGGGGGTGGTGATCAGCGGCGAGTTCATGATTGATGCGACGCGTGAGCGCACGTATGCGCCGGCCGTGTCGAGGTTCATGGACGAGGTGGCGATGCCTTGCCGTTTTAGTTCGGCCAGTTCGATCATGGAGAACAGGCCCTGCACGAACGGTTCGTCCTTGAGGGGGCGGGTCACGCTCGAATAGCGTACGGGCACGCCGTCGGCGCGTAGCCGTTCGCCGAACGTGCGCACGGTGGCGTTGTCGTGGGCGATCACGGCCATGTCGTTCCAGTCGCGGCCGTGTTCGAGATGTTCGGTTTTGATTTTCCACACCACGTCGTCGAGTTCTTCGACGGTGGAACGGTACATCGCGGCTTCAAGACTGCCGTCGTGCGTCTCCGGCATGGCGATGGCCGGCATTTTGCCGAGGCGGTTCGCCAGCGCGTCGTTGGTCGATTCCGTGCTGGCGATGGTCAGGCTCACGCGGCTCGTCACCGCGGCCAGGTCCGTGCCTTCGGCCATATGGGACGGTTCCAGCCGTACCAGTCGCGCGCCCAATCGCGATTGCGCCATGTTGAACAGATATTCAGGGTACGATCCGCGGAACGTCTGCACCGCCTCGTCGGGGTTGCCGACGAGCAACAGTCGCACGCCACGGTTGCGCAATGCGGTGAGAAAGTCGAAGCCGGCGAGTGTGGCGTCCTGGAAATCGTCGACGATGACGAATTTCGGCAGGTCGGACGTTTCGGCTTCGCTCACGGCGGCCGCGGCGTCGATCATGAGCTGCGAGGCGTCGAGACGGTACTGGTCCGGATATGCCTCGTTGATGGCCTGGTTGTATTCGGCGCGCAGCGCGAAGGCGAGCCGCCATTGCACGCGCAGTCGTTCGCGTCGTTCGTCGAGCGTGCCGTGCTCGTCGGCAGCGCGGGCGATCAGCATGTCTTCGAGTTCCGGTTTCGCGCCGATCTCGTTCATGCGGGCAAGCATGTCGCGCAGCTGGTTGGTGAAGGCGTCGGTGGCGTCGTCCACCACCATGCCCGACCAGTCGGCAACCACGAAGTAGGTGCGCAATAGCGCGCAGGTGGAGCATTCGTCGCCGTGCTCGGCATGTTCGACATGCCTGGCGAGCACACGGCGGATGACCACGTCCTGTTCGGCCCCGTTGAGCAGTTTCGGCAGGGGTTGTCCGGCATGCGATCGCACGGCGGTCATGATGCGGAACGCGACGGCTGGCAGGGTGGTGACGGGGCGCGCCTGCGAGATCGCGGACAGTTCGCGGATCACGGTGTCGCCGAGCCGGTCGGCCACCTGTCTGCCGGAGACCGTCATCACGGCGTACGCGTCGCCATGCCGCTTCATCGCGGCGACCAGCATGTCCAGCGCGAACCGGGTCTTGCCGCTGCAGGGTGCCCCCGCAACCAATGTCACGTCATCGAGATCGTCCACATCCATCATGTCTCCCCAGCTTAGCCGAACGGTCCGGCCACGAATCGCATATCATCGTCCGAAGCCGTCCTGAAAACGTCATCGTGGACACCGCCATCTTTATATATGGACATCGATACCCTCTACAAAGTTTTTCGGACACCGCCACCAATAAGATTGACTAGCGGCGCAGCCCGGGAAGGTTCAACAGCGAACAGACGGCCTGCCCATGACGACGAGTACGGTCGAAGCATAGACGCAACGCACGGAACCGGGCAGGAACTACAAGAAAGAGGAAGCATGGAAGCCTCAAGGAGCATTCCCCCTCAGATTCCCGGCTACACACTGATCAAACGGCTGGGCTCCGGTTCCGAAGCCGACGTGTACCTGTACCAGCAGCTTTCCCCGGCCCGTCAGGTGGCCATCAAAATCAGCAAGAACACGCTCGACCCACGTGCCGCGGTCCGCTTCCGTTCCGAAGCGAATTTCATGGGGCAGATCTCCACACACCCCTACATTCTTTCCGTCTATGAGAACGGCGTGACCGTCAACGGGCGCGGCTACACCGTGTTCGAATACGCTCCGGGCGGCAATTACAAGACGTTCCTCGAGCATGGCCGTCTCACCGCCGACCAGATGCTCACCGTCGGCATCGATCTGGCGAGCGCGCTGTTCACCGCGCATCGCAAAGGCATCATCCATCGAGACATCAAGCCCAGCAATATTCTCATCAACGCGCACAATATGCCCATGCTCGCCGATTTCGGCATCGCCGGGTCCGTCTATGGGCGTCCGGGTGTCGGCTTCACCATCGCGTGGGCCGCGCCGGAAGTGCTTGCCCAAGGCGGTGGCGGTAATGAATCGTCCGATATCTATTCGCTTGGCGCCACGCTGTTCGCCATGTTGATCGGCCAATCGCCGTACGAGTATTTCTACGCCGATGTGCTGGGCGATTCCCAACGGCAGGTGCGGGCCGAACGGCTCAAGTCCGTCATTCTCAACAATCCGCTGCCCAAGCTCAACCGTCCCGACGTGCCGGTCGAAGTGGAACGGGTGTTGCGTAAGGCCTTGAGCCGTGCGCCCGAGGATCGTTACTATTCCGCGTTGGAGTTCGCGCGCGACATGCAGCGCGTGCAACAGGCCTTGTATGGCCGTGCCGCGCAGACCACCGTCGAGGGTGTGCCGGATTATCCGCAGAACATGTACGCGCAGACTTCCGCATTCGACCAGTCCGCCCCGGTTGCGAAACAGCATGCCCGGTGGGTGAAGCCGTTGGCCGTCACGGTTGCTGCGGCGGCCGCCGTGGTCGTGATGGCGTTGGCGTTCGTCACCGTCGTCATGCCGAATATGGATGCGGCTTCCGACAACAGCAAGGTGCAGGTGCAGAACCATGGCGCCCGGAACCATGCCGAGGACGATCCCGATTCGGCGATCACGTCGGGCAGTGTGCCGAGCGTGCAGGATCTTACGGGCGAATACACCGCCGACGGCAAAGTGCGGTTCACGTGGGTCAATCCTTCGCCGAAGGATGGCGATTCGTACGCGTGGTCGCTGGTCGGCGATTCGGGAACCGACCCGAACGCGCAGGGCACCACCACGGAGTCGACGAGTATCGAAATCGATCCGGCCGACGGCGCGCAGACGTGCGTGCAGGTGAGTCTGGTTCGCGCGGACCGGCAGATGTCCGAGAATCCCATGATCGCGTGCGCGGCCAAGCCGTGAGTTTGCGGCCGGATGCGGGTGACATGAACCGATACGAACCAATACAGCCCGGCATGCATGCGGGCAAACAGGTAGGCGCATGCGGTTGGATGCGCGGTCAAGCAAAGTTTGGGCACAATCAGGGAAGAACCAGTCGATGAGCAAGCATAGGAACGCCGAGAACCAGTCGGCGCAATCGTACGAACGGCAGTTGCGATTCGGGTCGATGCTGCGCAAGCTGCTGCCTTCCGGCAGTCGCCGGTGGATCACGCCGATCGTCATGCTGCTGCTGTTGCTGGGCATCGTCGCCGGGGCCGTCATCGTCAGTTCGGTGACGCAACGTCACGTGCAGCTCGACGATGGCACCGTGTGGGTCACTTCGCTCAAGGACCGCAAGGCCGCCCGTTTCAACGTGCGCAACCGGGACGCCGATGCGGGCGTCGCCTCCACTGCGGCCCGGTTCGACGTGGCCCAGCATGATGGCTCCACCGTGATCTCCGAAGGTACGAAGGCCAGCAACATCGAGGCCTCCACCGTCAGCGAAAGCGGCAACACCACCATCAAATCGGATATGCGGACCGTCGTCGGAGGCAACACCGCGGCGTTCATCAACGTCAAGACGGGCAATGTGTGGGTCGGGTCAGCAGATGATGTGAAATCCATGAATCCGACCACCGATTCGCCGAAGATGAAGCTGGGGTCGGGTGGCCGTATCGCGGTGACGCATGACGGTGTCGTCTACGGCTATCGCGCGTCCGACGGCGCGGTGCTCAGTGTCGACGGGCCTCAGGGAACGCCCGGCAAGGATGCGACGATCAAGGGCGCCACGAATGTCGAATCGTTCACCGTGGTCGGCAAGACGCCGGTCGTAGCCGGTGCCGGCAAGGTGTTCTGGCCGAAGGGCAGCGCGGATATCGGCCTGCAGGGTCAGGCGACTTTGCAGGCGCCGTCCACGGATGGCAGGCAGACTGGCTGGGTGGCGGTTTCCACGCCGCGGGGCATCGCCATGGTCGATTTGGGTAGTAAAAAGGTCACGCAGCTGCCGAATGCCGGCAAGGGCGATGCCGCGCAGCCGGTGTCCACCAATGGCTGCGTGTTCGCCGCGTGGGCGCAGAAGGCCAACAATTACATCAGGGTGTGCGCGGCGAACGACAAGGACGCACAGTTTTCCTCGTTGGAAGATGTCAATCCCACCTCGCAGCTCGTGTTCCGCACCAACCATCGTCTGGTGGTGCTCAACGACGTGGTCAACGGCAATGTGTGGAATCCGCAGGAGTCCACCAAGGTCATCAAAATCCAGTGGAACAAGGTGGAGACCAAGCAGTCGAAGCAACAGCAGCAGAACAACGACAGCGCCAACAACCAGCATAATTTCAGCAAGAACTGTTCGGCGCAGTCGGGGCAGATCAAGGCCGTGGACGATTCGTTCGGCGCGCGCGTGGGATCGCAGCAGATTCTCGACGTGTTGCGCAACGACGAGCAGACCGACTGTTCCGTGCTGCGCATCACGTCGGTGAGCGCTCCGGATGGCGCGAACATCACCGTCTCCCCCGTCTATGACGGCCGGTATCTGCAGCTCGACGCCTCCGGTGCCGCCGCGGGCAACGTGTCCTTCAGCTATGAGATTTCCGACGGGCGCGGGCAGACGTCCAGCGCCACCGTGTCGCTCACGCTGGCCGGCGGCGACGACCATGCGCCGCTGCAGAGCGACACTCCGCCGGAAATCGACGTGGAGCAGGGTGCTTCGTACACCGCGAACGCGTTGGGCAGCTTCTCCGACCCCGACGGCGATCCGCTGACCTTGGTGTCGGCATCGCCGCAGAACACCGATCAGGTGACGGTGTCCACGCGAGCCGACGGACAATTGGTCTTCAACGCCGGTTCGATGTCGTCCGGCAGGGCGGGCATCGAGGTCACGGTGTCCGACGGCCAGCAGACCGGCATCGGCATGATCTACTTCTCCGTGAAGCCGGCGAACACGCTGGGCGCGGTCATCGACCCCGTGGTCAAACAGACCACGCCCGACACCCGCACCACCATCGCGCTCAAACCGTACGTGCACGGCACGTCCGTCGAACCGGCCGAATTGACCGCGGTGGAGACGCCGTCCGGCGCGGCCACCACCATGAACGCCACCGACATGTCGATCACGTTCACCGCCTCCAATCCCGGCACCTACTATGTGCCGTACACCATCACGCAGGGTTCCATTCCGTCGACCGGTCTGGCTCGTGTGGAGGTGCAGGCGGTGGCCGGAGACGCCGCCAAGCCGATCGCGGCGAACGATGTGGCGCTGCTAGGCGCGGACAATACCGCGATTGTGGAGCCGCTTGCCAACGACGTCGACCCGATGGGCGGCGTGCTGTCGGTGACCAGCGTCACCGCGGACGCGCAAAGCGGCATCAAAACCGGTGTGGTGAGCAACAAGCGCGTCTATATCACCGCGCGTCAGGTGCCGACCGAGCCGGTGCGGATCTCCTACACCGTGGCCAACGCGGCCGGATCGTCGACCGGCGTCATCGTCCTGCAGCCGCCGGCGCTGACCACGCCGAATTCCGTGCCGAAGGCCGAGAACATCACCACACAGGTGCGCACCGAAGGCATCGTGTCCGTGGACGTGCTCGACCATGTCACGTATTCCGACGGCACCACGGTGAGCCTGCAGAACGATTTGCAGTATGACAAGAACACGTTCAAGGGTCTGGTGTTCGTGTCCGGCGACACCGTGCGCTATCAGGCCACCAGACAAACCGGCTCCTTCCCCGTCACCTACACGGTGAAGGACAATCTCGGCAACGCGGCCTCGGCCACCATCACCATCAACGTGCATCAGAAGGACGCGTCCAACAAGGCGGCTCCGACACCGTCCGACGTCGAGGCGCAGGTGGCGGCCGGGCAGAAGGTGCAGATTCCGATCACGCTCACCGGCATCGACGCTGACGGCGATGACGTGCAGCTGCTCGGCTTGGGCAACAAAGCGCCGAAACTGGGCCGTATCAGCGAGGTGGGCGCCACGTATCTGGTGTATGAGGCGTATGCCGATTCGTCCGGAACGGACACGTTCTCCTACGCCGTGGAGGATTGGACCGGTCAGAGGGCCACCGCGCAGGTGCGTGTGGGCGTGTTCAAATCCGGAGCCGATTCGGGTGTGTACGCGCGCGACGACGAGATCACGCTGCGTCCGAACACCGCGGCCACCGTGCCGGTGGCGCAGAACGACATTTCCGGGGACAATACTGATCTGACCGTGGCCAAGGACGTGGAATCGCAAGGCATCGGCGGCATTCAGGTCGTTGACAACATGCTGTCGTTCACCACGCCGAAGCAGGCGGGCACGTATTACGTGGTCTACACCGTCAAGGACAAGGCTGGCCTGTCCGATTCGGCGACGTTGACGGTGAATGTCGACGAGAACGCCGCCATCGACCCGCCGACCGCGTACGATTACCGTGTTCCGGCCGCCGCCACGATCGACAAGAAATCCGTGGACGTGGACGTTTCGCAGTGGATTGCCAATCCGTCCGGCACCGCCGACGAGCTTCAGGTGGGCGTGGATCCTTCCACGACCGACCATGCGCATGTCAAGGGCGGCAAGGATTCCACCATCATCACCGTTGATCTGACCGATGAGGCGCGCGCGGTGCCGTACACCGTCACGAACACGACGTACGGCATCACGTCCACCGCGTTCATCCAAGTGCCCGCATATGGCGTGTTTCCGCCGGTTCTGCGTCCGAAGGCGCCGGCGTTGAAGGTCAATGCGCGTGAGACCATCACCATCAACATCGCCGACTACGTGCGTGTGGGCGCGGGCAAGACCGCGTATGTGGACGGCGCCGATTCGGTGAGCGCCACGAAGGCCGCGGACGGCGACCTGTACGTCAACGACCAGACGTTGAGGTTCACCGCGCCGAAGGATTACGCGGGTCCCGCGTCCATCACCTTCACCGCGGTGGACGGCAAGCGAGACAAGAACGACAAGGTGAAGATCGTCAATTCGGCGGTGCTCACGCTTCCGATCACGGTGATTGGACGTGAGGTTCCGCCGCCGACGTTCTCGTCCTCCACCGTCGATGTGGTGGCCGGCGAGAAGGCCACTACCATCGATCTGACGGCGCTGACCCATTCGGCGTCGGGCCTGTACGAGGATGAGAAGCAGTACTCGTATTCCGGCGGTGTGAATTCCGGCAGTGTGGATGCCAGAGTGTCTCCCTCCGGCACGTTGACCGTGTCCGCGGACAAGACGGCCACGCCGGGCACCACGGTGAGCGTGCCCGTCTCGATCAAATATGCGAAGGGTACGGTAAGCGCCGGTATGACCGTGCGCGTCACCGCGTCCAACAGGCCACTCGCCCGTGTCACCGAGAAGACCGTGAAAATCAAGGCCGGTTCCAGCGAGCAGGTGAATCTGCTGTCCGACGCGTACAATCCGTTCCCCGACACTCCGCTGACGGTGACCGGATGCACGTCCGATGGCGCGTCGAAGCTGACGGTGGATTGCCCGTCCAACGGCGTGGTGTCCATCAGGGCGGCTTCCGACATCGGCGCGAGCACCAACAAGGTGGTCGTCACCGTGCGCGACGCCACCAAAACAAAGGAACGTGAGGTGACCGGCACCATCAGCGTTTCGGTGATGGACAAGCCTGATGCGCCGCTGCTTTCCGCGGTGTCCGGCGACCCGCAGGATGGCGCCGTGAATCTGAGCTGGACGGCCGGTTCGGCCAACGGCAGCCCGATCACCGAATACAAGGTGATGTGGGGCGGAGACGCGTCCGGCGAGCGCTCGTGCGGGCAGAAAACCTCCTGTCTCATCGACGGGTTGAAGAACGGCAAGACCTACTCGTTCAAGGTGCAGGCCAGGAACGAGGTCGGCTGGTCCAAGGATTCCAACGCCGTCGAGGGCACGCCGGACAAGCTGCCTGATGCGCCGACGGATGTGACGGCCAGTGTGAAGGGCAACACGGTGAGCGTCACGTGGAAGGCTCCGGACGGCAATTTCTCGTCGGTGAACAATTACGAGGTGACTTTGTCCGGCAGGAACGCGCCTTCCAAGCAGACGACAAATTCCACCGGAATCGATTTTGTTTTCGATAACAACGCGATTTCCGACGGCGACTCGTACACGGCTACGGTACGCGCCCACAACAAGGTGAATTGGAGCCAACCGTCCAAGGCGTCCGACGCGGTCAAGCCGTGGGGCAAGCCCGATGCGCCGAAGATCTCCGTGACGAACGACGACACCACGGGAACCGTCACCGTCGAATCCGTGGGCAACACCCGCAACGCGGGATGCAAGGCCGTCGAGATTTCCGGAGATGTCAGCGCAAACATCGACGGATGTTCCGGATCCTACGATTTCAAGATTCCGGATCATGATCTCAACACCAGGGAATACACCATCAAGGCGGCGGTGGTCGGCAAGGAGAAAACGACCAGCGACGATTCGACCGTGCGTTTCACACCGAAATACGCGGTGAAGGCGCCAGAATCGGTCAGCGTCAAGGGGCATGACGACGTGTGCGTAGTCAGTTGGAAGGAGAACGGCCACGCCGACGGGTTCACGGTGAGCGCGGACGGACTCGGCTCCTACCATGCCGGCGCTTCCGAACGATCGCACGATTTCCCGCTCAAGGAATGGCAGTCCTGTTCCTCGGGTTCCGTCACGCAGCATTTCAATGGCGCGGCAAGCACCTCCAAGTCCGGCAGGGCCGATCCGGCATACGTCCGCAAGGTGAAGGCCGCCGTCAAGGCGCCGATGCTGACGTGGGACGCCAATGATCCGAACATCATCAAGGTCAGCGGCGGATCGGTGAACATGTACGGCCAGCCCGGCAAAACCGTGATCACCTTCACCGCGGACGGCAAATCCTATGACGTCGCCTGGGCATTGGGCTCCGACAAACTGAACGTCAAGGACGTGCTGCCGACCGGAGCCGATTACGCGTGGAAGGCGAAGGTGGTGGGCACCGACACCGCACTCAACAACGAGGACAATGGCGGCACACTGCTGGACCATGACAGGTACAAGACTCCCACGCCGAAACCCGAACCGTCGGAACCTTCAGAACCATCAAAACCGTCGGAACCATCGGATTCTGACGCGTCCACGGAAGGCGAAGCGGCCACGCGGAATGACCGGCCTGTGGCATCCTCCGTCGCCCTGTCCACCGTCGACGGCGCATCCAAGCCTTGGATCCGCGGCCTGGCCTACTACGCCAGATGGTGAAACGGACGATCACAGCAATCGCAAACACAACGAACCATCCACACGAGCAACACAACAAGCAAGGAGCAACCCATGAGCAACGATTTCGATGACGCCACCCAGCTGGGTTCCATCGGCCATAATCCAAGCGTTCCCAGCCAACCCGGCCAGCAGCAGCCGGCGTTCCACACGCCGAATCTGCCGGAGCAGCCGCAAGCCGATGAGGATCCGGAGGGCACGCTGCTGAGCGCGCACGGCACCACCCAACCGGCGTTGCCGCAACAGTCCGCCCCGGCAACGCCGAACCAGCCGCAGTTCCGTCAGCCGATGCCGCAGAACCTTCGCCAACCGGCCGCCAATCCGGCAGTCGCAATGCCCGCGCAGCAGCCCGTCCAGCCAACCCAACCCGTCCAGCCCAGCCAGCCTGTACAGCCCGTCAAACAATCCCAGCCGGTCATCGACACGTCCATGATGACCGCCTCCAGCAAAGACATCACCGAATTCCATGAGAAGTTCGCCAAGCTCGTAGACAACGTCTCCCAGGTCGTGGTCGGCAAGGAAGCACCCATCCGCCAATGCGCCACAGCCATGGTGGTCGGCGGGCACATCCTGCTCGAAGACAACCCGGGCACCGGCAAAACCCAGCTGGCGCGAGGCCTTGCCAACTCCATCGACATGTCGTTCAAACGTATCCAGTTCACCCCGGACCTGCTGCCGTCCGACGTGGTCGGCGTCACCTACTACGACCAGAAGCGCGGCGAATTCGAATACCGCGAAGGCCCGATCTTCGCGTCCATCGTGCTCGCCGACGAAATCAACCGCGCCTCACCGAAAACACAGTCCGCACTGCTCGAAGTCATGGAAGAGCAGAAGGTCACCGTCGACGGCGTCACCCACCCGGTGCCGCAGCCGTTCATGGTCATCGCCACCCAGAACCCGATCGAACAGCTCGGCACCTACAAGCTGCCGGAAGCGCAGATGGACCGTTTCCTCATCAAAACCACCATCGGCTATCCAAGCCACGACGTGAGCGTCAACATCCTGAAACAGGTCAACGTCACCGACCGCGCCGCCACCGTGCATCCGGTGCTCACCGGCGAAGACGTGCTGCGCATGCGCAACATCAGCGAAACCGTGCATCTCGACGACGCGATCCTCGAATACATCGTGCGACTGGTGGAAGCCACCCGCCACAACGAACGCATCCAAGTCGGCTCCTCCATGCGAGGCGCGCTCGCCTTGACCCGCTGCGCGCGCGTATGGGCCGCCTCCGACAACCGCGGCTACGTAGTGCCCGACGACGTCAAAAACCTCGCCGTACCCGTGCTCGCGCACCGCATCACCCTCACCGCCGAAGCCACCTTCGCCGGAAACACCCCCGAACAGATGATCGGCCAGATCCTCGAAGACGTGCCGGCCCCGACCCTGGGCGCCAACGCCTGAAACACAATCCGCCCCCGGCATACGCACCACACAATCCGAAAGGTCAAGGAATGCGGCATTCGCACACAGTGCAGCGCAGACGGACCATCCAACGATCCCTACGTCGCCTCAAACATCGCATCAAGCGACTGGCCACCTCATACGTGTCGCCGCTTGGCTGGTCGGTGGCGGCGCTCGCCGTCGCCTCGCTGGTGGCGTTCGTCCTGCTGGGGTGGCATGAGCTGCTGGCCATGGCGGTGGTGTTCGCGGTCATGCTGGCCGCGGCGGTCATGCTTTCCCTTGGCAACACCTCGTTCCAAGCCACCGTCGACGTGTCCAGCAGACGCGTCACGGTGTCAGACACGGTGAAAATCGACGTCTGCGTGGACAATCCGGGCCGTACCCCCACCACGTCGGCGCGCGGCGACCTGCCCATCGGAGACAACCACGAACGGTTCGCCATTCCCATGCTCGCCGCAGGCCAGTCACGCCAGACGACCGTGGAATTCACCGCCGTCAGCCGCGCGGTGCTGCCCATCGGCCCGCTATCCATCCGCAAAGGCGACCCGTTCGGTCTGATCCGCCACGAAAAGAAACTCGTGGACCAGATCAACGTGTTCATCCACCCGCAGACCGTGCTGCTCAACGCCCTGAACGCCGGCATTCCACGCGATCTGGAAGGCCAGCCAAGCGGCGAAATCGTCGACGACGACCTCGACTTCTACGGCCTGCGCGAATACGAGCCCGGCGATGACGTGCGCAACGTGCATTGGCTCAGCTCCGCGAAAACCGGATCGCTTATGATCCGCCAATACGAAGCCACCCGCCGTACCGACACCGCTCTGACCATCAGCGTGAACCCGGATGATTACATCGATTCCCAGGAATTCGAACTGGCCGTATCCGTCCACGCCTCCATCGGCGTGCAATGCCTGCAGCAGAACCGGCCAGTCACCGCGCATGCCGGTTCCACGCACGCCATTCCGCGCAACGCCACGGAATTTCTCGATGGCTGCAGCGGCATCGACCCTGACATCGACGACAATCCCAACCTCGCGCAAACCACTCTCGAACATGCCCCCGACGCATCCTTCTACTTCTTCACCGTCGGCAGGCTCAAAACCATCGACGACATCAAACACATGGTCCTCGCACTCCCCCGCTCCGCAACCTGCGTGGTGCTTCAAGCCGCAACCGGCCAACCGCGCGCCATCAAACGCTACTCCGACTTCACCTTGGCAACCGTGGGAGACCTCAACGACCTCCCCATGATCATGGGGGTGCTGGCATGAGCACCACATTCACCAACACCGACAATTTCACCGGCAACCTCACCGGCACAGGCACCAACTCCGCCAACACCAACACTGGCATGGCGACCGGCACAGGCACCGGCTCATGGGCGGACTCCACCCACTCCGTCATCTGGATGTCCCGCAGCGGCAAGTACCCAGCCATGCCCAACACCAACCAGCCACACGCCGCGCAATACGCAAGCCTCACGGTCGCCGCCCTGCTGACCATCGCCGCAGCCAGCAACCTCATCGACGTATACGGCTCCGCCCTGTCTTGGACGAGCGCCGCAATCCCCGCCACCATCATCGGCTCGCTCGTGGCGCTTGCCGGTCTCGTTCCCGCGTTGCGCCTGTGGTGGCAGATGCTGTTCATGGCGTGTGCGCAGCTGGTGGTCGGCCCGGTCATCTTCCTGAATGGCACCACCATCGCCCATGTCATTCCCACATTGCGCACGTTGACGCAGGGGTGGATGCGGATGCTCGGCTCGTTCAAATACCTGCTGGCCATCGACCCGCCGACCGGCACCGGCGACGGCTCGCTGCTCGCCGTGTGGACGATCTGCCTGTGGGCCGCGCTGCTGGCCGGTATCTTCGCGGTTGCGGAGGATGGCCGGCTTACGATGGTCGCGGTCGTTCCCGTCGTGGCGAATCTCGCGATCTGCGCGCTGCTTGGCACGTCGAGCGGTTTCTACCGTATGGCGATCGGCACGATTATGGCGGTCGTGCTGGTGGTTTGGGTCAGCGCGCGTTGGAAACTGTTGGAATTGGGCCGTTGGCTCAGTTCCGTAGTCATTGTGCTGCTGGCTTCGGCTGTGGCGATCGGCGGATGCTTGGTGGTCGGGCAAAACCGCACCATTCTGCGCGACCATTATGATCCGCCGCTGAGCCCGTACGATTACACCAGCCCGTTGAGCGGCATGCGTTCGTATATCAAGAACCATAAGGACGATGTGCTGCTGACCGTCGACGATCTGCCGGCCGGTTCCACGGTGCGTTTGGCGGTTATGGACCGTTTCGACGGCAATGTGTGGAACCTGTCCGATTCCACCATGGCTTCGGATTCCTCCAACTACCATCGTGTGGGCGATTCCATCACAAACAACGCCACCGGCAAGCGGTTCACCGCGAAATTCACGGTCGATGACGGTTTGAGCGACTATTGGCTGCCGATGGCCGGCGCGGCTTCCAGCGTGAAGTTCGCCACATCGTCGGACGCCGATTCGTTCTACTACAACACCGACACCATGTCGGCGATCTACCTTTCGCGCACCTCTCCGGGATTGTCCTATACGGAAACCGGTGTCATTCCGCGGACGCCGACGGATAAGGAGATCGCCAAGGCGAATGCTTCCTCCATCAGCCAGCCCAAGGCGGAGGATGTGCCCGATTGCGTGGATAAGCTGGCCACCGCGATTGCGGGCGGCCAGTCCAAGGGCGGCGAGGCCGCGCAGGCTCTTGCCGACAAGCTCAGGGAATCCGGCTGGTTCTCCCATGGTTTGAATGGCGATTACCCGTCCAGGGCCGGTCACGGCAACTATCGCATCGACCAGCTGCTCGCCGGCAGTGCGATGGTCGGAGACAGCGAGCAATACGCTTCCGCGATGGCGCTTATGGCCCGCAGTCTCGGCTTGCCGAGCCGCGTGGTGCTGGGCTTCCTGCCGAAGAACGACGAGGGCGAGATCAGCGACAGCCGCACCGAGAAGCATGGCAAAACCACCACCACGAAATTCACCGGCAACGATGTGACCGCTTGGGTGGAGATCAAGCTGGACGGTTACGGATGGGTGGCGTTCTACCCGACACCGAAGGAAACGAAGGTTCCCGACGAGAACCAGAATCTCACTCCGCCCAATCCGCAGACCTTGGTGCGTCAGCCTCCGGTGCCGCTTACCGATCCGCTGCGTGACGACAACCAAGCCAAGGGCAAAACGTCGCTTGGCGGCAGCATGGCCGACGAGACGCCGACGAGCCTGTTCTGGCAGCGTTTCGGCAGAATCGTCAGAAAAGTCGCCATCTACGGCAGCCCTCTGTGGACGGTGCTCATCGTCTGCGGCCTGCTGCTCGCCATCAAGGCGATCGCCCTGGCTCGGGCGCGCAGGCATGGCAGCGCATCGCAACGCGTCGCTGCCGGATGGCAGGCGGTCGCGGCGCTTGCCCGGCAAAGCGGCCTTGACGTCCAAGGCACCAGAAACGAGCAGGCGCAGGCCATCGCCGAACAGATGGGCTTCGAAGCCGATACACTGCTCGCGCTGGGCAGGGAGGCTGATTACGCGGCCTTCTCCGGAGGCGATGTCACGCAGGAGCATGCGGAACGCTACTGGCATGACATCGCCGAAGAACGAAAGTTCATGCTCGGCTCGCTGCCGACGTTCCGCAGGTGGCGGGCGAAACTATCGCTTGCGGACGTGTTCCACTTCCGGAAAATCCGTTTGCGGAAAATCGGTGTGAAAGGGCGGGACTCATGAACGTCAAACATATTGAGGTCGGTCTGAACAGCAATATCGGCTTGCGTAGGAAAGATAACCAGGACAGCGCCTGCGCAGGCAACGGCGTGTATGTGGTGTGCGACGGCATGGGTGGCGGCAAGGGCGGCAAGCAGGCCAGTTCCGATGTTGCGGAACGGTTCGCGCGTTTGGCCGAACTGCCGACGCGCGATCTTGACGCGATTGAAGAAACGCTGATCCTTGCCCAGCAGGAGGTGCTCCGTCTGGGTGAGCAGCTCGGCGGCGTTGCGGGCACTACCATCAGCGGCGTGCTGCTGCCGACGCGTGTCGGCGATGACGCGATATGTTCCGACGAACGGTGTTACATCGTCAATGTGGGCGATTCCCGCACGTACCATATGCGCGCCGACGGCAATGGCGCGTGGCTGGCGGATTCGCTGACGTGCATCACCCGCGACCATTCGGAACGGCAGAACGCCATCGATTCGGGGCAGATGCTGCCCGATGAGGCGAGCCGTTGCATTCCGCGCAACATCATCACGCAATGTGTCGGCGCGCCTGCCGGCATCCAGCCTGACTGGTACGCCGCGCGTGCGGACGGACGGTTCATCATCTGTTCCGATGGGCTGCATGCGCAGATCGGCCGTGAGCAGCTTGCCGAGATCGCGGCGGCGTACGCCGACCCGCAGATGGCCGCGGACATGCTGGTACGCGCCGCGCTGAACGCCGGTGGCCGCGACAACATCACCGTCATCGTGGTGGATATGCGTTCCGATATGCCGTGCGACGAGGATTGGAACGTCAGCAAGATCGGCGATGACGAGGATATCGACGATGCGCTGGACGGTACGTTGCAAACGTTACGAGTCATTCAATAAGATGGTTACAGACCACGAGACAAGGAGATCATGATGGTCGATTTCGATGCCGCGGTGGCGGCCGTGCAGGATCCGAACGCCGATCCCGTGTTCCTGGCGAAAATCGCGTACGAGAATCCGGAATTCGGTGCGAATGTCGTTGCCAATCCGCGAGCGTACCCGGGTCTGAAGCGTTGGGTCGCCGAATTCGGCGATGAGCGCGCCCGCCAGCAGCTGGTGGCGATGGGCTGGCCGGTTCCGCAAAATGGCGTGCAGCCGCAGCCGATTGCCGAACCGACGGCCCAGCCAATGGCCGAACCGGTTGCCGAACAGGTCCAACCGGAGCAGCAGTATCAGCCGGCAGTGGCGGAACAGTTCCAGCAGGAGCAGCAGTATCAGCCGGAACAGCCGGTGAACCAGCAATACGGTCAGGACGCTGCCTATGCGGCGTCCAACGAGGCTTCGACCGAGTATGTCGACCCATACATGAATCCCGCCGATTTGTCCGAAGTGGCCGATTATTCATCGAGCCAGCCGCAGAACGAACCGGAACAGCAGTATGCCGAACAGCAGTATGCCGCGGCCCAGGAATCGCCGGCAGACGCGGGGTTCACCGCGGAACTGGCCATGACCACCACCGATCAGATGTTGATGGCCCGTATCGCCAGCGAAGCGCCGGAGCTTCGTCCGTGTCTTGCGCGCAATCCGTACATCTATCCGGAATTGCTTGCCTGGCTTGGCCAGTTGAACGATTCGGCCATCAACGCGGCCATTCGTCTGCGCCAGCAGTGAGCTAACGCCGATTATCAGACCATTTGAAACATAAGGGGTTGTCGCGGGAATCTCCGTGACAACCCCTTATCGTCTTACCGCTAACCGTCCGCGCCGACGCTGTCAACACAAATCGTCAACGCAGTCCGTCAGTGTAATCGTGTCTTCACTGACAAACGCCCTCACTGTTTGCGGAATTGGAAGAACTGGTCGCCGATACGCACCGTGCATGGCGCCTCCAGCTGCATCGGCTTGTGTTCCACTTTGGTTTCGACATCGTCTTGGATGATGTACGTGCCGTTGAGCGAACCGTAATCCTCTATCCACAGCGTGCCATCCTGGTCGAAGCTGATCGCCGCATGGTTGCGTGAGATTGTGCGCGTCGGATCCTCCAACTTGACCGATTTGGCACCGGCGGGCACTTCGGCCGAAGGCTTGCGGCCAAGGAGCACGCCCATATCCACGATCACCTGCTGTCCGGTCTGCTCGTTGTCCAGCACGTACGTGTGCTTCGGCTGCTTCATGGTGAAGGCTTCGGAAAGCACGGTGCCGTCCCAGTCGATATCGTCCTCGTCCGAAACGGCAGCGTCGCCCTTCGCAACGGAAACATCCTGCATATCGTGGTCGTCCGATTCGTTCTGTGCGGCGAGCCGTTCGCGTGTTTCCAAGGAATCGGCGGCATTGTCGACGGGTTCGGCTGTGGGTTGCGCCATCACCGTGACGTCATCGTCATACCACCCTGGTTCGGGCGGCGGCGGGTAAGGTAGAAAACTCATATTCCCATTGTAGGAAGGTGACGTCCATGCCGTCTGACGATACTCATTCTGCAATACGATGCTCGCATATTCCATCTCAAAATATTATGCCGTAACTCGTCAAAAGAGACGGACACGTCGATGTTTCCCTCCGTGTTCACGGATTCGACATTCAAAAAAGGAAAAAGGATAAGAAGGACTTTTCTCATGGCGAACACTCCTCCGTATGGTCAACCGCAGAATGGGCAACCGCAGTATAACCAGCCTCCGCAGCCGCAGGCGCCAAACTACAGTCAGCCACAGCCGGGCGGGCCTCAATACGGACAGCCGCAACCCATGCCGTACGGCCAGCCGCAGCAATACGGACAACCGCAACCTTATGGACAGCCTCAGCCGCCGATGCCGCAGTATGGTCAGCCGCGGCCGATGCCGTACGGTCAGCCCGCCATGCCCCAGCCCACCGCGTCTCAACCGGCGGTTCCACAGCCTGCGATGCCACAATATGCCCAATCGCAACAATACGGTCAGCCGCAACCGCCAATGCCCGGCAACTTTCCTTCCCAGCAAGCCGGCGCCGCGGCCAAAAATAAGCCGCCGGTCGTCATTATCATCGGCGCGGTGGCCACAGTCGTCGTCATCGCGCTGGCATCGGTGTTCTTCCTTACGAATCGCGTCAGCCGTTCCGATTACGAGGAAGCGCTGGTCCAAACGCAGGCGTTGGAAAGCAGCTATACAGCCATCAATGAGGAATTCAGCTCGGCGGCGAGCGCAACGGACAACGATTCATCCTCCGCTTATGACGAGGGCAAGAAGAAGTTGAAGAACTTCAAGCAGGACAGCGACAAGCTGGCTGCCATGAAGGCCGTGAAGAAAGACAAGGACGTCAAGGAGAAGTACGAGACGTTCGAGCAGGACCGTGCGAAATACGAGAGGTACATGAACGATCTGGCCCAGACCATGCCCGCGCTCATGAAGATGACGCATACCTGCACGAAGCTGCCGAAATTCGACTCCGCCGACATGTCTTCGTACTATCGCGATCTTTCCAAGGCGCTCGAAAGCTGTGCCGCCGACGCCGGCGATCTGGCCAAGGTTCCCATCAAGTCCTATGCCGAGTATGGCGCGGATATGCAGGAAAGCGTCAGCAAGAAGAAGGACATTGTGGATCAGATGGCCGATCTGAATCTCAACGATATCGAGTATGGGTCCGCCGATTACGAAAAGCTTCAGGATTTTCATTCGAAGATGTCCGACATCGATTCGCCGACCCTGGATCAGTCCGATTTGCAAAAGGCCGCGAAGGAGGCCGATCTCAGCGGTTCGTTGAAGGATCTGGAAACCACGCTTTCGGAGAAGATCAAGTAACGTCAAAAGACGACTGCGAAACCCTCCCCCGCGATTAATCCACAACCTCGCAATCCCACGACATATAGATATGGCGAAAGGCGGAATCGACCGGTATTGGTCGGTTCCGCCTTTCGCTATGTCAGATGATTCGTCTGTCGACTATCGTGAGGGGAATCTCACAGGGTGTCGCCCAGATCGGTCTGGCCGCCGTTGTCGTCCAGGAAGTCATCCGGGTTGAAGTCATCGCCCAGCTTCAGGTCGCCGAAGTCGATGTTGGAGAAGTCCACATCGGACAGGTCGGTGTCGCCGAAGGAGCTGTCGGTGCCTTCGCCGCCCAAACCGAAGTTCGGGTAGATGGTGTCGCGGATGGCCTTGTCGGGCTCCACCGTGGCATTGCGGTAACGGGCGAGGCCGGTACCTGCCGGGATAAGCTTACCGATGATGACGTTCTCCTTGAGGCCCTTCAGGTCATCGACCTTCTGGTTCAGGGCGGCTTCGGTGAGCACGCGGGTGGTCTCCTGGAAGGAGGCCGCGGACAGCCAGGAATCGGTGGCCAGCGAAGCCTTGGTGATGCCCATCAGCTCCGGACGGCCGGCGGCCGGCTTGCCACCGTTCTTCACGGCTTCCATGTTGGCGGCCTTGAAGCGTGCCTTGTCCACGAGTTCGCCCGGCAGCAGGTCGGTGTCGCCGGAGTCGATCACGGTGATGCGACGCAGCATCTGGTGCACGATGACCTCGATGTGCTTGTCGTGGATATCCACGCCCTGGGAGCGGTACACGGTGTGCACTTCCTCCACGATGTTCACCTGTGCGGCGCGCGGGCCGAGGATGCGCAGGATCTTCTTCGGGTCGACGGAGCCTTCGATGAGCTGGGTGCCGGCTTCGACATGGTCGCCGTCCTTGACCAGCATCGGCGCACGACGGGTCACCGGGTAGACGATCGGCTCGACGGAGTCGTCGTCCGGCTTCAGGGTGACCTGACGGCCGCGCTCGGTGTCTTCCACCTTGACCACGCCGGCGAACTCCGCGATCGGAGCCTCGCCCTTCGGGGTACGGGCTTCGAAAAGCTCGGTGACACGCGGAAGACCCTGGGTGATATCGGAAGCGGAAGCGACGCCGCCAGAGTGGAAGGAACGCAGCGTCAGCTGGGTACCAGGCTCACCGATGGACTGTGCTGCCACGATGCCGACGGCCTCGCCGACGTCCACCAGCTTGTTGGTGGCCAGGGACCAGCCGTAGCACTTGGCGCACACGCCACGCTTGGATTCGCAGGTCAGCACGGAACGGGCCTTGACCTCTTCCACGCCGTGGGCAACAAGATCGTTGAGCACGTCCATGGACAGGGCGTCGCCGGCCTTGTACAGCACGGTCTCGCCGTCGGCCGGGTCGATGACGTCGGCCGCGAGCAGACGGGAGTACGGGCCACCGTCGGCGGCCTTGACCAGGTGCAGGTTGCCTTCGGCATCGCGTTCGCCGACCTTCATGGTCAGGCCGCGCTTGGTGCCGCAGTCCTCCTCGCGCACGATCACGTCCTGGGAGACGTCCACCAGACGACGGGTCAGGTAGCCAGACTCTGCGGTACGCAGTGCGGTATCGGCCAGACCCTTACGCGCGCCGTGCTGGGAGATGAAGTATTCCAGCACGGACAGGCCCTTACGGTAGTTGGACTTGACCGGTCGAGGAATGATCTCGCCCTTCGGGTTTGCCACCAAGCCTCGCATACCTGCGATCTGGTTGATCTGCATCATGTTTCCTCGTGCACCGGACTGCACGATGATGGCCAGGTTGTTCTTGGAATCGAAGTGTTCCTCAACCGCCTCGGAGACCTCGCTGGTGCACTTGGTCCACAGGTCGACCAGTTCCTGACGACGCTCCTCTTCGGTGAGCATACCGATTTCGTAGTTCTCGTTAACCTTGTCGGCTTCGCCTTCGTACTTTTCGATGTACTCGTCCAGTTCCGGCGGCTGGATAACGTCGGAGAACGCGAAGGACACGCCGGACCACGGTGCGCGGGTGAAGCCCAGATCCTTCAGGGCGTCCAGTGTCGCGGCCACCTGAGCGGTGGAGTAACGGGTCGCGATGTCGTCGACGATCTTGCTCAGACGCTTCTTCGGCGCCTGCTCGTTGACGAACGGGTAGTCGACCGGCAAGGTACCGTTGAACAGGATACGGCCGTAGGAGGTGGCGAACAGGACGGAGCCGTCATGGAAACGCTCCTCCTTGACCACGTCCGGGCTGCCCGGTTCCGGATCGACGACCTTGACCTCGCCCGGCTCCCAGTCCTTCGGCAGCACGAAGTCCTGCGGAAGGCGGATGAGCACCTTGGCCTGCATGTCGATCTCGTGCTTGTCGAGCGCCATTTCGGCCTCTTCCAGCGAGGAGAACACGCGGCCCTGGCCCTTGGCGCCGTCGATGACGGTGGTCAGGTAGTACAGACCGAGGATCATGTCCTGGCTCGGCATGGTCACGGTGTGGCCGTCTGCCGGCTTCAGGATGTTGTCGGAAGCCATCATCAGGGAACGGGCCTCAGCCTGGGCTTCGGCGGACAGCGGCAGGTGGACTGCCATCTGATCGCCATCGAAGTCGGCGTTGAATGCGGCGCAGGCAAGCGGCGGCAGGTGGATGGCCTTGCCTTCCACCAGGATCGGCTCGAATGCCTGGATGCCCAGACGGTGCAGCGTAGGTGCACGGTTCAGGAGCACCGGATGCTCGGAGATGACCTCTTCGAGCACGCCCCACACTTCGGAGTCGGCGCGGTCCACGAGGCGCTTGGCGCTCTTCATGTTCTGCGCGAAGCCCTGGTCCACGAGGCGCTTGATGACGAACGGCTTGAACAGCTCGAGGGCCATCGGCTTCGGCAGACCGCACTGGTGCATGCGCAGGGACGGGCCGACCACGATCACGGAACGGCCAGAGTAATCCACACGCTTACCAAGCAGGTTCTGACGGAAACGGCCCTGCTTGCCCTTGAGCATGTCGCTCAGGGACTTGAGCGGACGGTTCGAAGCGCCGGTGACCGGACGGCCACGACGGCCGTTGTCGAACAGGGAGTCGACGGCTTCCTGGAGCATGCGCTTCTCGTTGTTGAGCATGATCTCCGGGGCGCCGAGCTCGATGAGGCGCTTCAGACGGTTGTTACGGTTGATCACACGACGGTAGAGGTCGTTGAGGTCGGAGGTGGCGAAACGGCCACCGTCGAGCTGCACCATCGGGCGCAGGTCCGGCGGAATGACCGGGATCACGTCGAGCACCATGGCCTCCGGCTTGTTGCCGGTGGTCAGGAACGCGTTGACGACCTTCAGACGCTTCAGGGCGCGGGCCTTGCGCTGGCCGGTGCCCGTGTCGATCTCTTCGCGCAGCTGCTTGGAGGCTGCCTCGAGGTCGAAGTCCTGCAGACGCTTCTTGATGGCTTCGGCGCCCATGCAGCCTTCGAAGTAATCGCCGTAGCGGTCTTCCATCTCACGCCACAGGTCGACGTCGCCTTCCATGTCTCCCGGCTTCAGGGTCTTGAAGCGGTCGAACACGGCGCTCAGACGCTGGATCTGCTCGTCGTAGCGGGTACGGATGGCGGCCATTTCACGCTCGGCGCTGTTGCGCAGCTTGGCGCGTGCGGAGCCCTTGGCTTCACCTTCGGCTTCGAGCTCGGCCAAATCGGCTTCGACCTTCTTGGCGCGCTCCTCGATTTCGGCGTTGCGGCGCTTCTCGAGGTTGGCGATCTCGTTGTCGAACTCCTGCTGCAGGTCCGGCAGGTCCTGATGACGCTGCTCTTCGTCCACCTTGGTGACCATGTAGGCCGCGAAATAGATGACCTTCTCGAGATCCTTCGGAGCGATGTCCAGCAGGTAGCCCAAACGGGACGGCACACCCTTGAAGAACCAGATGTGGGTCACCGGAGCGGCAAGCTCGATGTGGCCCATGCGCTCACGACGCACACGGCTCTTGGTGACTTCCACGCCACAACGCTCGCAGACGATGCCCTTAAAACGCACGCGCTTGTACTTACCGCAGGCGCATTCCCAGTCGCGGGTAGGTCCGAAGATCTGCTCGCCGAACAGGCCGTCTTTCTCCGGCTTCAGGGTACGGTAGTTGATGGTTTCCGGCTTCTTGACCTCGCCGTAGCTCCAGTTGCGGATATCGTCGGCGGTAGCCAGTCCGATCCTCAGTTTGTCAAATTCGTTGACGTCCAGCACTCTATTGTCCTGTCTATCGATTCTTAATGCTTATCACGTTGTTCAGGGACCGACCGCGGCGCACGCTGTGTCATGCAGCGCGGCCGGTCCTTTCGATCACTGGAATTCGGGTTCCTCGGCAACCTGATCTTCCTTGGCGGCAGCGTCAGGACGCGCACCAATGTTGAAGCCCAGATCATCGGAGGATGTGGACGGATCGTCGTCCTCTTCCTTCATGTCGATAGCCACGCCGTCGGCGTTGAGCACTTCGACATTCAGGGACAGGGACTGCATTTCCTTAAGCAGCACCTTGAAGGACTCCGGGATGCCTGCCGGCGGCAGGTTCTCGCCCTTCACGATGGCGCCGTAGACGCGCACGCGGCCGTCGACGTCATCGGACTTGGTGGTCATCATTTCGTGCAGCGTGTAGGCGGCACCGTAGGCCTCGAGGGCCCACACTTCCATCTCGCCGAAGCGCTGGCCACCGAACTGAGCCTTGCCGCCCAGCGGCTGCTGGGTGATCATGGAGTACGGGCCGGTGGAGCGGGCGTGGATCTTGTCGTCGACCAGGTGGTGCAGCTTCAGCATGTACATGTAGCCCACGGAGATCGGCTTCGGGAACGGTTCGCCGGTACGGCCGTCGAACAGGGTCGCCTTGCCGTCGGGGCCGACGAGCTTGTTGCCGTCGCGGTCCGGAAGGGTGCAGCTGAGCAGGCCCTTGATGGTTTCCGGACGGACGCCGTCGAACACCGGGGTGGCCACCGGAGTGCCCGGAGCGCCCTTTTCGGCGCCCTGCGGCACGTACTTCTTCCAAGCGGCCTCGGCATCCGGATCCAGGGAGATGTCCCAGCCAGCGTGCGCGATCCAGCCGAGGTGCAGTTCCAGCACCTGGCCAAGGTTCATTCGAGAAGGCACGCCCAGCGGGTTCAGCATGATGTCCACCGGAGTACCGTCGGCGAGGAACGGCATGTCCTCTTCCGGCAGGATGCGGGAGATGACGCCCTTGTTGCCGTGACGGCCGGAGAGCTTGTCGCCCTGGGTGATCTTACGGTGCTGTGCGATGTAGACGCGAATCATCTGGTTCACGCCGTTCGGCAGTTCGTCGCCGTCTTCCTCGGCGTCCTCGCGGGTGATTTCCTTGACCGCGATGACGGTGCCGGTCTCGCCGTGAGGCACGCGCAGCGAGGTGTCACGCACTTCGCGGCTCTTCTCACCGAAGATGGCGCGCAGCAGGCGCTCTTCCGGAGTCAGCTCGGTCTCGCCCTTCGGGGTGACCTTGCCGACCAGGATGTCGCCGGCTTCGACTTCGGCGCCGATGCGGATGATGCCTCGCTCGTCGAGGTTGGCCACCGCGTCCTCGCCGACGTTCGGCAGGTCGCGGGTGATCTCTTCGGCACCCAGCTTGGTTTCGCGGGCGTCGATCTCGTACTCCTCGATGTGGATGGAGCTCAGGGTGTCGTCCTGCACAAGGCGCTGGGAGATGATCACAGCATCCTCGTAGTTGTAGCCGTTCCACGGCATGAAGGCGATGAGCAGGTTCTTGCCCAGTGCCATCTCGCCCTTCTGGGTTGCCGGACCATCGGCCAGCACGGTACCGGCTTCCACGCGTTCGCCGTCGTGGATGAGCGGGACCTGGTTGTAGCAGGTGGTCTGGTTGGAACGCTGGAACTTGGCCAGCTTGTAGGAGCTGGTGGTGCCATCGTCGTTCATGGTACGGATGATGTCGGCGGACACGTAGGTCACCACGCCCGGCTTCTCGGCCAGGATGACGTCGCCGGAATCGACGGCGGCGCGCCATTCGGCGCCGGTGCCCACGAGCGGACGCTCGGATTCGATCAGCGGCACGGCCTGACGCTGCATGTTGGTGCCCATCAGCGCTCGGTGGCCCTCATCGTGCTCCAGGAACGGAATCAGGGAGGCGCCGACGGAAACCATCTGACGCGGGGAGACGTCCATGTAATCGACGGAGCTGACCGGCACATCGACCGCTTCCTCTTCGCCGACTCGGGCAAGGGCCTGCTTCTTGACGAAGTTGCCGTTCTCGTCGAGCTCCTGGTTGGCCTGGGCGATGACGTGCTCGGCATCGCGGTCTGCGGTCATGTACTCGACTTCGTCGGTGACGTGGCCGTTGACGACCTTGCGGTACGGGGTCTCGATGAAACCGAACGGGTTGATGCGTCCGAAGGTTGCCAGGGAGCCGATCAGACCGATGTTCGGGCCTTCAGGAGATTCGATCGGGCACATACGGCCGAAGTGGGACGGGTGCACGTCTCGCACTTCCATGGAGGCGCGGTCGCGGGACAGGCCGCCGGGGCCCAGAGCGGACAGACGACGCTTGTTGGTCACGCCAGCCAGCGGGTTGTTCTGATCCATGAACTGGGACAGCTGGGAGGTTCCGAAGAACTCCTTGATGGTGGCGTTCACCGGACGGATGTTGATCAGGGACTGCGGGGTGATGGCCTCGGGATCCTGGGTGGTCATACGTTCGCGGACCACACGCTCCATACGGCTCAGACCGGTGCGCAGCTGGTTCTGGATCAGCTCGCCGACCTGGCGGATACGACGGTTGCCGAAGTGGTCGATATCGTCGACGTCCACGCGCAGGTCAACGTCCTGGCCGTCGCGCTTGCCCGGGAACTTGGTCTCGCCCGCATGCAGGGTGACCAAGTACTTGATGGTGGCGATGATGTCCTCGCGGGACAGGCTGCGGTCGTTGACGTCCTTTTCCAGACCAAGCTTGCGGTTGATCTTGTAACGGCCGACGCGGGCCAGATCGTAACGCTTGGTGTTGAAGTAGAAGGAGTCCAGCAGGTTCTTGCCGGCTTCCGGAGTCGGGGTGTCGGCCGGACGGATCTTGCGGTACAGGTCGGTCAGGGCCTCGTCCTGGGTCTGCACGGTCTCCTTGGCGAGAGCGTCCATGACCAGCGGGTAGTCCTTGAAGGCGTCGGCGATCTCATCCTTGGTCATGCCGATGGCCATGAGGAACACGATGGCAGACTGCTTGCGCTTACGGTCCACGCGCACGCCGAGGACGTCGCGCTTGTCGATCTCGAACTCGAGCCATGCGCCACGGCTCGGGATGATCTTCGCGCCGAAGACCTCCTTATCGGAAGTACGGTCCTGGGAACGGTCGAAGTACACGCCCGGGGAACGCACGAGCTGGGACACAATCACTCGCTCGGTACCACCGATGATGAAGGTGCCGTGCGGGGTCTGCAGCGGGAAATCGCCCATGAACACGGTCTGGGACTTGATTTCGCCGGTGTCGCCGTTCTCGAATTCGGCGTTCACGTACAGCGGCGCGGAGTAGGTGTAATCCTTCTCCTTGCATTCCTGCACGGTGTGGCGCGGTTCTTCGAAGTACGGATCGGAGAAGGTCAGGCTCATGGTCTGAGCGAAGTTCTCGATCGGGGAGATCTCCTGGAAGACCTCGTCAAGACCGGAGGTGTGGGGCACGGTGTTGGTGCCGTTCTCCAGATCCTCCTGGACTCGCTTCTGCCAGCGCTCGTTGCCGATGAGCCAGTCAAAGCTGTCAGTCTGTACACCCAACAGGTAGGGTACATCAATGGGCTCGCGGATGGAGCCGAAATTCACACGGTCCGACGCCTTGTGCAGATCAATATCATGCTGGTCGGCGCGTGCGATGATGGTGGTGGTGTTCGTCGTAGCCTCAGCCAATGGACGTTCCTTATCGCTCGCTAATCGTATCGATATGTTTCCCCGGAAGCGCTCTCATTGGCCACCATATGCCTAATACGCGGGCGCTTCTTCCTTGTCAGCGTGCCCGCTATATGACACGCATCTACGCAAAGTCATAAGAATAGCATAACCTGTAGATTTTATTCCACTGTGATGCCGACCGGTTCCGACTTGGTTTTCGCATGTCCTTTGACCGACAGTTGGGCCGAATACACGCCACGGTCCACGTTCGGCAGGTCCGCCGCGTCGGCGCATTCGCTGCCGGAACGCACGCCCGGCCAAGTGATCGTCTGCTTGACCTCGTCGCCCTTGGCTATCAGCCGGTAATCCGTGTCCACGGGGCATACGTTCGATTTCCAGACCACGTCCTTGCCCGACTTGATCGTCAGCACCATGCCCGCCTGGGACACGTCGATCAGACAGCCAGCCTTGCCGGAACCGTTGTATTTCACGGAAGCGGTGAAGTCCATCGTACCGCCCACACCGAAGCTCGATGCGGCCGGAGTAAGCGACAGCGCGACGTTGGATGCGTCGCAATCGGGGACGCTGCTTTTCTGCTGTTGGGTCGGCGACGGCACCTCCTTGCGGGAGATCGCGTAAACATCGGCATGGTGGATTTCGCGGTTGACAGCGACGACGCCCTGCGTCAGCGAATACAGGCAGAATACGATGAAGCTCAGCACCAGCACCGTCGCGATACCGAAAACGATGCGGCGGCGGCGATACATCGCCTGCTGTTGTTTCGTACGTTTCTTACCGGTCCGCGGGGAGGTCTTGTGAGCCATGGCTCCCAGTCTAGCGTGTCATCCTCCGTGCGGCACCGCGGCCGCACGCACCACGCATGCCGTGTACGTTACACCGGCAGCCGCACCCCTCCCCCGAGCAGGATTTCGATCAGACCGTCCTCGTCAAGCGACGCGATGCATTTGTCCAGCTGCACGTGGTCTTTCCACAGCCGTTCGACGCTCTTGCGATCAAGCACCGTCTCGCCATCCGGCAGGCCGCGCAGCGCGTTCAGCACCAGCCCGCGCACCTGCCGGTCCGTACCTTGGAATCGTTGGCGTGGTCGCGTACGCCGCTGCCCCAATCCCGGTCTTCCGTTGCGTAGGAACGCGCATTTTCCGGCGATCGGACAGGCTTCGCATAATGGCGATTTCGCAGTGCACACCGTCGCGCCGAGTTCCATGACGGCCTGGTTCCACACGACGGACGGGCGATCGAAACGACGGCATTTCGCGGAATCATCGTCCGGCAGCAGCCGTTTCGCCAGCGCGCGTTCCGCGGGACTTGCGCTGCCGCCGAGCGATTCGACGCCGACGAACGCACGTGACAGCACACGGCGGATGTTCGTGTCGACCACCGCGATACGTTCGCCGAAAGCGAACGACAGCACCGCGCTTGCCGTGTAATCACCGATGCCGGGCAGAGCAAGCAATTCGTCGTACGTATGCGGCAGCTCGTCGGCGTAATCGTATGCGATGACGTACGCGCATTCCTGCAATCGCAGGGCGCGCCGCGGATAGCCAAGCCGCCCCCATGCGGTGATCACGTCGGATTTCGGGGCGTCGGCGAGCGCGGCTGCGTCCGGCCATCGGTCCATCCATGCGGTCCAATACGGCACGACGCGGCCCATCTGCGTCTGCTGGCTCATCACTTCGGAAACGAGCACGCCCCACGGTGTGGTGCGGCCGAATCGCCATGGCAGGTCGCGCACGTTGGTCTGCCACCATTGCGCGAGCGTCGTTGCGATTTCGTCAGCATCGGAAGCATCGGAGGTGACGGCGGTGGCGGAATCGGCAAAGTCGTCAAAGTCGGCGTCACGTACGGCGGTGTCGTATGTGGTGTTCGTGTCGTTCATCGTTCCTATTCTTAGCATTTATGACGAACGAAGAACATACCGATAACGCGCAGGGCGCAACGCGCGACGCCGAGACGCAGGCGGCCGAAGCCAAGGTCGAGAAGATGTTCGAATACGGGTACCGCAAGTCCAATTACGGCCCGGACGAACTGGTGACCGACGCGCACGGCAATCCGATTTCCGTGGTGGACGCGATGCTGAGCGCGAAGGACGCGGCGAAGGCGGAGACCTCCACCCCGCACCTGTGCTACTACTCCCCGCGTATTCCGGGCAACACGGGTTCCGCGATCCGCCTGTGCGCCGTGACGGGAACGATTCTGCACCTGGTGGAACCTTTGGGTTTCAATCTGCGGGATACCAAGCTGCGCCGTGCGGGGCTCGACTATCATGACATGGCGCATGTGGTGCTGCACCCGAATTTCGAGGATCTGGTGGAATCGATGCCGGATTCGCGCATCATCGCCTTCACCGCGCACGCCACCAAGCTGTACACCGACATCGAATACAGGCCGACCGACATCCTGCTGTTCGGTCCGGAACCGGGCAATATCCCCGATCCGATGGACATCATGGCCGGCCCGCATGTGGCCGAGCAGGTGCGTCTGCCGATGCGTCCTTCGCTGCGTAGCCTGAATCTCACCAACTGCGCCTCCATCGCCATCTACGAAGCCTGGCGACAGTTGAACTTTGCCGGCGGTAAGTAAAAACAGTTTTACAAACGCAAAGGAGCCCGGCCCTCCGTGCAGGAAGGTCGGGCTCCTTCGTAAGAACGTCAGTTCTTGAAGGAGTGGATCGGCGCCGGAATGCGGCCGCCACGGGTCACGAAGGCCTCGCAGCTGGTCTGGTTCACCGGAATGATCGGCGCGTAGCCCATGAGGCCGCCGAAGTTGGCCATCTCGCCCACGCCCTTGCCTTCCACCGGGATTACACGCACGGCGGTGGTCTTCTGGTTGACCATGCCGATGGCCGCCTCGTCGGCGATGATGCCGGAGATGGTGGATGCGGTGGTGTCGCCGGGGATGGCGATCATGTCAAGGCCGACGGAGCATACGCAGGTCATGGCCTCAAGCTTCTCGAGGGTCAGGCAACCGGAGGCGGCAGCGTCAATCATGTTCTTGTCTTCGGAGACCGGAATGAACGCGCCGGACAGGCCGCCCACATAGGAGGACGCCATGATGCCGCCCTTCTTCACCTGGTCGTTGAGCATGGCGAGCGCGGCGGTGGTGCCTGGGGCGCCCACCTGTTCGAGGCCGATCTTCTCCAGCACTTCGCCGACGGAGTCGCCCACGGCGGGGGTCGGGGCGAGCGAGAGGTCGATGATGCCGAATGGCACTCCGAGTCGGCGGGAGGCCTCCTGGGCCACCAGCTGGCCGACGCGCGTGATCTTGAACGCGGTGCGCTTGATGGTTTCGCACAGGAACTCGAAGTCCTTGCCCTTGGCCTCGTCCAATGCACGGGAGACCACGCCCGGTCCGGAGACGCCAACGTTGATGACCGCGTCGCCTTCGGTCACGCCGTGGAAGCCGCCTGCCATGAACGGGTTGTCGTCCGGGGCGTTGCAGAATGCCACGAACTTCACGCAACCGTAGGAGTCGTTGTCTGCGGTGGCGTGCGCGATGTCCTTGATGATGTGGCCGAGCAGTTCGACGGAGTTCATGTCGATGCCGGTTTTGGTGGAGCCCACGTTCACGGAGGAGCACACGATGTCGGTTTCGGAAAGCGCCTGCGGCAGGGAGCGGATGAGCATCTCCTCGGCCGGGGTCATGGACTTGGATACGAGTGCGGAGTAGCCGCCGATCAGGTCGACGCCGACCTTCTTGGCAGCACGGTCGAGCGCGTGCGCGATTTTGACGAAGTCCTCGGAGCTCTTGCAGGAGCTTGCGCCCACCAGCGAGATCGGAGTGACGGTGATACGCTTGTTGACGATCGGGATGCCGTAGTCGCGTTCGATGGCCTGGCCGGTGGATACGAGGTCCTTGGCGTACGTGGTGATCTTGTTGTAGATGTTCTCGCAGACCTCGTCGACGCTGTCGGCGGCGCAGTCCAGTAGGCTGATGCCCATGGTGATGGTGCGCACGTCGAGCTTCTCCTGCTCGATCATCTTGTTGGTCTCGTGGACCTCCATGATATTCAGCATGGTTTTTCCTTACGATTGGTACGATTCGTGGCTTCGGTTGCTTGCATGGCTTACGTGTGCCGCGGATCAGACGCGGTGCATCTTGGTGAAGATCTCTTCGCGCTGGCAGCGGATGCGCACGCCGATCTCCTCGCCGAGCTTGTCGAGGTCGTCGACGACTGTGCCGAATTCCTCGTCCGCGTTGGAATAATCCACAATCATCATCATGTTGAAGAAACCGTCGATGATGGTCTGGGAGATGTCGAGCACGTTGACCTGGTGCGCGGAAAGATAGGTGCAGACGCGGGCGATGATGCCGACAGTATCCTGACCGACGACGGTGATGATTGCCTTGTTCATGGAACTCCCTAAACGTGAGGTGTGAATATCCAGTTGCCGTCTCGGCAAATTGCCGGACGTGCCCTCAAGTATAGGAAAGGCACGTGCCAAAACACCCCTCTCCCCCGCTTTTCGCATTACATGGTGAGACGCCACACGCGCATGTCAGTAGTCAAACGTTTACCTAGGTCGTCACCGCCCACGGATTCACCCGCGCTGTGTCGCAACATAGCATGACATGCAACATCCGCCGGCAAATTACAACGCAGCGCACATATCGTGCCCATATCTCGCACATATCGCGTACATACCCCTACACATACGGCAGCGGCCCCGCACCCGCCGTGTCACAAGGAACACGCAGGAACGGGGCCGCCGGATACGGCTCTACGTCTTAGCGCCAAATACCGTTCAATGCACGCGCATCAACCGCATCGATCTTGCCGGACGACGCGATGCGAAGCTCACCGTCGCCATCAGCGCCTTGGAACAGCATGCTTCCTGCCGCCTGACCGCCATTGAGGAACACTTCGACAACATTGCGGTCGAAGAACACCTCCACCTGGCGAACATCGGTGATGCCGCTGTCGAAGTCGACATCCTCCACCGCAGTGCCCTTGGCCACCAGGCGGGTCACGCCATCAGTGCGCTGCAGCAGCAGTTCGGTCGGCCTGCCGTCCTGCGGGTTGACGCCCTTCGCCAGCACCATGATGACATCGGCATCATCCGCCAGATGCACGTTCGCATAGTATGCGTTGCCGGGAGCCATAACGACCATATCCCCGCCATCGCCGTGCACGGCAAGACGCTCGCCGAGCAACTCACGGTACACTTCGCTCACCGGCTTGCTGTACAGTCTGCCGTCACGCACATGCAATTCGCGCGGCAGCGACATCATGCCGTTGGCCAGGCACGGCTGTTCGACACGCATCTCCGGAAAATCGGTGAACCAGCCGAATACGATGCGACGACCGTTATCGTCGACGAAGCTTTGCGTGGCGTAATATCCGGTGCCGAAATCGCACCAGTCGCTGGCCTTGACATCCAGTTTCGGACCATTATCGGTGTTCACCAAGTCGCCGGCATACCAGCGCACCTGCTGGAAACGTCCCTGCTTGTCGCGGTAATGCATCAGCGCGCCCACGGCAACGGTCACGCCGTCGACCTGGAACAGGTCAGGGCATTCGTAGGTGCGTGCGATCTGATGACCGAAATCGGCGAGCACCGGCCCTTCGTAGCGCCATGTCACATTGCGCTTGAGCGGTTTCTTCGCGGAGAACAATGTCATGGCGGGAACGGTGGCGTTATTCGGCTGGTCGACCCCCGGCTTGCCCTGAGGAGAATAAGTGAACCAGCCGCCGGTGTTCTGGGTGCTGATGCCGGGAACCGCACTATCGGCGGCGTCTGCGCCAAATTCCGATACCGGCAGATTGGTGGCGGTTACCATATAGGCACGATCCGGGTCGAGCGCCTCGCCGCCCATGCCGCATTCAACCTTCGGATCACGGAAGTCATAGCCAAAATCGTCATTCGCGCGCAGCGCCACCGGCGATTCCACGCGAACATGCACGCCGTCCTCGCACAGGCAGGTGGTCTGGTATTCGGTGACGGAGGATTCGTCGCCGCGGGTTTCCAGATGACGGGTCAGGTACAGGCGGATGGCGTTTGCCTCGTTGCCGGCGACCGGATTGTCATGCTCGTCCACGGTCACGGCCGAACCGGAGAACGCGCCGCCGACGATACGCTCGTCGGTGTGCAGTTCGGGCTGCGGTTCCAGGAAGACTGGCAGATGAGTCCAATGCACCAGATCACGGCTTACCGCGTGCCCCCAATGCATATTGTCCCAGCCGAAACCATACGGGTTGAGCTGGAAGAACAGGTGGTAGCGCCCTTGGAACTGGCACAGGCCGTTCGGATCGTTCATCCAACGTGCGAACGGTTCGAAATGCGCGCCCGAACGCCCGAAACGGTTGTAGATCTGTTCCAGCGTGGGCTGTGCAGGCCAATCGGTGTCGCTTGGATTCATGTTCACGTAGCGAACGCCGTTGTCAAGCAGGTCATCGCATTCGGAAAGGTAGCCGAAGCGTACAACCAGGCCGCTTGCCGCCACGGTGACGGTGGATTTCTGCGGCACCGCAATGGAGAAATGATGCCTGCGTTCGGCGATGGGCATGGTGTGCGCCGCGATTGCGACGCCGTTGCCGTCCGCAACGGTGACGACGGCGTTCCCCTCGCCACAGCGTTCGGCGAACAGATCGAGCTGCCGGTAGCCGCCGGTTTCGACGGAGATGGAATAGGTATTCGACATAGTAGACCCCTCTACACGTGTGAAATGAATATGGAAAATGGATGGAAATACTCAAAGACGCAGTGCCGTCAGGAAACGATCGAATCGCGTTCGATGATGCGGCATCGCAACGGTGTCATCGGGCCGTTCTCCAAACGCCTGATCGAATCCTCACTGCGTGCAAGGCTTTCCGTGGCGGCTTCATCGTCGATCATGGCGACCAGCTGATGCACCGCTTCGAAGCCCATTTCGTAGTGAGGAAGCTCCAAGGTGGTCAACGCGGGCTTGAGCACGTCCGTAATGAGCGGCTGGTTGTCGATGCTGATCACGGAAACGTCTGTGCCGATGCCGACCGACCGCTCTCTGGCCGCCTCGTAGATGAAGGTCGCGCGCACATCGTTGAAGCAGAAGATGCCGTCCGGCTTGATCTCGTCGAACACGCGACCGGCTTCCGAAGCGGCGTTTGTGGCCTCTTCCACGTTGACGACCAACTGCTCGTCGAAGGGGATGCCCGCGTCCGCGAGCGCTCGGCGATACCCGGCGAACCGCTCCCCCTGGGCGATAATGGTGATTGAGGAACCGTAGTAAACGATGCGTTTGCAGCCGGCCTGAATCAGCCGATTGGTGGCATCGTACCCTGCCATTTCGTCGTCGGGGTAGATCGAGGGAATCTTGCGATTCTCGTCTTCGCTGTCGACGACGACCGTGGGCCTGCCTTCGAGTTCGGCGGGGATCTCCACAACACGGTGGTACATCATGGCATACAGGAAACCGTCCACGCGGTACTGCCGCAGGGCCGCGATCTCCTGGTTCTCCAGTTCCCGATCGTTTCCCGTGTTGACGGTGAGCAGAATATAGCCGAGTTTGCGCGCTGCCTCCTGCGCTCCCACCAGTACGCGCCCGGCATGTGGCGAGGTGGCGATCTCATCGGTGATAAAGCCGAGGACATACGACCTGCTGGTGCGCAATGTACGCGCCACGGAGTTCGGCTTGTATCCCATTGATTGGGCCGTTCCGCGCACTCGTTGCGCCACCGCCTTGCTGACGCGATTGCGGTCCTTGTTGTTCATGACCAATGACACGGTGCAACTGGAGACGCCGGCCTCTTTTGCGATGTCTTTGATCGATACCAATGGTTTTGCCTTGTCTGCTTGGCGGCTTTGTGAAGCGGATTCCATTGTATGCCCGCCTTTCTTTGGCGACACTCTGCCGTTCAGCTTTTCGCGTATCGGATGCCCGGCTGCTCCCGGTCATGGATGTCCATTCCCGGAATCCGGCCGAACGAGTACACGATCCACGCAGTGCAGAACATCGGCAGCGACATGCCGAACACCATGAGCAGACCCGGCCATTGCGCCCAGGCAAGGATCGCCAGCAGTGCGAGTCCGATCTGCAGCAGGGTGCACAGCGGACGGGCCACGATCATGGTCAGTGTTGTGCGGACGATCCACAGCGGACGTTCGTCATAGTTCGCGCGCACCACCCAGACCAGCATGGTGAAGGCCAGCAATACCAGTGCCAGCACGAACAGTACGCCGGAAACCGCCACGTCGAACGTTCCGCGTGCATGCCAGTTCATCATGTAGTAGTCGATGGCGAGCACCACCCAGCATACGGCCAACGGCCAGCCGAAGAGATTCGCCTGCTTGAGCTCGTTTTTCCATGCGCCGTGGAAGATGCCCCATACTTCCTTGGCACGCATCGACCGATCCTCGGCACGCAGCCACGTGCGGAACGTGGTTTGCGCGGCGGCGCAGGATGGGAAGAATCCCAGCACCACGGCACCCAGCAGTGTGTGCACGAGCATGGCGATGTTCACCACGAAGATCGTGAGCAGCAGACGGCAGAACCGTTCATAGGCCACGGAAAAACGAGCGAGCATGGCGAATCCCTTTCAATCAGCCCTTGACGGCGCCGAGCATGACGCCCTTGTTGAAGTACTTCTGCAGGAACGGGTACAGCACCAGCAGAGGCAGGGTGGAGACGATGATGATGCCGAACTTGATCTGGTCGGCCGCCTGCTGTTGGGCCGCGGCGTTGACGTTCGTACCGGTACCTTGCGCCACCAGCAGCAACTGCTGCAAGACCACCTGCAACGGCTGCTTTGTGTCGTCGGTGATGTAGATCAAGCCTGTCATGAAGTCGTTCCAGTGGCCGACGAAGTAGTACAGGCCGATGACGGCGAGGATGGCGGAGCTCAACGGCAGCACGATCTTGAAGAAGTAGCCGAAGTAGCTCAGGCCGTCGATCTGCGCCGCGTCATGCAGCTCCTCCGGAATGGAGGTTTCGAAGAAGGAGCGTGCCACGATCACGTTGTACACGGAGACCGCGCCCGGCAGGATAAACACCCACATGGTGTTGTTGATGCCGAGGGCCTTGTACAGCAAGTAGTTCGGGATCAGGCCACCGCTGACGAACATGGTGACGGTGAACAGGAACATGATGACGCGACGCGGCTTGAATTCGCGGCGGGACAGTGCAAAAGCGCAGGGGATGGTCACGGCCATGTTGACCGCGGTGCCGACCACCGAGTAGATGATCGTGTTGAGATAGCCCTGCCAGATGCGATGGTTGGTGAACACCTTCGCATAGCCGGCGAAGGTCACGCCCTTAGGCAGCAGTGACACTTCACCGCCGGCCACGGCGTTCGGATTGGAGAACGACGCGATGACCACGAACCACAGCGGGTAGAGCACTGCGACCACGGTGAATACCAGGAGCAGCACGATGACGAAGTCGACCGCCCAGTCGGCTGGGGTCTTCTTCTGCCGTACATGCTTGTTCCAGGGAATATCGTTCGTATTGCGGGAAACGGCCCCGGTTGTTGTTGCAGACATGATTGCTGCCTCCTAGAAAATGCTCGTATCGGAAACGCGCTTGGCGATCGCGTTCGCGGTGATCAGGAAGACGAAGTTGATCAGGGTGTTGAACAGGCCGATAGCGGTCGAATACGAATACTGGCCGTTAAGAATACCGATCTTGTAGGTGTAGGTCGCGATGACCTCGGTGGCCGGCATGTTCAGCGAGTTCTGCATCAGGTAGATCTTGTCGAAGCCCACGTTCAGCACGGAACCCATGTTCATGATGAGCAGGATCGCACAGGTCGGCATGATGGCCGGCAGGTCGACGTAGCGGATCAGCTGCAGACGACCGGCGCCATCGATCTTCGCGGCCTCGTACAGCGAGGTGTCCACGCCGGCGAGCGCGGCCAAGTAGATGATGGAGTTCCAGCCGACGTGCTGCCAGACTTCGGAGATCCAGTAGACGGCGGTGATGGCGCTGGTGGAGCCCATCAGCGATTCGTCACCGAAGAAGCGGCCCAGGATGCCGGAGCCCGGGGACAGGAAGATGTTCAGCATCGAGACGATGACCACCACGGAGATGAAGTGCGGCATGTAGGTGATGGTCTGCACGAAGCCCTTGATCTTCTTCGAGCCGATCTGGTTGATGAGCAGGGCCAGAATGATCGGGAAGATGAAGCCCATGACCAGCGTCCACAGGGAGATGCGGACGGTGTTGGTCATGATCTCGCCGAAGAGCGGGTTATGGAAGAATTCGTTGAAATATTTGAGCCCTACGAACTTGCCGCCGGTCAGGCCCTTGGTCGGGTCGAACTCGCGGAAGGCAAGCTGGATGCCCCACATCGGCACGTAGGCGAACAGGCCGACGAAGAACAGGGCGGGAGCGGTGAGGATCCACAGCTGCCAGTAGCGGCGGAAGTGGTCGGCGATGCGATCGAGCAGACCTGGTTTCTTGCGGTCGGGAGCCGCTTCCATCGCCACGGTCCGTGCAGCAACGCCTTGCGATGTTTGTGCACTCATGTTGGTCTCCAATTTAGGATGATTGCTAGGGAACAAAAATGCGGGGTCCGGCGGCAGTCACGGGAGAGAAACGAACCCGTGCGATGGACCCCGCGGTATTACTTGGCTACTTGGTGTACTTGTCGTACCACTTTTGCCAAATCTTGATGTTGGCGTCCAGGCCGAGCGTCGGCTCGCTGACCTTCTTCACGTAGGAATCCCATTCCTTGTCGACGCCGCCCTTCTGGACCCACTTGGCGATCTGGTTGTTCGCGTAGTTGGAGATGGCGGTGTTGTTGTTCTGCAGGGTGTTGGAATCTTCGGTGTCGGGGCGCACGTAGACCGGCACGACGTCCTTGATGCCGTCGACGCGGTTGCGTGCTTCACGTACGGCCAGATCGGATGCGGTGACCTGATCGGCGTTGGTATCGTTGACCATCTTCACGTCGTCGCGGATCCAGCCGCCGAAACGATCCTGCAATGCGACGGCACGGGTGTCCGGGTATTCGGCGTAGGCTTTAGCCTTGTCGATGGTGTACTGGTGGTCGCCGTCATCGGAGACGATATCCGGAATAGAGCCGAAGAATCCAGCCACGGAAAGCTTCTCGCCGTACATGGCGTCGATCACCTTGTAGATGGCGTCCTTGTTGGCGGCGTTCGGATTGACGGTCAGGCCGGAACCGGAGTAGGCCCAGCGTGCGGCGTCCTGGGAGTAATCCCACTTGACCTGGGAGTCAGGGGTGGAGGCGTCCTTCTTCAGCGGCGGCAGGGTGACGTACTGATCGCCAAGCGCGTTGCCGTACTCGGAGTAGTTGGACCAGCCGAAGGAGACACCGGTGCGTGCGGTCTTGCCGTCGCTGACGGTCTGCGAACTGTACTGGGAATCATCGCGGGTGAGCACGTCCTTCGGGATGAGCCCCTGGGCCATCAGCTCGTGCAGGTAGGAGACGACGTCTTTGAGCGCTTCGGAGGTGTAGTAGCTCTTGACCTTGCCGTTGTCCACATAGTAGCCCTGCTCGGAGGCACCACCGCCCATGAAGGAGGTGACCACGCCTTCGGAGTTCATCAGGGTCAGCGGGCTCCACAGGCCGAAGCCGACGCTGCGGATGTTCATCGGGATCTCATCGGCCTTGCCGTTGCCGTTCGGATCGTCGCTCTTGAAGGCCTTGAGCACGTTCTCGAGCTCGTCCCAGGTGGTCGGCGTCTGGAGGCCCAGTTTGTCCAGCCAGGTCTTGTTGATGAACATGTGGGTGCCGGAGACCTCGTAGCCCTTGCCTCGATCGGAGGGCAGCATGGCGATCTTCGTGCCGTCGGTGACGTACTTTTCGGCGCCCTTGTTGTTCTTGAGGAACTTCTTGACGTTCGGCATCTTATCCAGATGCGGCTTCAGATCCTCGAAGTAGGTGTTGTATTTGGCCGCGTCGACCATGCTGAACAGGCTCAGGCCGATGTCGGGGAATTCGCCGGCGGCCATCTTGGCGCTCTTCTGCTGGCCCCAAGCATTGTCGGCGACTTCCTGCCACTTGATGGTGCAGTCGCAGGCGGCCTCCAGATCCTTGGAGTACTGGGTGTCCTGCATCGGATGGTCGGTCACGTTGCGACGAACCAGAATATTGACGATCGGCTTGCCATTCTCGTCTGTGGTGGCCTGCTTGTTGCCGCAGGCGGTAAGCGCCGTGGCCATAGTCGCGACTGCAGCGATTGATGCCAGCAGGCGAACACTTCTTCGTGCCATGATTAGGCTCCTTCTTCCTTGATGTTTCCTCCTCGCACCGATGTGAGACACACCAGCACGACCCCGTCAGCCACTTACTTTGTGACTGTTTTCTTGCGGTGGTTAACACTATAAATCGTTAATCGTTTAATGTCAAACGTTAATCGTTTATCTCAATAGTTAGCGCTCTCATCAACCAGTCCCCCCAGCGTCGCAAGCGTAAACTTCGGCTCCATACTGCCGTTCTTGCAGAACACCGGAATCACCCACATCGCGACACGCCGTTAATCGTATAACGTATCGTTTTTCATCAAATACACGTACAACCCGTCCGTTGTACGCACAAAAGCGTAGCCGAACAGGACGGCCACCAAGTCGACACGTCGCTACTTACGAAAGATGCTCCCCTCCTTCAGGAAGAAGGAGGGGAGCACGAATACGATCACAGACAGCACCAGGCCAAACACGTAGCCGCACCGGGAGCCGGGATGAAGCGTTCGGCATCGTACCTGCTGGTCATCGCCGTGGGATACGCTGTGCGCCATCTGGTCCACAAATAAATCGTGCAAAAGCGCGCGTTGGCGCACGTCCTTTTTCATGGG
>OMBN01000182.1_pt1 | contig 66507 bp, 47 predicted proteins | sample 1644891 | NCBI WGS metagenome assembly OMBN01 (sample SAMEA103958144, study PRJEB25191) | human gut metagenome | reverse complement strand
ACGCCGGAATCGCGCAGGTTCAGCGCATGGGCGTGGCCCTGGGAACCGTAACCGATGATGGCAACCTTCTTGCCTTCGAGGACCGAGAGATCACCGTCGTTCTCATACCAGATTTGTGCAGCCATTGTACTTGGCACTCCTTTTGTGTAGTGGGGTGAACGCTTGAAAAGCGTTCGGGTTTCTACCATTCGCAGATGAAATTCGTGGTTTCGTGCATGGATTTTGTCCTGCAAACTGGGGTCCATCCTACCGGAGGCGGTGCCTTGACACGTATCCAGTCCACAAAGTGAGCCGAGAAACCGTAAAAAATCCACTGCTCACTGGATGATGGATTCGCGTATCCTCGGCCGGGAATGGCATAGGATAGGCATGTCGTATTTCTAGTAGGAAGAGATGCCATGGTTGCTGTGACTGGTCCCGCGCCGGGATCTGAACTGACTGCGGAAGCCGATGAGGTCGAGGAACGTAGCTCGGCCGGTGTGTTGCATGTGGCGGCGATTTTCGCCTCGCATATGGTATTGCAGCGCAACAAGCCCAACGCCGTGTTCGGTGCGTTGGATGCCGATTGCGCAGGTATGGAAGTCGTCGCGCAGATTCGCGATTTCGACGGGCCCACGCGTACGCTTCGAAGGATCTCAAGGACGGTCTTTCGCCGTGGCGCGTGATGCTTCCCGCGCAGCCGGAGGGCGGTCCGTACACGCTCCGCGTCACCGCGGGCAACGATTTCCTCGAATTCGAGGACGTGCTGATCGGCGAGGTGTGGCTTGCCGGCGGCCAAAGCAATATGGAACTTGAGCTGCGCAACAGCGAGAACGCCGAAGCGGCCCTTGAGAATTGCGCCGATCCGCTGCTGCGTTTCTACAACGTGCCGAAAACCGGCGTCATCAACCGCAATGCGGAGAACGCGGCGAGCTGGCAGGAATCATCGCCGGAAAACAGCGGTGTGATGAGCGCCGTCGCCTATTATTTCGCGCACAAGCTGCGCTCCGAACTCGACCCCGATCTGCCGATCGGCATCGTGGACTGCTATATCGGCGGCACGTCGATCACGTGCTGGATGAGCGAGGACGCGTTGAATTCCAGCGAGGCAGGACGTGGCTATCTCACCCGGTACGAGCGTGCGATCGCCGGCAAGACGCAGGAGCAGTTCAAGCTGGAAACCGACGAATGGCAGACGAGATTCGATGCTTGGAACGCGAATATCGCGGCCGCCAAGGAAGCCGATCCCGACGTGACGTGGGATACGCTGAACGAACAGTACGGCGCATGCCCGTGGCCGCCGCCGGTCACGCCGACGTCGCAGTACCGTCCGACCGGACCGTTCCGCGCCATGCTGGAACGCATCGCGCCATACTCGCTGGCTGGTTTCCTGTGGTACCAAGGCGAGGAGGACGAACCGTATTGTGGGTCCTACCGTGAGCTGCTGGGCATGCTGATCGGCGAGTGGCGCGCCATCTGGAGCGAGAACCTGCCGTTCCTCATCGTGCAGCTTCCGCAATGGATCGACAAGAAGGTGGACGAGACCGAAGGCGATCCGATGCTGTGGCCGGTGCTGCGCGAGGCCCAATGGGACGCGGCGCAGTCCATCGACAACGTGTACGTCATCTGCACCATCGATTGTGGCGAGTACGACAACATCCATCCCGTCGACAAGCGCACTCCGGGCGAACGGCTCGCCGATTGCGCGTTGAGGCAGGTTTACGGCATGTCCCGCATTCCCGTGTACGGGCCGACGGTGTTGGGCTTCCGTTGCGATCCGAACGGCCGCGTACGGCTGTTCTTCCGTTACGCGCACGGCCTGCATTTCGACGGCACCACGCCCGGCAGCAGGAATCAGGGCTCCGATGCGGAGCCGCCTTCGCTGGTGCGTTCGCCGGAGAGCTCCGGTTTCGAGCTTGCGGGCGCGGACGGCGTGTTCCATCCGGCCACCGCGGCGATTTTCGTGGATTGCGATATCGACGACCTCGTCAATTCCAAGGTGAACGTGGTCGATTACAACGCCACCGAATTCGGCATTCCCGTCAACAGCCGCAGCATCGGCACGATCACGCTGGCATGTCCGGATGTGCCGGAACCGATGTCGATGCGGTACGCATGGCGCAGCTGGGGGCCGGCTCCGCTGTTCAACAGCGATGGATTGCCCGCCCAGCCGTTCCGGCTTAATCTGACGGATCACACGGCGTCGAATGACGACGGTGAGTGATGCCGTGGCGTGACGCCACCAGGTGATGATAACCGAGTGACGATATGGAAAACCGGCCGTCCCTTCGATTCGAGGGGCGGCCGGTTTCGCTATGGGGTTGTTGTGGTTGTTGGAGTCGTTCCGAGGCCGCTATGAGGGCCGCCTCGAGGTCACTTCCACAGATCGGGGCCGAAGGACTCCAGATACGCGGTCAGCTCGTCGGCCATTGCCTGCTGTTCCGCCACGCGCGGATGGCCGGGTGTGGCCGCCGCGTTGCGCGAGTACAGGAAGTGCTGTACGCGGTCGTCGCCTTCGTCGTTGACCGTATGGCACACCTCGTCGATCGCGCGATCCCAGGACGGGTCGTGGATGAGCACGGTGGTGGCGAGCACGATCAGCGCATGCGGATATTTTCCGCGCAGCGCGTGCACGAAATCGACGTACCGGGCCCGCCAATGCGTGGCTTCCTCGCCGTCATAGTCGTCCGCCATGAAATCGCGGGGATGCGCATCGTTCTGACCCAGCGCGACCACGACGACATGCGGCGTGTATTGCGCGAAATCCCAAGGGGACGTGCCGCCCAGCTGCGTGTTGTAGACGGATTTGTCCCAGATGCTTTCCATGCCGATGTAGTCCGGCGCGTGGAACCAGCCGATGCCGTCCAGCAGGGTCGTGCCGCCCTGCGAGACCAAGTGCGCCTGCGCGCCGAGATTGCGTGCGGTGATGGCGGCGTACGAATACCAAGCGTTGCTGTACGGGCTCAGATCCACCTCCGGATCGGCCTGTCCCACGTAGCAGGCCGCTTCGCAGCGCTCGCCGCACGTTACGGAATCGCCGTACACTTCGATGCGGCGCTCCGGCAGCGGCGTCGCCGTCGGCATGAGCTTCGCTCCCTCGTCCAGCAGAATGCCATACACGTCAAAACGATTGTTGCCCTCGTCCTGCCGTTTAAAGATCGTCACTTCATGTTCGATGTTCGGCAGATCGGCGGCGATTGCCACGTCGACCGGATGGCGCGGTCCGTCGTCCTGCTGTCCGGTCGGTTCCACGCGGCTTGGATAGCCGTTTTCCATGCTGATGCCGTCATGCGCGCCGTCGATGGGCACGCGCGCCTTGACCTGCATGCCGTCGATGATGGCGCCGAGATACGCGTCGCCGTACCCCCAATGGTTGACGAGGCGCACGCCGATGCTGGTGCCGGTGCAACGGAACGATACCTGCGTGTAGGGGAACGCCCAGGTCTGATGGTCGGCGGGGGTGCGGTCGATGCGCCCCATGAACCGAAGGTCCGGATTGGTGATTGGAATGAATCGCGATGCTTGGGTGGTGGTGTTCATGGCCCTTCCTTGGAACGAATCGATGGTGTCTCCCGCTCCGCGGAACGGGGCGTGTCGTTTGCAAACAATCTATGACATCGGTTAACCTCATCAATATCTTAACCGCTTCAGTAAAGGACACGCAATGACGCTAACTTTTCCACAAGATTTCACATTCGGCACGGCCACAGCGGCCTATCAGATCGAAGGCGCGGTGACCGAGGATGGCCGTTGCCCCTCCATCTGGGACACCTTCAGCCATACGCCGGGAGCCACCATCGCCGGCGACACCGGCGATGTGGCCACCGATTCCTACCATCGTTGGCGCGAGGACCTCGCGCTGCTCAAGGACCTCGGCGTGGACGCCTACCGCTTCTCGATCGCCGTGCCCCGCATCATATCGACGCCTGATGGCGTGCCCAACGAAAAAGGCCTCGACTTCTACGAAGGCGTCGTGGACGCCCTGCTGGAGGCCGGCATCAAGCCGGTCGTGACGCTGTACCACTGGGATTTGCCGCAATACCTCGGCGACGAGGGCGGCTGGCTGAACCGCAGAACCGCCTATGCGCTCGCCGACTACGCGGGTATCGTGGCCAAGCGCCTCGGCGACCGCGTCGACACCTGGACCACGCTGAACGAGCCGTGGTGTTCGTCCTACCTGAGCTACGGAGCCAAGGAGCACGCGCCGGGCCTAGGCCTCGGTCCCGGCGCCTTCCCGGCGGTCCACCACCTGAATCTGGCGCATGGTCTGATGACGCAGGCCGTCCGCGCCGAAGTGGGGGACAAGGCCAAGTGTTCGGTCACGTTGAATCTGCAGTTCAACCGTGGCGACGCCGACGCCTGCCATCGCCTCGACCTGATCTCCAACCGCGCTTTCCTCGACCCGATGCTGCGCGGCCGTTACCCGGACGAACTGTTCTCCATCACCAAGGGCATCTGCGACTGGGACTTCATCCAGTCCGGAGACCTCGAGCTCATCCACCAGCCGATCGACGTGTTGGGCATCAACTACTATTCCACCAACCGGGTGGCCATGTCCGACCGTCCGCAGTTCCCGCAAAGCACCGAGGCGTCCACCGCCCCTGGAGCGTCCGACGTGGACTGGCTGCCCACCGAGGGCCCGCACACCGACATGGGCTGGAACATCGATCCGGACGGCCTGCATGACCTGCTGGTGCGCGTGCACGACAACTATCCGGAGGTCGATCTGGTGGTCACCGAGAACGGCATGGCCTGCAAGGACCAGCTGACGGTGAACGAGGACGGCACGAAATCGGTGCATGATCCGGACCGCATCGACTATCTCAAGCGTCATTTCGCCGCGGCGAAGCGCGCCATCGACGAAGGCGTGCCGCTGACCGGCTATTTCGTGTGGTCGCTGCTTGACAATTTCGAATGGTATTTCGGCTATGCCAAGCGATTCGGCATCACATACGTCGACTACGCCACGCAGGAGCGCATCCCGAAGGACAGCTTCATGTGGTACCGCGATTTCCTGGCTTCCCGCAAGGGCTGAGCGTCCGGCGATCGCCGTCGCGCGTTGTTCCATGAACGGCGTGCCGCGTCCGTTCATGGCGTGGCACGCCGTTTTCGTTGCGATTCCGCCGTTTTTCGCTGCTGCAGGATTTTGCATACGTATGCTTAAGCGCTTAACGACACTCCGGTAAAAAAATTTACATTAACCCTCTTAACGTGAACGGTCGCGGGTTGTGGGGGGATGGACATCAAACCGCTTCGATGTATTGAAACGATTGGTGTTTTCTGTATTTGAAGCGGGTTGACCATAGGGTTGCGACGGCACTGCGGCTGTGCGGCGAGGGCGCGGAGCGCAACTTAAGCGCTTGACAAACTTAAGGGGTTCATTTATGGTATAACTACCAGTTCATCAAAGGCAGGCAGAGAGGCCTGAGATGAAAAAGGCATCACCAATGGAGCATCGGTGCCGAGACTCCGGAAGTGATGGACAAGGATTCACAAGGAAGGATCGGAAGATGAATCTCAAGAAGATCGTCGCAGCCGGCATCGCGGCTGTCTGCGCGGTGAGCATGGCGGCCTGCGGTGGCAGCGGCAGTGGCTCCTCCAAGGTCACCGACATACAGTACAAGGACATCAAGCTTGGTCAGACCGGCAAGGACATCAAGGCCAATCTGAAGCTGTTCAGCCATCGTACCGATATGCTCAAGAACGACTATCCGGGAACGACCTGGAAGCAGTACATCGCCGAATTCAACAAGACCTATCCGAACATCAAGGTCACCGTCGAAGCCAACAGCGACTATGCCAACAGCGCCATGACCCGTCTGCAGGGCGGTGACTGGGGCGACATCATGATGATTCCGGCGGTCGACAGGGCCGAACTGCAGAACTACTTCATCTCCTACGGCTCCCTCGGAGACATGAACAAGGAGATCAAGTACGCTGTCAACCAGTCCTACCAGAAGAAGGTCTACGGCGTGGCTTCGGTCGGCAACGCCTCCGGCATCGTCTACAACAAGAGGATCTTCAAGGAGGCCGGCATCGACAAGCTGCCGACCACCCCGAAGGAATTCATCTCCGACCTGAAGGCCATCAAGGAGAAGACCAAGGCCACTCCGCTGTACACCAACTACGCGGCTGGTTGGACCATGGGCGCCTGGGACGCGTACATCGGCGGCACGGCCACCGGCGATCCCAACTACATGAACAACGTCTTCACCCACACCAAGAACCCGTTCAAGGATCCGGGTGACGGCACCCACGCCTACAACGTCTACAAGATCCTGTATGACGCCGTGGCCGATGGCCTGACCGAGGACGATTACTCCACCACCGATTGGGAAACTTCCAAGAACAAGCTGAACAGCGGCGACATCGCCACCATGGTGCTCGGCTCCTGGGCGGTCTCCCAGATCCAGTCCGCAGGCGACAACGCCAAGGACGTCGGCTACATGCCGTTCCCGATCTCCGTCAAGGGCAAGCAGTACGCCACCTCCGCTTCTGACTACGCGTACGGCATCAACAAGAACTCCTCCACCACCAACCAGGAAGCGGCCATGATCTTCGTCAAGTGGCTGACCGAGAAGTCCAACTACGCCTACAACGAAGGCGGCGTCTCGATCGCGGCCGACGACGACAAGCTGCCGGACCTCTACTCCGACTTCAAGAACGTCAAGCTCATCGCCGACGAACCGGCTCCTGACGGCGAGGAGGATCTGTTCAACGACCTCAACTCCGATTCCGAACTCAACATCAACACCGGCGGCGACTCCCGTGTCCAGAGCATCGTCGAGCACGCGGCCAATAAAGACGAGTCCTACAACGACCTCGTCAAGGAGTGGAACCAGAAGTGGAACGACGCCCTTGATTCCGAAGGCGTCGACACCAAGTGATTCCGGAACGCCAGGCGTGACGGCGTGAAGTCGCGCATCCATCACTGAGGACTTCGGCTCGTTCTCGGCGGAACCAAGCCGAAGTCCTCTTCCATCGCAATTTTTCGTTAGGCAGAGAAGCAACCCAAAGAGGGGGATATCATGACTGCAGCAGCAGTGGAACCGACCGAGAAGGCCGAGATTCCATTCAACAAGCAGCCCCGAGATTGGCGTAAGGCGGGCGTCATCGTCGCCTTTTCCGCGATTCCGGTCGCACTGCTCGTAATCTTCACTTACTGGCCATTCGGATCCATGATCGGCTACTCGTTCTACAAGATGAAGTACATCGGCCCGCGCCAATTCGTCGGCCTCCAGAACTACATCGACGTCTTCACCCGTCCCGACACGCTTTCCTCCCTGAAGCTGAGCCTCTACTACATGGTCGGCGCGCTGATCCAGGTGGCGCTGGCGCTGTATCTGTCCACCATGCTGGCGTTCAAGGTCCGTGGCGGCAGCGCGTTCAAGGCCATCTACTTCTTCCCGTATCTGATCAACGGCATCGCGGTCGGCTTCATCTTCAAGTTCTTCTACACCCGCGGATACGTGTTCGACACCGTGCTCCAATGGTGCGGATTCCAACTCGACAACCTGCCATACTGGCTGAAAGACCAAAGCGTTAACAACTGGTCTCTGGTGGGCGCCTCCGTCTGGCGTTATCTCGGCCAGAACGTGATCCTGTTCATCGGCGCCATGATGTCGATCGATTCGACGCTGTACGAGGCGGCCGAAATCGACGGCGCCAACAAGTGGCAGCAGTTCAAGCACATCATCCTGCCGGGCATCAAGACCATCCTGGTGCTGAACGTCATCCTTTCGATCACCGGCTCGCTGTCCGCCTTCGAAGGCCCGTACGTCATCACCTCCGGCGCCAACGGCACCGCCACCTACTTCGTGCGCATGGACCGTCTCGCCCACACCAGCCAGAAGGTCGGCTTGGCATCCGCCATGGCAATCGTCCTGCTGATCATCATCCTCATCTGCGCGCTGTTGCAGAACCTGTTCTTCAAGTACGTGTTCAAGGATGCCGATGACGGCGTGGAGAAGGCAAGGAAGCAGGCGGCCAAGATCGAGCGCCAGCGCGCCCGCATGGCCAGGAAGAACGCTTCGGTCTTCAAGAACGGACCGAGCAACAAGGAAAAGGCGGTGGCATGATGACTGACGCAGTCGCACTCGCTAAGGAACGTTCCGCAGCCAAGACCGCGGGCTTCTGGTACAAGTTCAAGATCGGGGTGGCCGTATTCCTCAAGTATTTCTCTCTGATCTTCGTCGCTTTCATGATGCTGCTGCCGCTGGTCAGCTGCTTCGTGACCGCAGCCAAGACGGACAAGGAATACCAGAGCACGTCCGTCATGGACATGCCGAAGAACTGGTTCAACTTCGACAACTACGTGCAGGCGTTCGTCGCGTCGAACATGGCGGTCGCCTTCCGCAACTCCATCATCGTGGTGGTGGTGGTCCTGGTGGTCACCACGATCATCGGCACCATGCTGGCCTACGTGCTGAGCCGCTTCCAGTTCCCCGGCAACGGCCTGATCCGTGGCATGTTCGCCCTTGCGGCACTGCTTCCGGGCATCGCCATGCAAGTCGCGCTGTACAAGATGATGGTCAACTTCCACGCCGTCAACACGATGTGGGGCTACATTGTGATGATGTGCGGCACCGACGTGATCTCCATCTACGTGTTCATCCAGTTCTTCGAGAACATCTCGACCTCCCTGGATGAGGCCGCCATCATGGACGGCGCCTCCTACTTCACCGTCTACTACAAGATCCTGCTGCCGCTGCTGAAGCCGGCGATCGTGACCTGCGCCATCCTGAAGGGCGTCGGTGTGTACAACGAGTACTACGCCGCCAACCTTTACCTGCAGGACGCGAATCTGAAGACCATCGCCATCGCGCTGTACTCCTTCACCGGCCCGATGGGCAGCAAGTACAACCTGATCTGCGCCGGCGTGATCATCACGCTGCTGCCGATGCTGATCCTGTTCCTGATCTTCCAGAAGCAGATCTACAGCGGCATCGCAGCCGGCTCCGTGAAGGAATAAAAAACGTAACCTCCAACTTCCTTTTTCCACAACCAAGGGCCGCGCCAAGATTCATATCGCGGTGCGGCCCTTTTCTTTCCAGAATATTTGTTAGAAGGATTCACCATGTCTCACATCCCCAGCACGTTTGCTCCTCTGAACGAGGGCTGGACGTTGACCGCCGTCAACCCGGAAGCCGCTCCCGAGGCACTGCGCGCGACGCTCGCCGCGGGCATTCCGGCCACTGTGCCGGGAGAGGCCACGCTTGACCTGCTCAACGCCGGTCTGATCGACGACCCGTTCGACGGCGACAACGAGAACAAGCAGCAGTGGATCGGCGATGTCGATTGGCGATTCACCTGCCGTTTCGATTGGCAGGATGACGGCTCCGACCGTCACGACCTGGTGGCCTACGGCCTCGACACCATCGCCGACATCGCATTGAACGGCCGCCCGGTCGCCTCCACCCGCAACTTCCACCGTTCCTACCGTTGGGATGTGCGCGGTCTGCTCAGAGACGGCGCCAACGAACTGACCGTCACCTTCACATCCCCCGTGCGTGAATCCGACCACATGGAACAGGCCCGTGGCTACTATCCGCACACCGAACACCACGCCTTCAACCAGATCCGCAAGCCGAGCTATTCCTTCGGCTGGGATTGGGGCATCGACGTGGCCAACGCCGGCATCTGGCGCGAGATCGGCATCGACTCCTGGTCCGGCGTACGCATCGCATCCGTCCGTCCGCTGGTCGACGTCACCGCCGACGGCACCGGACTGCTCAACGTGCACGTCGAAATCGAACGCGCCGGCAAAGGACGCGTCATGTCCCCGTACGATTCCCATCCGGTCCGTCAGGCCGTGCCGGTGCACGCCGAAATCTCCGGCTTCGGCACGAATCTGTCCGTCGATGGCGTCGTGGCCGAAGGCCGCAACGAGGCCGTGCTGACGATCGCCGTGCCGGAAGCGAAGCTGTGGTGGCCCGTCGGCTACGGCGACCAACCGTTGTACGATGTCGACGTCACCGCCGGTGATGCCAAGGAAGCGTTCTGGAACGGCCATGTCGGCTTCCGTACCGTGCATGTGGACACCCGTGCCGACAACATCGGCCGTCCGTTCCAGATCTACGTCAACGACGTGCCGGTGCACGCGCACGGCTACAACTGGATTCCCGACGACGCCTTCATCTCCCGTGTCTCCCAGCGCGACTACGAGCGCGGCATCCGCGATCTTGTGGAATCCAACTCCAATATGGTGCGCGCCTGGGGCGGCGGCATCTACGAGTCCGACGAGTTCTACGACCTGTGCGACGAGTACGGCATCATGGTGTGGCAGGACTTCATGCTGGCCTGCGCCGCCTATCCGGAGGACGCCGAAACCAAGGCCGAAGTCGAGGCCGAGGCCCGCGAGCACATCACCCGCCTGTCCGAACATGCCAGCCTCATCGTGTGGAACGGCTCCAACGAGAACTACGTGGCCTACTCCGAGTGGGGCGGTTACAAGCAGGCCCTGCGCGACGACGACCGCAAGCCGAACGCATACGGATACGGCGAGAAGCCGTGGGGCGACTACTACTATTCCGAACTGTTCCCGTCCCTGTTGGCCGAACTCGATCCGAGCCGCTCCGCCTACCTGCCGAGCTCCCCGATGAGCTTCACCAAGTTCACGGGCGCCAACCTCGACACCGACGGCACCATGCACATCTGGGATGCTTGGAACCGCGCCGACTACACCGTGTACGCGCAGTACACCCCGCGCTTCGCCGACGAATTCGGCTACCAGGCTCCGCCGGCATGGAGCACCCTCACCGGTGCCGTGCACGACGGCAAGCTGGAACCGTTCGGCAAGCAGATGCTGGTGCATCAGAAGGCCTCTGGCGGCAACTACAAACTGGCGCGCGGCATGCGCTCGCACATCACCCCCGGCCACCTCGACGACGTGAGTTTCGGCGGCGTGGTCAACGGCAAGCCGTCCGACGGCGAGCACAGCTGGCTGATCCCCACCGACAACTGGGCCGATATCGAGGACTGGCACTGGGCATGCCAGCTGCAGCAGGCGCAGGCCATGCGCTTCGGCGTGGAGCACATGCGCTCCCTCGAGCCGGTGAACGCCGGCGCGCTGATTTGGCAGCTGAACGACGACTGGCCGGTCGTCTCCTGGGCCGCGGTCGATTTCAACGGACACCGCAAGCCGGTCTGGTATGCGTCCCGCGACTTCTTCGCGCCGCACCTGGCCACCATCCAGCCGCGCGTCTCCGAGGAATACCGTGAGACCCACAGCTGGGAAGGCGTGAAGACCGCCAACGACCACTTCGAGCTGATCGTGCTCAACGACACCCGCAAGGCGTGGAAGGGCTCCTGGAAGGTCGAGCGCGTGAACCTGTCCGGCGAGGTGCTCGCTTCCCAAAGCTTCGATGACGTCGAGCTAGGCGCGGTTTCCCATATCGGACTGCCGCTCAACGAGGACATCGTCTCCTATGGGGACGCCGGCAATGAGCTGGTCGTGGCCACCCCGTCCGACAACGCCTTCGCCCGCGTGGTCTTCAACCCGGCCGAGATCATCGACCAGAAGCTCGCCGCTCCCGCCGACGCGTTCGAAACCTCCGCCAAGGCCGTTGAAGGCGGCGTGGAGCTTACGGTTACCGCCAGAAGCTACGTGCGCGACCTGTTCTGCATGGTCGACAAGGTCGATGCCAAGGCGTCCGTCACCGAAGGCATGGTCTCCCTGCTGGCCGGCGAGAGCGTCACGCTGCACATCGCCACCGACGCGGTCTCCGATCCGGCCGCGTTCGCAGCGGCCAACGTGCTGCGCAGTGCCAACGATCTCAAACGCGAGTGGTGACGTCTTGGCTGCTGTCCGGGGAATGCCCTCCGGAACGATGGATGAGGAGGGCATTCCGCTGAACATTTCAGCATGGCGGTTCCGCTTAAGTGAAAAATTAAGTGAAGGCGCCGCCGACCCTACGAAGCAAAGTGCCGTAAGCACTGGCTTCCTGCGGGGGTTGGTGGCGCCTTTGCTGTATGATGTAGGTGAACCGTTTAAGTTCGATTTCAGCAAAGAGAAGATGTGGGTATGCCAGTTCAAAAAAACAAGGTGACGATTTTCGATGTCGCCAAGGCGTCAGGCGTTTCCAGCAGCGCCGTCTCGTATGCCCTCAACGGCAAACCCGGAGTCTCCGAGGGAACCCGTGCCAAGGTGCTGCAGGTGGCCCATGAATTGGGCTGGAAGCCGAACGGCGCGGCCCAGGCGCTGGCCAAGGCGAAGACGCAGCGCATCGGCTTGGTGCTGGATTACGATCCCGAGCTGCTGTCCGTCGAATCTTTCATGATGGAGCTGATCTCCGGCTTGGGTGCCGAGCTGGAAAAGCATGATTATTCCATTCTGGTCCGTATGGCCGTCGGCGAGGACGCCAAACTGGCGATCATCAAGGATTGGATCGCCACCGGCAACGTCGATGGACTGCTGCTGGTCAACGTGGAGCTTGGCGACCCGTGCGTCTCCCTGCTTGAGAAGAACCCGGATGTGCCGGTCCTTGCGATTTCCGACGCTTCCGTGGCCGGCAACCTGCCGAGCCTGTCCAGCGCCGACGCCGACGCTGTGCGTCAGGCGGTGCAGTATCTGTATGACCTCGGCCATCGGCATATCGCGCGTGTGGGCGGTCCTGAGGCGTTGGCCCACTCGTATATCCGTGACGCCGCGTTCTCCGACGTGGCCGCCGAATTGGGCATACGGTACCGCTGCCTGCATACCGACTACACGCCTGAATCCGGACGTGAGGCCACCAATCGCCTGCTGGGTTTCGGAGAGCGTCCGACCGCCATCATCTACGACAATGACGTGATGGCGTTGGCCGGTCTTGGCGTGGCCAACGTGAAAGGCATCGCCGTGCCTGACGAATTGTCGCTCATGTCTTGGGACGATTCCTTCATGTGCACCGCGGCCTATCCGAATCTGACGGCCATGGGCCGCAACGTGGTGGACACCGGCAAGACGGCCGCACGGCTGATGCTCAGGCTCATCGACGGTGAGAAGGTCGGCCATATCATGGAGGAGCCGTACGAGCGGCGTGCGCGCGAATCCACTGGTCCCGCTCCCGCTGGGCGATGAACGCGTGGTGATTGCGCGTTGATCGCGCGATGGCGTGGAACCATGAAGCGAAAACGCCGCATGGCCATATGGCCGTGCGGCGTTTTCGTGTGTTTTCGCGTTGCGTGAAGGATTTTGGGCGGATTCGCGGGATTCGGACGGAATCTAGTCGAGCGAGAAGGTCTTGCGGATCAGATTCATCTGCACCCAGAAGCTGGCTCCGGCGCCGACGAATATCCACAGCAGCGGCACCAGCATCAGCGTCTGCTCCGGCGCGATCAGCACCACGATGATCGGCCAGATGTTCAGCAGAAGCGCGGCGAAGGCGATATGTGGCTTGCCCAGGGCGAGCCGGGCGGATTGCGTGAGCTGCTCGCCGACGCTCAGCTTGCTGCGGCCGGTCAAAGGCAGCACGAAAGCCAGCGCCGAGCCGACGACCGCGATGACCACGATGGTTACGCCATAAAGGACGGCTACGGTGTCGGTGGATTGTCTCGACAGGTACCACAGGTCGAACAGCGCCAATCCGCAGAACGCGGCGATTACCGCCGTCAGGGCAAGCGTGGTCGGGAAGCGGCGCTTGAAAGCCGCCCAGAAGCTGCGGAAGATGCCCTTGCAGGAGCCGCTTTGCAGTTCGCGCGCCACTTCGCAGGCCGCCGCGGTCGAAGCGCCGACCGTCACAACGGGAATGGAGCAGATGGTCCAGGCGATGCTGATCATCGCCATATCGCCGACGGTGCTCATGAAGTCGTTGAATGGATTGTCCTGACTGAAAATGCTGGCCATGGTCTCCTCCGTGGGTGGTTTTTGTGGTGCTGTGCAGGCGGTTGCCGGAACCGCTATGCGCTGAGATAGTCGATGAGCCGTTGCGCGGTTGTGGGATTCGGCGATTCCCGCACGATGCCGATGAGTGCGTTGGACTTGGCTGATTTCAGCCGGTTCCACTGCCGGAAGTCGGTCATCGAAAGACCGAACGGCTCGGCCTTGCCTTTGCCGCCGCCTTCGAAATCGGGATCGTCGGAATCCTTGAAGCCCTTCATCGTGACGAAATCGCCGGAAAGCAACGTGCGCTGCCGCTTGGTCAGCGACGAATCGAGATTGGTCAGATAGCCGTAGCCGGACAGCTGCTTGAAGGTCTTCGGCGTGGCCACGATCGCGTCTATCTCATGATTGGCGATCATGGTCTGCAGCTTGCTGATGTCGTTCTCGTCGTTGGAAAAATAGGTGTCGACGAGCACTCCGCCCTTGCGGCCTTCCGGCAGGTCCATCCGTTTCGCGACCTGCGACTGCAGGCTTGCTGCCCCCTGCTGGCCGACGGCATCGTCGAACACCGCCACGTACAGTTTCGGCCCTGGTGCGGGTGCGAGGATCTGCACGGCGATGTATACGACCACGCAGACGATGGCCGCGATAACCACGGTGCGTGCCAGCAACTGGTCGCGGAAGTACTTCCATTTGCGGTTCCATGGCAGTTTCCGCAGTGTTTGGATGCGTGATTGGCCTTGGTATTCGTTGGCCGAGGAGAGTGTGTCGATGGCTTCGGCCTGCCGGCTGTCGATTTCGCCGCCTTTGTATGGTGTGGACGATTCCATGCCTGCTTCCGCCTCCCTGCGTCGCTGCGATGCCTCGTTGCTGCGGTGCCTGTGATGGCTTGCCGCCATTTGCTCCACTTAAGCGCTTAATATATACTGGTTTTCCGTAAAAGTCAATTGCGCTCATGGCGAGGTCGAGTCCTTTGCCGTGGTAACCGCTTGAAACAGCCCAAGGAGACAATGATGTTTGATCAGGGACCACATGTCGTGCTGCGCCGCGATGGCGTCTGCGTCGTGCTGAAGACGCCGGAAAACGAGATGCCGCAAGTCGAATATTGGGGCCGTGATTTCGGCATTTCCGGCGATGAGACCAGTCTGGCCCAGCTGGATGCGATGACGCTGAAGGTCACGCCGCTGCGTCCTATGCAGACCGTGATCCTTGAATTCGAGGCGCTGTGATGAGCGGGGAAACGATGGGCGGGGAAAACTTGCGGTCCGTCGATCCGCAGCCGGTCGACCCGCACCTGAACACGCTGACCCGTACGTTGTTCCGATCCTTGCACCAGGCAAGCGGCAAATTCGCCATGTTCGGCCACCAGAACGAAACCAGCAACGTGATCGGTCCGAACACCGATTCCGACGTACACGCGGTCACCGGCACCTACCCCGCGCTGTGGGGCAGCGACCTGAGCGGCGTGGAACGCGACGAAACCACCAATATCGACGGCTTCTCCATGGGCGACGTCCGCGACGAACTGCTGCGCGCCTACACCATGGGCGCGGTGACGACCATGAGCTGGCATTCCGCCAATCCGATCACCTTCGGCGGGTACGGGCACAATATGGCGCCCGGTTCCGTGGCGGCTGTGCTGCCCGGCGGCGCACGGCACGGGCAGTTCCTCGAATGGCTGGACCGCGTGGCCTCGTTCCTGGACTCGGTGGTGGACGGCGTCAGCGGCGAATCCGTGCCGATCGTATTCCGCCCGTTCCACGAGCACACCGGCGACTGGTTCTGGTGGTGCACCGGGTCACCCGCGCAACCCACCGACACCACGCCGGAACAATTCGTCGCCCTGTGGCGCATGACCGTGGACTACCTGCGCGACTCGTGCGGCCTACACAACGTGCTCTACGCCTACTCGCCCGACCGTAGCCGTATCGACATGAGCTCGGAAAGCACATGCGAGGCCGGGTATCTCTACGCCTACCCGGGCGATGACTATGTGGACGTACTCGGATTCGACGACTACTGGGACATCGCGCCCGCCGACGTCGAGGCAGAGCGGCCGCGTGAACGGCACGACGATCTGATCACCATGCTGACGGTGGTCGGGCGGCTCGCCCGTGAACGCGGCAAGATCGCCGCCGCCACCGAAGTGGGCTCGCCTGGCGAATTCGCGTCGCGGTACGTGATGAGCGCGGAAGACGAAGCCGCGCTGGCCGGCGCCGGCGCTTGTGCCAGTGCCGCGGATGATGGTTGCGCTGCCCATGGCGAATCGAATGCTGTCGGCTCCGGAACAGCCCAGACAGCTGCGCCGTCCGAATCCGATTCGCCGTGGACGCGCTACCTGCTCACCGCCGCGCTCGCCAACAGCGATACGCGTCGGGTGCTGTGGTACATGCCGTGGCGCAACGATCCGGGCGCCGCTGGAACCGGCGCATACGGCACTCCGGTGGAGGGGTCGCGTTATGCGGCTGATTTCCGCCGTTTCACCAAGCATCCTTTCATCCGTATGGCCAATACCCTTCCGCCGCTGTACTGATTCCCGGATTCCCGCGGCCATCCGCGCCGGTTGAGACGGCAATCGTCGTCGATGCCGGAGGCGCGGATGAAGGACTTGACGGCGCGGATGGCGTGTCCCACTTGCAGCTTAAGCGCTTAATCACTACAGTAGGGCACAGCGGCGAGGGAATATGACGAAGTTTCCCGAGCACATAACCGAACAAGGTGCGAACGCAAGGGGCGCATGCACATGCGGCGCGTCGCTCATCGGCGCGCCGGAACGTGCGTTGCGTGAAAACCAAGTGCGCGATCGCAGGAAATCAGGAAAGGATTTGACATGGCTGTCAAAGACAAAAAATATCAGCTGGGAACGGCGGAAAACAAGGCGTTCCTCGACGCGGCCCGCGACAATCTGCTGAACTTCGGCACGAAGTTCCCGGCTCCCGACGGCAGCTCCTACTGGCTGGGCGACGACGGCACCCCATGGAAGGACCGCAATCGCGCCACTTGGATCACCTGCCGCATGACCCACGTGTACTGCCTGGGCGCATTCGTCGGTTTCCCGGGTGCCGAGGAGCTGGTCGACGCCGGTCTGAAGGGTCTCAAGGGCGCGCTGCATGACGACGTCAACGATGGCTGGTATCCGGAAATCACCCCCGAAGGCGGCTACACGCCCACCAAGCAGTGCTATGCACACGCTTTCGTGCTGCTGGCCTCATCGTCCGCGACCCTGCTCGGTCGCCCCGGTGCCGCCGAACTGCTCGACCATGCCGAAAAGGTCTTCCTCGACAAGTTCTGGGACGACGAGACCGGCCTGTCCGTCGACACGTGGAACACCGAATTCACCGAACTCGACCCGTACCGCGGCCTCAATGCCAACATGCATTCCGTCGAGGCGTTCCTCGCCGTGGCCGACGTGACCGGCGACGAGACCTGGCGCAAGCGCGCGGGCCGCATCATCGAGCACGTGCTCGGCTGGGCGAAGGCCAACAACTGGCGCATCCCCGAACACTTCCATTCCGACTGGTCGCTCGACCTCGAATGCAACCGCGAGAAGCCGGACGACCAGTTCAAGCCGTACGGCGCGACTCCGGGCCACGGCATCGAATGGGCCCGCCTGATCACCCAGTGGGCCACCAGCACCTATCCGTCCGATCCGGCGGCCGCGGCCCCGTACATCGACGCCGCGGAGCATCTGTTCAACCGTGCGGTCGAGGATGCGTGGAACGCGGACGGTGCGCCCGGCCTCGTATACACCACCGACTGGGACGGCAAGCCCGTCGTGCACGACCGTATGCATTGGACGCTGGCCGAGGGCATCAACACGTCCTCCACGCTCGCCCGCGTGACCGGCAAGGAATCGTACGCCAAGTGGTATGCGACGTTCCTCGAGTACGCGGACAGCACGGTGATGGATCACGTCAACGGATCCTGGTTCCACCAGCTCGACCGCACCAACCAGCCGATCGGCACCGTGTGGCCGGGCAAGTCCGACCTGTACCACGCGACGCAGTCCATGATGATTCCGCTGCGCGACCCGAGTCTGTCCATCGCACCGGCGGCCAAGAAGCAGGGCTGAGCCTCCATCAGCCGGCGTAAAAAACGGCCTTCCCGTCCGTATGTTGTCACCGCGGATCGATTGATCCGGTGATTTCCATACGGACGGGAAGGCCGTTTTATGTTGCTTATGGACGCTTCCCGCGTGGGGCTTGTCGTTCCTTTTGCCGTTCCTTTAAGGAATCGTGTAAGGAAGTGCGTAAGGAAGCGCGGTCATTCGGCGTCCGCGGCGGACGCGTCCGCCTGCTTGCGGCCGACCTGCGTGAGCTGGTACGCGGCGAACAGCACCGCCAGCCAGATGACGCCGGCGATCACGGCGATGCGATAGCTTGCGGAGAAGCACATGAGCACCACAACCAGCAGCATGAACGCGATCACCACATACGGCGTCACATTGGCGAACGGCAGCTTGAACGCGATCTTGTCGAGCGCTTCCTTGCCCTTCAGCCCCTTAAGTTCGGCCGGGCCATCGCCAGCCGCAACCATGCGACGGAACTTAATCTCCGTAACCATGATCATGATCCAGTTGATCGCAGCCGCGATCGTGGCGATCGACATCAGATAATTGAACGCGAATTCCGGCCATACGAACACGACGACAACGGCAATCGCAATAATTATCGCGGAAGTGATAACACCCCCGACCGGCACGCCTTTCTTGCTGAGCTTACCCAGGTAAGCCGGCGCGTTGCCCTGCTTTGCCAGCGAATACAGCATGCGGGAGTTGGCGTACAGGCCGGAATTGTAGACGCTCATCACGGCGGTCAGGCACACGAAATTGAGGATGCCGGCGGCCGCGTGCACGCCGACGGAATCGAAGATCTGCACGAACGGGCTGGAATCGCCGTCGATTTTGCTCCACGGAATCACCGCCATGATCACGCCGAGCGCGCAGATGTAGAAGACGAGAATACGCCAGATGATGCCGTTCGTGGCCTTCGGAATGGTGGTGCGCGGATTCTCGGTTTCGCCGGCGGTGATGCCGATGAGTTCGGTGCCGCCGAAGCTGAACATCACCACGACGAGCGCCATCAGCAGGCCGGTCCACGTGCCGTCGGCGTTGCGGGTCATCAGGCCGTGCGGCAGGAATCCGCCGTCCACGGTGAACCAGTTGGCGAAGCTCGCGCGAATGCCCGAAGCGGTCGGCACATTGGCGATGATCACATACAGGCCGCCGAGAATCATGGCCAGCACGGCCACGATCTTGATGATGGCGAACCAGAATTCGAATTCGCCGAACTTGTTCACGCCCATGAGATTCAGCGCCGCGATGGCCACGAGGAACACCGCCGCCGACACCCACTTCGGAATGTTCGGGAACCAGTAGTTCACGAACGAGCCGACCACGGCAAGCTCCACCATGGCCACCAGCACGTAGTTGAACCAGTAGTTCCAGCCGGAAATGAAGCCCGCTCGCCGTGACCAGTAGCGCGTCGCGTAGTAGCTGAACGCGCCAGCCTTCGGATCCTCGACCGCCATCTCGCTCAGAGCGCGCACGATCATGAAGATCACGAGACCGCCGACGAGGTAGGCGAGCAGAATGGACGGGCCGGCCAGCTGGATGGATTCGCTGGAGCCGTAGAACAGGCCGGTGCCGATGGCGCCACCCAGCGCGATGAGCTGGATATGGCGGTTTTTCAACGATTTACGGAGCGTCGGCGGAACCGGCACGTCGTCGGTTCCACGCGGCTTCTTTGCGGCGGTGACGTCGCTCATGGAGATTTCCTCTTCTCTGTTTCCTTGCGATTGCGCGTTGCGCTCGCTGCTTGCGTTGCGTGCTGTTGCACGCTTGCATGTGCTTGTTTTGCTTGCTTTTTTGCGATTCGCCCTTTGTGAGGGAACGTTCCCGATTGTAGCGGGAAGCGGCGGGCAAAGTGTTGGTTTGTTCGTTCCGGAATGTCTGGTTTGCTTAACGGGTTGTTTGGTTTAGAAGTTCGATTCGCGCGATTGCTGTGCGATTCGAACGCGCGATTTGGACACGTGTTGCGGATGTGCGGTTTGGCGCGTCTTTCCAAGCTTCATGGTGTTCAATGGAATGAGGGGCTACGAACGGAGGTCGACATGGCATTCGTCAAGGACATGCTGCGAATGTGGGCGCATTCGTGGAAAAGATTCATTTCCATCGCCATGATCACGTTGCTCGGTGTGGCCGTGCTCACCGGCATTTACGCGGGCTGCCGTGACGCGTTCCGCAGCACCGACCGCTTTTTCGACGCGCAGGGCCTGCACGACGTCCAGGTGCTGTCCACCGCGGGCCTGTCGAACGGCGATATCGCCGCGTTGCGCAAGGTGAACGGTGTTGCGAAAGTGCAGGCGGAACGGTCGCAGGAAGTGACGTTCGATTTGGACGGCCGCAAGTCGGCGACCATGCAGGAAATCGGCACGAACGGCATCGACCAGCCATACTTGCAGGAAGGGCGCATGCCGAAAAAAGCCGGCGAAATCGCGGTAACCCGAAAATTTATTCGCGATTCGGGCAAGCGTATCGGCAGCCGCCTCACCGTAACCCCCGAATCGGCTTCCTCCGATACTTCCGATACGAACGATACGAACGGTGCGGACGGCACGAATGAAACGAACGGCACGGACGAGGCGCCGAGCTTCCCGACCAAGCTCACCATCGTGGGCGTGGTGCTCGATCCGCAGAACCTGAGCAACCCGGACGGCTACTCCGCCATGACCTCGTTCCGTTCCACCGCCACCACCGACTACACGTTCTTCGCGCCGTCCGATGGCGTGACCGGCACCCTCTACACGTCCGCCACGCTGCTCGTCAAAGGTGCGGCCGCCGAAAGCACGTTCGACGAATCGTACGAAAACACCGTCAAGCAGGTGACCGACCGCATCGACGGCACCGTGAAAACCGACCGCCAGAAGGCCCGTCGGCAGGAACTGCTCGACGCGGGCAACAAGAAGATCGCCGACGCGCGTGCGGAAGCCGACAAGAAGTTCGCGGACGCGCAGTCGCAAATCGACGCGAATCGGCAGCAATTCAACCAGCAGGTCGACCAGATTGTCGACATGCAGGCAAGCGCGGCTGCTGCGGGAGCTGCGACAAACGGCGCGAACGCAGGTGCGGCGGCGGCCGCAGGTGCAACTACCCCCCAACTTGACGAAACCACGCGTGAAACAATGCGTGAAACCATCATCGCCGCTAGTCCCGAACTGACGCAAGCCAAGCAGCAGCTCGACCAGGCGCAATCGCAATTGAACGAGCAGAAGGCAAGTACCGAACAAACGCTGAAAACCAAGGAAAACGAGCTGAAAACCAGCATTCCGCAAGTACGCTGGTATGTGCAGGACCGGCAGTCGCTCGGCGGGTTCAGCGCGCTCAAATCCGACCTCGACTCCATCCAGTCGCTCGGCAACGCGTTCCCGATTGTGTTCCTGCTGGTGGCCGTAATGATGAGCCTGACCGCCATGGCGCGCATGGTCGAAGAGGACCGCTCGCTCATCGGCACGTACGTGGGGCTCGGCTACGGGCGGCTGGCGGTCGCGTCGCGCTACCTGCTGTTCGCGTTGCTCGCCTGCCTCATCGGCGGCGGCCTCGGCCTGATCGCCGGCTTCCTTGGCATTCCTGCGTTCCTGCTGGTCGTATTGCAAGGCATGTATGTGATGCCCGGTCTGCGGCTGGAATACGACTGGCTGTACGGCTCGCTCGGCATCGCGCTGTTCGTGGTCGGCGTGCTCGCCGCCACCATCTACGCGTGCGTGCAGGAAATGAGGCAGACGCCCGCCTCGCTGCTGCGTCCGAAAGCGCCGCGCGCCGGCTCGCGCATTCTGCTGGAACGGATTCGGCCGGTCTGGAATCGCATCGGCTTCCTCAGCAAAGTGACCGCGCGCAACATCTTCCGCTTCAAATCGCGCCTCATCATGACGGTCGGCGGCGTCGCCGGCTGCACCGCGCTGATCGTCTGCGGCCTGGCCATCAACGACACCGTCGCCGACCTCGGCATCAAGCAATACCGCGACATCTACCAGTACGACCTGATGGTGGTTTCCGACGATTCGGACGCGTCGGCGATGCGCACGAAAGTCGCGTCAGACGGGCGCGTCACGTCATCGCTTGACGTGCGCATAGAGTCGGGCGATTTGACGGTTGCGGGCAGTGGCGACGGTGACAGCGGCAAGGCCGGCAGCAGCGGCAGCGAAAGCATCCAGCTGGTCGCGGTGCCGAAAAAGCATCTGTCCGATTTGGGCGAAATGGTCACGTTGCAGCCGGTCTCGTCCGGCATACTGGGCACGTCCGGCGTCGGCAAAACCGGTTCGCTGAAACTCGATGACGATGGCGTGATCGTCGCGCAGTCGGCGGCAAGCGCGCTGGGCGTCAAGGCCGGTTCCAAGGTGCGACTGACCAACGGCGACGGCGTGCAGGCCACGGCGAAGGTGAGCGCGGTGAATCGCAACCTCATCGGCTCGGATGTGTATGTAAGCGAAACCTACTACGCCAAGCTTTTCGACTCGAAAGACGCGAAGAACACCAAGAATTCCAAGAGTTCCGAGGATTCCGAGGCTCTGACGTGGAACGCCATGCTCGCCAAGCTTTCCGGCTCCGACACTTCGCAAACCGACTATGCGGAATCGCTCGAAGAGGACAGTTCGGTGATGAAGGCCGTAAGCTGCGCGCACATGGCCGACAGCTTCAAATTCGACCTCATGGGCGCGGTGGTGGCGCTGATCGTGGCGCTCGCCGGCGGTCTGGCACTGGTGGTGCTGTTCACGCTCGCCAATACGAACGTGTCGGAACGCGTGCGCGAGATGGCCACGCTCAAGGTGCTTGGCTTCTTCGACCGCGAAGTGCACCATTACGTGAACCGTGAGATGATGATCCTCACCGTCATGGGTGTGATACTGGGCCTGCCGCTCGGCCGGCTCGTCGGCGGCATGCTGACGATGGCGCTCAACATGCCCTCGTTGTATTTCGAGGTGGAGGTCAAGCCGCTGAGCTACGTGATCGCGGCCGTGGCGACCATGGCCTTCGCGCTGCTCGTGCAGCTGTTCGTCAACCCCGTCCTCGACCGCATCGACCCCATCAGCTCCCTCAAGTCCGTGGAGTAGCGCCCCTCCGAAGCCCTCTCAGTTCTTCGGGTAGCGGTAGTTGTGGGGGAGTTGGGTGGTGAGCTGCGGGTCCAGGCCGAGTTCCTTGAGTTGGCGGTCGATTTCGAGGCGCGCACGTTCCACAAGTTCGGCGCGACGGCTGTCCAAACCGTTCAGCCCCTCCTGCTTTTCCAGCGATTCCAACGTCTCCGCCATACGCTTGAGCCGGTCCTGATGGTGCAGCAGCGCGCGTACCTGTACGTGCTCGCGCACGATCGCACGCCATTCGGGCGGCGTATGCGCGATCTCCCGAACCGCGGTGACCGGATGCACGTCGGCCACCTGATATGTGATCGAGCCAAGCAGCGGCATCAGGAACACCGTGATCGCGCCGGCTGCGACCAGTGTCGACGCGGTGTCGCCTTGCATGGTGCCGACCTTCACCGCCAGCGATGTGACGGCGACGATGATCGGCAGGGCGGTCGTGCAATACAGCGCTACGGTGACGCGGTGATGCGATGACAGCGGATTCTCGCGTTTGTCGAGCGATAGCGCAACATATACGGGCACCGCGCGAATCAGCATGAGCATGACGATGAACGCGACGAGCAGCGCGGGCCGGCCTGCCACGGCGCGCACGTTGATCGCGGCGCCTGACACCACGAAAAACACAGGAATAAGGAAGCCATAGCCGACGCCTTCCAGTTTCATTTCCAGCGACTTGCTGCCGTCGGGGATGATGTAACGCAGGATAAAGCCCGCGGCGAACGCGCCGAGCACCGCGTCAAGTTCGAACAGCGCGGAAATGGTGACAAGGAAGATGAGCAGGAATGTGGTCAGTCGCATGAGCGTTTGCGATGACGTGTTCGCATTTTCCGTAAGGAAACGGTATAGGCGATGGCCGGTTTTCAGTGCTTTCGTGGGTAGCATTGCGCACAGTAGGCAGATGGCAAGGAACGCGCCGAGCACGAGCATGGTCTGCCAGCCGGTTCGGGTGGATAGCAGGATGGCCATGGCAAGGATTGGGCCAAGTTCGCCCCACGTTCCGTACGAGATGATGGCGTCGCCGATGGGGGTACCTTCGAGGCTGCGTTCCTTGAGAATCGGCATGAGCGTGCCGAGAGCGGTGGTGGTAAGTGCGATTACCGTGGCGATGCCGTTGATACCTTGCTTGGCGAAGAACGGAAGGAATGTCACGACCAGCCAGGCGAGGCCCAGCGTGATCACCCATGTAAGCAGTCCGACTTTGCCTTGATGTCCGGCGAGTCGTTTCGGGTCGATTTCATAGCCGGCGAGCAGGAATAGGAACGCCATGCCGAGCTCGCTCAAGAGTTTCACGGCGTCGTTCACTTCGATCACGCCCAGTCCGTACGGGCCGAGCGCGGCTCCGGTGGCGAGCAGCAGCACGGTTTGTGGAATGAACCTTCCCGGGATCAGCTGCGCCACAATCGGGCTGACGGCCGCCACCGCCATGATGATAGTCAATGAAACGAGCTCTTGCGTCATGTTTCCAGCCTAGTGAGTCTGCGTGACGGTGTGTAGAGACGTAGCGGCCCCATGATGTGCTAAAGGGTGTGCTGGGGGTGAGGTTAAGATTGTGTAAATTTTATGGGGGGTCTATGAGCCTTCCTATCTGCGGAAAATGGCGGAACTCTTTTGTTTGTAAGATAGGACTCCTTTTTTTATTGGGGGGAGTGGGATTTTTTATTCGAGGGTTTTAACGAGGGGACAATGGGGAAATCTCCGATATGATTCTGAACTAAACTGTTCAGGCAGTAGCAGTATAAGGGGCAGAAAAAATGATTGATGGCAAATTTACCGCAAAGGAGCGTGCGTATCTGTCCAGCCTGCCGGCGGTCAAAAGTGTGAGCGCGTCGCATATCCGATATTCGGACCGTTTCCGGGTGGAAGTGATGTGCCGTTATAACGCCGGCGAATCACCGTCAGCCATTTTCCGTGAAGCGGGGCTTGATCCGAAACTGATCGGCTACAAACGTGTGGAGCGGTGCATTGCGCGCTGGAAGCAGCAGGAACGTGATGAGCGTCGAAAGGGAAAAGGGGCCGTGAACCACTATCTGCGGGATGTCGAAGACGATTTATCGATCGCCGAACTGCAAGGGGCTACGCACGAAGGGGAGACGAATGATCCAACTGAGGCCGACGAATCGCAGAATATGGCGGCAAAGCTTGCGCAGGCGCAACTGACCATCAACAAATGCGATCTGCTCATCGCCAAACAGGCGTTGCGTATCGACGAGCTGGAACGCGTGCTGCGGAAGTTCATCCAGTGACGGACATGCGGCAACAGCAGGCGGAGCGCTATCGGGAACCGTCTTTCGAAGAGGCGGTCGACATTGCCGATGAGGTGCGGCAGTGGCGCAGGGATCGCAGGAAAGTCATTGCCATGCGGGTGGTTGCGGCGCTGTTGATTATTCTTGCGATAGGTATCGGCGGGTTTCCTACATTTCTGCAGTATCAGTCGGCGCGGGAGCTACGGAATACGTCGGACCGGTCCGCGCAGGCGGTTGCCGGCTGGCCTTACCCCCAGGCCGATGAGGCATTTGCCGCGGCCAAAGTATATAACAGGCAGCTTGCGGCTTCGGGACAGCCGATTCTCGGCGAGGCCCAAGACCCGTTCTCCCAAGTGCAAGGCGGCTCGCAGTCCAGTGAATCCGGTGCCGCGGAATCAAATAGCGCCAGCGCCAAAGATAAGGAATATCAAAGTTTGCTCGATTCGGGCAGCGGCGTGATGGGCACCATCCGCATTCCGAAGATTTCCGTACGTCTGCCGATCTACCATGGCACGTCGCAGTCGGCGCTCGCTTCCGGCGCGGGCCATCTGTATGGCAGCAGCCTGCCGGTGGGCGGGCGGAGCACGCATGCGGTGATCACCGGCCACCGTGGGCTGGTCGAGGCGATGATGTTCACGCGCTTGGATGAGATGCGCGTCGGCGACTACTTCTACATCGAAGTGATGGGCCGTACGCTCGGCTACAAGGTGGATCGCATTTCGGTGATCGAACCGAATGACACCTCGAAGCTGAAGATTGTGCCCGGCGAGGACCGGGTGACGTTGATGACCTGCACGCCGTACGGGGTGAACACCCACCGGTTGCTGGTTTCGGCGGTGCGTTCCGCGATTCCTGGAGTGGTTCCCGAGGAACGGAATGCGGCAAAGGACGCGCGGACGATTGCGATTGCGGCCGCGGTGACCACATTGTTGCTTGGTCTGTTGCTGGTTTGGCTGCGCAGACGGCCGTGGCATATTCGCAGACATGCGGTGTGGTGGCCGAAGCGTGGTTAGTCGTTGCGGTGGCATGCTGTGTCGGCGTCCGTGCTGTTTGCGGTCGTATGAATAATATTGCTCCGTCGAACGTCGGGCTTATGTGAATTTCGGGTAGCGCAGATAGCCGGAAACGTTGCTATCACTTGGTTTCGAGGCTATTTCATACCCCCGAATCTCCAGCGCTTAGGGTGTATGTATCCATTCCCCTTTTCTTTTACTATTCATGATTAGAGTACCGGAAGTGTATCCGCGTCGGCTGGATGCGTGACTGGTGATGAAGATGTGAATCGTGCACATGCACACGGTGCGTAAGGGGAGGTAGCAGATGAGGCATACGCGAATACAACAGGCAAAACCCGAGAGGAGCTTTGCTGAACGAATAGTCGCCGTCATCGTTGCGATCGCCATGCTCGGCGGCATGGGCTACGCCACCACTTCCGCCGCGATGGCGGCTGGTGTCGAACAGACCACGGAGCAGAAGGCCGGCATCAGCCTGGGATTGCATGATTACGATCGTAATGCCATCAATAAGAATCATGCGTTGAAATTCATGAGTGTTGGCGGTCCAAGAACGTATAACAGATATGTCGGTGATAGCAAGGGCGCATACACCGGTATTGTGAAGACAACCTTGACAAATGGGACAACCTTGACAAATGGCTATCCGGCCATGGCTGATGATAAGGGATCAGAATCATTGGATTATCTCTTTGGCGGGAGGCCTGATAGCGCCGTCAAAAACTACACGCCGGCTGGCGGACTGCTGACATTGGACGAGGATGGGTATTACGGTTTCGACGCCGATTCCCAGTATGCTGCATATAAAGAGACACCGAACAAGTTGTTCGAGCTGAGCCAGCAGACTTATTGTGCGGACCAGACTAATACTCCTTGCTTCACTCCATTTGGAAACGATACTAAGGAGAATAAATATTCCTTCGGTATGAATCTTGGCGCCGATTTCTACATGCCGAAAGACGGCAAGGTCAACAATGAGGACATGGTGTTCGACTTTACCGGCGACGATGATGTGTGGGTGTTCATCGATGGTGTGCTGGTGCTTGATTTGGGTGGTATCCATCAGGCGCTGGGTGGCGAGATCAATTTCCACACCGGCGATATCACCTATGACAAGACGCAGAGTTATGGAAACCCTCCTGCCCCAAGCATCGACCAGGCATTTGAGGAAGCGGGAAAGACGTGGGATTCCACGGCGTATCAGACACATCATCTGAGCTTCTTCTATCTGGAACGCGGCGACGGCGGCTCCAACTGCAAGATCAAGTTCAATCTGCCGGTGAAACCATCCAAGGCCATCGATATCGAGAAGGAAACCCTAGGCACCATCGAAGAGAACAAACAGTTCCAATTCCAGCTGTTCGTCAACGGTTCCTCAACCCCGTACAAGGGCAAATACAGCGTGTACAATGCGTCCACCAATCACGTCGTCCAGTCCGATCTGCAGACCAGCAATGACGGTGTGATTACGCTGACCAAAGGGCAATTCGCCCGCGTCCAGTCCGATGATTTCACTGACAGCACCGTATATAAGGTGCGTGAGTTGAATTCTAGTGGCTACACCGTGTCCGCGAACGGTGTCCCAATGACGCAGCAGGATAGCGGCAATAGTGCATACGCCGAAACCGACTCGTTCACCGTGGGCACGACGGGTCACGTGACCATCGTGAATTCCAATGTGAAGCCGTCGAACAACAAGAGCATCGTGAAAACCGATGGCGGCGACGGCGATGAATACACGTTGCATCTGACCGCATCCGGTGATAGCGCCTCCTCCACGGTCACCACTACCACTCCGGCCGACATTGTGCTGGTTATGGACAAGTCCGGCAGCATGGATAAAGACGACCGCGATACTAACGCGCAGAACGCGGCCAATGCTCTCGCCAAGAAACTGCTGACTGACAAGAATTCGAAGTTGCCGTTTGACCAACAGGTCCAAATGGCGGTGGTGACATTCAACAAGAACGCTACGTTGGAACAGGGCTTTACCACGTCTGCGAGCAGTATCAAAAGTGCTGTTTCCCAGACTCCGGATGGCGGCACCAACTGGGAGGCCGCGCTCAAGCAGGCAAACGATCTGCAAGGCCGCTCTAGTGTGAAGAAGCACATCATCTTCCTCTCGGATGGCAATCCGACATACCGTATATCCAATTATCCGATTGGGTGCCATTGGTTGGAGTGCAATCCTGACGGCAGAGGCTCCAACGGTGTACATGGCTCCGGACGCAGTGATGCCTACGGTTACAACTATGCTGCCGCCCTGTATGTGGTGAAGACTTCTACTGAGGCGAATACGATGGCCAAGCTCGCCGCTGAGGCCAGTGCGGTAAACGGCAAGGAATTTGACGGCACGAATGCCACAAATCTGACGAACGCATTCAACCAGATTTATTCCAGCATTACTTCTTCTGCGAAGATCAAGGTCTTCTCCATCACCGATACACTGTCCAATTGGGTGGATCCGGTTGATTTCGTCGGCACTGGCGATGTCACAAAGTCTGTGACGGTGAAGAACGGCAGTACCATGCTGACGAGCGGATATACGGCCACATACAATTCCGACAGTCGTACGGTGACGGTGACCTTCAACGGCGCAGACGGCATCGTCGCAGAAAAGACCGATTCCATCGACGTTTCCTTCAAAGTCAAGCCAAGCAATGCTGCATATACCAACTATGCGAAAAACCAGCGATATCCGGACAAGGGAGACGCGAAGACCGGAGACGTATCCGCCGGGAAGCAAGGCTACCATTCCAACGAGGATGCGAAGCTGAACTATTGCGTGTTCACCGAGGTCAACAACGTGACATCCTGCGACCCGACCGAAGCCGAATATCCGCATCCTGTGGTGCAGGTGAAGCTTGGCAAGATCAATATCACCAAGCAATGGTTGGACGGCAACGACAAGCATGCCAAAGATTCCGTGACGGTGCAATTGCAGCGCAAGGCGATCGGTGCGTCTACTGATGCGAAGAACGTTGATAGTCCGATCACGCTGACGCTGAACGCCGCCAACAATTGGACCAGAACGGTCGATAATCTGGTGCCCGGCTACACGTATTCCGTGGTGGAAACCCCCGGTGATGACCGATATGACGTTGACGTCTCCTATGAGGGCAACAATACCGAATTGACCAAGGAGATGGTGTGGTCTTCCAAGGCCGATGCGGGAACATTGAATGCGACCATCACCAACACGCGGAAGACGGTGTCACTAAGCAACGCAATCTCGGTGAAGAAGAATCTGACCGGTCGTGAGTGGAAGGATTCCGACCAGTTCAGCTTCACGTTGAAGGCGGAAAACAATGCTCCGTTGCCGGCCAGCTGTAAGGATCAGCAGCCATGCACTGTGACGGTGAATCATGATTCGACCGACCATACCAAGTCCTTCGGCGATATCACCTACAACGCCGGTGCCGACACCTACACATACTACGTGACGGAAAACTCGGGAAACATCACTGCACTGCACTACTCGCAGGCGAAGTACAAGGTCGTGGTGACCGTGAGCAACACTGCCGGCACGTGGGGTGCTGCCGTGACGTCCGTGACCAAGATGCTGGACGACAACGGCAAGAAGGTTCCCGAATCGCAGGGCAACAGTACGCAACCGGTCGCCTTCACCAACCATTACATCGCAGTGTCGGCGCTGCCGTTGACGGGCGGGATGACGGATCGTCAGTGGCTGTTCGTCGGCGGTGTGGTCGGCGGGCTTGCGGTGCTGCTCATCGGCGCGGCCGGTGTGTGGAACGGCAAGAAGCGACTCGTCTGAATCGCTGTGCATGGTCGGAACGTCTGCCAACTTGAAGGCGTTCCGGCCGATAATTCAAGATTTGCTGATCGCGGGAGCAAGTTGGGTTCCCGCCTCCCGCGATTGCAGAAACAAGTAATCAAACAATAAGGAAGAGAGGATTCTCATGAAGATGAGGAAACTTTTCGCCGGTATTGCCGCCGCTGCGACGCTACTGGGCGGCATGGCTCTGGGCGCAGCCAGCGCACAGGCCGATGACGCTGCTGGTACTCCGGTAACGGGCGAAGCAACGTTCACGTTCACCGCTGAAACCGCTGAACAGCTGAACAACGCCAGGCTGAAAGCATACAAGATTGGCGATTATGTCCAGTATGGTTCCGGTACGGATGTTGCCTACGGTGTGGTGACGAATTCCGCCAATAAGAAGGCCGTTGACGCCGCGTTGAAGACAGCTGGCGTGGCTACTGCTGATGGTCAGGATAACCTGGCTGCGGCTCTGAACGCCGGCCAACTGGATGTTTCTACTGTTCGCCCATGGGCTTCTCCTACGGTAACTCGTAAGTTTGCCGATGCTTTGGAGAGAGAAGGCCATTTGACTAGCGGAACTGATGTTGCGCTGAGCAACCCGGTTGCTGCACAAGACGGCTCTTATTCCGCCACCGTGTCTTTGCAGGCAGGTATCTATGTGTTCATTGACTCTGCGGTTGCTACTGGTTCTGTGACCCAGGCAATCCCGATGATTGTCGCTTCCGGCACGGTTGCTGATAAGGTCTTGACTGATCCGATTCGGGGCGCCAACACCGTGAACATGAAGAACACCAACAACCCCGAAAAGACAAAGGAAGTCAATAAGACTTCTGCTGCTATCGGTGACACTCTGATCTACACCCTTACCGGCGTTGTCGCGAACCCGGCTCCGACCGCGTTCAAGTTCACCGATACTCCGAGCAAGGGTCTGACCATCAAGGCTAGCAGCTTCCAGTTCTTTACGGAGGATGCTAATGCGAAGCGCCAAGCTGAACCTGCGAACAACTTCAGTGTTACCCCGACTGGTGATTTCACGGGTAATGGTACCGCATCTTTCGATGTCGAGGTGGAGAATCCGTCCGCTTATGCAGGCAAGAAGATTGTGGTCACCTTTGAAGCAGTGATCAATGACGAAGCTGATGTCGAGAATGGTGTCGTCAACAAGCTTGACAACTATGGCACCTCGGTTCAGGTCCCGACCACGTTTGGCAAATTCGAATTCACCAAGGTGGATCCTGATGGCAAAGGCATCGAGAACGTTACCTTCCAGGTAAAGGACGATGACACCACGCTGTACTTTGTGAAGCAGGGGGACGGTTTCTACAAGAAGGCTGCTTCTGCTGACACTCAGGGCGCAACTACTAATGTCAAGACTGGTGCTGATGGCAAGCTGTCTTTCACCGGTCTTGATAAGACCAAGACCTACACCGTCACGGAAACTGCACGTGCCAACGGCAACTACCTTGACATCAAGCCGAGCTTCACCGTGTCCTTCAACAATAATGGCGAAGCTGTTCTGTCTAGGACCACCGCTTCCGATCCGTGGGGCCTGGTCAACACCACCGCCAAGACCGTGAAGAACGTCAAGTCCATCACCCAGCTGCCGCTCACCGGTGCTGCGGGCACCACGCTGTTCACCGTCGTGGCTCTGCTCGTGGCCGGTGCCGGTGTGACCGTTGCGGTTAAGAGCCGTCAGCGCATGCACTAAACCCACAAGGCGGTAACGCCAAAAGCCATACAGGGGCCAATCCAACCGGGTTGGCCCCTTTTTGCGTGCGCCCACGACCCGACTGTCCTACGGTCCGACCCGGCCCCGCGGGAACGTCTGTGGGGTGTCATCCGCATCAGATGAGGATGTTTTTCGAGGGGATAGTGCGGGTTGATGCGACGTGTTGCAACAAGCTGAACCGTGGACGTGAGATAGTCACAGACAGTCTCCGAAGAGAGGGGAAAAAACGAGGGCATCGTACGGCAAGCGGGCCATAGAATTGTAAAGCATATTCACGAGAAGTGGGCAATGGAGACACAGGACGGGAGGTATTGCCATGCGTGGCGGCGGAGTATTCAGCGACGAGGAGATTCAGTTGCTGCGAGGATTACCGGCGGTGGCGAATGTGACGCGTAATCGTATCACCTATTCCGATGCTTTCAAGCAGGTGTGCACCATCCGATATCTTGCGGGGGAATCTCCGACCAAAATCTTCCGTGAGGCGGGATTGCCACCGGATCTGGTCGGGTACAAGCGCATCGAACGCAGCGTGGCTCGTTGGAAGGCCGCCGCCATCAAATCAGTGAGCGGCAACGATCACCTGGATGACAGCGAAATCATTGCGCAGCTCGTTGAACGGTACAAGCGTACTTTGGTGACGAGGCGGAATCTTGACAATATGGCGTCCGGTGTTCCGGATTCGAGCGTTCCCGTTATGTCCGAAGGCGCTGTCGGCGCGCATGTTTCGATCAGTGCGCTCGACGGTGATACCGCTGGCATCATCATCAAGCAGCAGGCACGCCGCATCGATGAGCTGGAACGTGCCAATGCTTCCTTGTCTGACAAGCTCAACAAGGCAATCCCGTCCCCGACCGTTGATGAGTGAAACCATTCGGCTGATTGATTGGCATGCGGGGTTTCGGGCAGACTAACCCATGATTTGCATAAGTTCTAACCCACGATTTGCATAAAATGCCCCCCCATAAGGCATATGGGTGTGTTTCGCGGTGCGAACAATGGCGGAGATTGTGCGGCTCCCGCGGTAGGGTGTGAACATTATGACTTTTGGGAATACGAAAACCGAAAAAACCGGTACAAGCACGTCCGAAGCGACGGAAACCGCGCACATCAAATCCGTCGAAAGCCTTGATCAAAGCAATGAAATGGAGCGAGGCCTGAAGAATCGCCATGTCCAGTTCATCGCCATCGGCGGCACCATCGGCACCGGCCTGTTCTTAGGCTCCGGCAAGTCGATTGCACTGACTGGCCCGAGCATCATTTTCGTGTATATCGGCGTCGGCCTGATCATGTTCCTGCTGATGCGTGCCATCGGCGAAATGATGTACAGCGACCCGAGTCAGCACACCTTCATCAACTTCATCACCCGTTATCTTGGGCGTGCATGGGGCAAATTCGCCGGCTGGACGTACTGGATCGTGCTCATCCTGACCGGCATGACCGAAATCACAGCCGTCAGCACGTATTTCGTCACGTTCTTCGGTACGTTCGGCATAGACCTCAAATCATGGAAATGGCTTATCGAACTGTGCTTCCTCGTGGCGCTCACCTGTGTGAACCTCATAGCCGTGAGAGTGTTCGGTGAGGCGGAATTCTGGTTCTCCATGATCAAAATCACGCTGATTGTGGGTCTGATTGTCACCGCCGTGGTGATGCTGTTCCTCGGTTTCAGCTACCCGGCCACGCATATCGAAGGCGTGGACGGCACAGTCTCCGGCGCCACCGTAAGCCTGAAAAACATCACCGACGGCTTCCAGCTTGCGCCGAATGGCTGGATGAACTTCTTCATGAGCTTCCAGATGGTGTTCTTCGCCTATCAGCTCATCGAATTCGTGGGTGTGACCGTGTCCGAAACCCAGAACCCGCGCAAAGTGCTGCCGAAGGCCGTCAACGAGCTGATCATGCGCATCCTCATCTTCTACGTGGGCGCGCTCGTGGCCATCATGGCGATCGTGCCGTGGCGCAACTTCCACCAGAACGCGGACGGCTCGTTCGGCTCCCCGTTCATCATGGTGTTTAAGTACGCGGGCCTCGAATGGGCTGCCGCGCTCGTGTTCTTCGTGGTGATCACCGCAGCCGCGTCGGCACTCAATTCGCTGATCTACTCGGCGGGCCGCCACCTATATCAGATTGCGCAGGACTCCGAATCGCCGGCCATGCAGCGCCTCGGTGAGGTGTCGGATCACAAGGTGCCGGCGAAGGCGATTATCGTGTCCGGCTGCATGATTCTGTTCTCCCCGCTGGTTAACGCGATTCCGGGCGTTTCCGGTGCGTTCGTGCTGTTCGCTTCGGCCGCCAGCGCCGTCGTGATCTTCATTTACATTCTGACGATGCTTGCTCACCGCCGCTACCGTCAGAGCACCGACTTTCTGCCGGACGGCTTCGTGATGCCGGCCTGGCAGGTGTGCGATTGGATTGCGGTCGCGTTCTACGTGGTCGTGTATGTCACGTTGTTCCTGTCGGCGGACACGATTGGTTCTGCGATCGCCGGCCTGCTGTGGCTCGTCGTGTTCGGCGGCTACTGCCTGCTGCACGAGCGGTTCCAGAACCGCGACCTGAAGGCGGCTCTAGGGAAGTAGACGTATTGCCTGTCGCTGCGGTATGCGTGGCATGCGCGTGTTGCGCTACGTGCCGCGCATCCGACGAAAGAGGGTCGGTGGAAACCTTGCGAAAATGTGCGTTTCCACCGACCCTCGTCGTGTAATCGCAATAAAACAATGCGAAACGTTAGTGCACGAATCGTACGAAATCGGCGCGAATCAGCCGATGTAGTCGGCCTCGTTCGTAGGGCTGGACGGGACGGCGTGGTCTTCCGTAACCTTGCCTAGGCCGGACAGGTACGCTTCACGGCCGGCCTCGATCGCATTCTTGAAAGCGCGCGCCATCAGCGGAATGTTGCCGGCGGATGCGATCGCCGTGTATGCCATCACCGCATCCGCACCCATCTCCATAGCCTCCGCGGCCTGGCTCGGGCGGCCGATGCCCGCGTCGATAATCACCGGAACGTTGGCATTCTTGATGATCACCTCGATGAAGTCACGCGCGCGCAGGCCCTTGTTCGAACCGATCATCGCGCCGAGCGGCATCACGCATGCCGCGCCCGCGTCCTCAAGACGTTTCGCCGCGATCGGGTCCGGGAACATGTACGGCATGACCACGAAACCTTCCTTCGCCAGCTTTTCCGTGGCCTTGATGGTCTCCTCGTTGTCAGGCAGCAGGTACTTCGACTCGTGCTCGATCTCCACCTTCACGAAGTCCGTCTGGCACACCTCGCGCGCGAGACGTGCGATGCGCACCGCCTCCTCCGCGTTGCGCGCGCCCGACGTGTTCGGCAGCATGGTGATGCCCTTCGGAATGTAATCGAGCAGGTTGTTTTCGGTGGTGCGGCAGCGGCGCAGCGCCATGGTGACGATCTGCGTGCCCGCGTTCTCGATGGTCGCCTTGATGAGGTTCAGGTCGTAACGGCCGGAACCGAGGATGAAGCGGCTCGTGAACTTGTGCCCGCCGAGGATCAGCGGGTCGGCGTCGCCGGTGGCGATCTCGTCGTACGCATGAGCGTCCGGCTCCGGCAGGATCGCCGTGTTCGTGGTGGTGCCGACCAGCTCGTCGAGCGTGGCGTTCGGTGCGGCCGCGACGTCAGCGGCTGCGGTGGTGATGGTGTTTTCGGTGCTCATCGTCGGTTCCTTTCGTTGGGGTGTTTGGTGTTGCTGTTGTTGCGATTGCTGTGCTGCTGTTGTGTTGCCGTTGCGTCGCTGTTGTGTTGTGTGCAACGTGCGTTTGTAATCGCAATAAAAATTTCGATTACGGCAGTGGAGTAACGTAGCAGTGCGTCAGGCGTCTTCCTCGCCGAGGATCAGTCGCGTGATCATGTTCGCTTCGTGGCAGGCGACCACGCCCACGCGCGGCGCCATCAGGCCGGCACCCGGTACCGGAGCCGTCTCGCCATCGCCACAGAAGTAGAAGTTCTTCGAAACGCGACGCGTGCTCACCAGATTGGAGCTGCGGAAGCCGGCCATGCCGGACGCGCTGACGAGCTTCTTGCCCGGCAGATTCTCCAGCACCGCGTTGACGAGCATCGTCTTGTTTTCCGGCACGTCGAACGCCTCGCAGATGATGTCCTCATTCTCGAACAGCGTCGGCACGTTCTCGTCGGTCACCTTGACGGTGTCGATGGTGATGTCCGTGAACGGGTTGATTTGGCGCAGATTGCTGCGCAGCGCCTCCGTCTTGTACTGGCCGAGGTCCTTCAGGAAATACTGCTGGCGATTCAGGTTCGTCATATCCACGCGGTCGAAGTCGATCAAGTGCAGGTGGCCGACGCCGATGCGGGTCAGCGCCACCGCGATGGTGGAGCCGAGGCCGCCGCAGCCGCAAATGGCCACGTGCGCCGCGTCGAGCTTGTCCTGCGTGGCGGCCGTGTGACGGTCGAGCAGGGCCGCGCGGATCTCCTCGCGGCTGACCAGGGTGGCCGGGTCGGGCTGGTTGTCGAAAGCGTGCTGGCGGGCGTCGATCTGCGCCTGCGATGCGGATGGTTCAAAAGTCATGGTTGTTCTCGTATTCTCGTTTCCGTTCGTATGGTTTGTTTCGCTGCTGTGCTCAGCCGCCCTGCACGAACGTGACGATTTCCAACGTGTCGGTGCCCTTGAGCTGCGTCTGCGCACGCTGGGCGCGCGGCACGATCTCGCCGTTGAGCTCCACGGCCACGCGGTCGGCGCGCAGACCGCGCTGCTCCACTAGTTCGGCCACGGTGATCGGCGTGGCGACGTCCTCTTCCTTGCCGTTGATGATCATTTCGGTTCCCTTCTGTATGTCAGGCCCCACGAGTGCCGTTCCCGCCGAAACGGACGTTCAGAACTGCTTTGTGGGCTTCCGAGCGTCTGCTTCCGGTGAATCGGACACTCAGTGCTGGTACGAAAAAAGGGTCGCCGAAGGAACCGTACCCTATGAGGTGGTGCGCCCCTCCGTGACCCTAATCACGCGATATTCGGTTATCGCGAACGGAAGATTGAGATGCGCCGTGGCGGCGCGAACAACCCGTCTCCTTACGGCGGCATTACCCGCATCAAGTCCTCGGTCGAAGCTCGTCGAGCTCCCTCTCAGCCTTTCGGCTCCCGTTCGGTTGTGCTCTCATCTTCCCGCACCCGCCCGACAACCCGGCGCGCTGTTTTGTGCGAGAATGGGTGGCGGATTTTGTAGCGACGGATGTAGCGACGGATGTAGCGACGGATGTGGCGACGGAAGGGAGACGGTTATGACGACCGCACGAAACATGGGCGAATTGGCGGGATTTGCGATTCCACGGCTCGGCATGGGCACGATGGCGTTGGCGATTGAGGGCCGCCCGGACCGCGATACGGCGATCCGCACGATTCACGCCGGCTTGGACGCGGGCGTGCGATATCTGGACACCGCCTGGTCGTATTACCTGCCAAGCCAACCCGGCGCCGGCACCGCCGAAGACCTGGGCTACGGCGAAAAAATGGTGCGCGACGCGCTCGCCAGCTGGGACGGTCCGCGCGACGAAGTGCTGATTGCAACCAAAACCGGCTATCGCCGCACCATGGAGGCGCCGAACGTTGCCGAAAACGAGCCGGAACGCCAGCATTTGCAGGCTGTGGGCAGCCAGTACGGGTGGATGGCGGATTCGCGTCCGGAAACGATGATCTGCGACGCAAAGGAGTCGGCCGCGCACCTCGGCGTGGAGGCGCTGGACCTGCTGTACTCGCACGGCCCGGACCCGGAAGTGGCTTATGAGGACCAGGTCGGCGCGCTGAAGCAGCTGCTTGACGAGGGCGTGATCCGGTACGCGGGCATTTCCCGCGTGGACAACGCGCAGATCGACATCGCCCGCGAGATTCTCGGCGACAAGCTGATTGCCGTGCAGAACCAGTTCTCGCCCTCGCACCCCGACCCTGAGCATACGATGGAGCACTGCGCGGAACTTGGACTCGCGTTCGTGTGCTGGAGCCCCCTCGGCGGCTTCCTCGACGCGTTCGACCAGCGCGCGTACGACCCGTTCCGCACGGTCGCCGGCAACCACGGCTGCTCCTACCAGCGCGTGGTGCTCGCCTGGGAACTGAGCCGTTACAAGCGGTTGTTCACCATCCCCAGCGCCCGCAATCCGCAGGAAATCAACGATTCCTTCGCCGCCACCGAACTGACGCTCACGCAGGATGAGCTGGCGATGCTGAACGCCTCCGTCGATGCCCGTCGCGGCTGAATTCCGCGCAATACGTACGATTGGCCGCGCCCGATTCCGCACAATAATCGCGATTCGGGCCGCGGCCTTTTTCGTGCCTTCTGTAGCTTGCTCGCTGCAAAATCGCCCTGGGAATAACTTACACTGTAAAATGTTTACACTGTAAGATATTATGACGGCGATTGCGACGGAAGGAGGTGCCGCGTGGGCTTTGAAGAGGAACTGTTCCACGAATTGGCGACCAGCACATGGGACAAACGCTCGCGCATGCAGCAGGAGATGGTGAAAGGCGCGAAGGGCGAACCCTTCGCCGTGCAGGAACTCTATAGGAAAGGCCCGCTGACGCCATCGCAGCTCGCCTCTTCAATGAAAACCACCACCGGACGCGTGTCCACACTGCTGTCCGCGTTGGAGAAAAAAGGCCAGATCACACGCGAATCCGACCCCGACGATCGCCGTGTGGTGCACGTGAACCTCACCGAAGCGGGCAGGGAACGCGCCGAACGGCAGCGCGAAAGCATGCGCGAGGCGATCTGCTGGATCTTCTCGCAGATGGGGGAGCGCCGCGCGCGCGAATTCGTTGAGCTCACCGAGGAATTCACCACGTACATGTCGCTGTGCATGCCCGGCAAACCGCGCCCCACGGCGGACGAGGTCAAAGCCGCGTTCTCAGGAAACGCACAGGAAGACGCGTAGTATCTTACGCTGTAAATAATTCACAGTGTAAGTAATCGCAATCCAGTAATCGCAAAAACCGCGAAAAATCGCAAAAACTAATCGTAAGAAAACAAGCAAAACACAAAACAAGAGAAGGAACCAAGCATGCTTCGCATCGTACGATACCTCTCCAAAGCGGAGATCGGTCAGATGCTCGTCGCGCTGGTCAGCATCGTCGGTCAGATTTGGCTTGACCTGACCCTGCCGGACTACATGGCCGACATCACGCAGCTCGTCGAAACCCCCGGCAGCGAAATGCACGACATCTGGGTGGCCGGCGGCAAAATGCTGCTCGTCTCGCTCGGCTCGGCGGCCTGCGCCGTCGTCACCGGCTTCATCGCCGCGCGCGTGGGCGCCTCGTTCAGCCAGCGCCTGCGTTCGCTTGAATTCAACAAGGTGGAAAGCTTCGGACCGGCGGAAATGAACCGTTTCTCCACCGCGTCGCTCATCACCCGCTCCACGAACGACATCACGCAGATCCAGATGTTCATCACCATGGGCCTCATGATGATCGTCAAAGCGCCGATCATGGCCGTGTGGGCCGTGTGCAAGATCGCAGGAAAGGGCTTCGATTGGACGCTCGCAACCGGCATCGCCGTGGCCATCCTGCTGGTGGTCATCGCCGTGCTCATGCACTTCGTCATGCCGAAGTTCAAGGCCATGCAGCGCCTGACCGACAACATCAACCTCGTGGCGCGCGAGAACCTCACCGGCCTGCGCGTGGTGCGCGCGTACAACGCCGAGGACTACCAGGAAGCCAAGTTCACCGAAGCCAACAAGGAACTCACCGAAACCCAGCTGTTCACCAACCGTGCCATGGCCATCATGATGCCGTTGATGAACACCATCATGAACGGCCTGATGCTCGCCGTCTACTGGATCGGCGCGTACCTCATCGACGCTGCCGAAGCCGTCGACAAGCTCACCACCTTCTCCAACATGGTGGTGTTCTCCAGCTACTCCATCCAGGTCATCATGAGCTTCCTGCTGCTGAGCATGGTGTTCGTGCTCTGGCCGCGCGCCGACGTGTCCGCGCAGCGCGTGCTCGAAGTCATCGACACCGAGCCGATGGTCACCGACGGCACGCAGGACGCGGGCAAGCCGGGCGAGGAAGGCGAAATCGAATTCCGCAATGTGAGCTTCGCCTACCCCGACTCGCGTCACGCCATGCTCGAAGGCGTCAATTTCAAGGCGAAGAAGGGTCAGACGGTGGCGTTCATCGGCTCGACCGGCTCCGGCAAATCGTCCCTCATCAACCTCGTGCCGCGTTTCTACGACGCCACGCAAGGCGAGGTGCTCGTCGACGGCGTCAACGTGCGCGACTACAAGCTGAAGGCGTTGCGCGACAAGATCGGCTACGTGCCGCAGCAGTCGTTCCTGTTCAAGGGAACGATCGCCAGCAACGTCGCGTACGGAGATACGGACCGCGACGACGACACCGTGCGCCGCGCATGCGACGTCGCGCAGGCGACGGAATTCATCGACAAAAAGCAGAAGAAGTACGATTCCGGCATTTCGCAGGGCGGTTCCAACGTTTCGGGCGGGCAGAAGCAGCGTCTGTCGATCGCACGCGCCGTCTACCGTCATCCGGAAATCCTGATCTTCGACGATTCCTTCTCCGCGCTCGACTTCAAAACCGACCGTGCCGTACGTGACGCGCTCGAAAAGGAAGCGAAGGATTCCACGAAACTCATCGTCGCGCAGCGCATCGGCACCATCATGAATGCCGACCGCATCATCGTGCTCGACGACGGCAAAGTGGTCGGCCAGGGCACGCACGAGGAACTGCTCGACACGTGCGAAGTGTATCGGCAGATCGCCGAATCGCAGTTGAGCGAAGACGAACTGAAGCGCTGAAAGGGGAGGCATGCCAAGAGGAATGGGACGCGGCCGTGGGGCCGTGGAAAAGCCGAAGGACTTCGGCGGAGTGATGAAGAAGCTCGTGAAATTCTGCAGCCGGTACATTCCGGTGATGATTTTCGCGCTGGTTCTGGGCGCTGCCGGCACGGTGTGCCAGATCATCGGCCCGGACAAGCTCAAGGACATGACCAACGAGATCACGAAGGGTCTGCCGGCCATGGTGCACGGCAAGCCCGTCATGAATTCGATCGATATGGACGCGGTGTCGCGCATCGCATGGCTGCTCGTCGCGCTGTACGTCGGGTACGCGCTGCTGAGCTACCTGCAAAGCTGGCTGATGGCCAACGTCACGCAACGCACGGCACAGCAGCTGCGTGAGGCGATCAGCCAGAAAATCAATCGCCTGCCGCTGAAATATTTCGACAAAGTCAGCTACGGCGACGTGCTGAGCCGCATCACCAACGACGTCGACGCGATCGGACAGACGCTCGGCCAGTCGGTCGGCTCGCTCATCACATCGGTCACGCTGTTCTTCGGCGCGCTCATCATGATGTTCTACAACAACGTGACCATGACGCTGTGCGCCATCGGCTCCGCGCTGCTCGGCCTGATCATCATGGGCGTGATCATGAAGGTGTCGCAGAAGTACTTCACCCGCCAGCAGGTGGCGCTCGGCGACGTCAACGGCCACGTCGAGGAAATGTACACCGGCCACACCGTGGTCAAGGCATACTGCGGCGAGGAACGCTCCATCGAGCAGTTCGAGAAGTACAACAACGACCTGTACGTGTCCGGCTGGAAGAGCCAGTTCCTGTCCGGCCTGATGATGCCGATCATGAACTTCGTCGGCAACTTCGGCTACGTGGTGGTGTGCGTGGTCGGCGCGGTGCTCGCCATGGACGGCAAGATCGAATTCGGCGTGATCGTGGCGTTCATGATGTACATCCGCCTGTTCACGCAGCCGCTGTCCCAGTTCGCGCAGGCGTTCCAGAACCTGCAGCGCTGCGCGGCCGCATCCGAACGCGTCTTCGGCTTCCTTGAGGAGCCGGAACTGTCCGACGAAACCGGCAAGCAGGCGCTGCTGGGCGTCGGCGCGGACGGCAAGCCGCAGCCGGTGCGCGGCGACGTGGAATTCAGCCACGTGCGCTTCGGCTACGACGCGGACAAGACCATCATCAACGACTTCTCCGCGTCCGTGAAGGCCGGCCAGAAGGTGGCTATCGTCGGCCCGACCGGCGCCGGCAAGACCACCATGGTCAACCTGCTGATGCGCTTCTACGAGATTTCCGGTGGCACGATTTCGATTGACGGCGTCGACACCAAGTCCGTACCGCGTTGGAACGTGCACGACCAGTTCTCCATGGTGCTGCAGGACACGTGGGTGTTCCGTGGAACAGTGCGTGAAAACATCGCGTATTCGAAGAAGGACGTCACCGACGAGCAGATCGTGGCCGCATGCAAGGCCGTCGGCCTGCACCACTACATCATGTCGTTGCCGAACGGCTACGACACCGTGCTCGACGACAAGGCGTCGCTTTCCCAGGGCCAGCGCCAGCTGCTGACGATCGCCCGCGCGATGGTGGAGGACGCGCCGATCCTGATCCTCGACGAGGCCACCTCCTCGGTCGATACACGCACCGAGGAGCTGATCCAGAAGGCGATGGACGCGCTGACCGTGGGCCGCACGAGCTTCGTGATCGCGCACCGCCTGTCCACCATCCGCGACGCCGACATGATCCTGGTGATGAACGGCGGCGACATCGTGGAACGCGGCACGCACGAGGAACTGCTCGCCAAGGGCGGCTTCTACGCCGACATCTACAACAGCCAGTTCACGCTGGCCGAGTGAGGTTGGTGTGCTGACTCGCTAAAAAATCCGGAGGGACCACCCCTCCGGATTTTTGCGTTTTGGCTTCGGCATTTTTATTGTGTTGCGCTGACGGGACGGCGGATTTACCATTGAGGTGACTGACGTCAATCGATTGACGTATTTGAAAATCACAAAGAAAGTGGGCAGTCATGAAAAGCATCGAAATCGGCAAATCGGCAGTGGTCGCATCGCAGGCGGCGCTCGGCGTGATGCGCATGGACGCGCTGGATGCGGATGCTGCGGCAGAAGTCGTGCGTACGGCCGCCGAGCATGGAGTCAACTTCTTCGACACGGCGGACATCTACGGATTCAACGTCAACCGCGACCATGCCAGCTCGCGTGTGCTCGGCCGCGCGTGGAAGGACGCCGGGCTCAAGCGCGAGGACATCTTCCTGCAGACGAAGTTCGGTATCAACATCGACTTCAGCGACCCGAACAACGTGCACGCCACCCGCTACGACTTCTCCGCGAAGCACCTCATCACGCGACTCGACGAGGAACTGGAAGCGCTCGGCACTGACTACGTGGACTTCGCGCTCCTGCACAGGCCCGACACCCTGATGGAGGCCGAAGAAATCGTCGAAGCGTTCACCACCCTGCACAAGGCGGGCAAAGTGCGCCACTTCGGCGTGAGCAACGTGAACCCGTGGCAGGCGGAACTGCTGCAGTCCTGGCTCGGCGACGACCCGGCCATGAGGCTCGAGGCGAGCCAGCTGCAGTTCGGCCTGATGCACGCGCAGATGGTCAGCGACGAGCTGATGACCAACTCCGGCGCCGAAGGCATGGTCGTGGCCAACCATTCGGACGGCCTGCTGTCCTACTCGCGACTGCGCCACATGACCATCCAGGCGTGGAGCCCGTTCCAGTCCGGCACGGAATACGGCCCGTTCGTAGGCAACGAGCACTTCCCGGAGTTGAACAAGGCGCTGGACGAAAAGGCCGCCAAGTACGGTGTGAGCGCCAACGCCATCGCCACCGCATGGGTGCTCAGGCATCCGGCGAAGATCCAGATCGTGCTCGGCTCGATGAACCCCACCCGGCTGGGCGAAATGCTCGACGGCGCGGACATCGACCTCGACAAGCAGGATTGGTGGGACCTGTACGTGGCCGCCGGCAACCTCATTCCGTGAGTTTTGCTTGCGATTGGCCGGTTTGCGGTCTGCGATTGGCGGGCCGCCAACCGGCCAACCTGGCAATCAGTGACCGGTCGGCAATCAGAAGAAACGGCCGGGGAAACCGGCGCTGATGGTGGCGTGACGGTCGGCGTCCAACGTGGCGCAATCGAAAACAAAAACGCTGCGCAGTTCATTCGGGTCCGCAACGAACAGCGCCGTAGCCAACCCGTCCGCCACCGCAGTCGGATAGTCGCCAAATGACGCGGATTGCACTGCAACCCAGGCGGCTTCCGTTTGTTGCACGGGCAGGCCGTCGATGGCGTTGAGCAGGTGGTGAATCGCCAGATGCGTCTGTTCGTTCACCGCCACCTCCCAATGGCGACGGCTGGGCGCGCTCGCACAGAACGCGCCATCGCCGATCAGTGCGACGCCGACCGCGCAGGACGGATCATCCGGATCCTCAAGCGCCACACGGATCGGCTTGTTCGTGCGCGCCAGCAGATCGCCGCCCGCATCAATCACAAATTCCGGGGCAGCGCTTTCGCGTTTGCTGTCTGAGATGGAAGATTGGCATGTCGGGTTGGTCGTTTCGGCTGACTTGACATGCGATGTGCGCGAAAGTTCTGAATCGGTGAGCAATCCGCCCAGCGAATCCACCAGATAACCCTTGCCGCACGCGCCGAAATCCACATGAACCGGACTGCGTGTAACCAATGTCGTACCACTCGAACGAACCACATCACGACCCCATACGGCCCGTCCGTGCAGCGCGCCCAGGCGCTCGCCGGCGTCGGCTTCAACGGTGAAACTCAGCGCGGGATCGTAACCGAGACGGATCAGGTCCTCGCCCACGCACGGGTCGATCGCACCGCGCGTGGCGGCGTGCAGCGCGTCGTACAAATCGAATAGCGGGCCGGCCCAATCGGGAAAATCGAAATGCCCGCCATGCTCCGCATTGCCGATGTGCGCAACCAGCGAATCAGCGCGAAACCGCGAAAGCGCATGCTCGTATTCATCGATGAACCGTTCCATCTCGCCGCGCAATTCCGCAGTGATCGGGCGAGGCGTCGAAATCAGCAACCCCGTGCCGAGCGCCTTGGGGAAAGCGGCGGTGTACGGCATGCGATGCGCGAGCGGTGCGAGGGAATCCATACCCACGATGCTAGCGCGTGCCCGGCTTGGCGGAGTTCGTGCCTGGGCAACCTGATATGCGCTATATGTGGCATGAGGCATCGCCTTATTTTGATACCCCCGTAGCTTTGTATAGTTACGATTATACTAATCGTGATTATACAGACCGACGCTTTGGCATGGAGTTCGCTTCACGTTTTCGGGCGGACGGGGGTGTTGCGGAACGGCGGTGAGCGTCACAATGTGAGACGACACGCGGAAAACGGGAAAAATAAAAACGGCGGAATTCCAACGTTTTTCCATGCGCGATACAACAAGACCAATTAAAAATCAAGACTGTTATTCAAAAAAGTTTCGTTCTATCTTGGCTTCCGATGCGCGCTTCGTACGTCGGGTACGTCGGGGAAAGCGCGCCGAAAAGATTTGCGGAAGGAAGGTTCGACCCATGTCATCTCGCGTCGCGCAGCGCCATGCAGCCGGTTCCTACGATTCGTGCGATTCGCGCGTCTCGGCTTCCGGCCGTCTTGCCGCGCTCGTCGCCGCGCTGATGATCGCGCTCGCCACGCTGTTCGCCGGCACCGCGATGCCGCAGCAGGCGTCCGCCGCCGACGACAGCCAAACGAATTTCGATTCCTGGACCGCCGCTGCGCAGAACATCGCCAAGCAGCTCGCCACCGCCGAAAAAGACTACAACGACGGCGATTACGGCCAGGCCGGCACCGGCTTCCAGACCGCGCATTGGATCGGCTACGACGCCTCCAACTTCTCGAAGGCCGTCAACGACACCATTTCCGCCGACAAGCAGCAGGCGTTGCTCACACAGTTCACCGACTTGGAAGGCCTCGCCTACCAGCAGGGCCAGGGCGGCGCGATCGCCGGCAAAATCGATGCGCTGAACGCGGACCTCACCGCCACCGCGCAGACGCTCGATGGCAACGCGAACCTCGCCGACCCCAAAACCTACGCGAAGCAGCGCGCCGAACAGACCGCAGCCGAACGTAAGAAGCTCGACGCGGCCAAAAAGAACTCCTCCAAAGGCAAAGGCGACCGCACGTGGGGCGAAGTCGCCAGCGAAATGAACGTCATCCTCGACAAGGCATACAAGGCCGCCATCTCCGGCAAGGGCGCGGAAGGCTCCAGCCTCGTCAACAACGCGTACTACCAGTACTACGAAAAGCTCGGCTTCGAAAAGAACGTCATGAACGCCATCTCCGGCGACCGCGTCTCGCAGGTCGAATACCAGTTCAAAATGACCCGCAAGACCATGCGCGACGGCGGTTCCGACAAGGAGATCAAGAAGCTCGTCGACGACCTGAAAAGCTGGCTCGTCGAAGACGCGGCCACCCTCGACGGTGGCGCGGCCGGCAACGTCAACGCCTTCACCAAAGCCATCACCAGCTCCGCCGGACAGGCGTTCCTCATCCTGATCCGCGAGGGTCTCGAAGCGCTGCTGGTGGTGGCCGCCGTGGTGGCCTACCTCGTCAAATCCGGCAACCGGCGCTTCACCAAGTGGATCTACCTGGGCGTGCTCGCCGGTCTCGCCGGTTCCGGCCTGATCGCCGTGCTCTTCACGTTCCTGTTCGGCGGCTCCGGCCCGATTCAGGAAATCTCCGAAGGCGTGTGCGCGCTGATCGCCATGCTCATGCTGCTGTGGACCAGCAATTGGATGCTCAACAAAAGTTCCGTGGAAGCGTGGAACCGTTACATCCGCACCAAAACCGAGTCCGCCGTGGCCGACGCGCAAAACAAAGTCGCCGCCGGCGAAGGCGTGGGCCTGGGTATGGTCGTTTCGCTCGCCATGCTGAGCTTCCTAGCCGTGTTCCGTGAAGGCGCCGAAACCGTCATCTTCTACGAATCGATCTACTCGATGAGTCGCGACGCGCAAGGCATGTGGATCGGCGGCATCGCCGCGGGTGTGGTGCTGCTCGTCATCTTCCTCGTGCTGCGCTTCACCTCCGTAAAGATTCCGATTGGCCCGTTCTTCCTCGTTACGTCGATCCTGATGGCCGTGCTGGTCGTTATCTTCGCCGGCGGTGGCATCCACGCGCTCATCGAAGGTGACCTGATCGACGGCCACTACCTGTCCAGCGTGCCCACAAACGACTGGATCGGCCTGTATCCGTACGTCGAATGCCTTGCGGCACAAGCGATCGCGGCGATTGCCGTACTCGCGCTGTTCGCCGTCGGCTTCGCACGCAAACGCAAGTTGCGCACGCCTGACAATCGCAAGTAATACGCAAATTTTCCGAGATTTACCGATATTTTTTCCACATCCAACAACAAAGGAAAGAGAAATGAAGAACAAGAAGATCGCCGCTCTGCTCGGCATCCTGCTGGCCGGCTCCATGGCCTTCTCCCTGTCCGCATGCGGCAATTCCAGCGATTCCGCCGCTTCGGACAAGTCCAGCGCCTCCGCGTCGGCTTCGAAGGCCGACGACTCCAGCAAGGACGATTCCAGCGATTCCGCCGGTTTCGAAGAGATCCAGGTCGATGAGAAGCACTCCGACCAGGAATGCGGCCCGCTGACCGTCAACGCCGTCTACTTCCAGCCGATCGACATGGAACCGTCCGGCATGGGCCTCAAGGCCGCCGATGCGAGCTTCCACCTCGAAGCCGACATCCATGCCAACCAGAAGGGCACCGAACTCGGCTACGGCAAGGGCGATTTCGTGCCGGACCTGACCGTCAACTACGACATCATCGACAAGACCTCCAACGCGTCCGTCGCCTCCGGAACCTTCATGCAGATGAACGCCTCCGACGGCCCGCACTACGGCGCCAACGTCAAGCTCGACAAGGCCGGCGCGTACAAGCTCGTGCTGAAGATCGAATCCCCGGAGAAGAAGGGCTGGATGCTGCACGTCGATCCGGAGACGGGTGTGAAGGGACGCTTCTGGACGGAACCGATCGAGGTCACCTTCCCGGACTGGAACTATACGCCGCAGGAGTGGTGATCTCCTAGCGTAGCCCGTTCGCGGTTTCGGTATGCATTACCCGACACACTCAAGGCCGTTCGGCCAAGCTTACGGTCGGGCAATGCATACCGAAACCGCTCTCTCGCGTTTAGGGGGATGGATTCACCTCTGCGATTGTGGGGGGGTCCGGGAAATCCTCGCATTTTAGGGGAGGGATGAGAGGGGTGGGACTCTTTGGGATGGGGCGGAATGGGAATCGTTGGGCTCTTTGAGTTGGGTTTTTGGATGAAAGGATTTTGGGATGCTGCTGCAGTTTGTGACGGTGTTGCAGGGGGTGTTGGCGCCGGCGCTGCTCGTCATGGCGTTGAGCGTCATGCTCACCGTCGGTGAGGGGCGTGACAAGCCTCTGAGCGCGTACTGGCGGCTGGCCGGTTTCGTTGTTGGATTCGCCGGCGCAGTCGTATTCGCCGCGCTGCGCGCCACCGCCGTCATCACGCAACGCACGTTCGTCAACTATCCGACCCTGTGGTGCTGCGTGATCCTCGACGTGGCCGTGTTCGTCATCGTCCTGTTCGCCCGCCGCATCACCGCCGACTGGCACAACCACCGCGCGCTGCTCGATATCGCGAATCTCGTTGCGGCGCTTGCGATCGCGGCCACCACCTTTCGTGCGCTGCCCGACGTGATTCTGCGACTGACGATCTTCGTCGAGCCGGGCGATCCCATCTTCACTTCCGACATGCTGTTGCGCGCGCTCGGCTTCGCTTTGGGCGCGGCCGTCGCAATCATCGCCGCGCTTATCTTCCGCACGATGCGTTCCACCGCCGTCCGCTGGTCGTTCACGACGGCGGTGCTGCTGTTGGTCGCGCTGTTGTTCGCACAGCATTTCACCGACCTTGCGCAGATCCTCCAATCCAAACGCATCGTCAGCTTCCCGACCGCCGCCTTCCTCGCGCTCGTGTGGGGCATCAACCATCAGCGCAGCCTGACCATCGCAATGGCGCTCGTCTTCGCCATTCCGGCAATCGCCAGCATCGTCATGGGCTTCAAAGTCAAGCCGACCGGCGCCAACGAGGCGATCGCACGCACGCATATCGCATTCCGCCGCCGCGCGAAAGCGGCCGGCGCGTTCAGCCTGGTCGCCATGATCTGCGTCACCGTGGCCCTGACGTACGGCGTCGCGCAAACGCAGAAAGTCGTCACGCTGTCGCCGCCGGAAGACTACTCGCTCGCCGACGGCGTGGCCACCATCAAATTCAGCCAGATTTCCGACGGCCACCTGCACCGCTTCGAATACCGCGCGAAGGACGGCACCTCCATGCGATTCATCATCATCAAGAAGAACGGCGGCGCGTACGGCGTCGGCCTCGACGCGTGCGACAACTGCGGCGACGCCGGCTACTACGAGAAGGACGGCAAAATCATCTGCAAGAAGTGCGATGTGGCCATCAACCTCGCCACCATCGGCTTCAAAGGCGGCTGCAACCCGATACCGTTCGACTACCAGGTCAAGCCAGGCAAAATCGTCATCCAAACGTCCACGCTCGACGCGCTGTCGAGCCATTTCCAGTGAGCGCCGAGAAAGGTAAGGGGGTGCCATGTTCTTCCTGAAAATGATCTCTCGCTCGTTCAGCCGGCAGTTCAAACGCCGTCTGCTCATCGCCGTCACCGTGTGCCTGTCCGCCACCGTCAGCGTGGCCATGCTCGGCGTGGTGTTCGACGTGGGCGACAAGCTCAACGCGGAGCTGAGCACGTATGGTTCGAATATCGTCGTGCAGCCGAAGTCCGACGCTGTGGTGAGCGATTTGTACAATACCGGCGATTCTGCTGGCTCGGCTTCGGGTAGTTCGTCCGGTTCGGACGGGGGTTCCACTTCCGACGGCTCGGCTGCGGCGGACAGTGCCGACCCGACCGCGTTTCTGAAGGAGTCGGACGCGCAGAAGATCAAGACCATCTTCTGGGCGTTCAACATCACCAATTTCGCGCCGGAATTGAACATCCACGCGGATGCGGGGTGTGTCGGTTCGGGGGCTAGTTCGGCTGGCTCTGCTGGAACGGCTGGTGCGTCAGGTGCGGCTGCTTCCGCGGCGAAATGCAAGGCGACCAACGTGCCGATCGTGGGCACGTGGTTCGCGAAAACCCTGCACATGGACTCCGGCGAGTCCACCGTGGCCGGCATGAACGGCATGCGCTCATGGTGGAAAATCAACGGAACCTGGCCGAAAGACGACAGCGAGCAGGCGATGGTCGGCAGCGCGCTCGCCGCGAAACTGGGCGTGAACGTCGGTGACAGCGTTACGCTCGACAAGACGATCGCCGTCGGTGCGGACGACAATACGAACGGAGGTACCGGGAAAACCGGCAAATCCTCCACCGAACGCAATCGCGTGAAAGTGAAAATCGTCGGCATCTTCGATTCGGGCGATTCCGACAACAGCGCCATTTATATGCCGTCCATCGCCACGCAAACGCTTGCGAATCTGCCGAATTCCATCGACAAGATTGAAGTCAAGGCGCTCACCACGCCCGACAACGACCTCGCGCGCAAGGCGTCGAAGAATCCGAACGCGCTCACGCAGGACGAGTGGGAGACGTGGTATTGCACCGCGTATCCGTCGTCGATCGCGTACCAGATCGAAGAGGTGCTGCCGGGCGCGGTGGCCAAGCAGGTGCGCCAGGTGGCCGCGCTGCAGGGCGATGTGCTGAACAAGACGCAGGCGGTGATGGTGCTGATGACCGTGCTGTTGCTGGTTGCCGCCGCGATCGCCGTGGCGAACCTGATGGCCGCGTCGATTGGCGAACGCGGTTCGGAATTGGCGCTGTTGAAGGCGATCGGTGCCACGGACGGCGCGGTTTCGCGCCTTATGCTCGCCGAAACGGCGGTGATTTCGCTGGTTGGTGCGATTGCCGGCGCGCTGCTTGGCTCGGGCGTTGCACAGATCGTGGGGCACGTGGTGTTCGGCTCGGGCATCACCATGCGTCCGATGGTGTTCGTGTTGGTTTTCGTGTTGCTGGCGGTCACTGTGCTCGTGGCCTCGCTTTCGTCGATTCGGGCGATTCTGGGCTTGCGTCCGGCGGAGGTGCTGCATGGTAGGTGAGTTGTGCTTGGCTTTCGTAGGGGGTGTGCGATGACGAATCGCAAGATGTTCTTCACTATGCTGTGGGGCGCGGTGTTCCGCCGTCGCTCCCGTGCGATGATGGCCGTGATCGCGTCGCTCGTCGGCGCGGCCACGCTGTTCTGCCTTGCATCCGTGTGCGTCGCGGTGCCGCAGCAGATGAACGAGGAAATGCGCGCGTACGGCGCGAACCTGATCGTCACGCCCGCGTCCGCAACGGGCAAATCGCAAGGCATCGATACCGCAACCGTACGCAACGTGACGGCGCTCATCGGCGCCGGACACAGCGTGAAATCAGCCGCATACCGGTATGAGAGCGTGCGCATCAATTCCGCGCCGTACACCATCGCCGGCGTGGACGTGAAAGCCGTCCGCGCGCTCAATCGCCATTGGAACGTGACGGGCGACTGGCCCGGCTCGGGCAACGTGATGGTCGGCCGCGACGTTGCCGACGCGCTCGGCGTGAAGGTCGGCAGCCGCGTCACCATCGGCTACCGCGCCGCCGACGCGTCTGCTTCAGCGTCTTCTTCCGCGTCCGCAAAATCCGATTCGGACGAATCAACTGAAACGGCAGAATCGTCCGCGCAGGGCACGCAGAGTACGCAAACTACGCAAGGCGAACAGACCACGCAAGCCACGGAAAACGGCCGCGTCTCGTCCGACATCATGGATAACAACGGCACCGAATTCCGTATCGCTGGCATCGTCGATACCGGCGGCAACGAGGATTCCATCATCTACGCCACTACCGCGGACGTGTCCAAACTTGCGGGCCACGAGCGCGGCGCCGACGTGGTCGAATACTCGGTGAACGCCATGGGGGATGAGCTGAACGCCATCGTCAACAGAATCAACAAAAATACAAACACTGCCGTCAAAGCGCAGACCGTCACCAAAATCACCTCGTCCGACACCCGCATCATCGCCATGCTGCAGACCCTGTTCTGGATTGTCTCGCTCGTCGTGCTCGTGCTGACGCTCGTCGGAGTGGGCACCACCATCAGCTCCATCGTGAGCCAGCGTCGCAACGAAATCGGCCTGCGCAAAGCCCTCGGCGCCGATTCACGCGCCATCGGCGTCGAATTCTACGTGGAATCCGGCATCTACGGCTTGATCGGCGGTCTGCTCGGCACTGCTATCGGCTATGTGCTGGCGCGTGTGCTGTGCGCCACCGTCTTCGGTCGCGCGATCGGCTTCGACTGGCTGCTCGGCGCCGGATCGCTGCTGCTGAGCGTGGCGATCGCCGTCATCGCCTCCATTCCGCCGGTCCGCCGCGCCACCCGTATCGACCCCGCCATCGTTTTGAGGGAGGAATAATCATGGACAACGAACATATGCTGCTGGAACTCGACCACATTTCCAAGATTTACGGCGATCTGCACGCCGTCGACGACCTGAGTCTGACCGTTCCGCAAGGGCAATGGCTGGCGATTGTCGGCTCGTCCGGTTCCGGCAAAACCACGCTGATGAACATGATCGGCTGCATGGATACGCCGTCGAAGGGTTCCGTCATGCTCGAAGGCCGCCGGCTGGAGGATCTGAACGCCCGCCAGCTCGCCGATGTGCGCAAGAACATGATCGGACTCGTGTTCCAGAAGTTTTACCTCGTGCCGCATCTGACGGCGGTGGAGAACGTGATGGTGGCGCAATACTACCATTCCGTGGTCGACGAGAAGCAGGCGATGGAAGCGCTGGAACGAGTGGGGTTGAAGGAGCGTGCGCATCACCTGCCCGGCCAGCTGTCCGGCGGTGAGCAGCAGCGCGTGTGCATCGCCCGCGCGCTCATCAACTGCCCGAAGCTGATTCTCGCCGACGAGCCGACCGGCAATCTCGATGAGAGGAATGAGAAGATCGTGCTCGACCTGTTCCGTCAGCTGCACGAGCAGGGCACTACGATCATCGTCGTGACGCACGATGCGCTCGTCGCCTCCTGCGCGCAACGCGAAATCATGCTCAACCACGGCGTGCTCGTCGGCGAACAGTGGAACGACGAGGATGCGAAACGCGCGTACGAAGCGGCCGGCGGCAAGCCTGCGCACACCGGTTCCGCCGAGGAAGGCGCACAGAACGGGGGTATTGCGATTTTGTTCGCCGACCCTACGAAGGCCGCAAAAACCGGAGATACGGACGCGGCCAACGTTGCCGTTGCGGCTGGCGTTGCCGACGATACGGACGTAGAGCCCGACGTCATGAAAGGGGAGCAGGCATGAGCACCGCACAATCGAACGCAGTCAAAGTCATCGCGCTATCCGCGGCGAGCATCGCGCTGTTGTCGGCATGCGGCGAACCGAAAGCCACGCCGATGGACGACGAATACGCCGGCAATTCCGGCGAAAGCGTGCAATCGCAGGAAAATAAGTCGAAAACCGACGGCAAGGCGGCTGACAATACGGCCGGCGGCGACGCCACCACCAAAAACCATGCCGATGACGCGAATTCCACGACGTCCAGCAAGCAGGACACCGGCAACTACGCGGATGGCGACTACTCGATCAACGGCCAGTACGGGCCGGTCGGCGAGGACACCATCGACGTGCAACTGACCGTCAAAGACCAGAACGTGACGGCCGTGAACATCGTCGGCCATCCGTTCACGTCCATCTCCAAAAAGCATCAGAACGACTTCGCCAAAGCCGTGCCGGACGCGGTGGTCGGCAAGCCGTTGAAGGACCTTAAAGTCGACAAGCTCGCCGGTGCCAGCTGGACCTCCGAAGCCTTCAACAAGGCGTTGGAAGTGGCGCGTCAGGAAGCGTCAATCCAATAGCCCATTCCTTCTGAAACCGACACGGCATGCCCGTCTTGCGTCGGTGCGGACGGTTTTCCTGTGGTTACCGTGCGGATTCGGCGCATACGTTCGGCCAGAGCAACGTGGCCATGTTCTCGGCCCAGGAATCAGACTTGCGTTCCTTGCCGGATTGCCGTTCCCCTCCGGCTTCCTGCCCCGCCAACGCTTTGCAAGCCAGCATGGAACCCAGCACCGTGCTGAACAGGAACGTGTAGTCCAAACGGTTTTGAAACACTCCGTCGGCGATGCCACGTTCCATGAACCCCACGAACCGTTCTTCGGCCGGCGCTAGAACTTGTGCTGCGATCGCCTTCAGCGTGGCGTTGTCGGAAGACAGCACCACGCCCACGGCTTTCAATCCGAGTTCGCTGTCGAAGCAGTTCTGGATGCGTCGCAGCATGGTGGCCAGTCCGCTCCGCGACGGCTTCAAATCGTTGAAATTCGGTAGTCCGGCAACTTCCGGTTGGATGCGTTGCAATAAATCGTCGGCGTTTCGGTAGCGTCGGTAGATTGTGGTCTTTGCTACCCCTGAACGTCGTGCGACCTCTTCGATGGTCACCGCTCCGATACCATCGGAAATCACTATCCCCAATGTGGCTTTCATGATTTTGCGGTCGGTTTGCTCCCGTAATCGCTCACGTCGGCCACGTACTGTGCCGACGTCTTCCTGCGTGGTTTTTTGCACCGTCTTCCGCGTGCCCTCTTGCGTGGTTCCGCCCATCATGCCGCGATCACTTTCGTGCTTTCCAGCTTGCTTACGTACCAATGGTTGAACTTGACCAGTGGAATGCGCAGTAGCAGACCTATCAGCAGCAGCGGCGGAATGAACAGCAGTAGCGCGCCAATCGCAAACCAGTAATCGTTACTGTAGATTCCGCCGATCGCCGCGCGCATTGCTGTGATTGAATGCGTCGCAGGCAGGAACGGGCTGATGCCGCTGATGATTTTCGGCAGCACGGCCAGCGGATATGCGCCGTTCGCTCCGGAGATCTGCATGACGAGAAACAGCACGCCGATGGCTTTGCCGACGTTGCCGAAGCTGGCCACGAGCGTGTAGGTGAAGAACGAGAACACTAGGCTGCTCACCCAGCCGGACAGCATGAACAGCAGCGGATGCACCGCCTGGACATGGAGGAACAGCAGACTGCCTCCCAAGGAGAACGTGCTCTGCAATAGTCCGATCACGCCGAACACACCGTAATGTCCGAGAAACAGCTGATGCGGTTTCGGGTCGCCGAGTTCCTTGCGCACCTTACGCGAGACGGTGGTCTTGAGCGTCACTGCCATGAGCAGCGAACCGACCCACAGTGGCAGGATCGTGTAGAACGGTGCCATCTGCGAACCGAAATTCTTGACTGGGAACACCGCGTTGCGTTTCACTTTTACAGGGGCTGCAAGCGCGGCGGCCAACGAGTCGGTATTATCGCTGAGCACATCTTTGACGGCGCTCATATCGCCGCTGTTCAGCGCATCGGTCAATGTTCCTGTGAATGCGCCCAGTTTTTTGCCCGCGCCGGCCAGACTATCGGCGGTGGAATCCAACACGCTGCTGATGGCGGTCAGATTCTTATCCGCGGTCTTGGTGGTGCCGTTCAGATTGCCCAGCGCGCCTTTCAGATCGGCCGCTGTGGCATTGAGCGCGGTGGTGGTGCTGGTAATGGACGTGGCGATATCGTCAAGTTGCGGTTTCAGTTGGCTCTCATAGTCGGTTTTGATGCCACTGACGGACGTTGCCGCCTGCTGCGCCAGTTTCTTGATCTCCGCACGTTCGGCCGTGGTATCGCTTACTTTGGCGTCGATGTTGTCGGCGCTGCCATTCAGCGCCGATGCTAGGTCGTTGAGCTGTGTGATGGTGGTGCCGACGTTGGTTTTGAGATGGTCGATGGCGTTCCTCACCGCTTCCGGCAGCTTTTCGTTTGCGCTGAGCGCGTCGAGCGAATCATAGATCTGCTGGTAGCTTTGCGCCTGCTTGCTGATGTTCGTGGCCTGGTTGCGTAATGCGTTGGCGGTGTTGCCGGCCTGCGTGCCCGCATTGCCGAATAGGCTGTCCACATCTGCTTCCATGGCTGTGAAGCTGTTGGCGGAATCAGTCAGAGCCGTGCCCAGCGCGGTGGTGCCGGTCTTCAACGCGCCCGTCAGATCCTCCACGCCGCTGCCGGCTTGCTTGAGTGTTGTTCCTGCGCTTTTCGCATTGCCGCTGACATTGGCGATCAGACCGTCGGAGGACTCAAGCAGATGCCGTGCGCTTTGTGTCAGCGTGCTGAACGTGCGGAGCGTTCCGGAAGCGTCGGTGAGCGTTTCCGCGAAGTCGCTGATATTGCCGTTGAACTGCGTGAGTTGTTCCTGCGCGGCTGGCTTGTCGAGTTGGTTGGCGAGTTGCGATGCCACACTCAGCGCGGTGCTGGTCAGTGTTTCGGAGAACGTCTCGTTGACCTGCGCGCTGACCGTATCGGCGCCTTGGCCTGTGATCTTCGGAGCCAAGGCGTTCTTCTTTTCATTGTTGTAGTAGGCGATTTCGGCGTGGTCGCCATCGGATGCGAAGAACGTCATCATACGGGTGCTGAAGTTCTTCGGAATCACCACAGCTGCGTAATATTCGCCGGATTTGGTGCCGTTGATGGCTTCTTTTTTGGTGGTGAAGGTCCAGTCGAGCTGATCGTTGGAACGCAGCGTGTTAACCACTTGGTCGCCGATGTTGATCTTCACTGGAATGAGGTCGGACCGGTATCCGTCGTCCTCATTGGCTACGGCGAATTTCAGATTGCCGGTATTGGCGAACGGGTCCCAGCTGGCGGCCACGTTGAACCATGTGAAGATGCCGGGGATCACAACGAGTCCGATGACGATGATGATGGAGACGACGTTGCTGGTGATTCGCCGGATGTCGCCGACGAACAGTTTCCAGATGGTTTTCATGCGTTGCTCCTTTCCTCGGTGTTTTCGGTTGTCTCGGTTGTCTCGGTAGTCTCGGTGGTGTCCGTGGCGGCATCGTTCGCGGCGGCGCTTGGACCGGTCGTCTGCATTTTCTGCACCAGTATGGCGATTCCGTCATCTTCATTGTGGTTGACGCCCGTCACGTTTTCCGTCGTTTCTTTGATGACGCTGGTATTGCGATTATCGGATGTCGTGCGTTTGCCGCTGGTGCGTCTCCGCGTTTTGCGCAGCAGTCTGTTCCGCCGTTCCTGTTGCGCCCGCTTTTTGCGACGGATGCGTGCCGCTTGGCGCTCCACCAGCATGGATTGGATCGATTCATCGCTCAAATGGCCGAGCTCCACTTGACGGTTCAGATTATCGCGCATGTATTCGATGACCATGAGGAAGCCCATGATGAGCAGAATCCAGACGACCCACGTGGCCAGTACCACCACTTTCTCTCCGTTGGTGAACGAGAACACCGCCGCCAGAGTTACCGGAACTACGAATCCGATCACCAGAGCTCCGCGCTTGAGTTTCGGGTACAGTTCCGCGAACCGACTTGCGCGTTCCTCGATCACCTCGCGGTAACCGCCTTTGTCGGCCAGCACCTGAATGGCTTGGGACATGTTGTATCCGCGTTCCGGAAGCTCCACTTCCTCGCCGATAATCATGTCGCTTTCCTTGATTTCGCGGGCGAAGAGTCGGTTGAGGTTGACCAACAGAGGACGGACCACCAGACCGATGACGAACGCCATGGCGGCAAACAGCAGCAGCGTGCCGATCGCCTTGATCCAATGGCCGTCGTAGAAGCCGGCGATGGTCTCGCGGAATGCGTCTATCGAATAGCTGAATGGCACGAACGGATAGACCATGCGGAAGAACTTCGGCATCATCTCGATCGGATACAGGCCGGAAGCGCCTGGAATCTGCACGATCACCAACGCCACGCACAGGCCCTTGCCGATGTGCATGAACGTGGTGGACAGCGCGTACGTGATGCTCAGATATACCAGCGATGTGATCATGCCGGTCAGTATGAACAGTGGCGCGCAAGCCGTCTGTACGCCGAGTATCAGATCGCCAACGGTGCAGATCGCGCCTTGAATGACGCCCATCGTGCCGAGCAACAGGTATCGGGCCAGATACTTTTCGGTTGCGGTCGGATCGAGACCCTCAAGCCCCTCGTCGTCCACCTCCACTTTGTAGATCACCACAAAGGCGAACGCGCCCACCCACAGTGCCAGATTGGTCATCAGCGGAGCCATGCCGGAGCCGTAGGAGTTGACGGGATACACGTTCTTCGTGTCGATTACGGTCGGGGACTCCATGAACGAGGCGATCTTATCCGCGTCAAGCGAACCGCTGCCGGTCAACGATGCGAGCAGATCCGTAGTGCCCAGCGCCTTCAGGTCGGTGCTGACGGTGGTGAGCTTCGTCTCCATCTTCGCCAGCTGCTGGTCGGTTTGCTCAAGGCCGATGCGGGCGTCTGACGCCACTTGGTCGAGTTGGTCGAGCACGATGTTGGTTTGCCTGACCACGCTGTCCTGGCTGGTCACGGTGCCGGCAAGTGTTCCGGCCGTCCCAGCCAGCGAGCCCAGCGCGGAATTCAGTCGCGGCAGTGCGCCTGAATTGATGGCGTTGCGCGCCGTGCCTGCGCTTTTGAGCGAGTTCTGCGTGCCTATGTTGAAATCGGTGGACAGTTTGGATACGCTGCCGGCTGTGGCCTGTGTGTTCTCGCTCAGGGTTTTGAGGTCGGCGAGTGTTCCGGCTGCCGTGTTGTTGGTATTCTCCAGTTTGCTGATGATTTGCTGGTATTGCGCGTTGTCGCTGGCGGATTTGAGCTTCTCGAGCAGTTTCGCATTGCTGTCGGTGATGTTTTGCATGCCGGTCACCGCCTGCTGCGCCGATCCACTTGCCGCGGATACCGCCGACGAGATCTGGTTGATGCTGGCTGTGGATTGCGCCGTCGCTTGGGAAACAAGTCCGGATCCGGTTTCCAGCGCGCTGTTGGCGTTGGACGAAAGCGTGTTGAGCTGGGTTTGCGCTGTGCCGATGGCGGTGGATGCGCCTGCTAGTCCTCTGCCTGCGCTCGCCGCGGCCAGCTGCACGTCGTTCAGGGCATTGCGTGCTGCTTTTGTCTGCTGTGGCACATTGGCTAACTGGGTGTCGAAATCCGCGATTGCGGAGCGGATCGTGCCTACGTTCCGCTTGGTGTTGTCGAGTTCGCCGATGGTTTCGTTGGCGATGGCGTTGGTGTTGCCGCTGATGGTGCCGTTGGCCGAGTTGACGGCTTTGACGAGCACGTCGCTGACGGTGGAGACGAAGGTGTTGTTGACGGTGCGGTCGACCACGGTCGCGCCTTGGTCGGTGATTTTCGGCGAAATCGGACTCGCCTTCTCGTTCACGTAATATTCGAGCGTGGGGCGATGCTTGCTGTTGGTGACGACGTTGGCCAGATCTTCGCTGAAGTCGGAAGGGATGACGATTGCGGCGTAGCAGTCGCCCGACTCCACCGCTTCCATCGCATTGGCTTTGCCCATGAACTCCCAGCCGAGCTGGTCGTTGCTCTTCAGCGTGCCTTCGATTTGATCGCCGAGATTGACTTTGCCAAGCAGCGCGTTGTCTGTGCCTTCGTCCATGTTGGCCACGGCCACTTTGATGCTGTCCGTGTTGCCATAGGGATTCCAGAACCCGTAGATGTTGAACCATGCGTATAGCGGGGGAATGAGAATCAGGCCGATCATAATCACCCACGCGGCGGGTACGGTGACCAATCGTTTGAAGTCACGGCGCAGGATCTGCAGTACGTTGTGCATTGTCTCTCCGGTTTGGCGAATCAATTCCCTTATATGGCGATACGTGTTCCGTAGCGCTACGCGGTTCGTATCGTATACCGTGCTCTTGGACAATCGCCATCGCGTTTCATGGATGACGGAAATCGGGTCGAGTACTGCGGCAAAGCCTCGGCAAAACCATCGCCGGCTGACGTAGCCCCTTCCGCTCACGTCCGTGACAAATCGCCATTTCTGTATGTCCGTGAGCGAAAGGTGGTAATAAATCGCTATTTTCCGTCCGTATTTATACCCCCATTCGCTCACGATGCGCTATACATCGCCATTTCTTGCGGACGTGAGCGAAAGGTGGTGTGCGAATGGCGATTGCAGCCAGCTGACGTCCCCCTCTTTTGCTCGCGTCCGCCAATAATCGCACCTGAACCGCTTTTCTTGCGGCGGATATTGCCTACGTTTGGTAGCGTGGGCTGAAGGAAGGAGCGGCATATGAGCGAAACCGCACAATCTGAATCACGATCCGAGGATTCCGCCGCGGGCAAGACGGATGGAGAAATCAAGGCGATTGCCGCCGAAACCGAAATCGCGGCTATCGAAGAAGGCGGAAAGCAGGGCACTGGCGAAGTCGGCAATCCCGCTGACCGTCGTCTGCCGTTAATCGTTCGCATTTACGGCATCGTCATGCTTATTGAAGGCGTGGTGACGCTGCCGTTCATTGTGTTGGCGTGCCTGTACTCGATTCGCGCGGTGTTTTCCGGCAAAGTGGCGTTCGATGCGCTCAGCCTCACCGCGATTCTGTCGGTGGTTCACGCGGCCGTGCTGCTGGTCGTCACCGCGTGTCTGGCGGTGTTCGGCGTGATGCTTATTATGAACAAGCGTCGGCATATCGCGCAATGGACGTATCTGATGATTCCGCTCACCCTTGCCGAAGGCTTGCTGTCGCTGGCATTGCAGGGACTTGGTGTGAATTTGATCGGCCCGGCTATCCAGCTTGTCGTGCTCATAGCCCTGCATGTCACTGCCGATCCGTCGCTGCGTGAGGAACGTCGTCTCCAGTTCGCGTTGCGACGTATGGATGCCCGTAGCGCATACGAAGACGCCGCTTCCCAGGGTATGGCTGGCCGCGATTTGACCGGCAAGGGCTATATTTCGCTGGATTTCTTCAATTTGTTCTGGTTGTTCGCCATCGGTTGTGTGTTCGGTTTGGTGATCGAGACCATCTACCATTTCGTGCTGTTCGGCGAATACCAGGATCGCGCAGGCTTCCTGTGGGGGCCGTTCTCGCCGATTTACGGCTTCGGCGTGGTGATCGTCACCGTGTTGCTCAACCATTTGTGGCAGTCGAATTGGTTGCTGATTTTCTGCTCAAGCGCGGTGATCGGTGGCGCGTTCGAATATTTCACCAGCTGGTTCATGCAGGCCGCGTTCGGTATTCGCGCATGGGATTACACGGGGCAATGGCTTTCGATTGACGGGCGTACGTCCGGCAAATACATGTTCTTCTGGGGTATCCTCGGCTTGATTTGGGTCAAGTTGATTCTGCCGCGATTGTTGCGATTGATCCAGCGTATTCCGTGGAAGATTCGCTATTCGTTGACGCTGGTCTGTTTCATACTCATTTTCGTCGATGGCGTGATGACGCTGATGGCGCTTGACGCTTGGTATTCCCGCATGGCTGGGGTTGCGCAGAATTCGCCCGTTTCGCAGTTCTTCGCCACGTATTTCAATGACGATTTCATGGCCCACCGATTCCAGACCATGAAGATCGACCCGTCCACTGCCGGTCGTATGTAGGCTGGTTTTTGCGTTTTGCGGGTTTTGCTAAGCGGCTGGTCGGGCGATGTTCCGGCTGGCCGCTTTGCTTTGGGTGGCTGATTTTGAACGATTTCGGACGATTGCAGTGGGGTTTTGTTGCGGGTTTTGCCGCGGGGGATTTGATTCTTCCGGATTATTGCCGTTTGGGATTCGTGCCTTCCGGCTGTCTGGATGCTTGACTGCTGTTGCCGCGCCTACGCCGCGATGCTTTGCGCCAGCTGGCGGATGAGGTCGGGGCGATGTCCGCTCCATGAGGAATTCGGTGAGATGACGACCGGAATTTGCTTGAAGCCGGCGTCCTTGATCTGTTCGAATGTGGACGGATTCTGCGTCAAATCGACCGCCACGTACCGCACTCCCAGTTTGGAAAGCTCTTGTTCGGTGGCCTCGCATTGAGGATTGTTCGGATTGGTGAAGACGGTCACGGTCATTACTTTTCCTCCCTATGCAATCGGCTTCCTTTGGTGCGGAAGATCTTGTCGGCCACGTTTTTTGATTTTGCCCGGCTGAGCAGGCCGTTCATCAGTATACACTACCCGTAGTGGCGTTTCGTGCGTTCGCCCACTGTATATAGTGGGGAATTTCCCGTAATACCGAATCTATGCGAACAAATGTTCGATATATTCGAGTCTATCATTATCGTCGATTGCGCCACGCCGGTTGCATGCGTATGGTCCGTCCGCGAATCGCCCGCGGGCTGTTCGCTATTCATTTCGGAACACATATTGCGATTTCGCTCGTTTTCTTACGATTGTGAGCGAAAGGTGGTGCCGCATAGTGCGGTAGGGGGTATAAATCGCCTTATTTTCCATACTTTTCGGCGCACGTCGCGAAATAATCGACCGAAATTGCGATTCGTGAGCGAAAGAGGGTGCGCGATATGGTGCGTTCCGTATTGAAGTGCTGAGACCTCATCCCGAAACAAATGAAAAAGTCCTGAGAACCATCGGCTTCCAAGACTTCGAACCTGTGCCCCCCGTGGGATTCGAACCCACAACCCACGACTTAAAAGGACGCTGCTCTAACCGTTGAGCTAGAGGGGCAACAGCAACATAGTATACAGCATATTCGGACCAATCGCCACCACGGGCGTCGGACGGGCGTCGAAATGGCCTTCGGAGTGTTGGTGTGCCTACAATCGAAACCATGTCATGTACCACAATTCTTGTAGGCAAAAAAGCAAGTTACGACGGTTCGACCATCATCGCCCGAGATGACGACTCTGGTTCGGGACGTTACGATCCCAAGAAATTCGTAGTCGTCGCACCGCAGGAGCAGCCGCGGCACTACCGCAGTGTGCTGAGCCACGTTGAAATCGACCTTCCCGACAATCCATGCCGGTACAGCATCGTACCGAACGTGCTTCCAAATCGTGGAATCCTTGCGGAAGCTGGCGTCAACGAACGCAACGTGGCCATGAGCGCCACCGAAACCATCGCCGTCAACGAGCGCGTGCTCGGCGCCGACCCGCTGGTCGCACTGCAGCCGGCCGACGAAGCCAATGGTAAGCCGGAAACCCCAGGCGGCATCGGCGAAGAAGACATCATCACCCTCGTGCTGCCGTACGTCAACACCGCGCGCGAAGGCGTGAAACGTCTGGCCGAACTGCTCGAAACGTACGGAACGTACGAATCGAACGGCATCATCATTTCCGACGTGGACGAAATCTGGTACGTCGAAACCATCGGCGGCCACCATTGGATCGCCCGCCGCGTGCCGGACGACAAATGCGCCATCATCCCCAACCAGCTCGGCATCGACTATTTCGATTTCGACGACGCCTTCAGCGACGCACGTGAATTCATGTGCAGCGACGACCTGACGGAATTCATCGAACGCCACCATCTTGGCCGCGCGGCCGGCACGCAGGGCGGCATGAACAACGGCCACTGCAACCCGCGCGTCGTGTTCGGCACCGCCACCGCGAAGGACCATATCTACAACACGCCTCGCGCCTGGTACATGTACCGCCAGCTTAACCCCGTCGAAGCGGCAGACAGCACGCCCGAATCGGATGATATTCCATGGTGCCTTGAACCGGAGCAAGCCGTGACCGTCGAGGACGTCGACTTCCTGCTGGGGTCGCATTTCGAGGGCACTCCGTACGACCCGTATGGCACGCAGGGGACTGAGGAAAGCCGCCATCGCTATCGTCCAATCGGCATCAACCGCACCGGGCACATGGTGGCGATGCAGATCCGCCCGTATGCGCCAGCCGAAAGCCGTTCGATCATGTGGGTTTCGTACGGTTCCGGCGCATTCACCACGTCCGTGCCGTTCTACGCGAACGTCGACGATACCCCCGCATATCTGCGCGACACCACGCCGGAAGTCTCCACGGACTGCCTGTATTGGACGAACCGCCTGATTGCAACGCTCGCCGACGCGCACTTCTACGAGACCAGCAACGCGGTCGAGGGCTTCTCGGAAGATGTCCGTTCCTTCGGCCACCGTCTGGTGGAACGTACGGATGATGCGCTTGCGACTGCCGGCGCAACGGACGCCCCGTCCGTCACCGCCCGTCTTGCGGCGGCCAATGACGAGATGGCGGACTACCTGCGGAAGCGCAATACGAAGCTGCTCGGCGACGTGCTATACACGTCCAGCAACCTTATGCACAACAGTTTCGCCATGTCCGACCGCTGGAACTGAGCGTGATTCCGCGCGCTGAAGCGTTCGATAAGCGTTCAACGCGCGTTCGGTAAACGTTGAGGGGCTATCGACTCGTGCCGATGGCCCCTCAACGTTATACGGGAATCAAAACCTGCGAGAACTTCGAAACTCGCGCACGAAGATCAGTTGAACCCGACCACGTGCTCGGCCAGGAAATACCCCTTGCGGATCACGAATCGGCCGGCCGAACCGCGCAGATTCAGCGCGCGCGACATCGCCTTCTTACGCACGTCCTTGTAAATCGTCGGCGAATATGCCTCGATATCCGCCCACATGGCCTTCTTCTTCTCGTAATTCTCCGGCTCGCGCGACAGGATCATGAAGACACTCGCCACGGAGCTTTCAATCGCAAGAAAATGAATCATATAGCGGTACAGTCCGTCTGGCACCGTACCACGTTCGGGGGTGGCGCGCACCATGCATTGGTTGACGAGCCGCAGCTGGTCCACGCGTCGGATCATCACGTCCGTCTGCACGCTCTGCCCGTCGCGGCCGATGAAATAGTGGTAGAACGGCGTATCCACGTATTGCAGCGACTTGACCCACGGGAACGGCTGGTAGGCGTAGATGAAGTCCACGTAGAACGTGTGCTCCGGCAGCTGCATTTTCGATTCGCGCACCACGGCCGTACGGTAGATCAGCGCGTGCATGAGAATGTATTCGGTCAGGCCGAAATGTCCCAGATTGTCCCAAGTGAGCCGCTTGCCGGGCTCCATGGCGTGACGGAAGTTCACGACGTGCTTGTTGCGCTTGCCCACCTTGTCGTACACGTAGTTGGTGACGAGCATGTCGAGCGGCTCGTCCTTGCCGACCTCGCCGCGCAGCACGGCCATGACCTGTTCGAGCGATTCCGGGCCGACCCAATCGTCCGCGTCCACGACCTTCACGTACATGCCGCTCGCCGCCGCGATGCCGGTGTTGACCGCGCCGCCGTGGCCCTTGTTCTCCTGATGGATCGCGCGCACGATTCCCGGATTGCGCGCCTCGAACGTCTTCGCCATCTCCAGCGTGCCGTCGGACGAGCCGTCATCCACGATCAGCACTTCGATGTCGTCGTTGTGCTTCGACGCGATCAACGATTCGACGCACCGTTCCAGGTATTCCGTCATGTTGTACGCGGGCACCACGAAGGTGAGCGTCTTCTTCTCCTGCATATTCTTCCTCGGATCGGGCTCGTGTCGGGCCGTGCGGCTGGCCGACCGCTCCGGCCAAAAGCATAACGAAACTAACGTAGCACCATGTGCGGTTCCGGGGCGCGGTTTTGCACACAAACGGCACCCTGAAATACGCAATCTGCACCTGAAATTTCCCCTAGGGTCATTTCGGGTGACGGTATGTCAGTTTTCGTCAATTGTTGATTGTTTTTGCGATTCGTGCGGGCTTTGCGGGTTTTGCGATTCGTTCGTCTCGTCTGATTCGTTTGATTCGTCTGCCGCTTGCGATCCGTCCGTCACGGTCGTCCCGTCCGTCGCGTCATCTCCCGCAGCAACCGCCTTCTCCTGCGATTTCGCGGCCTTCTTGCCCTGCTTCTCCTGCTTGGCGATCGCCTTCGCTTCCCGCGCGGCCTGCTTTTCCGCCTCGCGGGCGGCCTTTTCGCTTTCGTAGCGCAGTTCCGGCTTGGCTTCCATGCGGCTCAGCCCATACCATGCCAGGTTCACGATGTGCGCGGCGAGCTGCTCCTTGCTGAGCTTGCGCTGGTCGGCCCAATATTGGCAGGTGTACACGGTCATGCCGATGAGCATCTGCGCGTAATACGGCACGCTTTTGGCCGGCAGATGCTGGCGTTTGAACGCGTCGGTGAGAATGTCCTCGACGCGTACGGCAATGTCTCCAAGCAGCGAATTGAACGAGTTGGACGGGTCGGTTTTCGGCGAATCGCGCGTGAGCACGCGGAAGCCTTCGGCGTTCTCCTCCACGTAGGTGAGCAGCGCAAGCGCGGTGCGTTCCACGATTTGGCGCGGATGCGCCTGCGGGTCGGACAGCGCGTTGATGAGAACGTCGGTGAGCGCGCGCATTTCGCGGTCCACCACCACGGCGTACAGGCCTTCCTTTCCTCCGAAATGTTCGTAGACGATGGGCTTCGAAACCTTTGCGGTCGCGGCGATTTCTTCGACGCTCACCGCCTCGAATCCCTTGGCCGCGAACAGCGACCGACCGATTTCGATAAGCTGTTCGCGCCGCTGGTACGACGTCATTCTGGATGTATTGGCCATATTGCCCAGTTTTTCACGTCCCGTGGATACGGCGTATTCTCTGCTTCTCCGCGTTCGCAATCGTGCCGTTTAATCGTGCCCTTTAATCGCAACCCAATCGTGTCCTGGCTCACCTCTTCTAATACCTCCCCGTGTTCTCAATCGCATCCCCCGCATGTCCGTTTCTGGTGAATCGGACATCTGGCGTGCAGAATCCGGCTCCTGTGTGTCCGTTTCTCCCGAATCGGACATTTGCGTTATACGTGGGCAATATGCAGGCAGGATGCGGCAGACAGGATGTGGGCAGAAGTGTGTCCGTTGCGCTTTTTAGGCTGGAGCCATGGATACGAATGTGATTATTGCGATTGTCGCTGTTGTCGTTATTGCGGCAATTCTGGTGATTGGTGGTTGGTGGCTCGGTAAGACCCGCAAGAACGCCGTCAACAAGTCCACTGAGGATGCGAAAGCGGCTGCTGATGCCCGTCTTGCTGCGGAAGCAAAGTCGGCTGCGGCTGATTCTTCCACGGTGAAGCCGTCCGTTGATTCCAATGTTGATGCAGCTGAAAAAGCTCCGGCTGAAAGTCAGCAGAAGTCCTCAGTTCAAGCTTCCTCTTCCGAAACGGCGGCTCCTGCACCAGCCACCGAAGCCAAGCCCGAACCGGTTCACGAAACCCCCGAATCCGCCGGCACGCGCATGCAGCGTCTTAAGGCGCGCCTGTCCAAGTCCGGCAATCCGTTC
>OMBN01000181.1_pt1 | contig 66660 bp, 56 predicted proteins | sample 1644891 | NCBI WGS metagenome assembly OMBN01 (sample SAMEA103958144, study PRJEB25191) | human gut metagenome | reverse complement strand
AACAGTCCGGCACGTCTGCCGTGACGTGCCGTTACAAACCTTCCTGGGAGTGAGTATGGCTAAATCTTTGCATGTTCGTCTCGTGGCCTACAGGCCTTTCGGCGCAAGAATCGGAGTATTGGCGGAGCCGGTGAGCTTCAGCGCTTCGATGCTGCACAATGATGACGGCGCCATCTCGATCGAGTATTCAATGCTGTCCGGTGGCGCCCAGGCGTTCGACCGAGAGCTGACGGACGGTCTGGAAGTCGCCGTAGAGGTGTCGGACGGCAGCGGTTACAGGGAGCCGGACAACGCACGTTTCGTGATCACGGGCCGCTCCGGCAAGACAGACGACCGCACGCGCACCGTCACCTATTCCGGCCAGTCGATCAGCTGGCTGCTGTCCAAGGCCGAAAACAACGATTCCTCGCATCTACTCACGGATGGCGACAATAAGGGCAAAAGGCCTTTTTACAGCTCGAATCCGGGTGTGATTCTCAAGACACTGCTTGATGAGAACAGGCAGCGTGGCGGCGTGGCCACCGGCCTGACGCTCGGCTTCGACACTGCGAAGGACGCGGGCGGCACGGCATGGGCGAGGAAATACACGCTTTACTATTCCTTGGGTACCGACCTGCAGACCATTCTCAGCTCGCTGGTCAACGGTGGCGGCTGCGACTGGCGCACGAGCGGCCGCACGCTGAAACTCTGGAACGCCGACAGCACGGCGTTGAGCCGCGATCTAAGCAAGCAGGTCATGCTCCAGCTTGCCCGCGACATTGGCGAGGCGCCATACGAGGAGAGCATCGCTGATCTGGCCAGCACGATTCTCGTCGAGGGTGACAATAATCTGCTTTTCCGCATGGGCAATCCAGCTGCTCCGACGCCGTGGGGCAAGTGGGAAAGCTACAGCAGCCAAGGTGGCGTATCCGACAAGGACACCGCACAGGCCTTTATGCAGAGCACTTTGGATGATGCGGCAAGGGTGCGCGGCCAGTACACGCGCAACCTCATCGTTTCCGACGTGGACAGTCTGCCACTCGTCGACTATCATGCCGGCGATTGGATTACCGCGCCAACAGTCACTCACGGCGAGAAGGTGCGCGTGCAGGAAATCGACCTGAGCATGCGCCAGGGCGAGGGACTATCCGTCAGCATCGCACTGAACGACATCAAGTATGATGCCTCGGTCAAGCAGGCGAAGAAGATAAAGGGCATCACGGGTGGCGCCGCGTTGGCCGGCAGCGAGGGCGGCACGACCGCCTCGTCCGACCGTGACCATCGCGTGCCGAAGGCCCCGCAGGGACTTGTCGTGCAGACCGACGCCTATATAGGCTCGGATGGCTATGCGCATGGTCTGGCCACAGCCTCGTGGAGCGCGGTCACGCAGGCCACGAACGACACATCAATCGAAATCTCCACCTATACGGTCGAGTGGAAGCTGCACAAGGATGGCGCGCCCTGGCATTCCGCTGGCACGACGGATAAGACGCAGCTTGGCTTCGGCGGTCTGGACTGTGGCACACAAATCGAAGTCAGGGTCAGGGCTGTGCCCACGTACAGCGACCAGCTGGGCGAGTGGTCGGACACCGTCATGGCCGAAGTGGAATCGGACACGACACCATGTTCGGTGCCATCCAGACCGGCCGTCACATCGAAATTGGGCGTGGTGACCGTCCACTGGGATGGGAAGACAGCTTCCGGCACGTCGATGGAATCGGATTTCGACCATATCGAGGTCGGTGAGGGTGCGGCGTCATCCAGTATGAAGGTCGTGGCCGCGACGCAAGCCGGTCAGGGAGACTACATCGTCACCGGCCTGAGCATAGGCAGCCAGCACAGTTACGCGCTGCGCTCAGTGGACCATGCCGGCAACAAGTCCGGCTGGTCGTCCATCGCCTCGGTGACTGTGGCCAGTGTCATCCCGCAGGAGACCTTGGATTCCATCAATCAGGACATCGCCAAGGCCGAGGCCGAGGCGAAAGCCGCGAAGACCACCGCAGACGGGAAAAACAAGGTGTTCACCCAAACCGCGGAACCCGCGCATACCGGACTGACAAAAGGCGACCTGTGGCAGAAGCTCGATTCCAGCGGACACATCTCATCTGTCAACGTGTGGAACGGCACGAAATTCACGGCCTACAGCCTTGTGGCCGATAGTCTGCTCGTCCCAGGAAGCGTCAACGGATCCGTGCTCATCAAGGATGGTACGGTCGAAGCGAAGAACATCAAAATCGGCAATGGCGAGATCTTGACCGAACTCCTGAAAGCTCGGAAGATCGTGACCGACGACGTGGAGGCCGGACAGTTCAAAGGCTACGTCTTCACCGGCGCGATATTCCAGAGCTCCGAGGCTGAGAACACCGGCATAAAGCTCAACAGCAACTCGTTGCGGATGTGGGATTCGGCCCATAACCAGACCGTCTATCTGGACGGCGAGGGCAAGTCGAATGTGCTGACCGGCACTTTCCAAACCCGCACGAGCGGGCACAGGGTGCGCATCAGCCCGGATTATCAGACCTACATCATCGGCGGATCTGAGACTTTCACCGGTGATGGCATCGAATTCCCGGCCTACAACGGGTCCACCGCCTACTTTTCGCATCCGGCCATTGCTTCTGCCATCCAGTCGAATCAGGTCGGCGCGATGGGCGAACTGGACTTGTGGAGCGGACGCATCGCCAAGCACGATCCGGCTGCTTTCATGCAGCTCCAGTCCAAGCCGATCAAGAAGGGCGGTACCGGTAGTGGTGGCGTCGTATCGCAGGTGTACATCCTGGCCAACACGGATTACGACGAGCCCGACATGAGCAAAAAAAGCAGCGCATCCCTCACCCTGTCCGGTGACAGTCAGAAAGGCTCGAATGTCTGGCTCGAAGCCGTAGACGGGGGCGGGTCGGTCGGAATCGGCGCGAACATCCACACTGGATACGTGTACCTTGGCGGCTATCTCGGCGGCATAACAAACCGTTTCACTTTTCAAAGCACCAATTGGCGAATCTACCAGAACGCGACGCTAACCGCGGACTTCACCGTGCCACAGACCACGTGGTCATGGCCGCCAGCGAAATACGGACGCTACTACGGCGTGTGCAATTCCGACCTGAACTGGGGATCGATCTTCATGCACGTGTGCAACACCGGCGGCGCTGGTTCGATGCATGTCATGGGATACAACGCCGGGAACGGAGCCTTCCATGGCGACATGTATGTCAACGCTTTCGCGTGGCTCGTCAAATAAGGAGGCATATTTTGCAAACTGTTTTTGAAGACGGGAACCTCATCATCAGAGCGGAAACGGAAGGCGAGCGGGGGCTCGTGTGCGGTATGGACGCTATCGCCGCATGGCGGGCGCTGCTCGGCACGACGAGCGTCGCCGAAACCTGCGCGGCCATGATGCAGGCAAGGGAATCGGACGGCTCGTACGATCCGCAGACCGGGCGGAACGCGTACACGACCGCCTATGAGGGCTTGGAGGCGGCCTTGTCGGATACCGCGGCGGAATCCGTGTCCATGATGTCCGACAGTGGCGAGGTACAGGACGATCCGATGACGGCCGCCCGCAACCGGACTCGGACGGCTTTGGGACTGCCACCGATCACCAACGATGCGGACGCGGCCGTCCAGACGGCCATGCTGTCGGGTGAAGCGGCCAATGCGACGCCGACCACCGGCATCGACACGGATTGCGTGGACGCCAAGGCCATCGGAAGGCTTTTCGACACCGACGAAATGCGTGCTGACTTAGATGAATGCGAGGAGCGATTCTACGAATCGCTCATGCCATCAGCGAAGGAGGAATGATGCAGCAGATTCCTGCTGACGCGAACGACGTGATCGACCAGCTTTCCATGCAGATCGGCCAGCTCTCAAAGGAGATCGCGATTTTGAAAAGCCAATTGTCGGCGGCGATGAAACTGATTCCAGCCGACGTGTTCGAAGCCATGAAGAATGAGGAGGAGCGCGGTGACGCAGATTAGGTTTAGGTTTCGCAGGCCGGACGCATCGCACGTGTCCGGCGTGCCGGTGGATGGCGTCATATCCTGCAATCCGACGATGCGGGTCGTGCAGGAGGATGAGAGTCTGCTCCTGCCGGTGCCTTTCGCGGTGCGGTTGCCGTCCGATGGCAGTGATCTGACTCTTGACCTCAAGCCGACAGGCGTGGACTGGTGCTGGCGCATCGAGGAGCGGATCAAGGGTTTGACGCATGTGCGTCGCGTGATCGTGCCGGATAGCACGCAGATTTGGGATTATGCGACTCTTTCCGAGGCGGCATGGCATGGCGCGTCTGACAATCACGGTGGCTTGGCGCATAGCATCCGGACCTATCCGCATGTCATCCGGCTTGGCGATGTGGTGGATGTGGACGGTTTGCGTCCACCTGACCATGTGTCCGCTGGAGATTCGGTCGTGGATGCCGAAGGGCATTTGTGGATTGTCAGCCGTTTCGATGGTGGGAAGGTGATTTTCGGCATCGATGGTGGTGTGAGCTTGCGTGGGCCGAAGGGGGAGCGGGGTTTGAGTTTCCGCAGTGGTTTGGGAGTGCCGGATGCGACCACTCATGGAATTGTGGGTGACACTTACGTTGACTTGACGACTGGTGCCGTGTACCGGTGTCAAGCCTGATTTTTCGTAAAAATATCAAATTATCTCATTAAGGAGGAATAATAGTATGGCATGGCAGGCTACGGGCGGAAATCTCAAAGGCCCGAAGGGTGATAATGGCGCTGATGGTGCGAAGGGTGACGCTGGCAAGAGCCTGCACGTCGCCAACATCACCGTCTCGGACAATTCGGACGTGAGCGTGGCCGCTTTGAGTCCGGCGACGCCTATCGCGACCGGCGATCTGATTTCGGACGTGGATGGCAGGCTTTTCACCGTCTCGTCCGTGGTCAATGGTGATACCGTGCATGTGTCCAATCGGATTGACGGCGTGAGTTTCAAGGGGCCGAAGGGCGACAAGGGCGAGGATGGCAAGCCGGGTGCTGACGGCAAGGACGGCACCGGCGTCAACATCAAAGGCTCCTATGACAGCCCCGATGCTTTGAAGCAGGAGCATCCGACCGGAGTATCAGGCGACGCTTACCTCGTCGCGGGTGCACTGTACGTGTGGTCCGGCTCGGAATGGACGAATGTCGGCTCGATTCAAGGTCCGCAGGGGCCGAAGGGCGCGGATGGCACGAATGGTCAGGATGGCAGGCCCGGCAAGGACGGTACTAACGGCTTGGGATGGACTTGGGGGCATGGTGTCCCGTCAGGCTCACAGCCGGTCGGCTCCCTCTACCTCGACCTCGACTCCGGCGACGTGTACTCCTACACACAGGATTAAAAGGGGTGGAATATGGCATGGTCCAATGTCGGGAATTTGAAAGGTCCCAAGGGCGACATGGGCGAGACCTCCGACGGTATCCCGCAGGGAGCGGTCGTCTTAGCCTACAATGCCAGTCCAACGTACAAGGCACTGCAGAAAAGCAACGAATGGGTCGAATATGGGAATTTCACCATCCGAATAAATAATCCGACCTATGATGCCGCCGGCAATCCGACGCCGAATTATTCCGGTATGGCAGACCGCCGTTTAGTGCTGTTCGCCAAGGCGTGATTTGGAGGACAGTCAGTGACGCATCTCATGGTTGCAATCGTAGCGTACCTGCTGTTGCTCGCGCTCGTCATCATGTTCAATCATGGCGCGCACAGGCGTTGATTTTCACACTTCAAGGCCATCCCATTTCGGGATGGCCTTTTCTATTGCCCTAAGGAGAGGTAATGTGCTGCAAAATTTTCTAGCCGGTTTCGGGGGTGTGGGCGGCGCGTGCGCCCTCATCACCCTGCTGCTCAGGATATGGCCGGGCGCTTTGGACGCGCTGGCGACCGGCCTGTACGCGCACGTGCAGCCGGAACGATTGCCATACGACAGCCCGCTCTCACAGCATTTCGCCAAGACCCGCCAACTCGGCGAACGCACCGAGAAATTCGACGAACGCATGGACGACCTCTGCCGCGACACCATCAAAAACACGATCATCAGCCTGATCTACGGCGACCAGTCGCACGACCATTCAGAGGCCGTCAGATACGAGCTGTCAAAGCTCGAAAAACTCGACGCGCAATGCTGGATAATCGCGGCCGCCGAAAAATATTTGGAGGACAGGCAATGAGCGGACCAGTCGCGTTGGGCGCGTATCTCATCCTGCTTGCGCTCATCCTGATCTTCAACCATTCGGCGCACAAGCGCTGACATCGATTTTTCCAAAAACAAGGCCATCTCTTCGGAGGTGGCCTTTTTCAATGCCCCATTGGGGGCGGGAAGGAGGCCGTCATGGACGAAGTGACCATGACGCCGGGAATGACACCGCAGGGCGATTCGATGCCGCCCGAAACCATTCAGGTCGTGTCCGAGGAGGATGCGGCCAAGGCCGTGGAAGGATTGGAGGACTGAGCATGGCAAGCGTCAGCGCTTTGATCAACCGCATGCGCTACTGGTGCGCCGTGGCCAACATGGGCTACTCGCAGGCGGACCGCTGGAACTTCAATCCCTCGGGTGGTAATTGCGATTGTTCCAGTCTGGTGATCCACTGCCTTAAGGAGGCTGGCTTCGATACCGGAAATGCGACATACACCGGCAATCTGAGCGGCAATCTGACTCGTCGTGGGTGGACTCGTCTGCCCGTCAACGGCAATCCGCAGGCTGGTGACATCCTGTTGAACGACGTGCACCACGTCGCGGTCTATCTTGGTGGCGGCAGGCTCGCACAGGCAAGCATCTCGGAGCGTGGCACCGCATACGGGAAGGCCGGAGACCAGACCGGCCGCGAAACCAATATCAGGGGCTACTACGACTACCCGTGGGATTGCTATCTGCGATACCAGGGCGCCCAGTCTTCCGCTCCAGCCGCAAATTCCGGTGCCATCGCAGTGGATGGCAATGTTGGTCCGGCCACTGTCCGCAAGTGGCAGCAGGTGATGGGCACTGCGGTGGATGGCATCATCAGCGGTCAGCAGGTGCCTGACGAACGCACCTACTGGCGTCCGGCCATCGACTCCAGCGTGGTCCGCTACGGGTCTGGCGGCAGTGATCTGATCCGCGCCGTGCAGCGTCGCCTGGGCTGCGGCACTGATGGGCTGCTTGGCCCTGCCACCATTCGCGCCATCCAAACGCATTACGGTTTGGCGCAGGATGCGAGCTTCGGCCCCGCCACCGCACGGGCTTTGCAGACGGCGCTCAACCAGGGACGATTCTAAGGAGGTTTCAATGGCTCAGCATGCAGCGCCAACGACTTTGGAAACCACCGTCAACAACCTGACCAACGAGCGTGAGGATGGTCAGGACAACCAGCCGCCGGACGTGTACACTCCGGTCTTCTCTAAGCAGGTGCGTACCGTCGTGTATGTGCTCGGGCTGATCGCTTCGTGCGTCGGCCTCGGCTTCATGACCTTCGGTGACGCGGCCGTCGGAGGCTACATCAGCACCGTGGCTGGCTTCATCGCTTCCGGCTTGGGCGTGGCCTACAATCCACTCCGCCGAAATTAATTTTCGGGCGTGAGACTCAAACTCGCGCTCGAAAATCAAACTCGGGTGTGGAAAAATTTGCGGAATTATAGTATCCGTGGAATTTTTTACACCCGTTTTTTAAATCTGTCCCTTCTCCATCATGGAGGAGGGGCTTTATTTTTAGGACTTTCAAAATGGGTATCAGACAACAGACGATTGACGATTACGGTGCATTCGTGGAGAAATTCAAACCGAAAAAGACCACGGACGACTGCTACACCCCCCCCGCGGTGTATGAGGCGATAAAGGACTGGGCATGCCGTGAGTATGGCATCGACCCCAGCAAGGTGGTGCGGCCCTTCTATCCGGGCGGCGACTACGAGAGTTTCGACTATTCGGACGGCAAGGTGGTTGTGGATAATCCGCCGTTCTCGATTCTGTCGAAGATATGCACGTTCTACCGTGACCGCGGTATTCCGTTCTTCCTGTTCGCTCCGAGCCTCACGATTTTCAGCAGCACGTCGCGCAACGGCGCGCATATGCTGGTCACTGATTGCGCGATCGAATACGCCAACGGCGCTATCGTCAACACCAGCTTCGTGACGAGTTTCGGCGATGATCTGATTCGCACCGCACCGGATCTGACGAAGCTGGTCAACGATACGGTGAAACGAGTCAGGCGCGAAAGCAGGAAACATCTGCCGAAGTATGCGTATCCGCCGGAATTGTTGACCGTCACGCGACTGAATAAGGTCGGCAAGGCTGGCGTGGATTTTCGTGTCAAGGCTTCGGACGTGGCATTCACGCCTAGGCTCGCTTCGCAGAAGGCCATGAAGAAGGCCATCTTCGGCGGCGGCTATCTGATGGGCGAAGCCAAGGCTGCGGAACTGAAGGCCGCGGAACTGAAGGCCGCGGAACTGAAGGCCGCGGAGGATGTGACCGTATGGCCGCTCAGCGACAAAGAAAAACAGATCATCGGAAAACTCGGTTAAACATCGCCCCTCTCTCAGCATTGCTGGGGGAGGGACTTTTTGTTGTTCGGTGGCTTGTTCCGTGGCAACATTTTGGCAACATTTTTTAGAAAACGACGTGATTTTCGTAATCTCGATAAACATTGGCAACAGTCGCAAACCGTTGGAAATAAAGGAAAAGCCGCCATTTCTGGCGGCTTTCAATCCGTGGAGATGCGGGGAATCGAACCCCGGTCCGATGACCGAACCCTCAGTCTTCTACGTGCGTAGTCTGCTGGCCGTGCGGCGGTTTTTCTGCCCCCATCGATGTCGCAGACAACTGATGGCGAGCATATCTACAGTAAAAGTCCCTTGCCGGCCCTGTGGCTCAGCCGGTAAGGCAAGTCTTCTAAACGACGCTCAACATCCCCCCAAAGACGAGGGGGAGTGAACGGAGCGGCTGCTCACTGGTTAATCCTGGCGCGAAGCTCAGGCAGCGAGAGCGAACTCAGTGCGGTTAGATTTAGCACTTATTCTTTTGCAGGGGGCATCCACGAGCGGACCCTGCGTTCTCGGCACGCTTCCCTGCGACGAACAGGTCACCGTCGAAACCGATCATCCCCAAATATTGAATTATCAAACCTTCCGGCTTTATAGCCAGACATTTCAAGATACCACGGTTTATCCGACAAACCAAATTATGCTATCGGCGATTCATCATGCTGTCGGAAGTTCCCAAAACTGGTGAAAAAAGATTCCGTATGCCGTTGTTCGACGGCATACGGAATCGGTGATGATGATGAAAGGAAAAGATACGCTTACTTGGCTGCTGCGGCGAGGTAATCCGGAACGCCTTCGGTCGGGTAGGCCGGCCAGCCGCCTTCCTTGGTGCACACGTAGGCGGCGGTGTTCACGGCCGCGCGATGCGCTTCCTTGAGGGAGGCACCGGACAGAATCTTACCGGTGAAGGAGCCGGAGAAGGAATCGCCGGCTCCGACGGTGTCGGCCACCTCGACATGCGGGGTCAGCAGAGTGGAGGTCTCGCCGTCCTTGGCGATGATGGTGCTGAAGGTCGCGCCGCCGGTCAGGATGGTGTACTCCAGATCGAAGCGATCCATGAACCACTTGCAGGCCTCTTCGTCGTTGCCCTCCGGAATGGAGAACATCTCACGCATCATGATGAGCTCGTCGTCGTTGATCTTGAAGATGTTGGCGTATCCCAGCAGCTCCTCGATCAGCTCCTTGGAGTAGAAGTTGGCGCGCAGGTTGATGTCGAAGAACTTCAGCGCGCCTTCCTTGGCATGCTGGAGCAGTTTGATGATGGTGTCATGCGATTCCTGGGAACGCAGACCCAGCGTGCCGAAGCAGATGGCGTCGGCCTTGGACACGGCCTCGGCGAGTTCGTCGGTGTAGCCGATGTGGTCCCAAGCCACGTTCTGCACGATGGTGTATTCCGGAATGCCGTTGGTCAGTGCCACGGCGACGGTGCCGGTCGGGTATTCGTTGGTCTGCACCAGCGTGTTGATGCCGGCCTTGTGCGCATCGTTGAGCAGCTCGGCGCCCAGCTCGTCGTTACCGACGGCGCTGATGGCGTAGCTTTCTGCGCCGTTCTGGGACGCGTGGTAGGCGAAGTTGACGGGAGCGCCGCCGGCGCGCTTGCCGGTGGGGAGCATATCCCACAGGATTTCACCGAGGGCGATGACGATTGGCTTGGACATGGGTGGTTCCTTTCTTTGGTGGGCGGCGTGCTATGCGACGTCGAAGAACATCGATGGATGTTCCAGAAAATTGGTGATGGCCACGGCGGCGGCACCGGTAACGGTGGCGTCGGTGGGCAGGGCGGACAGGGTGATTCGGGTGTTGCGCCCGATTTCGGGGATCGTGCGTTCGCGCACGACTTGTGTGACTTCGTCGAGCAACGGCTGGCCGGCTTGCGCGATGATGTCTCCAAGAACGATGTGTGTCGGATTGAAAGCGTTGATGATGGTGACCGCGCCGTACCCAACGTATCGGGCAACATCGAGCATCAGAAGCGTCGCGGTCTCGTCTCCCGCGTTCGCCTTGGCGAACAGTGCTGCGCAAGCCTGCGCATGCGTCATCGTCTCGCATCCGGGAACGATGCTCGGGTTGGCGTTGAGTTGTTCGTGGATGGCGTTGGCGGAGCAGTAGCGTTCCAGGCATCCGACATTGCCGCAGTCGCATGGCTTGCCGTTCACGTCGATGGAGACGTGTCCGATTTCCGTGGCGGTGCCGTGCTCGCCGTAGTAGATGGTGCCGTTGTCGATGACTCCGAGGCCGATGCCTTCGCCAAGCAGATAGTAGGCGAGGGAACCTTCCGACAGTTCCGGATTGAACAGGAACTGCGCCAGCGCGCCGGCGCGGGCGTCCTGTTCGACGAACACGGGGACGCTGAATGCGTTGCTGAATTCGTCGATGAAGTTGATTTGCCTCCAGCCCTGCATGGAGGAGACCAAAGCGGTGCGTCCTTCGTCCTTTAAATAGGGCCCCGGAACCGCCATGCCGACGGCCACGATGCTGGGGTCGTCCTTGATGAGCTGGCGTACGGTATCTCGAATGCGCTCCACCGTTTTGGGGATGTGCTCCTCGCTGACGGTAGGCAAGTCGGACAGGAAGATACGGTTGCACTTGAGGTCGAAGACCGCGATTTGCACCAGACTGCGGGCGAACTTCACGCCGATGATGTGGTATTTGGCGCAATTGAGATTCAGGCCGATGGAACGGCGGTTCTTGCCTCCGTCCATGTCGCCGGTTTCGTCGATGATGCCCTGCGCCAGCAGTTTCGCGGTGATTTTGGTGATTGCCGCCGGAGTGAGCTTGATGGCTTTGGCGATCTGCGCGCGTGAGCAGATGCCATTGTGGTACAGGTATTGCAGGATGCGGGAACGGTTGTTTTCCGAAATCGATGACTGTTGGGCGCTGTACCTACTCATGCTCACCTCCTTGCGACAGTGCATGGACCCTCGTTGAACTTCTTAATATATTAACGCCGTTAATTGATTAATGCAATTCATGTTGTGCCGCGTGTCGCGCGCTTATCTGGGTCTCTCTGTGCGAAAGCAATGAGTAAAAAAGAGGGACGTAGACCTTGAATGCGACTTTGGCTGGGTCCGTCTCATAAAATGGCTGGTTTTTCTTATTTTCTTTCACTAGTCGTTAAAACGTTGGAATTTCGCCGTTTTAATGCATAGCAGAAAACGGCGAATATAAGGTAGGTGGGTAAAACGGCCTCCAATGAAACGTACGGTTAACATTGCGCGCCGATTCTTGTCACTATATCGCCTTGCACAGGGGCGATTCGGATAGAAAAGAGAGGATTCCATAGTGAATCGCAAGAAAGTTATCGCCGCTCTGGCTTCTGTCGCGGCTCTGGCTTCCCTGGCCGCCTGCGGCGGCGTGAAGGACGGTGGCGCCGCAACCGGCAACACCATCACCGTCGGCACGACCGATAAGATCACCAGCCTTGATCCGGCTGGCTCCTACGACAACGGTTCCTACGCCGTGCAGATTCAGGTGTTCCCGTTCCTGTACGCGCAGAACTACAACACTTCCGAGCTGTCTCCGGACATCGCCGCCGATGACGGCACCTGGAGCGCCGACGGCACCGAGTTCACCGTCAAGCTCAAGAAGGGCCTGAAGTTCGCGAACGGCCACGATCTGACCGCCTCCGACGTCAAGTTCTCCTTCGACCGTATCAAGAAGATCAACGACGAGAACGGTCCGTCCTCCCTGCTGGCCAACATCGAGTCCGTCGAGGCCAAGGATGACACCACCGTCGTGTTCCACTCCGCGGTCAAGGACGACGTGACCCTGAAGCAGGTGCTCTCCAGCCCGGCCGGCCCGATTGTCGACGAAGAGTCCTTCTCCGCCGACAAGCTGACCGATGCCAACACCATCGTCAAGGACAACGCCTTCGCAGGCCCGTACAAGCTCACCTCCTACAAGGTGAACGAGGCCCTGGCATATGCCAAGAACGATTCCTACAAGGGTCTGACCCCAGCTAAGAACGACGTTGTGCAGGTCAAGTACTTCGCCGACTCCTCCAACCTGAAGATGGCCGTGCAGCAGGGCCAGGTCGACGTGGCCTACCGCTCCATGACCCCGACCGACGTCGAGGACCTGTCCAAGGACAGCAAGGTCAAGGTCGTCAAGGGACCGGGCGGCGAAGAGCGCTTCCTTGCCTTCAACTTCAAGATCATGCCGTACGGCGAGAAGTCCAGCGAGCCGAACGCCGACAAGGCCAAGGCCGTGCGTCAGGCCGTCGCAAGCCTGATCGACCGCAACGAGCTGGCCACCAAGGTCTACAAGAGCACCTACACCCCGCTGTACTCCTTCATTCCGGATGGCTTGTCCGGCCACAACGACACCCTGAAGGAAGCCTATGGCGACGGTTCCGGCAAGCCGGATGCGGCCAAGGCCAAGAAGACCCTCGAAGCCGCCGGTGTGAAGACCCCGGTAGACCTGAAGCTCCAGTACAACCCGGACCACTACGGCCAGTCCTCCGCCGACGAGTATGCGGCCATCAAGGCCCAGCTCGAGGAAGGCGGCCTGCTCAAGGTCGACCTGCAGTCCACCGAATGGACCCAGTACAACAAGGACCGTAACGTCACCAAGGATTCGGACGGTTCCTACCCGGTCTACCAGCTCGGCTGGTTCCCGGACTACTCCGATCCGGACAACTACCTGTCCCCGTTCTTCCGTGACGGCAACTTCGTGAACAACGGCTATTCCAACAAGGACGTCAACGACCTGATCGTCAAGCAGGCCGGCCAGACCGACGCCAAGGCCCGCGAAGACACCCTGAAGGAAATCCAGAAGCTCGAGACCGAAGACCTCTCCACCATCCCGCTGCTGCAGGGTGCCCAGGTCGCGGTCACCGGATCCAGCGTGAAGGGTGTCGTCCTCGACGCCTCCTTCCGCTTCCGCTACGCTTCCGTGACCAAGGCCTGATAAAGGTTTTGATCGCCCCTGCCCACCCTTAAGATGGGCAGGGGCTCAATTTGTATCTGAAACACCAATAAGGAAAAAGGAGCCCGACGTGACGCAAAGCGCAACCGAGGCTCAGCCGAAAGCCAAGAAAAACAAGCTTTCAAGCGGATTCTTCCGTTTCGTGCTCACACGCTTTCTGCTGATCATTCCTACAGTATTCATTCTTGTAACCATCGTTTTCTTCGTGATGCGCGCCACCGGCGACCCGATCTCCGCCGCACTCGGCGGCCGCCTGACCCCGGAAGAACTGCAGAAGCGCATCCACGCGGCCGGCTACGACCGTCCGCTCATCGTGCAGTACATCGATTATCTTGGCGGCCTGCTGCACGGCGATCTCGGTACCACGCTGACCGACAACCAGAAGGTCAGCAGCATTCTCGTCCACTACGGCTCCGCCACATTCGAACTGGCGTTCCTCGCGCTCATCGTCGCGCTCATCGTCGGCATCGGCTTGGGACGCATCGCCGCACGCAAGCGTGACCACGCGGCCGATGCGGGCATCCGCACCTTCGCCATCCTGTGCTATGCCACCCCGGTGTTCTTCCTCGGCCTGATTCTGAAGCTCATCTTCGCCATCTGGCTGAACGTGCTGCCGGCATCCGGACGTTCGTCGCTCAGCAGCGAGATGCAGTTCTCGCGACTGGTGTCGCCGACCGGCTTCTACATCATCGACGCGATCCAGCTGGGCGACATGTCCGTACTGCTTGACGTGCTGCGCCATGCCGTGCTGCCGGCTCTTGCCTTGGGCCTGCTGACCGCCGGCGTGTTCATCCGTCTGGTGCGCACCAACGTGATCGCCACTTACAATTCCGGCTACGTCGAGGCGGCCCGTTCCCGCGGCGTTTCCGAGAAACGCCTGCTCAACAAGCACGCATGGAAGCCGGCGTTGATTCCAATCATCACCGTCATGGGCATGCAGATCGCCCTGATGCTCGCAGGCGCGGTGCTCACCGAAACCACCTTCGAATGGAAGGGTCTCGGCTTCATGCTGTCGCAGTACCTGAAGGCACGCGACTTCGTGGCCGTGCAGGGCATCGTTATCCTAATCGCCATCATCGTGGCCGTCGTCAACTTCATCGTCGACGTCATCGCCGCGTTGGTCGACCCGAGAGTGAGGTACTGACATGACCGCAGCATCTGCCAACAAGGTCACCGTTCCAGGCGACAATCGTCTGGACGAGCTCAAGCTCGGCAACAAGACGCCATTCTGGCATAAGATTCCGATCATCAAGGAACTGCGCGTCGCAGTCGGCTGGCAGAAAGGCATGCTGATCACGGGCCTCGTGCTCACGGCGTTCTTCCTGCTGGTCGCCATTTTCGCGCCGCTCATCGCGCCATACAGCTACGCGCAGCTCAAGGGCGCCGACGGCGTTTCCTTCCCGGCCCAAGCGGCACCGTCCTCCGAACACATCTGGGGCACCACTGCAGGTGGCTACGATGTGTTCAGCCGTGTGGTCTGGGGTGCCCGCACCGCCGTCATCGCCATCGTCGTCGCGGTATTGCTGTCGATTTTCGCAGGCGTGCTGCTCGGCCTGGTCTCCGGCTATTTCGGCGGATGGGTCGATCGTGTGCTCGTCATGATCGCCGACGCCGTGTACTCCTTCCCGTCGCTGCTGCTGGCGATTCTGATGGCGATCATGATCTCCCACGGCCAGTCCGGCCTGTGGAGCGGCATCTTCGCCTCCGGCATCTCCATCACCGTGGTCTATATTCCGCAATACTTCCGTACCATCCGTGCCGAAGTGATCCGCATCAAGGAATCCGCGTACGTGGAATCCGCCCGCGTGGTCGGCGCCTCCACGTGGCGCATCATGACCAAGCACCTGTTCAAGAACTCCACACGAACCCTGCCGGTCATCCTGACGCTGAACTCCTCCGAAGCCATCCTGACCCTTGCGGGCCTGGGCTTCCTGGGCTTCGGCATCGAACCGACCGCGGCCGCCGAATGGGGATACGACCTCAACCGCGCCGTCTCCGATGTGACCGCCGGCATCTGGTGGACCGCCGTGTTCCCGGGTCTGGCCATCGTGCTCATCGTGCTGGGCATCACCCTGGTGGGCGAATCGCTGAACGATCTGGCCGATCCGCGTCTGCGCGCCCGCAAGTCCGCAGGCGAAGTGGTCGGCTCCATCGAGGACACGTCCGTGGACCCCAGCCAGGAGCCAGGCAAGCGCAACGAGGTCGTCGCCGAACTTGAGGCGGCGAAGAATCCGATGGGAGCCAGCGACAAACCGATGACCGTCACCGACCGTGATCCGTCATTCGTGGCTTCCGAATGGGCTTCCGAGGAAGGGGAGTGAACCGATGAGTGAAATCAAGGAAGGCAATCTCGCCGAGATCAAGGACCTCAGCGTCTCGTTCATGACCGACGCCGGTTCCATCAAAGCCATCGACAAGATCAGCTTCGAAATTCCCCGTAAGAAGGTCATCGGCGTGGTGGGCGAGTCCGGCTCCGGCAAGTCCGTGACCGCACGCTCCCTCATCAAGCTGCTGCCGGAGACCGCTACGACCTCCGGCGCGGTGTACCTGTCGAACCGCGCGGGCACCGAAGAGCTGGAAGTGCTGTCGCTGTCCGGCGAACAGCTGCGCGAAATGCGCGGCGCCGAAGCGGCCATGGTGTTCCAGGAGCCCAATTCGGTGCTCAACCCGGTGTACACCATCGGATGGCAGATCGAGGAAGGCCTTCGCGCCCATGGCATGAAGGACAAGAAGGAACTCCGTGCCAAGTCCATTGACATTCTCAAGAAGGTCGGCATTCCGGACGCGGAAACCCGCATCGACTACTACCCACACCAGTTCTCCGGCGGCCAGAAGCAGCGCATCGTCATCGCCATGGCCCTGGTGCTCAACCCCGGCCTGATTCTGGCCGATGAGCCGACCACCGCCCTCGACGTGACCGTGCAGGCCGAAATCCTCGACCTGCTGCGTCTGGCGCGCGACGAGTTCGACGCATCCGTGCTCATCATCACCCACAACATGGGCGTGATCGCCGACATCGCCGATGAGGTCGTGGTCATGTACCGCGGCCACGTCGTCGAACAGGGCAGCGTCGAGCAGATCTTCTACTCGCCGAAGGACGACTACACCAAGCGTCTGCTTGCCGCCGTGCCGCGTATTGGCCAGAAACTGGTCGTCAAGGATGCCGATGGCAAGGTCATCGAACGTGAGAAGGATTGGCGCGATCAGCCCATCGCGGTCGAGGCCAAGGGACTGACCATCACGTATCCGGGTCATCTCATGCAGCCTGATTTCAAGGCCGTGGACGGCATCGACTTCACCATCCACCGTTCCGAAGTGCTCGGTCTGGTAGGCGAGTCCGGTTCCGGCAAATCCACCACTGGCCGTGCCATCGCAGGCCTGCAGAAGGTTTCCGGCGGTTCCCTGAACGTTCTAGGCATAGAAATGAACGGTGTGAAGGAACGCGACTTCAAACCCAAACGCGCCGACATCGGCTTCGTGTTCCAGGATCCGGGCAGCTCGTTCAATCCGCTGATGACCATCGCGGAAAACGTGGCCGAACCGTTGATCGTGCACAAGAAGTTTTCGTCGGTATCAGACGCCCGCAAGTATGTGGGCGATCTGCTTGAGATGGTGCAGCTTCCGCGCGCCTACATGAACCGTTTCCCGCACGAGCTGTCCGGCGGCCAGCGCCAGCGCGCCTCCTTGGCACGCGCGTTGGCGTTGAAGCCAAGCCTGCTCATCGCCGACGAACCGACCTCCGCGTTGGATGTGTCGGTGCAGGCGAAGGTGCTGGAACTGTTCAAGAAGCTGCAGGCCGAAATCGGCTTCGCATGCCTGTTCATCACGCACGACCTCGCCGTGGTCGACATGCTCGCCGACCGCATCATGGTGATGCACAAGGGCCAGATCGTGGAACATGGCGATGCGGACCAGATCATGCAGAATCCGCAGAACCCGTACACGCAGAAGCTGCTGGCCTCCCTGCCGGTGCCCGATCCGCGCGAACAGCGCAAGCATCGCGAGCATCTGCATGAGCTGCTTGCCGCCCAGCAGTGAGCTGATCCACGGAATCCAATAAAAAGGAATCCCCGCAACGCTTGAAACGTTGCGGGGATTCCATTTTATGATGTATGGAAGGCGATTTCAGCGGATGGTGCCGTTGAAGGCAAACTGGGCATGGGAATCGCCATTCGCCTTGGCCTTCAGATATTCGCGTACGTAAGCCATGCGTTCCACCGTGGTGGCTGCCAACGGTTCGGGCAGAGCATCAGGGGAGAACCAGCCTACGCTGAGGCTTTCCTCATCGCCGACGAACGGCTCCGTGTTGCCATTCGGATCGGGCCTGCAGATGAACAGGTGATCCATGTACATGGTGTTGTCCCCATTCGCATAGGTGAGGACCTTTCTGGACGATTTGACCGACACCAGATCGGTGACGACCACATCCACGCCGGTCTCCTCCTTGACCTCGCGGGCAACGGTATCGGCCGGTTCCTCTCCGGGCTCGTTGATGCCATACACCATGGCCCATTCGCCGGTGTCGGAACGACGCCCCAACAGCACACGGCCCTGCTCGTCCTCGACATAGCCGGAGACGCCCATGAGCCATAACAGATCGTGGCCTATCTTCTTACGAAGTTCGAGTACGAATTCAGGCGTGGGCATGATGCATCCTCAGGCCTTCGCACCTTCGGCGGCCATATCGGCCATCCACGCCTCGACATCGTCGATCTGCTTCGGAATGCCCGCGGAAATCCATTCCGGACCATCCTCGGTCATGAGCACGTCATCCTCGATACGAATGCCGATGCCACGGTATTCCGGCGGAATCAGCAGATCATCCTCACGGAAGTACAGGCCCGGTTCGATGGTGAAGATCATGCCCGGACGAATCTTGGCGTTCTGATACGACTCATAACGCGCCTGCGCGCAATCATGCACGTCGAGACCCAGATGGTGGGCCACGCCGCAGGCGAGCCAACGGCGATGCTGCTGGCCTTCAGGGGAGAGCGACTCCTCGACATCGACCGGCAGAATACCCCAGTCATGCAGACGTTCGGCGATCACGCGCATGCACGCATGATGGATGTCCGAATACGTGGCGCCCGGCTTGGCCACCTCGAAACCGGCCTGCTGGGAATCCAACACGGCCTGGTACAGCTTCTTCTGGAAATCGGTGAACTTGCCGTTGGTCGGGAACGTGCGGGTGATGTCGGCGGTATACAGGCTGTTGACCTCCACACCGGCGTCGATGAGCAGCAGCTCGCCCGACTCCACGGTACCGGTATTGCGCATCCAATGCAGAATCGGAGCGTGGGCGCCGGAAGCGATGATGGTGTCGTAGCCGACCTCGTTGCCTTCTTCACGGGAGATGGCGTTGAACGCGCCCTCCAGCATGCGCTCCGAACGCGGCTTGCCAAGGGAAGACGGAATCTTGCGCAGAATGTTGTCGAAACCATGCTTGGTGGCGGCCACGGCCTTGCGCATCTCACGAACCTCATACTCATCCTTGCACATGCGTGCCTCGGCGGCGAATTCGTGCAGCTTGTCATCGGCAGCGGTGTTATTGTCCGGATCAGCGAAACCGTTGGCTTCACGGATCTCCTCGACCATGCTGGTAATCGCCGGATCGGCTTCACGAATCACGCGCACGCGCACCGCGCCGGCCTCAGTGCCGACATCCTTGCTCAACGCGTCGGGCAGCTGCGCGATGTCGTTGGTTTCGATGCCGGTCATCGCGGTCATTTCCTTCACACCGGCACGCGGACCCACCCAATACTCGCCATAATGGGCGTTCATGAAAAAGTCCTGCGTGTAATGGTTGGCACGCGGAGCCACGAACAGTTCCGGAACATGCGTCTTGCCGGCCTTCGCCTCCGGAGAATCCGGATCGACGGGATTCAGCACCAGCACCGCGCCGGCCTCGAAATCCTCCCCCAAACCGGTGTAGTAGGAGAACGTCGTATCCGGACGGAACGCGTAATCGCAATCGTTGTTGCGCACCTTCGGCTGTCCGGCCGGAATCACGATACGCTCGCCCGGGAACGCCTTGCCCAACGCCTCCAGACGCGCCGGCGTGTACTTGGAGGACTCCAACGGCTCGATCTGCGGCTCGTTGTCATCCCAACCGGTGGTCATGAACTCCTTGAACGCCTCGGAACGCGGACGCAGCGAACGATTGTTCACACGATCGCTCATGGCCTGATCCGGTCCCGGAGCGGCCTCCCGCTCCATCTTCTCGTATTCCTTGTCCTTGTCAGTAATGACTTCGCCCATCACATCTCCTGAACATGCATTCGTAACGTACGGAAATTACCGCAACCCATCCTATAACTTTTCCTGGCGCGCAACGTTCATGCGGACATCTAGAATGGGAAAAGTTTAGTGTGCTGTCCGCAAGGTACGGGAGGAAAACGGGAAATATGTCATTCGAACATCCCAATCGCAACAACGAAAGCATGATCGACGTCGAACGCGACATCATGAGCCGTCCATCGGAACGCAACACCACCAATCTCGACCTGCAACGCATGAAGATGATCCTCGACATCATGGGCCATCCGGAGCAGTCGTTCCGCGTCATCCACATCACCGGCACCAACGGCAAAGGCTCCACCGCGCGCATGGCCGAATCCATCTGCCGCGCCTACGGCATGCGTACGGGCCTATACACCTCGCCCCATCTGGAACACGTCAACGAACGCATCGCCATCGACGGCCAGCAGCTGTCAGACGACGATTTCGTCGACACCTGGGACCAGGTCAAGGACCTCGTCGCCATCGTGGACATGAAAATGGACGAGCTGGGCAAGCCGAAGATGAGTTTCTTCGAAGTGCTCACCGCCATGGCCATCTGGAAATTCGCCGACGCGCCGGTCGACGTCGCCATCGTGGAAGTCGGCATGGGTGGCCGATGGGACGCCACCAACGTGCTCGACGCGGACGCGGCCATCATCGGCCCGGTCGACATGGATCATATGCAGTGGCTTGGCGACACCGTCGAGCAGATCGCCACCGAGAAGGCCGGTATCATAAAGCCGAACTGCACCGCCATCATCGGCCGCCAGCCACACGAGGACGAGGTCATGCCGATTATCGAGGCCGCGGCCAAGGAGAACCACGCCAGCTTGGTGCGCGACGGCGTCGAATCGGAAGTCGTTACCCGAGTGCCGGCCGTCGGCGGCCAGGTGGCCACCCTGCGCACTCCGAACGGCACCTACACGGAAGTGCCGATCGCCAAATTCGGCGAGCATCAGGCACACAACGCGCTCGCCGCACTGTGCGCGGCGGAAGTGGTGATTCCCGTCAATGGCGCGTTGGACGGCGATTTGGTGGCCGAAGCGTTGAGCAGCGTACGCATTCCGGGACGTATCGAACAAATTCGTACCTCGCCTACCATCATCCTTGATGGCGGACACAACGTGAACGCGGCCGAATCGCTGCGTGCCGCCATTGAAGAGAACTATGATTTCCAGCAGCTCGTCGGCGTGGTCGCCATGATGGGGGACAAGCAGGTCGAGGAGTATCTGGGCGTGCTCGAACCGTTGCTGAGCCATGTGATCGTCACCGAGAACTCGTGGCGTGACCGAGTGATGCCGGCTGAGGATCTGAAGAAGATCGCGGACCGTGTTTTCGGGCCGGAACGCGTCACCTGCATTCCCGAATTGCCGGACGCCATCCAGGAAGCCGTCAACATGGTTGATGCCGATGACGAATTGGGCGTCGGCTACGGTCATGGCGTGCTCGTCTGTGGCAGCTTCACCACCGCCGGTGATGCGCGACTCATGCTGGAGGAGAAGATCAACCCCGACCTGAAGAAGCCAAAGGCCGAACGTGTGTTCCAGGAAGCCGTCGATCCGGAACCGCGCAAAAAGCAGGACGAGGCTGACGTGGATTTCGAATCCGACGCCAACCCTGATTTCAACATCAACGATTTCGGCAGCGTCGGTCCGGACGATTCCGTTTTAGCAGACGCCGATGCGGATGAAATGGATGAGGCGGGCAGATGCCAACGAACCGGCGGATGCGGAAACGGCTTCGGAAAACGAAACGAAGTGACGAAGCGAAACAACATCGGACGATGACGCCATACGTGCGGCGTACACCGTCCATGTAAAACAGATTGTGGGTGGCTCCCCAGGCAATGGGAAGCCACCCACAATCTTGTTTTATCGTCCGACGCCTAAGCAGTCGAAGATAGGCGTGACAAATAATAGCTACGCGCGCAACGCTTCGGCCCGCGCCACGGTATCTTCCACCAGCACGGCCTGCGCGTCGATGACCGGCAGCTGGGGCAGCGGAAACGCCTCGTTGAGCACGCTCAGCTCGGTGCAGCCCAATATCAGCGTGTCGCACGCGCAGGGGCCTGCCGGATCGAGCATATCGCGCAACACCGATTCGTAGCGTTCCAGATTGAGCTCGCCACTACCTTTCACATCGTCATAAATCAACGAAGTGATACGGGCCTGCAACTCGTCGGTCGGTTCGACGAACGTGTACCCGGCCTCTTCGACGGCATGCTTGTACACGCCGGATTTGCGCGAACCCACGGTGCCGAGGAAACCGACCCGCGGAAAACGATCCTTCGGATAACGCTGAGCCATGCGTGCCACCGCGCCGCGTGGCATATGCAGAATCGGCACCGTCGTCAACGCCTGGAAATCGTCATAGAAATAGTGCGCGGTATTGCAGGTGAGCACAATGAAACTCGCGCCCATCGCCGTTGCCTTCTCGATATCGTCGGCGAGTACGGGGAAGGGATTCTCGTCGGATTCGCCGAGAATGTACGCGGTGCGGTCCGGCACGGAGGAATCGTTGAAGACGATGTAGTCCAGATAATCCTGATCGCAATGGGCATGCGTGGCGCGGTTGACCAAGCGGATGTAGCTTTCGGTGGCCAGCGTGCCCATGCCGCCCAGTACGGCGAAAAACGGTCGTTTCACTTAAGCTCGCCCTTCTTGGTGAAGTACTTGGCATAGCTCTTCTTGTAAATCGAGAACATGTGCCGAATCATCAGCCAACGCAGCGGATTCATATCCTTGGAATACTCCAAGGTGGTACCCCAATCGCCCGACTTGAGCATGCGCTTGCCGGTTTCCTTGTCAGCGCCTTCTGCGACGTAATCAAGGAAAATCGACTTCGGAATCTCAAGCCACAGCTTCGAACCGCGGCCGAACAGGGTGTTGCCGTCGAACGGCGTGTCCTCGACGAGGTCGTCGACGAAATACTTCGCCAGATTGAATCCGTTCAGCGTGACGAAATAGCTGGAACGTCCTTGGCGAAGGTTGATTTCGAACAGCTTGTACTCGCCGTCGCGTTCGTCGTACTTCATGTCGAAATTGGCCACGCCCTCGTATTTGATGTCCTCGAGGAAAGCCTTGATACGACGGAACACACCCTCGTTGTAGTCGGGCAGAATGGCCGCATAGTTGCCCGCGGCGACAGGGGAGGGATCCTCCAGCAGCGGGTGGCCGAGGAACATCATACGCACGCGATGATGTTGGTCCACATAGACGTTCAGCACACGCATACGGGAATCGTCGCCGGGGATGAAGTCCTGAATCACCATTTCGGACGCGTATCCGGCATCGTACGCACGCTTGATGATGGTCTCCAATTCGGCCGGATCGTTGAAGATGTAGGCCTTGCGACGGCCCTCGAAATCGATGTTGAGCCATTCCACCGAATTCGCGGGCTTCATGGCCACCGGATAGCTGAACGGCAAATCACGGTAGGCTCCTGCCTTCACCTCATCGGCGGTGACGGTGCGCGTCTTCGGATGGGGCAGATCATACTGCTCGCAGATCTGGTAGAACGTGGACTTGTAGGCGAGCCGGCGCGAAAGGTTCACGTCAAGCGTGTTGTATACGAAATATTCGCGAAGATCGTCGCCGCACTGGCTCAGCAGATTGGCGTACACGTCGCCGCAGGGGATGAGCAGCAGCACGCGTTCCGGATCCTCGGCCTTCATACGCTTGCCGAGCTTGAGCATGAAATTACGGAACGTGACGAAGTTGTTGAAATCGTCGACGATGTGCACGTTGACGATACGGCTGAATTTCGTGGGGCTCAGCTGGAAATACGCATACGCCTCGGAAACGATGCCGTACTCCTCATGGAACGCCCTGGCCATGCCGTAGACGTTGATGTCGCTGCCCAGCAGAATCGGTTGGAATCGTGTCATAATGCCTTCACCTTAGTTGTTATTTGAGACGGAACACACGTTCCACGATGCGGTCGTCGCCCTCGTAAGGGATGTGCTTGCCGTGGTCTTTGAACCAACGTTCGTTGCCCTTGCCGATGATGAGGATGATGTGCAGATGCTCGGGGTCCTTGCGATCGCGGCTTGCCGTGGTCTCCACGGCTTTGGCACGGTCGAGAATGGTCTTCACGTCAAGCTGCGGGTTGGTGACGCTGTCGTTCATGTCCGCGCAGACCTGTTCCACAGGCTCGTCGTCGGTGTCTTCGAAAGTAAGCACGAGATGGTCGATGCGGTCCTGCGCGGCGTGGACGATTTCGGCGCGACGATCGTATGCCTTGTTTCCAGCGGAGCCGGTGATGAGCGTGATTTCCGGCTTTTCGCTGCCGTAACGCTGATCGACGTAGTCAAGCAACGCGGTGACGGACGCGTAGTTATGCGCGTAATCAACAATGGCGATGGTGTTCGACCGCGTGTCCTTGAAATGCTCCATACGTCCGGCGATGCGTACCGGCTCCATCTCACGCAACGCGTCCTTGGCCTGTGCGGAACCGAAATCGAAACCGGCCGCACGGGCGATCGCGACGGCCGCCGCCGCGTTCGCATAGTTGAAATCGCCGTCCAATGTCAGGCTCAACTCGCCGATCGAGGTGCCGTCGATGACGATGGAGAAGCGGCTGTGATCGTCATTCGCCGGCGTGGCCATGACGTCTGGCGTGGAATCGCCGCCAAGCGCGAACGTGGTGACGGGAACGCTGGCATGACGTGCGTCCTGCCGGATGAGGTCGGCGCGCGCGCAATCGGCACCCAATACGAGGGCACGGCAGTTCTTGACGATCTGACGCTTGCAGTGGAGATAATCCTCGAATGTCGGATGCTCGATCGGGCTGATATGGTCCGGGCTGATGTTGAGGAACGCGGCCACGTCGAATGTGAGACCGAACACGCGGTCCACCTTGTAGGCCTGCGAGGAGACCTCCATGACGAGATATTCCATGCCGTTATCAACGGCCTCGCGCATCATGCGGAACGCATCCATGGATTCCGGCGTGGTCAGATCGGATTCCACGTAGGTGTGGCCGTCAAGACAATTGTCCACGGAGGAAAACAGCGCGCACTTGCCGCCGGAACAGCCATTGAGCATCGCCTGCGTGAGATAGGCGGTGGTGGTCTTGCCTTTGGTGCCGGTGATGCCGACCACCTTCAACTGGTCCTGCGGACGACCATAGAATTCAGCCGATAGCAAAGCCATGGCCTTGCGCACGTCATCCACAATAAGGCCCGGAGCTTGCGTGGCGTCGGAGAAGTCGTTCTCCGACACATAGGCGGCAAGGCCGCGTTCGTCGATGCCCTGCAGATATTCGGCCTTGAAACGGCCCTTGCAGCACAGGAACGTGCCCGGCTCCACCTTGCGGGTGTCGTAGGTGATTGCGGAGAACGGCTCGTCGAATCCCTTGATGTCGTGCGGATCAAGCGTCCAGACATCGCCGCGGATGATTTCGCGCAGCAGTCCGTGCCTATCGAGCAGTCGGGCCGCCGATTCCAGAGTCAAAGCCATGTTTTCGTGTTCTCCCTGTGTATGAGACGCCGAGCGGATACCGAAGAGCCATTTTAGCGGCAACCATGTGCACGACGTGTGACGTCGGGGAAGTTACAATGAGGGTGTGACTGAACAAGAAACGGAATCCATGGCGGGCCGGCGCGCGCGGTTTGAGAAGCTTGCCATGCCCGTTGTGGACTCGCTGTACCGGCAGGCGATGAAACTGACCAACAATCCCGACGACGCGCAGGATCTGGTGCAGGACACCTTCGAACGTGGATTCAAGGCGTTCGACTCCTTCAAGGAAGGAACGAATTTCGCGGCTTGGATGACCACCATCGAACGCAACGCCTATTTCAACCAGTACGCCAAAGCCAAGAGACGGCCGCAACGCGCCAACGATTCCACCGGCGAATACGACGACTGGGACCTGTATTCCGCGTCCGAACATTCCTCCGAACAGCTCAAATCCGCCGAACAGGAATACTTGGACGCCTACGCGCCGGAGGAGATCATGGCCGCTTTGAACCGGCTTTCCCCGGAACGCAGGCAGGTTTTCATCGACGCCGCGATCGACGGCAAATCATACAGCCAGGTAGCTGAGGAACAAGGCGTGAAAATCGGCACCGTGATGAGCCGGCTCAACCGCGCCCGCACACAGCTGAAACGTGAGCTTGCCAATTACGCCAAGGAACGTGGCTATGTCACTGCCGGGAAGGATCGACCATGAGCGAACCAATGGAACGGCACATCTCCATTACTTCGACCACCACCAACATGAACGGTGTGGTGACGCAGGTGACGCATGCCAGCGTGCATGTCGTGGCCTCCGGGGACTGCTTCGACCCGGAGACCTGTTGCGATGAACGCGAACGTGCGCTGATCGCAGCGATGCGCGCGTACCTGCGGCCGAAACACGCGCCGCAAAGCCTGATCGACAGGCTTGAGGCGACACTTGACCACTGTTGTGACGAGTAATTGGAAGGACGTGCGGCGTTTCATGCGCCAAGTGCCACGCTGATGTGACGCGAGGCGCGCCCGCCGCATCAGCGTCTGAATATGGGAAAACCCCGCGAACCGTAATGATTCCGCGGGGTTTTCCATGCTCTGTGACGCTATTCGCGCCGGCAGGGATCAGGCGTTCGGGCGCTTGCCGTGATTGGCGGCCTTCTTACGACGATCCTTGCGCTTACGTCCGCGCATGCCCATGATTGGACTCCTTTACTTGCGATTAATAAGCCTTCGGGATTATCGCACACGAGCGAGACGTTTGCCAAATTCGGCGTCCGCTGTGTGGCCGGGACTTATTCCGATGGTGATTATATCAGTCGAGCATCCCGATGAACAGCGCCGTGCTTGACGTCTCGCCCGGCTTGATGACGATGAGGTCCTTGCCGGTGTTGAACGCGTTCGCGTATGCCGTCTGCGGTTCCACCGCCACGCCGGCCGGATGCTTGATGGCCGGGAAACCGGTGCCGGTGCACACCTGGAACGAGGTGACGGTCTCGTCGCCGCCCACACGCACCTTCTTGCCGTCCGGACGGGTGAACACCGCGGTGACGGTGCCGTCTTCGGCATGCTCCAGATCCGTCCAAGCGTCGTCGAACGGCTGCTCGGTGAGCAGCGTGTCCTTACGCAGGTCGTACTTGGTGCCGTCCACCGGCTCGGTGCCGGTCGGAATGAGGTTCTCGTTGACGGTGACATGCGTGCGCCCCGGCACGGTCAGGCTGCACTTGGCGTTGTGGGCGTCGATCTCATCGCCGTATCCGTTGAAGCCGTTGGCGAGCCACGGGTGGATGGCCAAGGCCCACGGTGCGTCCGCATCGCCGTTGTTGTAGGCGCTGATGTTCAGATGCAGGCCATCGTCGGCGAGGCTGTACGTCGCGGTCACCACGATGTCGAACGGATATCCCTCCATGTTGGGGGCGCGCCAGCTGAGGGTCACGGCATCCTCTTTAAGGGAGACAAGCTTCCAGAACGCGCACTTGCCGTAGCCGTGGATGGCGTTGTGGCGCTCATGCTCGTCGATCGGCAGCGTGTAGGTCTTGCCTTCGAAGGTGTATTCGCCATTCTCGATGCGGTTCGGGAACGGGATGAGCAGCTGGCCGTGGCAGCAGGTCACCATGTCATCCGGACCGGGGGAGACGATGATGTCCTCGCCTTGGTAGGTCAGTTTGCGCAGCGTCGCGCCCAACTCGGTGACGACGGCATGGTAATCGCCATGCGAAATGGAAAATTGCTGTCCGGTGCGTGGCGGCAGATTGGTGCAGGTCATAAATCACTCCATAGTGTTGTCGACTGTGTTTCCGCTACTATGTTACCGCTCACGATGTGGTGGTGGATGCGCTTGTCGTGTGGAAATTCTGCGGATGAAGACGGCCGATGTCGATTGACGGCGCCCGTGCCTTAATATTGGTGATTGCTGTTGTGATGGATGGATACGATTGGAAGGCGGCTTGACATGGGCAAACGCATCGTGCTGGCGGATCCGCGCGGATTCTGCGCCGGCGTGGATAGGGCGATTCTGACGGTGCGGACGATTCTCAAATCCGCCGATACGCCACGTGCCGACGGATTGCCGCCGGTGTATGTGCGCCGCCAGATCGTGCACAACAAGCATGTCGTCGAGGATTTGGCCGCGCAGGGCGCGGTGTTCGTGCAGGAATTGGCTGAGATCCCCGATGCCGCCGCCGAAGCCGGCATCCCAATCGTATTTTCCGCCCACGGCGTGTCTCCGGCGGTCAAAGCCGAGGCCGCGGCGCGCGGCATGCATGTGGTCGATGCCACCTGCCCGCTGGTAAGCAAAGTGCATCGCGAGGTGCTGCGTTTTGTCAAGGAAGGTTACGAGATCATCTACATTGGGCATAAAGGCCACGATGAGGCCGTTGGTGTGGTGGAGGAATCGCCGGAACATGTGCATTTGATCGAGCATGCGTCCGACGTCGACTCGTTGGATTTCCAACCTGACACGAAACTGGTGCTGCTTACGCAGACCACGTTGAGCGTCGATGAGACCGCTGGCACGATCACCGCGCTCAAAGCTCGTTTCCCATGGCTTGAAATGCCGCCGAACTCCGATATCTGCTATGCCACGTCGAATCGTCAGGCGGCGGTCAAGCTCGTTGCCGAGCAAGCCGATTGCGTGGTGATTGTCGGCTCCGCGAATTCCTCGAATTCCGTGCGGTTGATGGAAGTCGCTCAGGAGGGACTTAACGCGCGGTACGCCTCAAAAACGGCTGTTGGCGCCGCTGGTCGCGCCCATCGTGTTGATGATGCTTCGGAACTTGACCCCGCATGGTTTGAAGGTGTCGAATCCGTGGGTATTTCCTCGGGTGCCTCCGTGCCGGACGAGTTGGTTTCCGGCGTGGTCGCAGCGTTGCAAGAACTTGGCCACCAGGATGTGAGCACCATCGAAACCATCAAGGAGAACATGCATTTCGTGCTTCCTGCGGAACTGCGCAAATAGCGCGAACCTTTCGCTTACGCAAGTGGGCGGTCGGAACATCGTGTTGTTCCGACCACCCACTTATGTATTGGTGTGATGTATCGGCGTGTTTTTTACCAAGTGCCGATTGGCGCCGCTACCGCGTCGAGCACCTTGAGCAGATCGTTGGGATTGACGCCGACTGAGAAACCGCGTTTGCCGCCCGACAGCAGGATTTCGTCGTATTGCAGCGCGCTTTCGTCAAGCACCGTCTTGTGGTGTGTGCGCTGGCCAAGCGGGGAGATGCCGCCGACCACGTAGCCGGATTCGCGCATGGCGACCTTCGGATCGGCCATCGCCGCCTTCTTCGCGCCGACTGCCGCGGCCAGCGCCTTCAGATCCATATGTCCGCTGACCGGCACCACGCCGACCACGCGTTCGGAGCCGGTGTCCGCCATCAGCGTCTTGAACACCTGATGCTCGTCGAAACCGAGCTTGGTGGCGGCCTCAACCCCATAACCGTCATCCATGTGATCGTTCGAATGCGCGTATTCGTAGGTTTTGAACGGAACTCCGGCTTTTTCCAACTGCACGGTGGCCGGTGTGGAACCGGCGCCCTTCTCATGCTTTTTCTTTGCCATGCCGCCCATAATAAGCCTTCCACGTGTCCGTTGCGGCGTTTCGGATACGAAAAGGGGCTTCCGCCGAAGCGAAAGCCCCTTTGTCTGAGGTTCAGAGACGAACCGTGCGGATTACTCCGCGCCGATTCACTCGGAGATCTCGGCGAAGTACAGCAGGGTACGCACCATGTTGCAGGTGAAGCCGTACTCGTTGTCGTACCAGGAGACGGTGCGAGCCATGGTCAGGCCGTCAACGGTGTTGACATCGGTCTGGGTCGGATCGAACACGCCACCGTGGGTGTCGCCGATGATGTCGGAGGACACGATGCCATCCTCGTTGTAGCCGTAGAAGTCGGTGTCGGAGAAGGCGGCCTTGAAGGCGGCGTTGATCTCATCGGCGGTGACTTCCTTGTTCAGGACGGTGGTCAGCTCGGTGACGGAGCCATCCGGAACCTGGATGCGCTGGGCGTGGCCCTGCAGCTTGCCGTTCACGGACGGAACGACCTTGCCGATGGCCTTGGCGGCGCCAGTGGAATGAGGAATGGTGTTGATGGCGGCGGCGCGGTTGTTGCGAGCCTTCGGGAAGCGCGGGCCGTCGAGGATCATCTGGGTGCCGGTGTAGGCGTGGATGGTGGTCATGAAGCCAGCCTTGATGCCCCAGTTCTCGTCCAGCAGCTTGACCATGGCGGCCATGGAGTTGGTGGTGCAGGAGCCGGCGGACACGATCACGTCGGAAGCCTTGAGGGTCTCGTGGTTCACGCCGAACACGATGGTCGGGGTGGTCTCGTCCTTGGCCGGAGCGGAGATCAGGACCTTCTTGGCGCCAGCGTTGATGTGGGCCTGGGACTTCTCAGCGGAGGTGTAGAAGCCGGTGCACTCGAGCACGAACTCAACGCCGTCGTTCTTGACCCACGGGATGTTGTTGGCATCCTTCTCGGCGTAGACCTTGTATTCCTTGCCGTCGACCACGATGGAGTCGTCGGTGGAGGTGACCTCGACCGGGGTGCCATCGTCATGACGGAAGGTGCCGTGGGTGCTGTCGTACTTCAGCAGGTAGGCCAGCATGGACGGGGTGGTCAGATCGTTGATTGCAGCGACCTCAATGTCACCGGCCTGGCCGCCACGAGCCTGCAGCTCGAAGATACGGCGGAAAGCCAGACGACCGATACGACCAAAGCCGTTAATACCAATCTTAACTGTCATGTAATTCTCCCTTTAGGGTAGGCCACGCGTGTGCCAGGCACACTGAAGCCATTGTTTACCAACACCGTCCACTGTAGTGCGTCACCTGTACTTAGGGCAACGTTCCGAGGCGCGTGTTCCAAAATGCAGTGCGATTTTCAGTGAACGCTCACATGCATGTCCCGCATGCGTTCAACGGCCGCTTGGCTCGACCAGCGCGGAGGATACGTCCGTGTCCAATGCACCGAGATCTCCGGAGAAGCCATGCCATCGCGCCACGTGCGGCAGGGGAGCCTCGATGGGGAACGTGACGATGAGCGTGCCATGCTCCACCGTGATGCGGGACGGCCTGCCGGCAAGGAACTCGTTGCTCAGTCCGTTGACGCGCGTGCTGCTCATGTCGGCGTGGTGCAGCTCGTATTTCAATCCCGTTTCGCTTACGCCGGTCGAGATATCGCTGTGGGAGAACACGGAGACCATGCGTCCTGCAACGGCGTCGTCCGCCGGGAAATCGAGCGCGCCGTCGCAGATCGCGGTGACGATCGATCCGTCGCCGTGCAGGTAGCCGGTCGCGCCACGGTCGGCCAGTAGCGCCATAAGCTGGATATTGGAAATCGTATGGTCGATTCGTCCGCCGAGCGCGCCGTATATGTGGAACGTGCGCGCGCCGCGCAGCCAGCCGATCTTCAAAGCCGACAGCAGGTCGGGATCGTCCTTTTCCGAAGGCAATGCGATGGTGCGGTCGTTTTGCGTGGGGCGGTCGCCGGTAATCGAATCGAAGTCGCCGACCACGAAATCGGCGTCGATGCCGAAGGCACGGGCGTGGTCGAGGCCGCCGTCCGCGGCGACGACGAAGGCGTCATCCGGAATCGCAGGGGTCTCATCGTAATAATCGCCTGCGCCGAAGATCACGCAGGTGCGGGCATCGTGGAAATCCATACCCGGTAGTGTAGCCGTGACGGACGAAAGGAAAGAATCGTCATTTTCATGGCTATGCGGCATACCTAAAATGTCTGAAACCTATGGAGATTGTCACGCATGAATCGGTTCGGAGGCGCGGCGGCGGTTTTTCGACATGCGGATGCTGGTACACTGACACCGAGTTTGTTTTGAAGGGATTGCAGATAATGTGCGGAATTGCTGGTTTCGTCAACGATATGCCCATTGACGTGAAATGCCCGGTCCTCCAACGTATGACCGACATGATCGCGCATCGCGGGCCGGACAGCGAAGGCCATTACATCGACGAGCATGCGGCGCTCGGCCATCGAAGGCTCAGCATCATCGACCTCGGCGGCGGCCAGCAGCCCATCTACAACGAGGATGGTTCGAAGGTCATCACCTTCAACGGCGAGATCTACAACTATCAGACGCTGCGTGAGGAATTGATCGCGGCCGGACACACCTTCACCACCAAAAGCGACACCGAGGTGCTGCTGCACGGCTATGAGCAGTGGGGTGTGGATTTGCTGCAGCGCGTACGTGGCATGTTCACTTTCGTGATCTGGGACAAGAACAAGCAGGAGCTGTTCGGCGCGCGCGACCATTTCGGCATCAAGCCCTTCTACTATGCGAAGATGAACGGCACGTTCATGTACGCGTCGGAGATCAAGAGCCTGTTGCGCCACCCCGATTTCGTCAAGGAGCTCAACGCCGAGGCGTTGAAGCCGTATATGACCTTCCAGTATCCGGCGATCGGTGAGACCTTCTTCAAAGGCGTCTACAAGCTGCCGGAAGGGCACTATTTCAAGTACCGGGATGGCAAGATGGACATCCACCGGTATTATGACGAGGATTTCCGCGAAGGCAAGCAGAAGCTGGGCGAGCTGGTGAACTCGATCGACCAGACGGTGTGCGATTCCGTCAAGGCGCACCAGATCGCCGATGTGGAGGTCGGCTCCTTCCTGTCGAGCGGTGTCGACTCCAGCTACGTCGCCGCCGTGGCGCGTCCGCAGCACACGTATTCGATCGGTTTCGGCAAAGGCACGTACAACGAATCGCAGCAGGCCGGCGAACTGGCGGAACTGCTCAAACTGAACAACACCGCCGAGTCGTTGACCGACGAGGAGGCGTTCGCCGCGTTCCCGCGCATCCAATGGCATCTCGACGAGCCGGACTCCAATCCGAGCTGCGTGCCGCTGTACTTCCTGTCCGCATTGGCCGCCAAAGACGTGAAGGTGGTGCTGAGCGGCGAAGGCGCCGACGAGTTGTTCGCCGGATACATCGACTACGGCGTGCACACCAAATTCAAGCCCATCAAGGTGGTGACTCGCTGGCTCACGCATCTGCCAGCCGGCGCGCGCAAGGCGATCGCCCGGTTCTGCAAGGGCAAGACCTTCCCGGGCGCATGGCATCTGTACGCCAATCTTGCGCCGGCCGAGGAAAGCTTCATCGGACAGGCACGTGTGTTTGAGGAATCGCAGTCCGAACAGCTGCTCAAGCCTGAATACCGCAAGGCGCCGAGCGTGCAAAGCATCGTCGACAAGACGTATGCGCGTGTGGAAGGCAAGGGTCTGAGCGAACTGAAGAAGAAGCAGTACCTTGACATGCATCAGTGGATGCCGGGTGACATTCTGCTCAAGGCCGACAAGATGACCATGGCGCATTCGCTGGAATTGCGTGTGCCGCTGCTCGACAAGGAGCTCATGGGCGTGGCCGAGCAGGTGCCGACCAAGTACCTCATCACCGACGAGAACACGAAATACGCGTTCCGCCAGGCGGCGGGACGTCATCTGCCCAAGGAATGGTACGACCGTGAGAAGCTTGGCTTCCCGGTGCCGATCAAGAAGTGGCTGCGTGAGGAGAAGTTCTACAAGTACGTCCGTTCCGTGTTCGAACGCGATTACGTCAGCCAGTTCTTCGACCAGGACGCGCTGCTGAAGATGATCGATGACAACTATGCCGGCAAAACCGACGATCGCCGCAAGATCTGGACCGTGTACTCGTTCCTGACGTGGTACGACGTCTACTTCGTGCACGACGGCGAGAAGCCGGACGTCATCGCCATCGCCTGACGGCGGATGCCGTCCGAATGGTGACGAACACCCCGGGACCGGTGCGACACGCGCTGGTCCCGGGGTGTGGTATTATCTACAAGGCTTGAGAAATCAAGAAAGCGGGATATCCCCACCTGGAAGCCTTTCAGGGCCTCGGGTTCAGGCAGATGCCTTCCACCGGTCGTCTCGGTGAGATATGTAAGCCGCTCTTACGGGTTTACGGCGCGTTGTGATGCGTTTTGGCATGCCTTGAACAATCGAGACTTTGGAAAACTGCCAATCAAAGGATGTTCCGTTGCATGGAATATGAGGATTGGAGTCATCATCAGCGACGAACCACGCATTAACGACGAGATTCGCGTCTCCCAGGTGCGTCTGATCGGCCCGAACGGCGAGCAGGTGGGAGTCATCGCGACTTCCGTCGCACTGAACCTGGCAAAGGAAGCGAACCTCGATCTCGTCGAGGTGGCGCCCAACGCGAAGCCTCCGGTCGCCAAGCTCATCGATTACGGCAAGTACAAGTACAACGAGAAGATCAAGGCTCGTGAGGCGCGCCGCAACCAGAGCACCGCGGAAATCAAGGAAATTCGCTTCCGTCTGAAGATCGACGACCATGACTTCGAGGTCAAGAAGGGCCATGTGGTGCGCTTCCTGAACGGCGGAGACAAGGTCAAGGTCACCATTATGCTGCGCGGTCGCGAGCAGTCCCGACCGATCGGCGGCGTCGAGCTGTTGCAGCGTCTCGCCAGCGAAGTGGAGGAATACGGCACTGTCGAATTCGCTCCGAAGCAGGAAGGCCGCAACATCATCATGACGCTTGCGCCGAAGGGCAAGAAGGTCCATACCCAGTCCGAGCAGCGTCGTCGTGGCGATCAGTCCCGTGCCGAGCGCCAGGCTCGTCAGGCGGCTCGTCTGGCGGCCAAGCAGGAGGCCCAGGCAGCGGCCGCAGCCGCAGCCAAGGCAGCCGTGGCATCCGACAAACCGAAGACTTCCGAAACGAAGTAACAAACAAGGAGGGCAGCAATGCCGAAGATGAAAACTAATTCCGCCGCTTCCAAGCGCGTCCGCGTGACCGGTTCCGGCAAGCTGATGCACGCCGGCTCCGCAATGCGCCACAACCTCGAGCACAAGTCCGCTCGTAAGCGCCGTGAGCTGAAGGCCGACGGTGTTCTGGCCACTTCCCAGAGCAAGAACATGAAGAAGCTGCTCGGTCGCTGAGCATAGCGAGAGCTTAGAAACAAAGACTTAATAGAAAGCTGAGGAATCAAATATGGCACGTGTCAAGCGCGCAGTAAACGCCCACAAGAAGCGTCGCGTCGTTCTCGAGAGGGCTTCCGGCTACCGCGGCCAGCGCTCCCGCCTGTATCGTAAGGCCAAGGAGCAGCTGCTGCACTCCTTTACCTACAACTTCCGCGACCGCAAGGCTCGCAAGGGCGACTTCCGCAAGCTGTGGATCCAGCGCATCAACGCTGCCGTCCGCGCCGAAGGCATCACCTACAACCGCTTCATCCAGGGCCTGCACCTTGCCGGCATCGAGCTGGATCGTCGCGCTCTCGCCGAGCTGGCCGTCTCCGATCCGGAGGCTTTCAAGGCCATCGTCGAGCAGGCCAAGGCCGCTCTTCCGGCTGACGTGAACGCTCCGAAGGAAGCCTGAGTTTCCCCGACGGTTCACCTGTGAACTTCAGAACCCCCGATCCGGCAAACGGACGGGGGTTCTTGCGTATCGCGTTCCCCATACCGGATACTTTGAATAGACTTTCCGGAATGTTGATTTCCATCCAATGACGGCTTCCACTTGGAACGAACGTCCTTGGAATCCTCCATGCGGGCAACGCGTTCCGTACGGGAGCGTGACGGAACGGACACGACAAATGATGACGATGCAAACGGAGGACCACGATGACGGATATCGAACGCTTGATTGATCAGTTCCTCGCGTACATCGACGTGGAACGAGGACTTGCGAAAGCCACGGTGCGCGCATATGACTCGGACCTGCGCAAATACAACGGCTGGCTTGCGACGCAAGGCATTCAAGACCTTAATGCAGTGACCACGCAGGACGTGGAACGATACATCGCCTTTCTTGACGATTCCGGAGAATCCGCGCGCAGCAAGGCACGAAGACTGGCCAGCATCCATGCATTCCATCGCTTCGCACTGAACGAACATGTGGTATCCAATGACGTTGCGGCACAGGTCAAGGCTCCCAAAGGCGCGACGACGCTGCCTGACGTGCTCACTGTGGACGAGGTGGCCAGTTTGCTGGACGCGATCCCCGTCTCGCAGAATCGGCCTCAATCCGAAGGCATGGCGGACATGCCCGATGATCCCGCGATGCTGCGCGACAAGGCGTTGCTGGAATTCATGTACGCCACCGGAGCCCGCGTGTCGGAAGCGTGCGGCGCGAATCTTGACGATGTCGACTTGGAATCGAACGTTGCGAGATTGATGGGCAAAGGCTCCAAACAACGTCTGGTGCCGGTCGGCAGTTACGCATGTGAGGCGATCGCAAGATACCTCAAAAACGGACGGCCGCAGCTCGAGTCGAAGGCGAAAGGGCCCACCGAACGACGCGCGTTGTTCCTCAACAAGCGCGGCAAACGACTGTCAAGGCAATCGGTGTGGGAGATCATCCGTGCGGCCGGGGAACGCGCGCATATCGACAAGCCCCTGCATCCGCACACATTGCGCCATTCCTTCGCCACGCATCTGATCCAAGGCGGGGCCGACGTGCGCACCGTGCAGGAACTGCTGGGTCACGCGAGCGTCACCACCACGCAGATCTACACGCATGTAAGCCCGGAGAACCTCATCGAGACATATCTGACCTCGCATCCAAGGGCAAGATAGCATGAGATGCATGTGTTGCTGCCGTTTCTGACGGCGATGATGGGCTAGCATGGAAACAGTGGAGTTTTTGACACGAGGATGTTGGTAAGGTAAACGGTATGCCTACGGATTTGCTTGGACGTGATTATGAGACGTTTCCCGCACCGGAGCCGCTGCAGACGCACGGTCCGGCAAGGGTCATCGCCATGTGCAACCAGAAGGGCGGGGTGGGCAAGACCACCAGCTCGGTCAACATAGCCGGGGCCTTAAGCCAGTACGGCAGGCGCGTGCTGATCGTCGACTTCGATCCGCAAGGCGCCGCCACGGTGGGTCTCGGCATCAACGCCAACGCGGTGGAGGACACCGTGTACACGGCGTTGTTCAATCCGCGCATGGACGTGCACAGCGTGATTCACCACACCGATTTCGAGAATCTCGACATTATGCCGGCCAACATCGATCTGTCCGCCGCCGAAGTGCAACTGGTCACCGAAGTGGGACGTGAGCAGGTGCTTGCCGGTGTGCTGCGCCAGGTCAAGGACGAGTACGACGTGATCATCATCGACTGCCAGCCATCGTTGGGCCTGCTGACGGTGAACGCGTTGACCGCGGCCGACGGTGTGATCATTCCGGTCGCTGCCGAATTCTTCGCGCTGCGTGGCGTGGCGCTGCTCATGCAATCCATCGAGAAGGTGCAGTCGCGCATCAATCCGAGCCTTGAAGTGTATGGCGTGCTGGTCACCATGTACACCCGTACCCTGCATTGCGAGGAGGTGTTGCAGCGTATCTACGAGGCGTTCCAAGGCAAGGTGTTCCATTCCGTGATTTCGCGTTCCATCAAGCTGCCGGATTCCACGGTGGCGGCCGCGCCGATCACCATCTACGCGCCGAACCACAAGACGGCGAAGGAATACCGTGAAGTGGCCCGCGAGCTGATCGCCAACGACATCGTGGCCTGAACTTTGCAAGAGCCCCGTTGGGGGCTCTTGGTGTTTATGAGCGACTCGACACACTTATAGTCATGTTGACTATAAGTGTTAGACTCCTTTCCTGTAAGCAATTCGAAGTATTGGAAGAGGCCATCAATTGATCATGGGCAATGTCTCGGAACGGCGCAAGCAGCCTCCGCAGGTCGGCGTATCCGTGGTGATTCTGGCTTTGGGACCGGTTCCGCAGTCAGATGTGGGCGCTGGTGCCGCTTCGTCCGGCATGGGCTCCACCCTGTGGATGCCGCTGGTCAAACGCGTCCGTCAGCCTTTTTTGGGGCAATGGGCGTTGCCGGGAGGCGGTCTGAGGGCCGACCATTCATTGGAACAGTCGGCGTATGCCGCACTGGAATCGACGACGTCGCTGCATCCGAAATATCTTGAGCAGCTTTACACGTTCGGCGATCCGGCACGTTCGCATGGCGGTCTGCCGATGGTGTCCATCGTGTACTGGGCCCTGGTGGGCGAGGCCGATGGACGAATCGACTTCGCCGGAGGGGACAACGTCAAGTGGTTCCCCGTCAACCATCTTCCGGAACTTGCGTTCGACCATCGCACCATCGTCGAATACGCCATGAACCGGCTTCGCGGCAAAATCGAATCGCCTGACATCGCCACTCGATTGGTGGGCGAGCGATTCACGTTGAGCCAACTGCATGACGTGTACGAGGCGATTGCCGGACAGCGTATCGATTTGGCGAATTTCCGCCGTAAAATGCTTGCTTCCGGACTGTTGGAAGACACCGGTGAGAAACTGCGGATCGGCCGTAACAGGCCGGCGGCGGTCTACCGGTACAGCCGGAAGCCGGGAACGGATTTGTGGACCGAAGCCGGAACGGCATCCGAATCGGACGACACTCGAATTGCTTTCCAGGATGACGACGCGTTATCCGCATTGATGACGGCGTGATCGCCTGCCATCGTCGGGCTTGAACGAGCTCACGACACAATAGGAAAACAATGATAAAGGGGTGTTGATGTCCGCATCGCAACAAACTGTTGGGGGAGAGGTCTCGCTGACTCGCAACGAGCGTCTTGACCGACTGCCGTTCAACAAGGCGCACAGGAAGCTGTTGGTGGCTTCGGGTATTGGATGGGCGTTCGACGCGATGGACGTTGGTCTGGTGTCGTTCGTCGTGGCCGCCATCGCGGCCGACCCGCATTTCAATCTGACGCCGACCGAGAAAAGCTGGGTGCTGTCCATCGGTTTCGTCGGAATGGCGATCGGCGCCGCGCTTGGCGGCTTCGTGGCCGACCGCGTTGGCCGCAAGACGGTCTTCTCCGCGACGCTGGTGATTTTCGGTCTGGCCAATGGCGGTATGGCGTTGTCATGGTCGCTGGCGGCTCTGCTGATCGCTCGACTGGTCATCGGCCTCGGCCTGGGCGCCGAGCTGCCGGTCGCCTCCACATTGGTCTCGGAATTCTCTCCGACCAAACAACGCGGCCGTATGACGGTGCTGCTGGAATCCTTCTGGGCAATCGGCTGGATCATCGCCGCCTGCATCGGCTATTTCGTCATTCCTAACACCGGCGATTGGGGATGGCGCTGGGCGCTGCTCATCGGAGCATTGCCGCTGCTGTACGCCATCGTGACGCGCATCCATATCCCTGAGTCCGTGCGATTCCTCGAATCCAAGGGACGTGAGGATGAGGCCGAGCAGGCCGTGCGCTACTTCGAACAGGCCGGAGGCGTCGAACCGGTCGCATCCCCGAAGGGCGAGCCGCTGCCGAAGATCAAAACCCGCGAGCTGTTCGGCAAGAAGTATCTTGCGCGCACCGCAGCCATCTGGGCCACATGGTTCTTCGTGAACTTCTCCTACTACGGCGCGTTCACGTGGATGCCGTCTCTACTGGCCGACCAGTTCGGTTCGCTGACCAAGTCGTTCGGCTACACGCTCGTCATCGCCATCGCACAGCTGCCCGGCTACTTCCTCGCGGCATGGCTGGTGGAGATCTGGGGCCGCAGGAAGACCCTGAGCGTGTTCCTCGCCGTGTCCGCCGTGGCAGCGTTCGCCTTCTCCCAAGCCGGTTCCGTGGCCGCTGTGCTGGGCTTCGGCATGCTGCTGTCCGCGTCCAACCTTGGCGCTTGGGGCGTGTTGTACGCGGTGACTCCGGAAATCTATCCGACACGTCTGCGTGGCGCCGCCTCCGGTGCCGCCGCGGCTTGCGGTCGTGTGGCCGCGATCATCGCGCCGCTGCTGATGCCATGGTTCCTGACCTTGTCCGGTGGCAACAAGGCCGTGGCGTTCATCGTTTTCGCCGTGGCGTTCATCCTCGCCTGCGTGGCGGCCCTGTGCCTGCCTGAACGCACTGGCAAGGAGCTTGAGGATTAAGGTCCGCGCGCCTCTTCGCGTGATTGACGGCGGGCCTGTCGGCATGATCTGACAGGTCCGCTGTTTTCCATGTGTCGTAATGCTTCGCTAGAATTGGCTCGGTTTGTGTGTAAGTACGGATTTTTAAGTACCGATAGCATGTACGTACCGAACGTTTACGTAAGAGAACAGCAACACTAAGAGAGGTTTCGATGGCGGTTCGCGGCGATATCCGAAATGTAGCGATTGTGGCACACGTCGATCACGGTAAGACCACCCTGGTCAACGCGATGCTGGCCCAGTCCCACGTGTTCAACGAGCGTGAGGAAGTCCCGGACCGTGTGATGGATTCCAACGATCTGGAACGCGAGAAGGGCATCACCATCCTCGCCAAGAACACCGCGGTGCAGTACACCGGCCCGCTGGCCGCCAAGTACGGCCATCCGGAAGGCATCACCCTCAACATCATCGATACCCCTGGCCACGCCGATTTCGGTGGCGAGGTGGAGCGCGGCATCTCCATGGTCGATGGCGTCGTGCTGCTCGTCGACGCTTCCGAAGGCCCGCTGCCGCAGACCCGTTTCGTGCTGCGCAAGGCCCTCGAAGCCAAGCTTCCGGTCATCCTGTGCGTGAACAAGACCGATCGTCCGGACGCCCGAATCTCCGAAGTCGTCGGTGAATCCTCCGACCTGCTGCTCGGCCTGGCCCAGGACGTCATCGAGGAAGGCATCGACCTCGATGAGGATTCCCTCTTCGACCTTCCGGTCATCTACTGCGCCGCCAAGGCCGGTTACGCTTCCGAAAACCAGCCGGAAAACGGCGGTCTGCCGGACAACGACAACCTCGAGCCGCTGTTCGAGGCCATCATCAAGAACATTCCGGCTCCGGAATACGAGGAGGGCGCTCCGCTGCAGGCCCACGTCGCCAACATCGATTCCTCCGACTTCCTCGGCCGACTCGGTCTGGTCCGTATCTACAACGGCACCCTTGAGAAGGGCAAGACCTACGGCCTGTCCCGTGTGGACGGCTCCATCGAGAACTTCCGCGTGTCCGAGCTGCTGCGTACGCAGGGCCTGGAGCGCACCCCGGTCGAATCCGCAGGTCCTGGCGACATCGTCGCCGTCGCCGGCGTGAACGACATCATGATCGGCGAGACCATCGTCGACCCGGACGATCCGCGTCCGCTGCCGCTCATCCACGTTGACGACCCGGCCATCTCCATGACCTTCGGCATCAACGATTCCCCGCTTGCCGGCACCGAAGGCAAGGACCACAAGCTCACCGCCCGCATGATCAAGGACCGCCTCGACCGCGAGCTCATCGGCAACGTGTCCATCAAGGTGCTGCCGACCGACCGTCCGGATGCCTGGGAAGTGCAGGGCCGTGGCGAACTCGCACTGGCCGTGCTTGCCGAGCAGATGCGCCGTGAAGGCTTCGAACTGACCGTCGGCCGTCCGCAGGTGGTCACCAAGACCATCGACGGCGTGGTCAACGAGCCGATGGAAAACACCACCATCGACGTGCCGGAAGAGTACATGGGCGCCGTCACCCAGCTGCTCGCCGACCGCAAGGGCCGCATGGACAACATGACCAACCACGGCACCGGCTGGGTCCGTCTGCAGTTCACTGTGCCGTCCCGTGGTCTGATCGGCTTCCGCACCGCGCTGCTGTCCGCCACCCGCGGCACCGGCATCGCCTCCTCCATCTCCGCTGGCTACGCTCCGTGGGCCGGCCAGATCGTGACCCGCCAGAACGGCTCCATGGTCTGCGACCGTCAGGGCGTCGCCACCCCATACGCCATGCAGCGTCTGCAGGCACGTGGCAACTTCTTCGTCGAGCCGCAGTCCCCGGTGTACGAGGGCCAGGTCGTCGGCATCAACAACAAGCCGGACGAGCTGGATGTGAACATCACGCTGGCCAAGCACATGACCAACATGCGTTCCGCCACCGCGGACGTGCTGGAAACCCTGACCCCGCCGATCAAGATGAGCCTCGAAGAGTCCCTGGACTTCGCCAACGAGGACGAGTGCGTGGAAGTCACTCCGGAGTCCATCCGCGTGCGCAAGATCATTCTGAGCCGTGAGGATTGGTACAAGTGGCGCGCCAAGCAGCGTCGCCAGAACAACGCTCAGAATAACAAGTGATTCTTCGCATTGTTTTGGCGCTTCGCGGGAACGGTAGTGTGTTCCGCTAGTGCGCTAAACGCTTAAGAAAGGCAAGAGATGTCGGCGGTTTTCCGCGTATCTCTTGCCTTTCTTGCTGTTTTGTAAGGAACGTAGGGCATAGTGGAGGACATGACGCAACGCACGCAGGAAACACAGCCGGAACCGCAATCGCAATCACAGGACGGCATCGACCGCAGGCTGCTGCCGTGGTCGCATCGTCTACCGGTATGGGCGCGGTTTTTGGTTGACCTGCTCGCCGGTGCCGTCGTCGGCGTGATCGGCACGATGGCGCACCGCATGGGCGCGTCGGCGAATATTCCCTACGGTCTTGTGATCGCATATGCTCTGGTCATCATCTCGACATGGTCGGCGCGTTCACGTGATGGCGTGTCGGGCCTCGCATTGCATCTGATCAGTTCATCACTGGTGGTCTGGACCGTCATGGCCGGTTACGGTCCGGGCGGGGACGCCATGATTCCCGTCGGATTCGGCGAGACGGCGACGTTGCCGTATTTCAGCAACAACGCCGGCTATTTCTGGCTATACGGCGTGGTGCTGATTCCATTGATCATGCTGGCGCTGCCCAAGAGCTGGTTCACGATGCCGCCGCGCACTGAGGATGACTCCACGGAATATGACCAGAACGAATCGTCTGAACCGGACCATGACACCGCCCAACCGGTGGACTAGACCCCTCCACAGCCTCGCGAATGCGCTAAGGTGCTTAGGATGACCCGCAACAAGGAGGCACAGGCGGCAATGAGCGCACGCAAGCTGTTCTATCTGGGGCCACAAGGCACCTTCACCCATCAGGCGGCCGTCAATGCCGCCCAAGAGTTGGCACGGCTCGAACCGCAAGGCTTCGACCTGATGCCCATGGACGATGTGCCGCAGATTCTCGACGCCGCACAGCACGGCGACGGCTGGGGAATCGTGGCCTGGGAGAACAACGTCGAAGGGTACGTGGTGCCCAACCTCGACGCGCTGATCGACGCGAAGGACCTTGTCGGATTCGCACGCGTCGGTGTGAACGTCGAATTCGACGCATACGTGGCGCAAGGAGCCGATCCAGCCGAAGCGCGCATCGCCACAGCCCATCCGCACGGTCTCGCGCAATGCAAACGATTCATCGCCGAACATCGGCTCTCCACACAGCCGGCCACATCCAACGCGGCGGCCTGCCGGGACCTTATCCCAGGTGAAATCGCCTTCGGTCCCGCCATCTGCGGCGAACTGTACGACATCACCCGCATCGGCACCGCCATCCAGGACTACCAAGGAGCCGCCACCGACTTCCTCGTGCTCTCGCCACGCGCCGAAGTCGCACGGCTGCTTGCCAAACCACGCGCCGAAGCTAACGTCGAATACGAATCGGTATTGACGCTCATCCCGCTCGTCACCGGCCCAGGCGTGCTCGCCAACCTGCTCGACGTGTTCCGTGACGCGGGACTGAACATGACCAGCTTCATCTCACGGCCCATCAAAGGACGCACCGGCACATACAGCTTCATCGTCACCCTCGACGCCGCCCCTTGGGAGGAACGTTTCCGCGACGCGCTTGTGGAAATCGCAGAACATGGCGACTGGGCCAAAACACTCGCCGTCTACCCTCGCAGGGAACGCCCCAACCCGCCCGTCACCTCATGGATGCTGCCGCAAGGCGGCGTACGACTCGACGACAGCCACCTGCCGGACGATTGGCAGAACGACGAAACCGTCAGAAGGGAGCTGATGTGGTGAAGCCACGCATCGCAATCGTAGGACTCGGCCTCATCGGAGGATCACTGGCACGCCGACTCGTCAACGCCGGCTGCGAAGTGACCGCATGGAACCACAACGACCGCCCCTACGCCACCGCCGAAGCCGACGGCATCATCTGCAAACCCACCTTGGCGGCACTCGCCGAAACCAAACCGAACGTGCTCGTACTGTGCAACCCGCTCAAGGCCATGCCCGAAATCCTCGGCGCATTGAAACCATTGATCGACACGGAAACAACCACGCTCACCGACGTGGGCAGCGTCAAAGGCATGGTCCGCGACCAAGTCAAAGCCATTGGTCTTGACGGCTGCTACGTCGGAGCACACCCGATGGCCGGAAACGAACTGTCCGGCTGGGAGGCATCCGACCCGACACTCTATGACGACGCGCTCTGGGCCATCACCGTCGACGAACACACCGAATACCGCCGGTTCCGCGCCGTGGCCGACATGATAGTGAACCGTTGCGGCAATCGGCTCATCGTACTTGACGACGCCACCCATGACCGTTGCGCCGCGCTCATCTCACATATGCCTCACGTCATCGCCACCGCCATGATCAACGAGCTGGTGGCCAACCCGAACTGCAACATCGCGGCCGCGCTCGCAGCCGGGTCCTGGCGTGACATGACGCGCGTGGCGCTGACCGATCCGAACCGCACACGTGCCATGGTGGAGGAGGACGCGGCCAACGTGGAGACCTTGCTACGCAACATGGCCAACCGATTGACGTTGGTGGCCAACGTGCTGCATGACATGGCCGATACCGGCGTGCGCCCCACGGAAGGCGACGTGAAGCAAATGGACCGTTTCTTCGCCCAAGGCCAACCGTTCCGCGACTACAAGGCCGCCAGCAGGCAGCCGGAGTACGCCGAACATTGCGCGACGGTCGAACTGTCGATTCCCGAAAACGATTGGCAGCGCACGCTGCTGGAATCCGCCCGCAGAGGCGAGCATATCGTGCGATTCGACGGCGAGCGTACCGCGATCGCGCAGGCGCGTTCCGTGGTCTGACGACTGACGCCATCGCTATGCAAAAGCGCCGCAATCGCAGAAAATCAGTGCGATTGCGGCGCTCTTGTCTTTGCGCGCGGTAGGGGGAGGTATGCGACTACGGACGTGGCCGAGTCATGGAACGTTCCGGCACCGGCTTGATCGTCACGATTTCGTCGGCGGGAATCGTGACACGCTGCTCGGGACGTGAGCCGTTCGCCGCCGCATCGCGCGTCATCTCCAGTTTCTGACCGTCCCACGAACGCACGTGGCCTACGTAATCGCGGAACTTCATACGATGATCGGTAGGATCGACGCCTTCCAAGGTGCGCACCACGATGCGCGCTCCTACTGGAATCTCATTGGGAATAGGCATTGCTGCCTCCTTTCGATGTTCCGCTCCAACTGTCTCACTCGCTCGCCACGGCGTCAAGGACCGGCTGCTTCAACGCGCGGGAGGCGGGGGAGATGCTGGACACCAGACCGACCACAATCGACAGCAGCAGGAACACGAGCAGCTGCAACCACGGAATCGCCAGCGTCTCCAAACCTTCGGACGCGTAGACCGCACGAATCACCACTCCCGCGGCGACGCCGACGACCAAACCCAACACCGTGCCGAACACGGAGATGATCGCCGCTTCGATGCCAAGCATGCCACGCACCTGGCCACGTGACGTGCCGATGGCACGGAGCAGACCAATCTCCTTGGTGCGTTCCGACACGCTCAACGCCAGCGTGTTCACGATGCCGAAAATGGCGATGATGATGGACAAAGCCAGCAACGCGTACAGGACCATGAGCATCTGATCGATCATCGAACTCATCGTGGACTTGTACTCGTCACGATCGAACACGACGATTGTATAGTATTTCTTGATTGTTTTCTTCAGGGCCTTCTTGACTTGGGCCGTGTCGGCGCCCCGCTTGTCCGTGACGAACGCCTGCATGACGAACATGGTCTGCTTGTTGCCGATTTGCTCGGCCAAATCGTCGTTGACGATCGCGAAATCGCGGTATACGGAATTCGACACGATCGCGCCGATGGTCAGCGTCTTTCCGGTGGTGACCTTCTTCGTCTTGACCAGCGTTTTCGGATCGACGTTCTTGGCGTCGTTCGTGTACTGTTCGATTTCCGAAGCCTTGGCCTGCGCTCCTGTCAAGTCGCCGGATGCGGCCAATTGCTGGGCCTGCGACTGCAATTCCTGCACATGTGCCTGCACCTTGGCCTGGTAATCGGCCTGCGCCTTGGCTGTGGTCTCCTTGTCTACCACGATGTTCTCGGCCGTGGCCTTGACCTTCTGACCCACATGCCATCCACGATCGTCGGCAATGGTCTTGCCGACGAGCAGCTTGCCATCCTTCAACGCGGCAGCGGCATCACCTTCGGTGGTTTCGGCGGCGAAGATCTTGGTGAACAGCTCCGGCTGTGTGGCGAACGTGAACCCGTTGATGGCTTTGCCGTCATATTTCACACCAAGCACTACACGGTTCGACACCACATGATTCACGCCATCGACCTTTTTGATGTCTTTGATGGCCTGGTCGGGAATCTGCCCGGCCGAAGCCGAAGATACGGCGAAATCGGCTTTGAGCCCGGTATCCACCAGCGAATTGACCGAAGCCTTCGCCGACGTGGCCACCACGCCCAGACAGCTGACAATCGCCACTCCCACGAACAGGGCGGCTGCGGTGTTGGACGTGCGACGTTTCGAACGAGAAATGTTACGTTGCGCGAGACGCCCAGTCACGGTGAAGGCCTTCGATGGCAGCCAGCCGAGCACCGCGCCCGCGGTGGACACGTATGCCGGTCCCGCCACAATCACGCCGATCACGGCCAGCGCCGCGCCAATACCGAGCGGCCAGCCGACAGCGATACTGTTGAGCGCCTTCCACGGCGTCGGACCGCCGTCACCATCCGCGGCGGCCAAAGCGTAGGTGAAACCCCAGCTCAGGAAGCCCAACAGCACCATGACGGTGCCGAGGATGCCACGTGCGAGGACAGACTTTTCCGGATTGACGGTTTCGTTCATCGCCTGAATCGGCGGGGCAAGCGCCGCATTTCGCGCCGGCAGGGCCGCACCGATCAACGTCACCACAATGCCGACCACAAGGCCGACGAGCATGTCGGAAACGGTCGGATTGGTGGCGCCGGTCAATGGCATACCCATATTCGCCAAACCGGATGCGATGAGTTTGACCATGCCCCAGCCGAGCCCGATGCCTGCGAGCGAACCTACCAGGCCCAGCAACAGAGCTTGCACGATCACCGTGGAGAACACTTGCAGGGGAGAAGCGCCGATGGAACGCAGCAGCGCATAGCCGCGCATCGACTCGCGCACGATCATGGAGAACGTGTTGGCGATGATGAACGAGCCGACAAACAATGCGATCACCGCGAAAATCAGAATAAGCGGTTGGATGAAGCCGAGCGCGTCCTGCGTGGATTTGGTTGATTCGTCACGGTATTCGTCACCGGTGATGGCATGCGCCTTCGCCGATTTCGGCAGCGCCTTGTTGATACGGTCCGCCAGCTGCTGCTGCGCGTTGTCGTCAAGCGGCGTGGTCTTATTGCCGTAGACGCTGATCAACGCAGTCTTGTCCGGATCGTCCGATTGCTTGTTCGCCTGTTCCTTGGCCGTCGCGGGATCGATGGCGATGATGATGGCGCCTGCCTGGCTGGCATCGGTGGTGAAGATGCCGCTGACGGTCACCTTATGAGCGTCGTCCGGATAGACGATTTTCGTCTTATCGCCGACCTTCAGACCCGACTGTTCGGCGGCGAAGGAATGAAGGGCGATCTCATCGCCGTTCTTCGGCCACGTGCCGGTCGTGAACTTGGCGGACCGCCACGGCGACGACTTGCCCATGCCTATGGCGAGCGTCGGAGACCCCATGGTGGTCACCGCATCGCCATGCTTGTCGAGCAGCACTACGCCGGACAGCATGTGCACGACGCGTGCCGAGGAAACACCGTCGACCTTGGCTATCGTACCCGCCAGATCGACGTCGACATCGTTGTAGCTTTTCGTCGATCCCATCGACATCGCCGACGAATCTTTTTTCTTCTCCTGCGAGCCGCGCACGTACACGTCATGGTCCGCATTGGTGGACATCATCTGTGAAACCTGGTTGTTGAGCATTTCGCGGAAACAGAACGAGCCGACCACGAAACTCACGCCGAGCGCGATGGCCACGATCGACATGATGAAACGGCCGAAATGGCTGCGCGCGTCGCGCAATCCTATGCGAATCATGCCTGCGAGTCCTCCGTCACGGTCGGAACGGCGGTGGAGGCGGCGTACTTGGAAACATCGTCGATGTCGTCGTCGCCGGCGAACACCTCAAGAATCTCGTTGTACGTCGGATGCTGCATGTCGCGGGTGATGTTGCCGTCGGCGAGCACCAGCACACGGTCCGCGAAGGACGCCGCACGCGGATCATGGGTGACCATGACGATTGACTGGCCGTAGTCGCGTACCGAATCGCGCAGGAAGCCAAGCACTTCACGGCTGGAACGCGAGTCGAGGTTGCCGGTCGGCTCGTCGGCGAAGATCACGGACGGTCGTGCCATGATGGCGCGGGCGCAGGCCACGCGCTGCTGCTGGCCGCCGGACAGCTGGCTTGGACGGTGGGTAAGACGCTTTTCGAGACCGACCACCTTGACCACCTGGTTGAACCATTCGCGGTCGATCGGACGTTTCGCGATCTGTAACGGCAGCAGGATGTTCTCCTCGGCGGACAGCGTCGGCACCAGATTGAACGATTGGAAGATGAAGCCAATCTGCTCGCGGCGCAGGTCCGTCAACTGCTTCTGGTTCATGGAGGAGACCTCGAGTCCCTCCACGATCACCTTGCCGGACGAAGGGGTGTCGAGCCCGGCCATGCAATGCATGAGCGTGGACTTGCCGGAACCGGAAGGGCCCATGATGGCGGTCATTTCACCGCGCTTGAATTCCACATTCACATGATCCAACGCCATCACTTCGTTGTCTTTTGAGCCGTAGACCTTGGTCAGGTCGATGGCGCGGGCCACAATCCCATCATCGGGGTTTTCGGCTGTCGGATGCTGTACGTCATGAATGGAATGACGAGTCATAATACCGCCTGTTCGTAGGATGCCTAATCGTCATCAGTCTATCGGTATGGGGACATAATGGAATCGTGCCATCGCGTGAGATGACATTCGATCGCGCTGCGGAATGGCATTTATACGGTGTCTGCGTGGTGTCTGTTCATTTCAGACGAAGCGGAAGGTGGTTTGCATGTGTTTCGATGATGCGTTGGACGGATTCGACGCCTATCTGAAAGCCAACCGAGGGTTGAGCGCAAACACCCGCAGGGCGTACCGCAGCGATGTCGAGGAATGCTTGGTGGCGTTGCGGAAACAGGGTTGCGTGGATCTGAATGAGGTGACCATCGAGGATTTGCGCCTGTGGATGGCCAAATCGTCCAAAAATCACGCACGCAGCAGCATGGCGCGCAAAACCGTCGCCGTGCGTGGATTCTTCGCATGGGCGTACGACCATGACATGGCGTCCGCCAACCCGGCGGCTTCGTTGCAGACGCCGAAAATCCCCGATACGCTGCCGGCGGTATTGAACGAAACGCAGGCGCAGCAGCTGATGGACCGCGCTGATGAGGACGGCATGGAGGCGCGATCGCAGGAACCGAATATGAAAAAACAGGCGATCGCGCTGCGTGACGCGGCCATGCTGGAACTGCTCTATGCCACCGGCATGCGTGTGGCGGAACTGGTCGGACTCGACGTGGCCGACGTGACATTCGGCAACCGCACGGTGAAAGTGACCGGCAAAGGCGACAAGCAGCGTGTCATGCCATTCGGCGCACCAGCCGACAAGGCCTTGCACGATTGGCTGGAACATGGCCGTCCCGTACTATGCGGTGACATGTCGGACGACGCGTTCTTTTTGGGATCGCAGGGCGGGCGGATCGGTCAACGTATGGTGCGCAAGGTGGTGCACGACCGGGCACGGGAGGCCGGCGTGCCAGACATCAGTCCGCATGCGTTGCGCCACAGTGCGGCGACCCATATGCTCGACGGGGGGGCGGACCTGCGTGAGGTGCAGGAGATGCTGGGGCATTCCTCGCTGAAGACCACGCAGCGTTACACACACGTGTCCATCGAACAGTTGAAGGCACGATACGGGCAGGCGTTTCCACGGGCGTGACGCGGATTGGCAAAGTACGCTGACAGCGAACGGATATGTCCGCGTCCGTCCATACACACGATGCGGATAAGTTGTTCCGGCGATAAGAGGGAAAACGGATTGTTTTATCAGATGATGAGTTTTGATTTGGCTATTTTGCATGGGCCTCCCTCGGATATGGAGCGGTTGTCCCTCAATCGAGTGATAATGAACCCACCATCAGAACGAAGACGGACGTTGATGCCACGGTATTGACGCCCGCCTTCTTTTTGAGCAGGGTCTTACGGCTCTGGAAATAATGGATAAGGAGAATATGAATTCCATGAAGAAGAAAGCTCTGGCTTTCGCTGCGGCCGCATGCGCATTCGGCATGCTGCTCAGCGGTTGCGGCTCTTCCAACGGTGACTCCACCGCTGACAAGGGTTCCAACGTCATCACCGCATACAATTCCGAACCGCAGAACCCGCTCATCCCGGGCGACTGCAACGAGACCGGCGGCGGCAAGCCGCTCGACCTGCTGTTCGCACGTCTGATTTCCTTCGACGCCAAGGGCGACGCCTCCAACGAAGTGGCGGAGTCCATCAAGTCCAACGATGACGCCACCCAGTACACCATCAAGCTCAAGGATGGTTGGAAGTTCACCGACGGCACCCCGGTGACCGCCGAATCCTTCACCAAGGCATGGAGCTACACGGCCAACGCCAAGAACGCACAGCTCGGCTCCTCCTTCTTCTCCACCATCAAGGGCTACGACAAGCTCCAGGATGGAGACAAGCTCAAGGGCGACGAACAGCTCGAGGGCCTGAAGGTCGTCAACGACCATGAATTCACCGTCGACCTGAACCGTTCCGACTCCGTGTTCGCCATCAAGGTCGGCTACACCGCATTCGCTCCGTTGCCGGAATCCTTCTTCAAGGATCCGAAGGCCTTCGGCGAGAAGCCGGTCGGCAACGGCCCGTACAAGTTCCAGTCCTGGGACCACGACAACCAGATCGTGCTGGTGAAGAACCCCGACTACAAGGGCAACCGCGTCGCCAAGAACGACGGCGTGACCTTCAAGGTCTACACCAAGGATGAGGCCGCCTACGCCGATATCCAGTCCGGTTCCCTCGACGTGATGGAGTCCGTCCCGGCCTCCGCCACCAAGACCTTCCAGAAGGACTCCACCGTACAGGCCTACAACAAGGCCGGCTCCGTCATCCAGCAGTTCACCATCCCGGCCAAGCTGAAGCACTTCGAAGCCGACACCGAGGAAGGCACCCTGCGTCGCCAGGCCGTCTCCATGGCCATCAACCGCGAGAACATCTGCAAGAAGGTGCTCAACGGCACCGGCACCCCGGCCGCCGACTTCACCTCCCCGCTGACCCCGGGCTACTCCGATTCCCTCAAGGGTTCCGGCAACCTGAAGTACAACGAGAAGAAAGCCAAGGAACTGTGGGCGAAGGCCAACGCCATCAGCCCGTGGACCTCCGATGACAAGCTCACCTTCGCCTACAACGCCGATGGTGGGCACGAAGTCATCTACACCGCCGTGGTCAACTCCATCAACAACGTGCTGGGCGCCGGCGTGGCCGCCACCAACCCGTACCCGACCTTCAACGATTTCCGCACCGCCGTGTCCGACCGCAAGGTGAACGGCGCGTTCCGTAGCGGCTGGCAGCCGGATTACCCGTCCGCCGAAAACTACCTGGTGCAGAACTTCGCCTCCGCCGCTGCCGATGGCAACGGCTCCAACGATGGCGACTACAAGAACCCGGAGTTCGATGCGCTGTGCGACAAGGCCGCTGCCTCCAAGTCCGTCGCAGACGCCAACAAGCTGTACCAGCAGGCACAGGAAGTGCTGCTCAACGACCTGCCGGCCGTTCCGCTGTTCTACGCCAATGCCTATGGTGTGGCCTCGACCGGTGTCTCCGGCTTCGAGATGAACTGGCAGAACCTGCCGGTCTACGAGAACATGACCAAGTCCGGCAAGTGAGCCGTTCTCTGATTTTGATTTCGTAGGATCGACATGAAGGAAGGAACGGATTCGAATATCCGTTCCTTCCTTTCCGCGTAATAAACGGGGCTTCCATCGGAGGTCCATGACGGCTGGACATGCGACATCAACAGAAGATGTCCGCGCGTGGGGTATATTTTCAGCTGTCTTTCATGAAACTGCAATATAAAGCATTGTGGTGCAGTATCACTGATACGTAACGGGGCAAGCGCCGGCCGCCCCGGGCCTCATGTCCTATACGCGTGAGCGTAGGGGACGAAGCCGCAAACGGCTGGCGAACGAGTGAGTAATCAAAAGGAGAAACCAATGGGCAAGTATCTTCTGCGACGCATTCTGCAGATGATCCCTGTGGTTCTCGGCACGACGCTTCTGGTGTATGCCCTGGTGTTCGCGTTGCCGGGCGACCCGGTCAAGGCGATGTTCGGCGACAAGCCGGTCAACGAAGCGGTCGCGGCCCAGATCCGTGCCGAATACAATCTGGACAAGCCGTTCATCGTCCAGTATCTGCTGTTCCTGAAGAACGCGCTGACCCTCGACTTCGGCAAGACCTTCTCCGGACAGCTTGTCATCGACGTGATCGGCCGCGCCTTCCCCGTGACCATCAAGCTCGCCCTGATGGCCTTCGTGTTCGAAGCGGTTTTCGGCGTGATCTTCGGTGTGATCTCCGGCCTGAAGAAGGGCAAGTGGTGCGATACCGTCATCCTGATCTTCTCCCTGCTGCTCATCTCCGTGCCGACCTTCGTCACCGGCTTCCTCTGCCAGTACTTCCTCGGTGTGAAGTGGCATCTGCTGCCGGTCACCGCCGGAACGAATCCAGGATTCCTTGATCTGCTGATGCCGGCCATGGTGCTTGGCTCTGTATCGATGGCGTACATCATCCGTCTGAGCCGTACGGAGATTTCGTCCAACATCGCCCTCGACTATGTGCGCACCGCGCGCGCCAAGGGCATGGACAACAAATCCGTCATGCTGCGCCACGTGCTGCGCAACTCCATGATCCCCGTCGTCACCTATCTGGGCCAGGATCTTGGCGCACTGATGGGCGGCGCGATGATCTCCGAAACCATCTTCAACGTGCATGGCATCGGCTACCTGACCTATCAGAGCATCCTCAAGGGAGAAGGCAACCTGGTGGTGTCCATCGTGACGCTGCTCATGCTGATCTTCGTGGTTTGCAATCTGCTGGTCGACATGCTGTACGCCGCGCTTGATCCGCGAATCCGTTACGCGTGAGTCGAGGGAGGGAACAAGAAATGACCGAAATGAATGAGACCAATCCTTCCACCGTGCTTCCGGGACAGGAACGCTATGTGGCACCGCTCGATGAGACGCCCCTGAAGGCCGTCGACTCGATGGACGAATCCGCACCGGCTTCGAACATGTGGGCCGACGCATGGCGAACCCTGCGTAAGAACCCGCTGTTCATCATCTCCGGACTGCTGATCATCTTCATCGTGTTCGTGGCGCTGTTCCCGAGCGTGTTGACCAAGCAGAACCCGAACTACTGCACGCTCGACAATTCCCTTGAGCCGGCTTCCTCAGGCCATCCGTTCGGCTTCGACCTGCAAGGTTGCGACGTATACTCCCGTGTGGTCTACGGCACCCGCACCTCGCTGAGCGTCGGCGTGTTCGCCACACTGCTGGTGGTGCTGCTCGGAACGCTGATCGGCGCAATCGCCGGCTTCTTCGGAGGATGGGTCGACGCCGTGCTGAGCCGACTGACCGATATCTTCCTCGCGCTGCCGATTCTGCTTGGCGCCATCGTGGTGCTCCAGATGTTCAAGACGAGCAGCTCCATCTGGAAGATCATTCTGGTGATGACGCTGTTCGGCTGGACCTCCGTGGCACGAATCGCGCGAGGTGCTGTGATGGAAGCCAAGAACCTTGAATTCAACACGGCGTCCACCGCTCTGGGATCCACCCCGATCCGCAACCTGTTCCGCCACATCCTGCCGAATTCGCTGGCTCCGATCATCGTGGTCGGCACCACCTCGCTGGCCACCTACATCGTGCTCGAGGCCACGCTGAGCTTCCTGGGCGTCGGCCTGCCCACCACCACGGTCAGCTGGGGCGGAGACATCTCCAACGCGCAGTCCATCCTGCGTACTGACCCGATGGTGCTGTTCTACCCGTCCGCCGCGCTGGCCATCACCGTGCTGGCATTCATCATGATGGGCGACGCCGTCAAGGACGCGCTCGATCCGAAGAGCCGTACGGCCTGAGTGTAAGTGAAGGGATATTCGATGACTGAAATGAATACCGAGAACAACCTCGAGGCCATGCAGCGCGCCCACGGGCCGCTGTTGGAGGTCAAGAACCTCCAGGTCGACTTCACCACCGATGAAGGCAAGGCCGTGCATGCCGTGCGCAACTCGTCCTTCAGCGTGTATCCCGGCCAGTGGGTGGCCATCGTCGGCGAATCCGGTTCCGGCAAATCCACTTCCGCCATGGCCGTGCTTGGCCTGCTTCCGGGAACCGGCCATGTGGTCGGCGGCTCCATCAAGCTTGATGGCCAGGAGATCTCCGGCTTCAAGCAGAAGGATTTCGACAAGCTCCGTGGTAGCAAGATGGGTCTTGTCCCGCAGGATCCGATGAGCAACCTGAACCCGGTGTGGCGCATCGGCACCCAGGTCAAGGAAGCGTTGGTGGCCAACAACATGGACATCGACCACGAAAAGCGTTCCGAATTCGCCAAGGCCCTGGCCGGTGACGAAGTGGAGCTCAAGGGCAATGACGATGAGACCTTCCTTGGTTCCAAGGAACTGCCTGATCTGATCGTCGCGGCCAAGGAGGCTCTTGTCAAGATCGGCAAGAGCGGTGACGAGCTTGACAAGATCATGGCCCGGTTCGCCGAGGAATGGGTTCCGGGATCCGAAACCCGCTGGCGTGTGGCCGATGGCCTGATCAAAGCCGGGGTGAAGGACGATGACGCATGGTACATCGCCAAGAAGTATGTGGTCGGCTCCACCATGGACGACCGCATCGCCGGTCTGCTGTCCGAGGCCGGTCTGCCTGACGCCGCCACCCGTGCCCGCCAGTTCCCGCACGAATTCTCCGGCGGCATGCGTCAGCGTGCGCTGATCGCCATCGGTCTGGCCTGCCGTCCGGAACTGCTCATCGCCGACGAGCCGACCTCCGCGCTTGACGTGACCGTGCAGAAGAAGATCCTCGACCATCTGCACATGCTGACCGATTCCCTGGGAACCGCGGTGCTGTTCATCACCCACGATCTCGGTCTGGCCGCGGAACGCGCCCAGCATATCGTGGTCATGTACAAGGGCCAGGTCGTGGAATCCGGTCCTTCACTGGAAGTGCTGCAGCATCCGCAGCATCCGTACACCAAGCGTTTGGTCGCCGCTGCGCCGTCCTTGGCATCGCAGCGCATCATCTCCGTCAAGGAACATGGCGGCGACGCCACCGCGGTCATGGAGCACGCGGTGAACGAGGATTCCCTGAAGAAGGGCGAAGCCATCATCACGGTGGATCACCTGACCAAGGAATTTAAACTGCCGCGCAAGAAGGAGATGTTCAAGGCGGTCGACGATGTGAGCTTCTCCATCAAGAAGGGCACCACATTGGCCATCGTCGGCGAATCCGGTTCCGGCAAATCCACCGTGGCCAACATGGTGCTGAAACTGCTTGAGCCGACCGCCGGCACCGTCACCTACGACGGCAAAGACGTCTCCGGATTCAAGGGCAAGGAGTTGCTTGACTTTCGACGTCATGTGCAGCCGGTGTTCCAGAACCCGTACGGATCGCTCGACCCCATGTACTCCATCTACCGGTCCATCGAGGAGCCGCTGCGCATCCACGGCATCGGAGACAAGAAGAGCCGTGCCAAGCGTGTGCGCGAGCTCATCGACATGGTGGAATTGCCGGAATCGGTGATGAGCCGTTATCCGAACGAGCTTTCCGGCGGCCAAAGGCAGCGCATCGCCATCGCGCGCGCCATGGCCCTCGATCCGGATGTGATCGTCTGCGACGAGGCCGTCTCCGCATTGGACGTGCTGGTGCAGGACCAGGTGCTTCGCCTGCTCAACGACCTGCAGGCGGAAAAGGGACTGAGCTACCTGTTCATCACCCATGATCTGGCGGTGGTGCGTCAGATCGCCGATGAGGTCGTGGTGATGCAGCACGGCAAGCTGGTGGAGCATGCCACCACCGACGAGGTCTTCGACCATCCGAAGAAGCAGTACACCCGCGACCTGCTGGACGCCATCCCAGGCGGCAAGCTGCAGCTCGGACTCGACTGATCGCGTCAGCCATCTGGAAAACCTCCCTTCCCACAAGGGAGGTTTTCTTGTATTCCGGCTAGGCTAAGGCGCTATGACGATCACAATCACGACATCGAATGTGAATGGAATCCGCGCGGCGAAACGCAAAGGCATCGAGCAATGGGCCGCGAAGAACACGCCGGACGTGTGGTGCATGCAGGAAGTACGCGCCCCGCAAAACGAAATCGACCCCATCTTCGACGAATTCGGCTTCGAATACGCGACCGCCGGACGCATCGCCGACCAAAGCGGGCTTGATCGCATGAACGAGATCTGCCGTATCAAGGGACGCGCCGGCGTCGGTCTGCTCTCCGCGCTGCCCGTCATCGACAAGCGCTACGGACTGCCGGGACTTGCCGAGGACGTCGATTCCGGCCGTTGGATCGAAGCGGATGTGAAGACCCCGCAAGGGTACACCGTCACTGTCGTATGCGTGTACGTGCACGCCGGCAACACCGACGATCCGGAGAAAATGAAGCAGAAATACCGTTTCCTCGACACCATGCTGGTACGTATGGGACAACTGCGCGATGAAGCGGCGCACGGTGGACGGCAAGCGGTATTGTGCGGCGATTTCAACATCGCGCACACGCCGCTCGACATCAAGAACGCGAAAGCCAACGAGAAGCACGCCGGCTTCCTGCCCGAGGAACGCGCCTACGTGGACAAATGGCTGGGGGAGTTGGAATTCGTGGATGTGATGCGTTCCCTGTGCGGAGACATCCAAGGACCGTACACCTGGTGGAGCCAGCGGGGCCGCGCCTTCGACAACAACGTCGGCTGGAGGATCGACTACCAGTTCGCCACACCCGAACTCGCCGAAACGGCCCGCGGATTCGTCATCGACAAAGCTCCGACCTACGACCTGCGATGGTCGGACCATGCGCCGCTGAGCATCACCTACGACGTGTGAGTTTTTGCGGCCGCCATCCGGCCAATGCCGGGCAACGGGAGGACACACTCCGATTCCCAGCCCGTATTAAGCATGGGTGCTAGGCTAGTCACGGTTGCAACCGTAATGAAATGAGGAACATCATGGGACTGTTTGGATTCGGCAAGAAGAAGCGTCAGAGCGAGGAAGCCGCTGAAGCCGCCGCCGAAGAGAACGACAAGGCCGATGAGGCCATCTCCGAAACCGCCGAGGCGCCCGCCGGTGGAATTCAGGAAACCATCCTTCCGGAACCGTCCGATGAGTACGACGGCCGTGGCGATGAGCACGGTCCGTGGGACGTCGACGACGAGAACGTGCCCGACTATGACGAATACCTCGACATGGGCGCCTACTATCTGCCGTTCCTCCAAGGCATCGAACTGCGCGTGAAGGCCAACCGCGCCACCCAGCAGGTGCTCGGCACTACCATCACCTACGGATCCTCCAGCGTGGAGATCGAAGCCTTCGCCGCGCCGAAGACCATGGGACTGTGGGATGACGTGCGCGCCGACCTGGTTGAGGCCAACAAAGACGCCAAGGAGACCGACGGCGTGTTCGGCACCGAACTGACACTGCCGGTCGTGGTCAAGGGCGGACGCAAGGTCGTCACCCGCATCGTCGGTGTGGACGGACCGCGGTGGATGCTGCGCGGCATCTTCTCCGGCAAAGCCGCCACCGATCCGGACCACGTCGAAACCAAGGCGCTGAACCAGCTTTTCTCCAACATCGTCGTGGAACGCGGCGAGGACCCGCTGGCCCCGCGTGACCTCATCCCGATGCATCCGCCGGTCGCCCCGGCCGAACGCAAGGCCGCCAAGGAAGCCGCCGAAGCCGAACAGGCAGGCAGGACGATGGACATTCCAGGCCAGCCGAAGGGACCGTTTGACTCCGACCAGCAGGTCGAGGTCAAGACCACGTTGTCGCGTGGGCCGATGTTCTCCGAAGTGCGCTGAGCGAACGACGACCACGAAAACACAAACGCATGGCTGAAACCGAAACCAAGAAAAGAACCGGCCTCGGCGCGCTCGCCGACGCCGGCGATGCCGACGATTTCTCCGTCATCGACGCGATCGGCGGTCCGCGCGGCGTCGTCGAATCGATGCTGCCGGGCGTGGTGTTCGTGGTGATGTTCGTCATCACCTCCGACCTGCATCTGACCATCGGCGTATCCGCATCCCTCGCCGTACTGCAGGTGATCGTCCGCCTATGCCAACGCCAATCCGTCATGGGCGCCGTCTCCGGCCTTCTGGCAGTCGGCATCTGCCTGATCTGGGCATGGAGCAGCCACGAGGCGCGCAACTACTACATGTTCGGATTCCTGACCAACGCCTTCTACATCGTGCTGCTCGCCATTTCGTTGATGGTACGTGTACCGGGACTTGGCTTGGTGATCGAATTCATCCGGACACTGCCAACCGAGCATCTGCGCGCATGGCTTGCCGATTGGCGTGGCGACAAGGCATTGAACCGCGCGTACACCATCATCACCGCGTTGTGGATCGGCGTGTTCTCCCTACGACTGGTGGTGCAGGTGCCGTTGTACCTGTCCAACCAGGTCGGCTGGCTCGGCACTGCACGTCTGCTCATGGGCATTCCGTTCTGGGCGTTGGCCATCTGGGTGTCGTACCTCATCGTGGCCACCCCCATGCATCGGCATAAGACGTTGGCCGAACCAAACGCCGACGCGATGGACGACAACAACGAAACGGAGGAACAGCACTGATGGAATCGACCATCCGCATCGAACGATACGCCGACCAAGGCCGTTGCGTCGGCCACATCGACGGACGCGTCGTGTTCGTGCGATTCGCGTTGCCGGGCGAGCTGGTACGCGTCGTGTTGGACGAGCCACATGATCGCGAGGACCGTTTTTGGACTGGCGAAGTGACGGAAGTGCTGGAAGCCAGCGAGGACCGCGTCGAACCCGTATGGCCGTTGGCGGGTCCGCTTGCCATGGGCGGCGGCGTCGGCGGTGCCGATTTGGTGCACGTCTCACTGCCCGGACAGCTTAAATGGAAATCCATGTCCATCGCCGAACAGATGAGACGTCTCGGCCATGTCGACGTTGACGTGCCGATCGAGCGCATGCCCGAGGATGAGGCGGAGCAGGGGCTGCACTGGCGTACCCGCATCGAGATGATCGCGGACGAGAACGGCCGACCGTCCATGCGCAGACGCGGCACCCACGTGCGTGTGCCGATCGACACCATGCCGTTGGCCAGTCGCGCGTTGCTTAACGTGGCCGAGAAGGAACACGTGTGGGATGGGGGATTCACTCCCGGATCGCAGATTCGTCTGTCTGTTCCCGAGCCTCGCGGCAATGCCGAAATCGCCGACAACTACGCCGTGCTCGTCGATGGCGAGGTGACGGCGGGCAATCGCGAGCTTACCGAAAAGGTGACGGTGTGCGGACGTGAATTCGAATATGGTGTGGACGCCGGCGGATTCTGGCAGATGCACCGTCACGCGCCGATCGCGTTGACCGGCCATGTGATGTCCTTGGTGCATGGCGAGCTTGACGGCGCCACTTCCGCATGCCTGTGGGATTTGTATTCCGGTTCCGGCCTGTTCACGCTGCCGTTGGCCACGTTAAGCGCCGGCCGCACGCGCATGCTGAGCGTGGAAGGTGGCAAGACCGCTGTCAAACACGCGCAACGCAATCTGAGGGCCATCCATTTGGGCAATGTCGACGCCCGTGTGGGCGATGTGGCCAAGACGCTTGCCAACGTACGCAACGATTTGGCCAAACCCGATATCGTGGTGCTTGATCCGCCGCGTGCCGGCGCACGTGCGAAGGTATGCAGGCAGATCACCAAATCCGGCGCGCGAAGCGTCGTATACATCGCCTGTGACCCGGCATCGCTGGCACGCGACACCGCCACATTGGCCTCGCTCGGATACGATCTTGCCGATATTCGCGCATTCGACATCTATCCGACCACCCACCATGTCGAAACGGTGGCGCTATTCAGGAAAGCCACACGATGACCGGTTTCGCGCGGCGTGCCGCAGCCGGTCTCCTTGCAGCCGTCTTCGGCATCTCCATGCTGGCCGGCTGCACGCCGAACAATGCCGCGGTGGGAGATACGCAGTCCGCAGGCAATGCGGTCGCCCACAGCATGAAGGACCGCAACAGTCTCGACGTGGCCATGATCGGCTCCCAAGACGAACAGACCGATCGCCTGGCGTTGGATGCCATGGAGGCGGGCGGGCTCAGGCCGGTGTATCTGCCGGTCGCCGGCACGGTCGACATGCAGGACACCGCCCGGCAAGCGGTCGAGGATATGGCGCAACGCATGGTCAGCATCATCGTCATTTCGGGAATCGACGTGTCCGGCGTGAACCATGACGGCTGGTACGACACGCTGACAACCGCAAGACAGGCGGGCATTCCAGTGGCACTGCTCAACCCGATCGCCACGCCGACCGACAGCACGCTGTTCGCGGCGACGCTCACAATCAACGACCGCATGACGGATGCGACGCCGCTCGCCGACGCGGTCGCCGGCATAGCCAACAACGACCCGCACGACAGAACAATCCTCGTCATCACCATCAGCCACGGCGGCAAACAGTGAACTGCTCCACGCATTCGGGTGAGTTCGAATCGGTTCGGATGCGTGGCGCTGAACGCACCCTGAGAAAACCCTGAATTTTGCCGGAGTTTTACGGGAAAAGCCTGCGGGCGCGTATCGCCAAGCGGTAGGCTGGCAGCATGAGCGAAAGTCAAATCATGCCTGAAACCAGTGAAAAGGGGCTCACCGCAGCGGAAGTCGCCGCCCTTACGGAAAGCGGGCAGGTCAACGCCGTCAAATCGTCCACGTCACGTTCGTTCGCAGACATCGTGCGAGCCAACGTGTTCACCCTGTTCAACGGCATCATCTTCGCCGCCATGGTCATGGTATTGGTCACGGGATCATGGAGAGACGCCGTGTTCGGCCTCGTCATCCTCATCAACACCGGCATCGGCATCATCACCGAACTGAAAGCCAAACGAACGCTCGACAAGCTTTCCATCCTCGTAGCCTCCGACTATCTCGTACGACGCGACGGCAAGGACGTCGAAGTGCCGCACAACGAAATCGTGCTCGGCGACCTCATGTGGATCCGCTCCGGCGAACAGGTTCCCGCCGACGCGCAGATCGTGCGCACCTGGGGCCTGGAACTCGACGAATCCATGCTCACTGGCGAATCGCGCACCGTGCGCAAGAACGAAGGCGACGACATCTATTCCGGATCCACCGCGGTCTCCGGCATGGCCTTGGTCAAGGTCAACGCGGTCGGCGCGCACAGCTATGCCGCCACCTTGACCGCGCAGGCGAAGGTCTACAAAAAGACCGTGTCCGACCTCAACAAGGGCATCAACACCATCCTCAAATTCATGACCTTCCTCGTCGTGCCGCTGTGCGTGCTGCTCATCTGGTCGCAGGTGCACGCGGTCGGCGGTTGGGACGTAGCCTTCTCCACCGGCCAATGGCGTTCCGCCGTGGTGTCCGCCGTGGCTGGCGTGGTCGGCATGATCCCCGAAGGCCTCGTACTGCTCACCTCGCTCAACTTCGCGCTCGCCGCCATCCGTTTGGCACGCAAGAACACGCTCGTGCAGGAGCTCGAATCCGTGGAGACCCTCGCACGCGTGGACTGCCTGAACCTCGACAAAACCGGCACCGTCACCGACGGCGGCATCATGCTCAACGAAATACGCATGTTGGATGGCATCGGAGCCAATACCGTTGACGAACATGCCGTGAAACAGGCGTTGTACGACCTGTCGAACGAAGGACAGCCGAACGGCACCGGATTGGCGATTCTCAACGGACTGGGCAAGCAGGGATTCTCCGCCGGTCCCGTCGCGGCGCGCGTTCCGTTCTCGTCGGCACGCAAATGGAGCTCGATTGCCGATGGCGGCGCGGTATGGACGATGGGCGCGCCGGAAGTCGTGCTGTCCCACTTGGATGGCGATTACGCCGACGTTCTTCGACTGGTCAACGATTCCGCACACGACGGCAACCGCGTGCTGCTGATCGCACGGCATGACGGCAAGGCGCCCGCCGATTACGAAAGCGATCCCGCCATCGACCCCGCATCGCGGCCCGTCGCGCTGGTATTATGCTCCGAGCACATTCGCGACGACGCCGAAGCCACACTCGCCTGGTTCCGCGAGCAGGGCGTGCGCTGCCGCATCATCTCCGGCGACAATCCCGTCACCGTCGGTGCGATCGCAAGAAAAGTACGGCTCACCGGAGACGCGGAGCCACGCTTCATGGACGCGCGCGAACTGCCCACCGACATTACGGAACTGGCGAAAGTACTGGAGAACGTGGACGTGCTCGGCCGTGTCCTGCCCGACCAGAAGAAGGCGATCGTCCAGGCGCTGCACCTAGGCGATCATGTCGTGGCGATGACCGGCGACGGCGTGAACGACGCGCTCGCCATCAAGGAGGCCGACCTGGGCATCGCGATGGGCAACGCGGCACCCGCCACCAAAGCCGTCGCACAAGTGGTGCTCGTCGATTCGAAATTCTCGCATCTGCCCGATGTGGTGGCACGTGGACGCCAGGTCATGGCCAACATGGAACGCGTGGCCAGCCTGTTCCTCGTCAAAACCGTATATTCCGCGCTGATCTCGCTCGGCGTGGTGCTGACGCAGATCCCATTCCCATACCTGCCCCGCCATATCACCTACATCGGCGCACTCACCATCGGCATGCCGGCGTTCATCCTCGCGCTTGCGCCGAACACGCGCCGCTACATTCCGGGCTTCCTCAGGCGCGTGGTGCACTTCGCATTGCCGGGAGGCATCGCCACGGCTCTGTCGATTCTCGCCGATTCGTGGCTGTTGCCGAAGTTCATGGGCTGGGACGCACAGCATTCCGCCGCGCAGCTGGGCATGCTTCGTGGCGTCAACGCGATTATCCTGCTGATGATGGGCATCTTCGTACTGGCGCGCGTGGCCCGTCCACTCAACTCGTGGAGAGGCGGTCTGGTATTGGCGTTCGCCGTGGCGGGCGTGGCCGGCATGTTCATTCCGCCCGTCGCGCGTTTCTTCGCGCTCGTGATACCGTCCGGCGAAATGCTCGCGGCGACGGGCGTCGCGCTTGTGGTGTCCGCCATCGTTTTCGTGCTGTGCCTGTGGTGCGTGCCGAAAATAGTCGCCATTTTCTCACGTTTCAAGAAGACACGCCAGTGCTGAAGTAACGTGGCTGTATCGTTGGCAACGGATAATCGGCTGCTGGAAAGTTTCAACCAGCCACAAAAGCTCGGAGGTAGCATGTCTGTGCGCGACGACCAGCTCGACACCCTGAAGGTGGGCGGCAAGGATTACGACTTTTACCGTATCGCGGATTTGCCGGGCATCGATCATCTCCCGTATTCGTTGAAGGTTCTTGTTGAGAACCTGGTGCGCAACATCGATGGCGCCAACATCACGGATGATCATGTCAAGGCTCTGTTGGATTGGGATCCGGCCGCACAGCCGAGCCACGAGATCCAGTTCACCCCGTCCCGCGTGGTCATGCAGGACTTCACCGGCGTGCCGTGCATCGTCGACCTCGCCACCATGCGTGACGCCGTCAAGGAGCTTGGCGGAGATCCGGAAGTCATCAACCCGCAGGTCCAGTCCGACATGGTCATCGACCATTCCGTGCAGATCGACAAGTACGGCGTGGCCGACGCGGTCGAACAGAACATGGACATCGAATACCAGCGCAACGGCGAACGCTACCAGTTCCTGCGTTGGGGCCAGCAGGCCTTCCGCAACTTCCGCGTGGTGCCGCCGGGAACCGGCATCATCCACCAGGTCAATATCGAATACCTCGCCAAAGTCGTCATGACCAAGGCGGGGGAGCGCGGTCGCGACCTCGCCTACCTCGACTCCTGCGTGGGCACCGATTCGCACACCACCACCGTCAACGGTCTGGGCGTGCTCGGCTGGGGCGTCGGCGGCATCGAGGCCGAGGCCGCCATGCTCGGCCAGCCGATCTCCATGCTCGTGCCGCGCGTCGTCGGCTTCAAGCTCACCGGCTCCATTCCGGAGGGCGTCACCGCCACCGACGTGGTCCTGACCATCACCGACATGCTGCGCAAGCACGGCGTGGTCGGCAAGTTCGTCGAGTTCTACGGCGAGGGCATCGCCTCGGTGCCACTGGCCAACCGCGCCACCATCGGCAACATGGGACCGGAATTCGGCTCCACCTGTGGCATCTTTCCGATCGACAACGTCACCCTCGACTACCTGCGTCTGACCGGCCGTTCCGAAGAGCAGATCGCTCTCGTCGAAGCCTACGCGAAAGCCAACAAGCTCTGGGGCGACGCCACCGATCCGGACTACGTAGAACCGCAGTACTCCGAATACCTGGAACTCGACCTCGGAACCGTTGTGCCGTCCATCGCAGGCCCGAAGCGTCCTCAGGACCGCATCAGGCTGTCCGAATCGAAAGAGAAGTTCGAAGCCACGCTGCCGGCGTACGAAACCGACAAGACCGTGCAGGATCCGATCGCGGTGTCCACTGACTTCCGCGGCGACTTCGATATCAAGAACGGCGACGTGGCGATCGCGTCCATCACGTCGTGCACCAACACCTCCAACCCGTCCGTCATGATCGCCGCCGGCCTGATCGCCCGCAACGCGCATGCCAAGGGACTGAAGCCCAAGCCGTGGGTCAAGACGTCACTTGCTCCGGGCTCCCAGGTCGTCGCCGACTATCTGAAGGCCGCCGGTCTGCAGGATGATCTCGACGCGCTCGGCTACCAGCTGGTCGGCTTCGGCTGCGCCACCTGCATCGGCAACTCCGGCCCGCTGCTGCCGGAAATCTCCGAGGCCATCAACGCCAACGATTTGACCGTCACCTCCGTGCTGTCCGGCAACCGTAACTTCGAAGGCCGCATCAGCCCGGACGTCAAGATGAACTACCTCGCGTCCCCGCCGCTTGTCATCGCCTACGCGCTCGCCGGCACTATGGATTTCGATTTCGAAACCCAGCCGCTCGGCAAGGACCAGGACGGCAACGACGTGTACCTGAAGGACATCTGGCCTACCAATGAGGAAGTCGCCGCAGTGGTGGATGGCACCGTCAGCCGCGAGATGTTCCTCAAGGATTACGCCTCCGTGTTCGAAGGCGACCGCCGTTGGAAGGGCCTTGACGTGCCGGAAGGCGAACTGTTCGCATGGGATGAGAACTCCACCTACGTGCGCAAGCAGACCTTCTTCGACGGCATGAAGGCCACCCCGGATCCGGTCAAGGACATCCACGGCGCCCGCGTGCTCGCGCTGCTCGGCGACTCCGTGACCACCGACCACATCTCCCCGGCAGGCGCGTTCAAGGCCTCCAGCCCGGCAGGCAAATACCTGACCGACCGTGGCGTCGAACCGAAGAACTTCAACTCCTACGGTTCCCGTCGAGGCAACCATGAGGTCATGGTCCGCGGCACGTTTGGCAACATCCGCCTGCGCAACCAGTTGCTCGCCTCCGTCGGCGAGGAAATCACCCCTGGTGGCTACACCTACGACTTCCTCGACAAGAAGCCGACCACGATCTTCGAAGCGTCTCGCGACTATATCGACCATGATGTGCCGCTCGTCGTGCTCGCAGGCAAGGAATACGGTACCGGCTCCTCCCGTGACTGGGCCGCCAAGGGCACCGTCATGCTGGGCGTCAAAGCCGTCATCACCGAAAGCTTCGAACGCATCCACCGTTCCAACCTCATCGGCATGGGCGTGCTGCCATTGCAGTTCCCCGAAGGCGAATCGTATGAGAGCCTCGGCCTGAACGGCACCGAAACCTACGACATCTCCGGTGTCGAGGAACTCAACAAGGGCGTCACCCCGAAGACGGTCCACGTCACCGCCACCCACGCGGACGGTTCCACGACCGAATTCGATGCCGTCGTTCGCATCGATACGCCAGGCGAAGCGGACTACTACCGCAACGGAGGTATTCTCCAGTACGTCCTGCGCAACCTGATGCGCTAGGCGTCGGACGGGGCTGATACGCGGGCATGGCGAAAGTGACATTGCGGGACGTGGCCGAAGCGGCTGGTGTCTCCATCGCAACCGCCTCATGGGCGGTGAACGACAACCGGGACGTGCGGATCACGGAATCCACACGCCGCAAGGTGCGCAGGGCCGCTGACGAACTCGGCTACCATCACAACGCGCTCGCCCGCGGATTGGCCCGAGGCTGCTCCGACATCATCGGCTTCATCAGCGACGGAGTGGCCACATCGCCTTTCGCCGGCCAGGTGATCCAAGGCGCGCAGGATGAAGCCTGGCGTAATGGGAAAATTCTGCTGGTGGTGGATATCGACGGCAGAAAAGACGTGGAACGCAGAACCTTCTCGTTCATGTTCGAACACCAGGTCGAGGGCATCATTGGATTGGCTACAATGTATTAGACAGTCCGATGAGGGACGAATGACATGAGATTGGAGGCCGACGATGGCCGACCCGAAACATCCACGCCACTACGAGGAGTCGTTCAAGCGGCAGATCGTGCAGTTGTACGAGAACGGCAAGCCGGCGCGCGAGATCAAGGCCGAGTACGACATCTCGCATTCCACGCTGCACCGTTGGGTCCAGGGCATCCGCAACAGCGGCTCCACGAAAGCCGCCGACAACCGCACCCCTGAGCAGAACGAGCTGATCGAGCTGCGCAAGCGCAACAGACAGTTGGAGATGGAGGTGGACGTTTTAAAACAGGCGGCGCTGATATTCGCACGAAAGTAGCAGTGATACGGGCCAACGCCTCCCGTTATCCGATATCGGCGCAGTGCAGAATACTGGGCGTTCCCCGCTCCACCTACTACTGGATGATCGAACATCCCGAAGCCGAGCGGGTGGACCCGATCGCCGGCGACGTGCACGCGATCTGGCGCGACAGCCATGAGCGTTACGGC